>Ga0209751_10000119_pt1 | contig 78734 bp, 72 predicted proteins | sample RifCSP13_1_FD_184019 | JGI IMG/M metagenome (GOLD analysis project Ga0209751, IMG submission 184019) | Soil microbial communities from Rifle, Colorado - Rifle CSP2_sed 13_1 (SPAdes) (version 2) | ecosystem: Environmental > Terrestrial > Deep subsurface > Rock core/Sediment | place: Rifle...
AGGAGTGGCGGCGTGGCGAGACGCCCTGGATCGAGTCCACACCGAAGAACGCCGACGACATCAACGCCGAGACGGTCGCTCAGAAGGCCGCGATGCCCGCAGGCGACGTGCGCGCGGAGTCCGAGCGAGTGCACGACGAGCTCGTCGGGCGAATCCGGGCGACGACCGACGACGAGTGGTCGGCCGAGGCGTTCTGGGAGACGGAGCGCCCGAACACGTTCGGCGGGATCCTCGGCGGGGTTCTCGCGGCGCCGAAGCGGCCGTTCGCCCACGCGTTCGCGCACCTGGCGGAGCTCGAAGCCTACGTGGCCTCGGCCAGCAACGATTGAAGCCCGGCAAGTCCATCGCGCATCAGCCGTCGCAGGAACGGCTGGTACGCGAGAAGAGCCATCTCTCCGAGCAGGGGAACCGGGATGGAAAGCTCCTCGGTCCACATGAACCGCGTTCCGCCCTCGAACGGCTCCAACCGCCACTCCCCGGTTCCACGGACGAAGCCCCGGTGGGCCATCACGAGCCGACCCGGCGGCTCCCAGGCCACGACCTCGAGGATCTCGGTGAACAGCGGAACGCCGAGGACGCGAGTGCGGACGGCGATACGAACACCCACTCCGGAACGCCCCGGCGACACGACGCGTACCGAGTCGGCGTCCCTCATCCAGCGCGGCTGCTCCTCCCAGCGAAGGAGCACGTCCCACGCCCGCTCGCGAGCAGCCGGCAGCACCACCGCGGTCGACACCCTCACCCGATCGCCCTCACGACCCGTCGTGCCGATGGTCTGGCAGCCGGGCGCATCCTTCTCATAGTCCCTGCTCCTCGTGAAGCCTCCGGCGCGCCGTCGCGAGGGTGTCGGGTACCGAGAGCAGGAACGCCACGGCGAGCAGGCTCGGCACGGCCGAGAGGCCGAACGCCCACGAGAAGCCGAGGCGCTCCGCTGCCCCTCCCGCGAGCAGCGGGCCGAGCACGAACCCCAGATCTCCGGTGAATCGGAAGGCGCCGGCGGCCGCACCGGCCGCGCCCTCCGGCGCGAGGTCCGAGAGCATCGCCGCCGGAGGCACGCCAACCGATCCGGTGAGCAGGCCGAGGACGCCGCTGGCGAGCATGTAGGCCCAGACGGCGGTCGCGCTTCCGAAAAGGGCGATCATCACCGCAACGCCGGCGAAGGCGGGGACCAGGATCACCTTGCGCCCGTACCGGTCGGAGAGCGCGCCGACCGGGTACATCACGAGCAGCTCGGTGAGCGAGGCGAGCGATAGCGCGATGGACACGCCGAGCTCCGAGACCCCGACCTCGTCGCGCCCGAACAGCGGGATCAGCGTCGAGTAAACCCCGGAGAGGATCGTCGCGAAGGCGAGGTTCACGACGAGCACCGTCGCGAACGACCGGTCCCAGCGGATCCGGCGGAACCCACCGCGCCGTTCCCCCGTGCCCAGCGCCGCCTCCGGGTCGCGCAGGTGCCGGTGGTACAGCCAGGCCGCGACGAAGCACGAGAGTGCGTAGATCCAGAACGGGGCGACCAGCCCGAGCCACGAGGCGAGGAGCCCGCCCACCGGGGGTCCGACGATGAAGCCCAGGTTGAACGCGCCGTAGTACACCCCGGTCACGCGCCCCATCTGCTCCTTCGGAACTACGCGAAGCATGTACGCGAGGAGTGCGGCGAAGAACAGGGACGAGCCAGCCCCACCGATCGCGCGGAACCCGACGAGCAACCCGAAGGTGGGCGCGAGCGCGGAGAGAACCGTCGATATCCCGACGACGATCGACCCCCACACCGCGGTCGCGCGTTCGCCGAAGCGGTGCACGAGTCCGCCGGCGACGAGATCGAACAACAGCCGCGTGAACGCGAACGACGCGCCGACGAGCCCGACGTCGTCGTAGCCCACCCCGAACGACTTGGCGTACAAGGGGAGGATGGGGAAGAGGATCCCGAACCCCAGCATGATCACGAACGTGCCGACGATCGCGGCACGGATCTCGGGAATCCGCAGGATCTCGCGAACCCCCGGCGGGCGGGCCTCGCTCACCGGCCCAGTCTACGGAAGCGTCTCGCCCGTCCGCGTGGGAAGCCAGAACTCGATCGTCGTTCCCGCCCCCGGCGAGCTCCGCACTCGGAGCCAGCCGCCGCCGAGCTCCGCCCTTTGTCGCATGGACGCGATCCCCCTATGTTCCCCGTCCCCGACCACGAACCCCACGCCGTCGTCGACGACCCGGACGAACACGCCTTCGTCCCGCGGATCGATCAATATCTCCACTCGACCCGCGCGCGCGTGCTGAGCTGTGTTCCGGATCGCGTCCTGGGCGATGCGAAAGGCCGCAGCCCTTATACCCTCCGGAGGCTCCTCCCGAAGCCGGTCATCGACGGTGAACAGGAAACCGGTCTCGGACGCTACGGTTTCGATGTAGCGGTCGAGCGCGGCGCCCAGACCCCCCGTCTGCAGCTCCCGCGGCCGCAACTGCACCAACAGCCCGCGGAGCCGACCGACCGCGCCCTCGACGGTATCCCCGAGCCACTCCAGCGCCGCCAGCTGCTCCGGGTCGTCGATCGCGCGCCGGAGAGACTCAAGGCGCATCCCCAGCGCCGTCATCTGCTGGATGTGCTCGTCCTCGATACCCTCCGCCACCCTCTCGCGTTCCCGCTCCTGCTCCTCGATCAGCGCGTCGAGCATCCGGCGGCGCTCCTCGTCGGTCCGGCGCAGCGTCTCGAGGCTCCGCTGTAGATCCGACTCGCTCTGGCGCAGGATCCCTTCCGCCTCGCGCCGGTCGGTCACGTCGTACATGACCCCAAGCCAGAACGCGGGCCGGCCATAGGCGTCCCGCGCCAGGTCGGACTCGTCGCGGATCCAGATGACGTGGCCGTCGCGCGCCACGACGCGGTAGTCGGCGCGGAAGGGCTCACCGGTAGTGTTGCACCGCACCGACTCCGTCGCCACCCGGTCGCGGTCGTCCGGGTGCAGCACCTCCACCCATAGGTCCGGGTCCGCCAGCCACTCCTGCTGCGTGTAGCCGAACCACCGCTCCACCTGGGGACTCGCATAGATCATTCCGCCCACTTCATCGGGTTGGCTGATGTAAGTAACGGCGGGCATCTGCTCGACGAGGAGCCGGAATCGCGCCTCCGCCTCGCGAAGGGCCTCCTCGTTCCGGCGACGCTGGATCGCGATCGCCGCCAGGCTGGATGCGGCTTCGACCAACTCGAGCTCCTCGATCCTCGGGCCACGGGCTTTCCGGAGGAATGAAGAAACGACCCCGAGCGCGGCACCGTCGGTTCCCGAGATCGGCACCGACCAGCACGCCCGGATCCCGTGACGGGAAGCCAGCTCCCGCGACTTCTCCCACGCGGGGTCGGTCGCGACGTCGGTCGTGATGACCGGCCCGCCGCTGCGCGCCGCCGCTGCGCATGGGGGCTCGTCCGAGTCGACGTTCGCGCCGTCGACCAGCCGCCAGTACTCGGCCGGGAGCCCGGGCGCAGCGCCGACGCGCAGCGTGCCGTCTTCGGCGACCAGGAGGATCGAACAGCGCAGCTCGTCACTCTGCTCCTCGATCAGGCGGACGAGCCCCTCGAGCACGCCGTCGATGGGAGCACCGGCTGCGATCAGCTCGAGGACGCTGCGTTGCCCCTCGCGGAACGTTTCCGCACGCTTCTTGGTCGTTACGTCGAACATCAGCCCCTGGAGCGCGAACGGCCGATCCTCGGCGTCCGCCAAGACCCGCGACCGGTCCTCGATCCAGACGACCTTGCCGTCGTCTCGGATGATCCGGTACTCGGCGAACTCGCTCGGCTCCTCCTCGCCTCCAACGATCCGCCGGTAGCTGCCAAGCATCCGCTCTCGGTCGGCGGGATGAAGGTGGCGCTCCCACCACGACGCGTCGGCGAGGTAGACATCGCGGGACACTCCGAATATCTCCTCGATCTGCGGGCTCACGAAGATGTCGGGCTGCTTCTCGTCGAGCGGGTCGATGTAGAGGACGGCCGGGATCTGCTCGGTGAGGCTCCGGTAGCGCTCCTCTGTCTCGCGGAGAGCCTCCTGGGCCTCCTTTACCTTGGTGACGTCGAGCATCATCCCGTGCAGCGACGACGGAGAGCCGTCCCCGTCGAAGAGCATCCGCGACCGGTCCTGGATCCACACCGTCCTGCCGTCGTCCCGCACTATGCGGTACTCGACCAGGTCCCCTGACTCGCTCCCGTACACGATCGAACGCACCCGCTCGCGCATCCGGTCGGCGTCGTCGGGATGCAGATGCCTGTCCCACCACGACGGGTCATCCACGTACTCCTCTGCCGTGACCCCCAGCAGGATCTCGACCTGGGGGCTCACGTATCGCGTCCTGTAGAGGTCGGGCTCCTCGATGTAGAAGACGCCGGGGAGCTCCTCGACGATGACCCGGTACCGCTCCTCAGCCCTCTGGAGTGCCTCTTCAGCGCGCTTCCTGCCCGTGACGTCCTCGGCCGCGCTCATGATCCCGACCACGCGTCGGTCGGCGTCGCGCAGGGGGGCCATCCCGAGCCGGATCTCGATCGGGGATCCGTCCCGGCGGCGGCGGGTCCGCTCGACCGTGAATGCCTCGCCGCGCAGGGCGCGGTCGCGGAAAGCTCGGAACTCCTCTATCGCCTCCTCCTGCACCCAGGGCACTAAGCGGCCGAGCGCCTCCTCCTCCGTCCAGCCGAAGATCCGCTCGGCCGCCGGGTTCCAGGTCGTCACTCGCCCCTCGGGATCGAGCGCGACGATCGCGACCGGCGACGCCTCCACGACCGCCGACAGCCGCTCGCTCGTTTCGCGAACCTTCACCTCGATCTTCCGCGGCTCCGTGACGTCGCGGGAGTTCAGGACGATGCCCCCAACGGCGGGGTCGTGGAGGAGGTTCGTCCCGATCGTCTCGAGGATCCTCCACGGACCGTCCTTGTGCCGGAAGCGTGCCGAGGTCGTGACGCTCGCGCCGGGCGTTTCCATAAGCGCTGCGGTCGTCGCCACGATCCGCTCGACATCCTCAGCGTGGACGAACTCGAATACCGACCTACCCACGAGCTCGTCGGAAGTCCATCCGAGGATCCGCTCGGAGGAGGGGCTCTCGTAGAGGATCGTGCCGTCCGGGCCCAGCACGCTGATGAGGTCCGCGCCCCGCTCGACCAACGCAGTGAACCGCGCACGCGCCTCCTCCTTGCTCCGGATCGCGTGTAGCCGGGAGCTCATGACGAGCACGGAGAGCGCGGTTGCCGTTGCGAGCGCTACGGCCCAGAACACCCACTCGTGCGTCCACGATAGGACTGCCACGCCGATCCAGGAGCCGACCCCGACCCCAAGGACGATCAAGAGCCAGCGCAGAGAGTGGAGGAATGCCCCGACGCCGACGAGCACGAGGATGAGGTTCGCCGTCTGCTTCGGGTCGCCGGACAGGACCAGGCGGGTCACGCCCGTCCCGATGACGAAGAACGCGAGGAGGGCGGCGAGCGGATGGGCGAGCGCTGGGCGCGGGGGCCGGCGCCGGAGCGCTACGTACACGAGCGCGAAGACGACCGCGCTGAGTGCGGCCAGGGAGCTGTCCGTCAGTCGCGCCCCTTCAGGGTCCGTGAGCCAATAGAGGACGGCGAGGAACAGGAACGCCGGGGAGGCGACGGCCGAGGCGAGCCGGAGACCGTCGAGGACGAGCCGGTCGAGGTCGGAGCTCGAAGCTCCGAGACGCGAGCGCTTCACGATGGAATGCATCGGGCGTCCGAAGGTCCTACTTGAATACAGGTAGGGGTTCGGCTTCGATGGCCGAGATGCCCGACGCGAACGCCCTCGTAGTAGGCACGATCGTTACGGCCTCGCACCCGCTTCCCCGGCGCGGTGCCGAACTCGGAGCCCCGTCCGTCCTCCGCGATGCGGCCATCGCCTGGGAGGGGGACACGATCACGTACGTCGGGCCTCCCGGCGGCCTGGAGGGTGGTTCTCGGGTGGTGCTCGATCGGGCCATGATCATGCCGGGATTCGTCGACTGCCACACGCACCTGCCTTTCTTCGGCTGGCGAGCCGACGAGCATGAGGCCCGGCTGGCCGGCAGCTCCTACCGGGAGCTTCACGGCGAAGGCGGGATAGGACGGAGCGCCCGGATGCTCGCGGAGGCATCGGATGAGGAGGTGCTGGAGTTCTGTCTCCCACTGGCCCGCGAGATGCTCGACCACGGCACCACGTCGCTCGAGCTCAAGACAGGCTACGGGCTCTCGGTCGAAGCCGAGCTGCGCCACGCGCGCCTGGCCCGCCTGCTCGCCGACGAGGTCCCCCAGACATGCACGGTGACCCTGCTCGCCTGCCACGCGGTGCCCCCGGCGATGTCGAAGGTGGATTGGGTTCGGGCTGCATGCGAGGAGCTGATACCCGCGGCGGCGGACGAGGCGCTCGTCGACGCCGTCGACGCATACGTCGAGGACATCGCGTTCGACCTCGACGACCTAACACTGGTCGCGCAGGCGGCAAGGGATGCGGGTCTGCCGCTCCGCGTCCACGCCGACCAGCTGGCGCCGTCCGGCGCAGCCGAGGCGGCCGTCCGGCTGGGCGCGCGGAGCGCGGATCACCTGAACAACGTGAGCGGCGGCGGGGGGGAGGCGCTCGGGTCGTCGGATACGGCGGCGGTGCTGCTGCCGACGTCGACGCTCATGCTCCGCGCCTCGACCCCGCCGGTCCGAAAGCTGGTCGAGGCCGGAGCGCCGATCGCCCTCGCCACCGACTTCAACCCGGGGACCTCGCCCGTGCTCTCGATGCCTGAGGCGATCGCGGTCGGCTGCTCCCTCTATGGCCTGTCCCCTCTGGAGGCGCTCACGGCAGCCACCGCGCAAGCCGCGTGGGTGCTCGGGCTCGACGGGCGACTGGGGACCCTGGAGGTCGGCAAACGGGCCGACTTCCTCGTTCTGGACACCGAGGACTTCCGCGAGGTCCCTTACCGTCCGGGACACGACCCGGTCGTGGACGCGTTCGTAGGCGGCGTCCGGGTCGGCGGCGTCGCCCCGGGCCCGCCGCTAGTCTGAGTCAGACTAGTCGAGAGGACCGACCGCGCCCTCCGCGGCGGCGACGAGCCGTCCGCTCCGCACCAGGCCGGTCACGCGTTCGATGTCCGGCCCCAGCTCGCGGTCGGCTTCTAGGTGTGGCACGACCTCGCGGATCGCCGCCCGCGCCGCCGCCGATCCCGTACCCGGCGCCAGCGGCGTCCTGAGATCGAGCCCCTGCGCCGCCGCCAGGGCCTCGAGCGCCACGACGACCTCCGTGTTGGCGACGACGTCGCGTGCGTGACGGGCCGACGTCATCCCCATGCTGACGTGGTCCTCCTGCCCCGCCGAGGACGGGATCGAATCCACCGACGCCGGGTGCGCGAGCGACTTCGACTCGGAAACGAGCGACGCGGCCGTGTACTGCACGAGCATGAGCCCGGAGTTCCGCCCGCTCTCAGCGACGAGGAACGGGGGCAGTCCGTTGCTGGTCCCCGCGTCGAGCAGCCGGAAGAGCCTGCGTTCGCACACGCTGGCCAGCGACACGAGGGCAAGGGCGAGCGCATCGAGCGGAACCGCGAGCGGCTGCCCGTGGAAGTTCCCGCCGGAGAGCACCTCACCGGTCTCGGGCAGGACCACCGGGTTGTCGGACACGGCGCCGATCTCGACTCCGAGCGCCGCTCGCGCGAATGCGAGCGCGTCGCGAGTAGCGCCGTGTACCTGCGGCGCGCACCGGAACGAGTAGGCGTCCTGGACGAGGTGGGCACTCTCGCGGTGCGACGCGACGACGGCGCTCTCGGCCATGAGGCGACGGAGGTTCGAGGCGGACACCGACTGTCCGTGGTGCGGTCGGAGCCGATGCAGCCTCTCGTCGAAGGGGCGATCGGTCCCGAGCGCCGCCTCGATCGTCATGGCGGCGGCGACGTCGGCGGCCCGCACCAGGTTCGCGGCGCGGTCGGCCGCCAGGATCCCCACGGCGAGCATCCCCTGCGTTCCGTTCACCAGCGCGAGGCCCTCCTTCGCCTCCAGCACGATCGGATCGAGGCCCGCTGCCGCGAGCACGCCGGCCGCGGGCACGGCTCGCCCGTCGGGCTCGAGGAGATCCCCCCTGCCGAGGAGGGTCAGCGCGAGATGCGCGAGTGGCGCCAGGTCGCCAGAGGCCCCGAGTGATCCCTGCTCGGGAACGGCGGGGATCAGGTCTCGGTTCAGCATCTCGACCATCCGCTCGACCAGCTCGACGCGGACGCCCGAGTGACCGAGGGCGAGCACGTGGGCCCGGAGCGCGAGCATCGCTCGCGCCTCCTCGCGGGACAGAGCCCGGCCGACCGCGGTCGCGTGCGAGAGGACGATCGCGCGCTGAAGCTCTGCCGCCTCGCCAGGGTCGATGCGCACATCGGCGAGGCTCCCGAACCCCGTGGTCACCCCGTACACGGTCTCGCCGGACGCGACGACGCGCTCGATCACCTCGCGCGCGGCGCGCATCCTCCCGGCGGCGGCGGTCGGGAGCTCGACCTCCGCGCCGCGCGCGACCGCGACCACCTCTTCGAGAGAGAGCGCCTCCCCGAGCCGGACCGTCACGCCGGCAAGGCTACCGCTCAGCCCGCGATCCTCGCGCGGAAGGCCTCGTCGGTCTTGCGGAGAAGGGCGTCGGCCTGCCCCAGGAGGTCGGCCGTCTCGGACCGGAGCCGCCCGGCGGCAGCTGCATCCTTGATCGACGCCGCATTGATCTCCACGTTGTAGGCGGCGCACGTGGCGGCCGCGCGGAGCATCTGCGCGGCCGATGAGCCGTCCGAGGACGCGTGTGGGTTCCCGGAACCGGTGGCCTCTAGCGCGAGTTCCATCATCCCGACGGCGAGGCGCGCCGTCTGGAGCGGCGCCTCCGCCGCCGCGGCAAGCGCCCGCTGCATCGCCTCGGTTCTCTCGGCCTTCTCCTCGTCGGAATCGCGTCGCATCCGCATCGCGCTCATAACGTCGTCGAACGCGGCCGCGTCGCGGTCGGCGAGGTCCAGGAAAGACATCCGGGCGGCGTCGGCCCGCGCGACGATCTCTTGCATCCTCGGAGTCACGTCCTCGAACCCCTTCTTGCCAACGGTCAGCCGACCGACCATCGAGATCAACGCGGCTCCGGCCGCACCGGCCGCACCGGCGACCGCACCGCCGCCCGGCGTCGGATCCGACGAGGCCAACCGCTCCAGGAACCCGTCCAGCGTCATCTCACGGAACCCGCTCATCCATCCACCTCCGCTCGTTCGACCGCCAGCTCCAGGATCTGAGACTCGGGATCGAACCTCTCGAGCCGCAGCGCCTCGAGATCATCCTCGCCCAGGGCGGCCGCCGGGATGAGGCCGACGACCTCGCTCGACAGGACCGAAAGACCGCGGCGCTTCGCCTCGGCCCGCACGGCCTCGAAGGCCTGCCGGGGGCTCGTCTCCTCGAAGTCGACGAGATTCATGGATACGGTCACCGAGCCGCGTTCGGGAACCGCGAACCCGATCGCGCGGACGGCCGGCAGGCCCCCGGAGGACTCGCGAACGAGGCGCGCGATGTCGCGAGCGGCTCCCCCGTCCCCCCCTCCCAGGTAGACGTTGAAGGCGATGAGGGGTTTGCGGGCACCCACCGCGACGGCTCCGGCCGTCCCTATCTCGTGCGGACCGAGGTCCGGCAGGCGGCGGCCGGCGGCGACCTCCTCCCGGAGCCCCTCGTACTCGCCCCGCCGGACCTCCGCGAGGTTCCGCCGGTCGGGTTGGAGGGCCGCCTCGCCGTAGAGGTACACGGGCAGCCCGAGCGTCTCGCCGATCTCGCGGCCGATGTCCCGGGCGAGCTCCACGCAGTCGCCCATCGTCACGTCCCGGACCGGGACGAACGGGATCACGTCGACGGCGCCGATGCGCGGATGGCTCCCATCGTGCTCCTCCATATCGATCAGCTCGATCGCGACCGCCGCTCCGGAGAGCGCGCTGCCGCGGACCGCATCGGGCGGACCGATCAGGGTGCAATCGAGCCGGTTGTGGTCGGGGTCGGCCTGCTCGGCGACGAGCGCCGCCCCGGGGACCCGGAGCGAGGCGACGATCGCGTCGATGACCTCGGACCGTCGCCCCTCGCTGAAGTTGGGAACGATCGCCACGAGCGGTCGGCCCACCATGCTTCTCCCTTCCCGCGCGCGCCGGTGCAGGGTACCCCGAGTCCGTGCGCCGTCGCTTGCTAGCATCTCCGCGCATGCGCGGCCCCGGCGAATTCGACTGGCATCCAGAACCCGAGCTCGTCGGCTACCGTGACCCGACCGACTCCCGCGCAGCCCTCGAGGCGCTCGGCGCGGCCGCCTGGGCGCTCGGCCTGGACTACCTCTACGAGGAGGCTATGCGCCGGCCGGTTGGCCCGGACCCCTACGGCGAGCTCCGGCGGCGGTTCTTCGGCGACGGGCCGGCGTCGCCGCCCGAGGCGGCGACGCCGGCCGCCGAGATCCTGGCCGAGGTGCGCGAGCGGCTGGTGCCGCACCTATACAACGCGTACCACCCCGGCTCTTTCAGCTACTTCACGCCCCCGCCGCTCGCGATGTCGATCGCGGGCGAGGTGCTAGCGCAGTGGATGAACCAGGGCGTCGACGTCTGGAGCTGCGGGCCGGCGGCCGCCTTCGTGGAGGAGGAGGTGATCGCCTGGCTGCGCGAACTCGTCGGCTACGGAGAGGCCAGCTTCGGGATCCTCACGCCTGGCGGAACGCTGGCGAACGTGATGGCGCTCACGATCGCGCGTGACCTCCATCTCGCGAAGCTGATCGGGTCGGCCGAGCCCCCGCGCGGCACGGCGCTCGAGGGTGCGCGGCTGTATGCGTCCGACCAGGCCCACTTCTCGATCGCCCGTGCTCTCGACCTCCTCGGCTTCCCGCCGGAGACCCTGCGAACCATCCCGTCCGACGAGCGGTTCCGGTTGGAGGCAGATGCGGTGGCCGACGCGATCTTGGAGGACCGCGCCGCCGGCCTGACGCCCCTCGCGATCGCGGCCGTGTCGGGCTCGACCAACACCGGCTCGGTCGACGCGCTCGCGGATCTCGCCGACGTCGCCGAGCGCGAAGGACTCTGGCTCCACGCCGACGCGGCCTACGGCGGCGCCGCTCGTCTGTCTGCGCGCGACGCTTGGCGTGTGCCCGACCTGGCGCGCGCCGACTCCGTGACGATCGATCCGCACAAGTGGTTCTTCCAGGCCTACGACGTCGGCGGCCTGCTCGTGAAGCGCCGCGAGGACCTGCGGGATACGTTCCACCGCGAGCCTGAGTACTACGGCACCGGACCTCGCGAGAAAGACGAGTCGTTGCACTGGTACCAGTACTCGCTCGAGAGCACGCGCCGGTTCCGCGCGCTCAAACTCTGGCTATCGTGGAAGCATCTGGGGACCGAGGGACTCGGTCGGCTGGTCGCCTGCACCGTGGACCTTGCGTCGCACCTCGCCCGCAGGTGCCGGGAGAGCAACGACCTGGAGGCGCTGCCGGAGGAGCCGGAGCTGTCCGTCGTCTGCTTCCGCCACCTGCCGGGTGGCGACTACGGCCCGGAGGTGCTGGACCGCTACCAGATCGGGCTCCAGCGTGCGCTCGAGGTCTCGGGAGAGGGATGGGTCTCCACGACAACCCTCCGCGGGCGCACGTACCTGCGTGCCGGGATCGTGAACTACCTAGCCACGGACGAAGACGTCGACCGGGTCATCGCGGCGCTCCGGCGTCTCTCTCCGGCCGTCGCCGCGGAGACCGGAATCCGCGACAGATAGAGGGACCCTCCCCGGCTCGACGCGGGCTACTCGCGCCACGGGAGCCTTACGCCGCGTTCGCGGGCCACGTCCAGGGCCGCCTCGTATCCGGCATCGGCGTGTCGGACGACCCCCGTGCCGGGGTCGGTCGTGAGCACCCGCTCCAGTCGTTCCGCGGCCTCGTCGCTCCCGTCGGCCACCACGACCATCCCGGCGTGGATCGAGAAGCCGATCCCGACGCCGCCCCCGTGGTGCACGCTCACCCAATGGGCTCCGGCGGCGGTGTTCACGAGAGCGTTCAGCACCGGCCAGTCCGCGACCGCGTCGGAGCCGTCCCTCATCCCCTCGGTCTCGCGGTAGGGCGACGCCACGCTGCCGCTGTCGAGGTGATCGCGGCCGATCACGATGGGCGCCGACAACTCGCCCGAGGCGACCATCTCGTTGAAACGCAGGCCGGCGGCCGCCCGCTCGCCGTACCCGAGCCAGCAGATCCGCGCCGGGAGCCCCTGGTGCTGCACGCGCTCCTCGGCCAGCCGGAGCCAGCGGTGAAGCCGCTCTTTGCCCGGGAACAGCTCCATAACCGCGCGATCGGTAGCGAGGATGTCCTCGGGGTCCCCGGAGAGCGCCACCCACCGGAACGGCCCCTTGCCCTCGCAGAACATCGGACGAACGAACGCCGGCACGAAGCCCGGGTAGGAGAACGCGGGCGCGAACCCCCCTTCCTGCGCGCCGGCGCGCAGGTTGTTGCCGTAGTCGAACACGACGGCGCCTTCCGCCTGGAACCCGACCATCGCCTCGCACTGCGCGGCCATCGACGCGAAGGCTCGTCGCTGATACTCCTCGGGGTCGTCTGTCCGCATCTTCGCGGCCTCCTCGAGCGACAGGCCGGCCGGCACGTAGCCCCCGAGCGGATCGTGCGCGCTCGTCTGGTCGGTGACCACGTCGGGACGGAACCCCCGGCGCAGGAGCTCCGGGTGCGTCTCGGCGCAGTTGCCCAGGAGCCCGACCGAGAGCGGCTCGCCCGCGGCGCGTGCCTCCTCGACCCACGAGAGCGCCTGCTCCAGGTCGTCCGTCTCGCGGTCGAGATAGAGCGCCTTGGTGCGCCGCTCGATCCTCGTGGGATCCACCTCGACGCAGAGTGCCACTCCCTCGTTCATCGTGACGGCGAGAGGCTGCGCACCGCCCATGCCGCCGAGTCCGCCGGTCAGGACGACTCGACCCATCAAGGTGCCGCCGAACCGCTGCGATGCGCACTCCGCGAGCGTCTCGTAGGTGCCTTGCAGGATCCCCTGGGTCCCGATGTAGATCCAGGAGCCGGCCGTCATCTGCCCGTACATCGTGAGCCCCTGCCGTTCGAGCTCCCGGAACGTGTCCCAGTCGGCCCACTTCGGGACGAGCATCGCGTTCGATATCAGCACCCGCGGCGCCATCGGGTGCGTGCGAAACACCGCGACCGGCTTGCCGGATTGCACGAGCAGCGTCTCGTCGTCCTCGAGCTCGCGAAGGGCGCGGACGATGGCGTCGAAGGCCTCCCAGCTGCGTGCCGCTCTGCCCGTGCCGCCGTATACGACGAGATCCTCGGGGCGCTCGGCGACCTCCGGATCGAGGTTGTTCATGAGCATCCGGAGGGCGGCCTCCTGCGGCCATCCCCTGCAGGATCGCTCCGAGCCTCTCGGGGCGCGGACCTCCCGTGCGCTCATCGGTCCTCCCGCCGGGATGATATCCCCCGGCTACCTCGCGAGCGTTCCCCCGGCGCTACAGTGCGGACCTGTAGCGGCCGAGGGTATCCGATATGCCAGGCATCCGAGTGCTCGTCGTGGAGGACGAGCGCCACGTCCGGGAGGCGCTCGCCGACCTCATAGGTTCCGAGCCCGACCTGACGGTGGTTGGGATCGCCGCCGACGCCGGCGAGGCGATCGGGCTCGCCGAGCAGCGCCTACCCGACGTCGCGCTCGTGGACGTCCGGATGCCCGGAGGCGGCGGGCCGCGCGCGGCCCGCGAGATCATCAAGACCTCGCCGGCGACGCGCGTCCTAGCGCTCTCTGCGTTCGAGGATCGCTCAACCGTGCTCGACATGCTCCGGGCGGGCGCTGTCGGATACCTCGTGAAGGGCACCTCCCCCGAGGAGATCGTCCGCGCGATCCAGCGTGCCGCGCGGGGACAGTCGAGCCTATCCGCCGAGGTGATGGCGAGCGTCGTCGAGGAGCTCTCCACACAGCTCCAGAGGGAAGAGGCCGAGTCCACCGAGAGAGCGGCGGTGATCGACCGGATCCGCCGCGTGATCGGCGGCGACGGGCTCAGCCTCGTCTACCAGCAGATATTCGATCTCCGCGATCGCAGGGTCGTCGGGATGGAGGCGCTGTCGCGGTTCACGATCCCTCCGGAACGGGGGCCTCAGGCCTGGTTCCAGGAAGCGGCGCAGGTCGACCTGGCCGTGGATCTCGAGCTCACCGCAGTGGCGGCCGCGCTCGACGACCTGCCTCGCGTCGCGGCGGAGGCGCACCTAGCGATCAACTTGTCTCACCGAGCGGCGATGTCCTCCAGGCTCCACGAGGTCATGGAACGCGCCTCCACCGACCGGGTGGTCGTCGAGATCACCGAGCACGAGCAGGTCGACGACTACGACGCCCTGTGCACCGCCCTCGATCGCCTGCGCACGGACGGCCTCCGTCTCGCGATAGACGACACGGGTGCTGGGTTCGCCAGCCTTCGTCACATACTCCGGCTGTCGCCCGATTTCATCAAGCTGGACATCAGCCTCACGCGAGACATCGACACCGACCGAGGTCGCCGCGCGCTCGCCTCGGCTCTCATCTCGTTCGCCGAGGAGATGGAGATCGCGATCGTCGCCGAGGGGATCGAGACGCAGGCGGAGCTGGACTCGCTCCGTGACCTCGGCGTCGTGTTCGGGCAGGGTTTCTTCCTCGCGCGACCGGCCCCTCTTCCTTCACCAGACGTGTCCTCCGAATGGGGGACGGGGCCATAGACCGCTGGTGTCATTGTTGACGGAGCGGGCCGCCGGTGCCGTGCCGGCAGGGCATCATCCCTCAAGGAAGCGGCCTCCCGCGTCGTTCCTAGGAGAGCGATGGAACGCATCCGAGTGCTGATCGCAGAGGACGAGGACGCGGTCCGCGACGCCCTGGCCGACCTGATCTCGTCTGATGCCGAGATGGAGCTCGTCGGGGCCGCGGGCGACGCAGAGGAAGCCATCGACATCGCGACCCGGGAGCGCCCCGACGTCGCGTTGATAGACGTGAAGATGCCCGCGGGCGGCGGCCCGCGCGCGGCCCGCGAGATCCGTGCCACGTCCCCGCAGACCCACGTCGTGGCCCTGTCCGCGTACGAGGACCGGCGGACCGTCCTCGAGATGCTCCGAGCCGGCGTCGTTGGCTACATCGTGAAGGGCACCTCCGCCGAGGAGATCCTCTACACCGTCCGTCGCTCGATGCGGGGCCAGGGGTCGCTGTCGGTGGAGGTCACGGCCGACGTGATCCACGAGCTCGCCTCGCTACTGGAGCGCTCCGAGGCACTCACGCGCGAGCTCCAGGAGCTCAACAGAACAAAGAGCGAGATCATCCAGCTCCTCTCCCACGAGCTCTTCACCCCGATCACAACGATCCAGGGGTTCGCGCTCACCGTGGCCGAGCACGGCGACCAGCTCTCCCCCGACGAGGTGCGGGACCTCGCCACCGGCGTCTCGCGAGCGAGCGAGCGGATCCGCCGTCTAGTTGGGAATCTCTCAGCCGTCTCCCGGCTCGACCGTGAGGGCGTCGAGGTATCGACGCGGCCTGTGTCCGCCAATGACCTCATCGAACGCGCGATGTCGGAGTTCCCCTTCGTGCGGTCCAGGATCGACGTCGCAAAGGGCGGCTCCGACGGGGCGCGTCTCTGGGCGGACCAAGACCTCGCGGTGCGCGCGGTCGTCGCCCTCCTCGAGAACGCTCTTCAGTTCACGCCGGAGGATCAGAACGTGGAGGTGAAGGTCAGCGGCCGCGGGGCCCAGCTCGAGATCGAGGTCGCGGATCGCGGCCCGGGCATCCTTCCGGAGAAGCGAGATATCGTCTTCGACGCCTTCACACAGACCGACCCTAGCACCACGCGCACGCACGAGGGCCTCGGGATCGGGCTCTACCTCGCACACCGCATCATGGCGGCTCATGGCGGCGCGATCCGCCTGGTCGACCGGGAGGGCGGGGGAAGCACGTTCGTGCTCTCGTTCCCGTCCTTCGACGAGGTTGAGGCGACGGCCTAGTCCTCAGCTCGTCCGGCGGTCGATCGCCCAGGACGACGTCTCGGGCGCCTGGAGCTTGGTGAACCCCTTCATCTCCGTCGCTATCGCGACGGCCTCGGCGTGGTGTGAGTAACGGCGCCGCTCGGTCGAGGCGATGCCGATCGAGATCGAGACCAGGGGGAAACGCTGGACCTCGCCGCGGCGGTTCTCGACCTCGATGAACCCGCGCGCCCGCTCCTCCGGGTCGTATAGCGCCGGCGCCTCCGCATCGAAGCGCTCGACGATGCGTTCGGCGGTCGGGACACCCTGCTCCATCCCGCAGACGACCACGAAGTCGTCGCCGCCGACGTGGCCGACGAACGCGTCGTCCCCGGCGATCTCCAGAGCGACCTCCTGCAGCACCCGGGAGGTGAACTGGATCACTTGGTCTCCTCGCATGAAGCCGTAGTGGTCGTTGAAGGCTTTGAAGTTGTCGAGGTCGGCGTAGAGGATCGCGAAGTTCCGCTCGTCTCTAACACGGGCCTCGATCTCCTCCTCGATCCGGACGTTGCCCGGCAGCCCCGTGAGGGGCGATTGCGCGCGCATCTCCTTCGAGCGCCGGAGCACCCCCCGGATCCGAGCAAGCAGCTCGGGGGTGTCGAACGGCTTCACGATGTAGTCGTCCGCGCCGATCGAGAACCCTTCGAGCTTGTCCGAGGAGAGTCCTCGGGCGGTGAGCATGATGATGCTGACCGAGGAGGTCCTCGCGTCCTGCCGGAGGCGGCGCGTGAGCTCGAAGCCGTCCATGTTCGGCATCATCACGTCGCACAGGACCAGGTCGGGGGACACCTCTCGCGCGATCTGCAGCGCCTGCTCTCCGTCGTGTGCCACGCGCACCGAATACCCCGAGGCCGAAAGCTCGATCTCGAGGAGCCTCGCGATGAAGGGGTCGTCGTCGACGACCAGGATCCGCTCGCCGGCAGGCCCGTCGGCCCGGCCTACCTCGTCCGACGGCTCCACCGGGGCCCTCTCGGCGCATGTGGGGTCACGGCTCCGCAGGATACCCGAGGAGTTGCCGCCGAACGGTCGTTTCGCCGTCAGCACGGGAGCCGGAGTCGTGGAGAATAGGACCGTGAGCGCTCCCGGGAGCCGGCGATGGAGGTGATGGAGACCATCCTCGACGCGGTCGGGCGAACGCCGCTCGTTCGCCTTCACAGCGTCACCCGTGGCGTCGCGCCCACGGTGCTGGCGAAGCTGGAGATGCTGAACCCCGGCGGAAGCGTCAAGGACCGCATCGGCCTGCGGATGATCGAGGCGGCCGAGCGCGAGGGCCTCCTACGGCCGGGCGGGACGATCGTCGAACCCACGTCGGGTAACACCGGACACGGCCTCGCGATCGCCGCGGCCATCAAGGGATACAGGTGCATCTTCGTGATGCCCGACAAGATGAGCCAGGAGAAGGTCGCGCTCCTGCGCGCGTACGGAGCCGAGGTCATCATCACGCCTACCGCGGTTCCGCCCGGACACCCGGAGTCCTACTACCGTGTCGCAGACCGCCTGACCGAGGAGATCCCCGGAGCCTTCCAACCGAACCAGTACTTCAACCAGGAGAACCCCGCGGCGCACCTCGCGTCGACCGGTCCTGAGATCTGGGAGCAGACCGAGGGCAAGATCGACGTGCTGGTCTCCGGTGTCGGAACGGGCGGGACGATCACCGGCACGGCTCGCTACCTGAAGGAGCGCAAGCCCGACGTGCTCGTGGTCGGCGCCGACCCTGAGGGCTCGATCTTCACGGGCGGCGACCCCCGCCCCTACTTGACCGAGGGCATCGGCGAGGACTTCTGGCCGGAGACGTTCGACCCGTCGGTCGTCGATCGGTGGGTTCGCGTCTCCGACCGCGACGCGTTCCGGTGCGCGCGAGCGATCACGCGCGAGGAGGGGATCCTCGCGGGCGGGTCGTCGGGGACCGCGATGTTCGCCGCGCTCGAGGTGGCCAGGGAGCTTCCCGCGTCAAAGCTCGTGGTGGTCATCTTCCCCGACACCGGCCGCAACTACCTCTCGAAGCTCTACTCCGACTCGTGGCTCCTCCAGTACGGGCTTTTGGAGCGCCCGGAGGCGGTGCGGGTGGAGGAGGTGCTCGGGCAGAAGGCCGCCGAGCTGCCACCGCTCATCACCGTGAACGCCCACGACAGGGTCCGGCAGGCGATCGATGTGCTTCAGGAGCACGGTATCTCGCAGGCGCCGGTGGTGCGCGACGGCTCCACGGAGGTGGCCGACTTCGTGGGCTCGATCCGAGAGGGGGAGCTGCTCGACCGGATCTTCCACGACCCCGATGCGCTCCAGGCCGACGTGGCGCAGGTGATGGGACCACCGATACCGATGGTCGAGCACGATCGACCGGTCGAGGCGGCGTTCGCGGAGCTCCAGCGCGCGTCGGCTGTCCTCGTCGCTCGGGGCGAGCGCGTCGAGGGCGTGCTTACGCGCAGCGACCTGCTCGAGTACCTCGCCCACCGGACCTAGCGTGCGCAGCCTCGGTATCGACGTGGGAGTACGCAAGGGGCTAGACCTCGTTCTGCTCTCGGCGAGCGACCAGGACGAGGACACGGCGATCAAGGCGACGCGCCGACGCGTGCCCCCGGAGGAGCTCCCCAGCATAGTCGCCGACCTCGCGCCCGACGTGGTAGGCATCGACTCCCCGCCCGACTGGGGCTCCGACGGCCGTTCCCGGGCAGCGGAGCGCGCCCTCCGCGAATTCGGGATCCAGTCGTTCGGAACGCCTTCGGGCAACGGCGGCGGCCACCCCTTCTACGCGTGGATGGAGGTCGGCTTCCAGGCTTTCCGCGCGCTCTCGGAACGTTTCCCCCGGTACCGGAGCGGGCGCAACGTGCGCGGAACCGCCCTCGAGGTGTTCCCCCACGCGAGCTCCGTCGTGCTGGCCGGCTGTCTACCGCATCCCGAGGAGAGCAAGCGGAAGTGGCGAGCGGCGGTGCTTGGCGCGAACGGCGTCGACGCCAGTAAGCTCCGCTCGGCCGACCAGATCGATGCCGCCCTTGCGGCCCTCACGGGGATCCGGGCCCTGCGCGGGAGGTTCACCGCCCTGGGCGACCCGCTCGAGGGCGTCATCGTCGTTCCCTCGCACGCTCTACCGCCGCCCCCGTACCGTCGCTGCGAGCGCCCGCCGCGTCGCGACCAGCAACCGCACCTGCCCGGCCTCACGCCCTGCGGGTGCGGCGACCCGTCGTGCACCGCGATGACCAGGGCCGAGTTCGCCCGGGGCCACGACGCGAAGCGCAAGCGGCTGCTCTGGATCCGGGCGCGCGACGGCGACGAGGCGGTCAGGGAGCTGGCGCGACGCGGCTGGGACCTGCCCCCGGAGATGCGATGAGCGAAAGTCGCTTCCAGACGCGTGCCGTTCACGTCGGCCAGGAGCCCGAGCCACAGCACGGCGCGGTGAACGTCCCGATCTTCCAGACGTCCACGTTCGCACAGCCCGCGGTCGGCAGGCCCCGCTCCCACGACTACGCGCGAGGCGGTAACCCCACGCGCGACGCGCTCCAGGCGGTGCTCGCCTCGCTCGAGGGCGGCGCCCACGCCTTCTGCTTCTCATCCGGCCTGGCGGCAGAGAGCACGCTCCTCCTCTGCCTGTCGCCCGGCGACCACGTCCTGCTCGGAGACGACGTGTACGGAGGGACGTACCGGCTGCTCGCCCGAGTACTCGACAGATGGGGCGTCGGCTTCTCGACGGTGGACATGCGGGAGGCGGACAACGTGCGGCAGGTGCTGACCGAAAGGACGAAGCTCGTGTGGGTCGAGACCCCGACGAATCCGCTGCTCAAGATCGTCGACGTAGCGGCGGTGGCATCGATCGCACGAGAGGCGGGAGCGCGAACCGTGGTCGACAACACCTTCGCGACCCCCTACCTCCAGCGGCCGCTCGAGCTCGGCGCCGACGTCGTCGTGCACTCGGTGACGAAGTACCTAGGCGGTCACTCGGACCTCGTCGGCGGCGCGGTGATCACCAGCGACGAAGAGATGGCGGAGCGGCTCGGCTTCCTGGTGAACGCCGTCGGCGCAGTGCCCGGCCCGATGGACTGCTATCTCGCGCTCAGGGGCGTGAAGACGCTCGCGATCCGTATGGAGGCGCACTGCCGTGGCGCCCGCGCGGTGGCGGAGTTCCTCGCCGAGCACCCGAAGGTCTCGCGGGTTCACTACCCCGGCCTGCCCGGTCACCCCGGCCACGACATCGCGTCGCGCCAGATGTCCGACTTCGGCGGCATGGTCTCGTTCGAGGTGGGGAGCGCCGAGGAGGCGATCCGCGTGGCGGAGTCGACCGAGCTGTTCTTCCTCGCGGAGTCGCTCGGGGGCGTCGAGTCGCTGATCGAGGTTCCCGGGGCGATGACGCACATGAGCGTCGCCGGGTCACCGCTCGAGGTGTCCCCGACGCTCATCCGTCTGTCGGTCGGGATCGAGCATCCCGACGACCTCGTGCGCGACCTGGCTCGCGCGCTGGGGTAGCGCGATGGAGCTCGCGGTTTCGCTCGTCGCTCTCGTCATGACGATCGGTCCCATCGGTCCGGTTGCCGAGGGCCTCGAGTTCCCGACCAACCTCGCGGTCGCTCGCGACGGGCGGGTGTTCTTCACGGAGAAGGACACGGGTCTTGTGAGGATCATCCGGCAGGGGCGGCTCCTCCCGGACCCGTTCGCGGACCTCGACGTGATCCCCGGCGCCGAGACGGGGCTCCTGGGGATCGCTCTCCATCCCGACTTCCCCGACGAGCCCTGGGTCTACGTCGCGTACTCCGATCCGGCCGGAAGCATGAACCGGCTGGCGCGGATCCGCGCGGAGGGCGACACGGGAGTTGCGATCGAACCGCTGCTCGACCTCGTCCCGGCCACCAGCGGTTATCACAACGGCGGGGATCTGGCGTTCGGCCTGGACGGGATGCTCTACGTGACGGTCGGCGAGGCCCACGAGCCGAATCGGGCGCAGAACCCCCGCGATCTAGGCGGAAAGGTGCTCCGCCTCTCTCCCGACGGGTCGATCCCGCCCGACAACCCGCTCGGTCCCGCGAGCCCCGTCTACTCCCTCGGGCACCGCAACTCGTTCGGCATCTGTGTCGATCCGGAGAGCGGAGTGATATGGGAGACCGAGAATGGCCCTAGCTCGTGGGACGAGATCAACCGGATCGAGCCGGGCCGTAACTACGGCTGGCCCGTTCACCTGGGACCCGGAGGACCCGGGGAGTTCGAGGAGCCGGTCCTCGCCTACGAGGAGATCATCGTTCCGACGGGATGCGCCGTCGCAGCGACCCTCGGCGGGCTCTACTTCGGCGACTTCCACGGGGGTCTGCACCGGGTCGTCTTCCCCGGGATGGGCGCCGTCGACCCCCCGCCGAGGGAACGGGTGGTCGCCACGTTCGACGAGGGGATCACCGACGTCGCCCGCGGCCCCGAGGGCGAGCTCTACGTCGCGACCTCCGCCGCGATCTGGATGATCCGCGCGGAGCCGACCCCCACCCCGACCCCTATCGCCGAGACGTCGCCGTCGACGGCCGCGCCCAGGCCAGCTCCCGATGGATCCTCACCGGGCCTGGCACTCTGGCTGGGTTCGGGCGCCGCTCTCGCCCTGGTCCTGCTCCTCTTGGCGCGGTTCGCCCGTCGCCGCTAGCTCTTCGGACGTTTCAGGTACGCGACGAGCGACTGGCCGCCCAAGGGGTTCACGATCTGCGCGACCGAGACGAGCTCCCACCCGTCGTCTCCGAACGTGTTCAGGATCTCGCCCGGGTTGTGCTCGAGCAGCGGCGCCACGAAGTACTCCCATCTCTGCACGACCTATCCCTCCCCCGTCAGTCGCTTCCTCGTCCTGCGGATGCACACGCCCATCACGACCGTGAGGCCTCCGGACTCCGCGATCCGTCGCGCCTCCTCGTTCACGATCCCGTCCTGCAGCCAGAGGACCCTCGCTCCCACGCGCACGGCCTGCTCCGCCAGAGGAGGCGTGTCGGCCGCCTTCCGGAAGACGTCCACGACGTCGATCCGGACGTCGCTCGGGACGTCGAGCAGGGTAGGGTACGCCTCCTGCCCGAGCACCTCAGTTTCCCGGGGGTTGATCGGCAGGATCCGGTAGCCCTTCCGCTGGAGGTACTCGGCGATCTCGTACGACTCGCGGTGCGGCTTCGACGACAGCCCGACGACGGCGATCGTCCGCGCGTCGCCGAGGATCGCGCGGAGCTCGGCGTCGCCGGGGAGATAGGGTTCCGGGTCGCCCTCCTCCACGCGGTCATCGTCGGGCAGCCAGACGATCCTCAGGAAGCCGTGAAGGATCCGGGCCGTCGCCCCCCAGATCGTGTGGCCGCCGACCTCGTACCGGTATCCGCGGTACACCTCCCGGTCGATCGCCCACTCCACCTCCGTCTCCGCCTCGGCGAGCCTGGGCACGGGCAACACGACCACCTCCGCGATCTCGCCCACATCCGGGGTGAACCCCGCCGCCCCCTCGAGCATGCCCACGAACGGCACGACGAGGATCGCGCTCACCGTCGTGTGCACCGGTGGCAGCGCTCCGAGAACGTCGACCGAATCGGGCGCGATCCCGAGCTCCTCCTCGGTCTCGCGGAGCGCAGTCTCCCGGAGGTCAGCGTCCTCAGGGTGCCGCAAGCCGCCGGGGAACGAGATCTCTCCGGCGTGTCGCGAGAGATGGTCCGCGCGCCGGGTAAGCACTATGGAGGGCTCGGAGCCCGAAAGAGGCAGGAGCACGGCCGCCAGCCGGTCCCCGGGCGCCGGTACGGCCGAGGGCGAGGGATCGAGGGCCGCTCGGATGCGCTCGCGGAGGTCGTCCACGCGGCAATCGTAGAGGAGGCCGCCACCCGCGCTATCCTTGTCACATGGAAACCGGAACCTCCCCCGTCGTCTGGGTCTCCGACAAGGCCGCCCGCAAGATCTCCGCTCTGGCGGCCAAGGAGGGCCGAGCGGAGGCCTGGCTGCGCCTTCGGGTCGTGGCCGGAGGGTGCTCCGGCTTTTCGTACCGCCTCGCCTTCGAGGAAGGACCCGCTCCCGACGACCACGTCGTCGAGGGCGAGGGTGGGGTCCGGGTCCTGGTAGATCCGGCGAGCGCCCCGATCGTCCGGGGCTCCACCCTGGACTTCAACGACGCGCTCCTGGGCGGCGGCTTGAAGGTGATCAATCCGCAGGCCGTCCACGAATGCGCCTGCGGCGAGTCCTTCGCGATCTAGGCCGATCGGCCTGCCTGACCCCCGCGCGGGTCGCGCCTATACTTCCGGACGCATGCCTGCCGCCGGCGACAAGACCCAGTGGCGCCACCTCTACAACGAGGTCGTGATGACCGGCCTTTGCACCGGGTGCACGGCATGCATCGTTGCCTGCCCGTTCCACGTGCTCGGCTACGAGGACTACAAGCCGGTCCAGCTGCAAGAGGACGGCCCCGACGCCTGCACCCACGGCGACAAGGGTTGCTCCCTCTGCACCCTGGCGTGCCCTCGGTTCCGTGAGTGGGAGTCGGAGATCGACGTCACGCTGTTCGGGCAGGCGCGGGCACCCGAGGAGCTGATAGGCAAGTATCAGGACATCGTGCTCGCCCGGGCGGCGAACCCCGAGGTCCTGATGCGCGGACAGGACGGCGGGGTCGTGTCGGCCCTGCTGGTCTGGGGTCTCGAGAACGGCGAGATCGATGGCGTCTGCACGTCGAAGCTCTCGGAGGAGCGGCAGTGGGACTGCGAGCCCACCGTCGTCACCGACCGCGAGGGCGTCCTCGCCGCCGCGGGCTCGCGATACACCTACTCGGCGAACCCGCTCGCGATGCTCAAGGCGGCCGAGATGGGCCTGTCGAAGCTCGCGCTCGTCGGCATGGGGTGCCAGGCGAGCGCCCCGGGGTCAATGACCGCGAGGCGGGTCAACAAGTGGGCGAAGAAGGTGACGTGGACCTTCGGCCTGCTCTGCTCGAAGAGCTTCACCTACGACGGGCTCATGGTTGAGATCGCCCAGAACGAGCTCGGACTCTCGCTGGACGACATCGTCCGCGTGAACATCAAGGGCAAGCTTCTCTTCTACACGAAGGAGGGCCGGGAGCTCACCTACTCGCTCAAGAAGTCGCACCGGTTCACCCGCGAGGGCTGCCTTCTCTGCCCGGACTTCACGGCCGAGCACGCCGACATCTCCTTCGGTGGCCTCGGACAGGGCGAGGGCTGGACGCTCACGATCATCCGGACAGAGCGGGGCAGGGACGTCTGGGAGCGAGCCGTCGCCGACGGGATCGTGGAGTGGCGACCGGGCGCGGACGACCCCGACGCCATCGACAAGATGTTCAAGCTCGCCGTCAGGTCCCGCGAGCGGTGGCCGGTCGACGAGCTCGGCGACGGAGCCCGCGCTCCCGGGCTGGTGCCCGTCGTCGCCCCATCGGGCGACGCTAGCTGACGGGACCGACGCCCTCCCCCGGGCTCTCTACAGGCGGCCTCCGAACGCGCCGATAGAGTGGTGCCCGACCCACGGGCTCGCCAGCATGCTTCGACTACAGACGAAGAACCGTCGGCCGCTACGGGAGGCGCCGCCCACGTTGCGCGGGCGCCTCCCGGCCGAGCCGTTCGCACTACCGGCGGGCTGAGGCGATGGTCCCGGAGCAACGGCGCGACGATCAGGGTTCGCGCATGCTCGGGCCGGCCATGGACCTCGTCGAGCGCCGCGACGGGATACTCGGGACCGTCGCGGTCGCCGCGGAGCGGCTCCTGCTGACTCCGGACTGGCGACGGGCGATGGACGAGGTGCTCGAGCGGCTGGGCCGCGCCGCAGCGGTCTCGCGAACCTGGCTCTTAGAGAAGCACCTCGACGATCTCGGCGGTCCGCACTCCAGCCCTGTCGCCGAGTGGGCTGCGGCCGGCACGCAGGTCGACGACCAAGCGCTCCAGGAAGCCCCTTGGCTCGAGTCCGGCTTCAGCCGCTGGGCGGAGCTCCTGCGGAACGGCCAAGTCGTCTGTGGCTCCGTCGCGGACTTCCCGGACGCCGAACGTCCGGCGCTCGAGTCCCGGGGGGTCGTTTCGATCCTCGCGATCCCCGTGTTCGCGGGCTCGGAGTGGTGGGGGGTGATCGGATTCGACGAGTGCACGGAGGAGCGCGATTGGACGCGCTCCGAGATCGACGTCCTTCGCGCCGCCGCCGGGATCGTCGGTGCGGCGATCCACCGGGAACAGGCCGACACGCGCAGCCGCGAGGCCGAAGAGCGCTACCGGGCGATCGTCGATCGAACCCCGGCGATCACCTACCAGGAGGTGAGCCTCGAGGGCGGGGACTGGAACGACGCGGTCATCTACGTCAGCCCGCAAGTGGAGGACATCCTCGGGTACACCGTCGAGCAGTTCCTCCAGCCCGCGTTCTGGACCACGATCGTGCATCGCGACGACCTCGAAGAAGTCCTCAGGGAGGGCGAAAGGACGGCCCTCGCGGGCGAGCCCTTCAGCATGGAGTACCGCATGATCGCCGCCGACGACCGCGTCGTTTGGATCCACGACCGCGCCGTGCGACTGCCGATCGGGCCCGATCGCCGCGAGGTCTGGCAGGGCGTGATGATCGACATCACGGAACGCAAGCTGGCCGAGGAGCGGCTGAAGGAGACGGAGCTCCACTACCGCAAGCTGGTGGAGCATCTGCCCGTGGTGACATACAGGGACGAGGTGAGCGTCGATGACCCGACCGACGCCGTTCCGGCTTACATCGGGCCCCAGATCGAGCAACTCCTCGGCTGCACGCCCGAGGAGTGGGTGACCGACCCCGACCGCTGGGGCAAGAGCGTGCACCCGGAGGACCGCGAACGGGTCGAGCGGGCCGGCGACGAGGCGCGCATTACGGGCGCTCCATTCCACGCGGAGTACCGGATGCTGCACGGAGACGGCCGCATCATCTGGGTCCAGGAGGAGTCGGTCCTCGTCCGCGACGACGACGGGCGTCCGCGCTACTGGCAGGGCGTCTACTCGGACATCACCGAGCGCAAGGGGGTCGAGGAGCGACTGCGGGATGCCGAGGACCGCTACAGATCCCTGGTCGAGCGGCTACCCGCGGTCGTCTACATCGAGTCGATCGCGCGGGTCCCCGGCGACCTCTACATGAGCCCACGCGTCACGGACGTCTTCGGCTACACCCCCGACGAGTGGCGGTGGACTCGAGGTTTCTGGATCGCCCGGATCCACCCGGATGACCGCGGGCGGATCCGCCTCCGCAACGAGCACGTGAACGCGACCGGAGAGCCCTTCGCCGAGGAGTACAGGTTCCTCTGCAAGGACGGCCGCTACCGGTGGGTCCTCGACGAGGCCTTCCTCGTCCGCAACGACGACGGTTCCCCCAGATACTGGCAGGGGTTCCTCATGGACGTCACCGACCGCAAGGAGGCAGAGCTCCAGCTGCGGGAGGCCGAGGAACGCTTCCGCACGCTCGTCGAGCAGAACCCGGCCGTGATCTACACGCAGGTCATCGACCCGGAGGACCCCACAGTGTCCAACACCGTGTACATAAGCCCGAGCACGGAGCAGCTCGACGGCTACACGGTGGAGGAAACGATGGCGAATCCCCAGCGCTGGCGAGACACGATCCACCCCGACGACAGGGAGCTCGTCTACGCGGCCGATGCGGAGTCCAACGCCACCGGCGAGCCGTTCGATCTCGAGTACAGGATCGTTCACAGGGCCGGCCGCGTCGTGTGGGTCCACGACCGCGCGACGATGATCAAGGACGAGCGCGGAAACCCGAGGTTCTGGCAGGGCGTGATGATCGACATCACCGAGCGCAAGGAGGCCGAGGAGCGCCTCGCGCACGCTCTGGATGTGGAGCGCGAAGCCACCCGACGCCTCCGGATGCTGGACGAGATGAAGAACACGTTCCTACAAGCGGTGTCGCACGATCTCCGGACGCCGCTGGCGGCGATCCTGGGACTCGCGGTGACGCTCGAGCGCGGGGATCTGGGTCTCACCCAGGAGGAAGCCAGGGAGCTCGCAGGTCGGATCGCCGGAAATGCGAGGAAGCTCGACCGCCTCGTGACCGACCTCCTCGACCTCGACCGCCTCGCTCGCGGGATCGTGGAGCCGAAGCTCTACCCGACCGACCTCGGGGCGCTCGCGCGACGGGTGGCCTCGGAGTCCGACCTAGCCTCGAACGGGCTCCTGGAGGTCGAAGCCGAGGACCTCGTTCTGGACGTGGATGCTCCAAAGGTCGAGCGCATCATCGAGAACCTGCTCGCCAACACCGCCCGCCACACCCCGAATGGCACGCGGGTCTGGATCCGGGTCGGTCGATCCGACGGCGGCGCGCTGATCTCCGTGGAGGACGACGGACCCGGCATCGCCCCCGAGTTCCGCGAGATGGTGTTCGAGCCCTTCCGTCAGGGCCCGGACGCGCCGACCCACTCTCCGGGCGTCGGCGTCGGGCTGACGCTCGTGGCGCGCTTCGCCGAGCTGCACGGCGGTCGCGCATGGGTAGAGGAACGCGAGGGCGGCGGAGCGGCCTTCAACGTGTTCCTGCCGGCGGGCTCCCCGCCCTCGACTTGAAAGAGGCGCCCGTTCGATCCCTCGGGCGAGCTAGCCCGCCGCTGCCCACCCCGCGACGGTCGGATGGTCGGCCGTCTGCGGCCCGACCTGGGCGGCGCCTCCGGGCGAGCCGAGGCCGCTCACGCCCTCCGCGAAGAACTCGGCGTTGATCGGCGTGAACTGCTTCCACTCGGCCGGCACGTCGTCCTCGTAGAAGATCGCTGTCACCGGACAGACGGGCTCGCAGGCGCCGCAATCGACGCACTCGTCCGGCTGGATGTAGAGCATCCGCCCACCCTCATAGATGCAGTCGACCGGGCACTCGTCGACGCAGGTCCGATCCTTCACGTCGATGCATGGCTCGCAGATCGTGTAGGTCATCTCGATTCCCCCGTTTCCACGGTGTCGACCTTGCAAACCTCAGTCTAGCCGACGAGGACCGCCTGCGACGGCTAGGGGGCGACTGGTGAGGGGGCAAGGGCGAAGACCGTGCCCAGGATCGAGGAAAGGGGGTCCCTGCAGCGCACCGGGTATACGACCGGCAGGTCTGCCCCGGCATCGCGATACGCGCCCAGCCCGGTCAGGGCTCCCGACGCCTCCCCGAGCAGGCAGACGGCCCGGACCAGCGTCTCCGGCACGCCCTCAGGCCTCCCCTCACGGTAGGCCGCTGCCGCCGCCTCCGCCTCCGCTCCGAGGCCGACGTCGGCTAGCTGGCGCGAATAGGCCCGATAAGACGCGTACCGGCCCGCCGCCTCGCGGAGCGCCGCGAGCGCCGCCGGCTCGTCCTGACCTACGCAGGCCCGCACGTAGACCCCGATCGCGATCGCCGCGGGGTCGCGTCCTGCCGCCTCCGCGCCCTCGCGTACGCGATCTCGCGCGAACGCAACCCGCTCCGGTGGGCACCAGTTGAGGAGTGCTCCGTCGGCGACCTCGCCGGCCAGCCGCATCGCCTTCGGGCCGAGAGCGGAGACCCACACTGGCGGAGGCGCCCCCAGCGCGAGCGACAGACGGGTCCTCTCGCCGTTCAGCTCGACGGCCTCGCCGGCGAGGAGGGCCTTGATCGCCAGCACCACGGCGCGCAACCGATCGAGCGCCCCGCGACCGGCCTCACCGGTCCCGATCCCGAGGATCATGCGACCTCCCGAACGCTCGTGGACCGTCGCCGCGCCCATCGCGGTGACGACGGGGTCGCGCGAATCCATCGCAACGACGCCCGTGCCGAGGCGGATCCGCTCCGTCACGCCGGCCAGCGCCGAGAGCTGCGAGAAGGCCTCGCGCCCGGTGATCTCGGGGACGAAGAGCGCCGCGTAGCCCGTCTCCTCGACGCTCTCGGCGACCTCGGCGAGAGCGCTCCACGGCAAGGGGTCCCGCACGGCTACGCCGGTCGTGTTGCGCAAGAAGGGCTTCATCCGTCCACGCTATTCGGCCGGCTCGGAGCGGACAAGCGTCACGGCGGCCGCCCGCGCATCGTGCCGACCCAAACGAACGGAACGAGGAGGATCAGACCGCCGAAGAGCTGGGGCGCGACGAAGACTCCGAGAAGCACGGACACAGTGGAGCAAGCGAGCCAGAAGAACGGGTTCCCCCACCACGGCCGCCGCGCAACCACGCTTCCAGGCTATCGCGAGCTCAGGACAGCTCCGTCTGGAACGTGACGCCCTCGCGCTCGAGCTCGGCCATGAAGGATTCCGGGTCGAAGGCGGTCTCGGGTGGGTGCACGCCCGGAGCGACGCGCCCCTCGGCCATCCATCGCACGGCGACCGTAATCGGGAGCGCGGTTCCGAACGCGCCCGCGCTGATGCCCTCCGGCGTCGGGATCAGCTTCGCGAGCGCACGGTGGGTCGCGGCGGCGCCGTTCTTCTCACCGTCCACGCGAACGTCGAGGTACTCGACGTCGCGCGGCTGTCCCTCCGACGAGGGGAGCGCGTTGAGCACGGCCGTGAGGACCTCGCGGGGGACAACGGGTCCGCGTGGGGTTTCGATAGGGTCGGCGCGCGCCATCCCGATCCTCGTGAGGAACGCGAACCCCTCGTGGATAGCATGCGGGAGTGCGAGCCGCCAGCGCACGTCGCGAACGCCGGGGATCGTCGAGGCAAGCGTTGCCGGCTCCGAGTGCAGCGTGTACATCGCCGGCTGCTTGCCGACCGGTTCGGGGAACTCCCACTCGACCACGCCAGACCCGGCCGGGACCTCCCGTATCTCGCCCTCCTCGAACACCATCGCCGGCATCGTGAACTCGTCGATCACCGTCTCGACGGAGTAGGGAACCCCGAAGCCACCCTCGCCCTCCTCGATCGCGCCGTCGACCAGGTCGATCGAGATGGCCCGGTCGAGACGGTCGGCTCCGAGCTTCGCCAGCACGTTCGTTAGTCCGGGCGCCGAGCCGATGCCGAGCACCGCCGAGACGCCGGCCTCGCGGTAGCGCCCGTCCAGCTCGAGCTGCTTGAGCGTCGTGTGGAACAGCCCGCCGAGGTCCGCGTAGTGACAGCCGGCGCTCAGCGCGGCCTCCATCACCCGCAAGTTCAGCTTGTAGGGGAGGCACGCGGCGACCGCCTGCTGTGTCTTCAGGATCTCGGTCAGCTCCCCAGAGGTCGCGTCGAAGCCTCGGGCCTCGCCGGCGCCGATGGTCTCGACGACGCTCCGGGCTCTCTCCGCATCGACGTCCAGCACGAGAAGCTCGACCTCATCGGCGTGGCGGGCGAGCAGCCGGGCGCCCGCGCTTCCCATCGCGCCGGCGCCCAGCACCGCGATCCTCATCTCGCCCATCCTCGTCTCCTCGTACGAGGTCGCCCGGGCTCTGCCCGGGCGACCCCTCGCTCGTCCCGGCTCGCTCGCCTACAGCGGCACGTGGGACAAGACCATGATCCTCGGCTCCGTCATCTCCTCCATCGCGAACCGAAGTCCCTCCCGGCCGAAGCCGGAGTCCTTCGATCCGCCGTAGGGCATCTGGTCGGCACGGAACGCCGAAACGTCGTTCACGATCACGCCACCGACTTCGAGCGTCCGGTGGGCCTGGAACGCGCGGATGACGTCGTTCGTGAATACCCCGGCCTGCAGCCCGAACCTGGAGTCGTTCACGGCGGCGAGCGCCTCCTCGAAGGTCTGGTAAGGCATGATCGTGACGACCGGCCCGAAGACCTCATCGCGGCAGACCTTCATCTCCGGCGTGACCTGCGAGAGCAGGGTCGGCTGGTAGAACGGCGAATTGGCCTTTCCGCCGGTCAGCACCTCGGCGCCCTGGCCCACGGCCTCCTTCACCCAGCCATCGATCCGGTCGACCTCCTTGCGCTGGATGACCGGCCCCACGTCGACGGTCGGGTCCATCGGGTCCCCGACCTTGAGCGACTCGACCTGCTTCACGAGACGCGCGGCGAAGTCCTCGTAGACCTCGGACTGGACCATGACCCGCTGGACGCTGATGCAGCTCTGCCCCGCCTGGTAGTAGCCACCGAAAGCCACCCGCTGCGCGGCCAGGTCGAGATCGGCGTCGGAGTGGACGATCACCCCAGCGTTCCCGCCCAGCTCGAGCGTGACTCGCTTCTTCGGGTCCAGGCTCTTCAGGTACCAACCGATCTCCGCCGAGCCGGTGAAGGAGATCTTCCGGTACCGCTCGTCGCGGGCCATCCCGTCTGCGACCGATGAACCGACCGGCAGCACCTGGTACATGCCTTTTGGGAGGTCGGTCTCGGCGAACAGCGCGGCCAGCCGGAGGGCGCCAAGCGGCGTCGCGCTCGCCGGCTTCACCACGATTGGCGCCCCGACGGCCAGCGCCGGCGCAACCTTGTGGGCAACGAGGTTGAGCGGGAAGTTGAACGGCGTGATGCCGAGCACCGGCCCGATCGGGAACCGCCTCAGGAGGCCTATCCGGGACCCGAGCGAGGCCTCGGTGTCAAGACGCATCAGCTCGTCGTCGCCACGCCGGAGCACCTCGCTCGCCCAACGGAACGTCGACACCGCCCGCGCGGCCTCGGCCTTGGCCCACTTGAGCGGCTTCCCCCCCTCCCGGGCGATGATCTCGGCGTTCTCGTCGACCGTATCCGAGAGGCGGCGCGAGATGTGGTCGAGCGCCTCCGAGCGTACGTGCACCGGGAGATGTGCGCTCTCCTCGAAGGTGGAGGCAGCCGCAGCCGCGGCCTCCTCGGCGTCCGCGTCGGTGGGGATGCCCACCTCGGCGACCACGACGTCGTCGTAGGGGCTCCTCACCTCGAAGGTGCCCTCGCCCGAGCGCCACTCGCCGGCTACCAGGAACTGTTCCGTGGCCATGCCGAACTCACCACCGATCGCGTTCGCGTCGGAGAACCGACGCCCTCAGTCGAGCGCCCACATCACGTGCTTGATCTGCGTGTAGTCCTCCAGCGAGTACATCGACATGTCCTTGCCGTATCCGCTCTCCTTGTACCCGCCGTGGGGCATCTCGGCCGTGATCATGAAGTGGGTGTTCACCCAGACCGCCCCGAACTGCAGCCTGCGGGCCGCCCGCATCGCTCGCCCGGCGTCCCGGGTCCATACCGAGGCCGCCAGCCCGTACACCACGTCGTTCGCCCACTTCACGGCCTCGTCGTCGTCGCTGAAGCGCTGAACCGTGACCACGGGGCCGAAGACCTCCTGCTGGACGATCTCCGACTTCTGGTCGACGTCGGTGACGACGGTCGGCTTGTAGTAGAAGCCCTTGCCGGGCATCTCCTCGCCACCGGTGAGCACCTTTGCGCCCGAGTCCTGCGCGCGGTCGACGAACCTCTTGACGCTCTCGCGCTGCCTCGCAGACACGAGGGGCCCCACCTCGACCTCCTCGTCGGTGATGTCCCCGACCTTGATCGACTCGACCGCCGGCACGAGCTCGGAGAGCAGGTCCTCGTAGATCCCGGGACCCGCCACGACCCGGCAGGAAGCCGTGCAGTCCTGGCCGGTGTTCGCGTAGCCGCCGAACTTGAGGGCCTCGATCACGGACTCGAGGTTCGCGTCGTCGAACACCACCACAGGCGCCTTCCCGCCGAGCTCGAGGTGGGCGCGCTTCACGGTCTGCGCCGCGTTCGCCGCGATGGTCTTGCCGGTGGCCGTGTCACCGGTGACCGACACCAGCCGCACGGCCGGATGCTTCGTGATCTGGTCACCGATAACCGAGCCCCGTCCGGTTACCACGTTCAGCACCCCGGGCGGCAGGATGTCCTGGGACAGCTCGGCCAACCGGAGCGTCGTGAGGGGCGTGATCTCCGCGGGCTTGAGCACCGAGGTGTTCCCCGCGGCGAGCGCCGGGCCGACCTTCCAGATCGCCATCATGAGCGGGTAGTTCCAGGGACAGATACCTGCGGTCACCCCTAGGGGCTCGCGACGGATGATGCTCGTGAAGCCGCGCTCGTATTCCCCGGACGACTTGCCCTCCTGGACCCTGGCCGCCCCGGCGAAGAAGCGAAGGTTGTCCACGATGAAGGGCACGTCGGCCTTGGCGACCGCGATCGGCTTGCCGACGTCGATCGACTCCAGGTACGCGAGGTTGTCGGCGTCTTTCTCCATCGCGTCCGCGAGCTTCAACATCATGTCCGCCCGCTCCTTGGGCGGGGTGTCGAACCACACCTCGTCGTATGCCTTCTGCGCGGCCTCGACGGCGCGGTCGGCGTCCTCACGGGTCGCTACGGCGACCTCCGCGACGGTCTCCTCGGTCGCCGGGTTGATGTCGGGCTCCCTCTCGCCAGTCGCGGAGCCAACCCACTCGCCCCCGATGTACAACTTCCAGGACCTCACGTCGGTGGCCATGCTGACCTCCCCTCCATACGGGACTGGGGCCTCTTCGCGGCCCGCAACGGATAAGTATGCCGCTCCGCGCGCGAACCCGCGACCCGACGTTCCGGCTGCCGCAGTCGGCGCGCCTGTACGGAGGGGACAACGCCTCCCTGGCGCCCAGGCGCCGACCGGCGTACCGTCAGCGTGGGGGTGGGCATTGCGACGCTACCTGATCCTCGCCAACCGGACGCTCGGCGGCGGGCGCCTGGCGGACAAGGTCCGGGAGCTGATACAGCTGGGGCCCTGCGGATTCCACGTGCTGGTTCCGGCCACCCCGCCCTCAAACCACCCCTGGACGGAGGGAGAGACGCTGGCCGCGGCCCGCGTCCGCTTGCGGGCGGCGCTTGCTCGCCTCCACGATCTGGGCGTCGAGGCCGACGGCGAGATCGGGGACGCGAGACCGATCCAGGCGGTGGCCGACCTGATCGAGCGGGGCGAGCGCTTCGACGAGATCGTGGTCTCGACGCTTCCCCCCGGCCCCTCCCGGTGGCTGAGGATGGACCTGCCGCGGCGGATCGAGGCGCAGTTCGGGATCCCGGTCATCCACGTCGTCGGCGAGCCCGAGCCGGCCCACGTCCGACGGCCCTAGGAGTCAGACTGGGCGGCGAGCAGCTCGCGCGCCCGGAGCGCGAGCCAGAACTCCATACGGTCGAACGAGCTCGAGAGGTCGCGCCCGGTGAGCTCCTCCACCTTGCGCATGCGGTAGCGCAGCGTGTGGCGGTGAACGTACAGGTGGGCCGCGGCGGTCTCCCAGCGCGCGTTGTGCTGGAGGAACGCCTGGAGCGACGGGAGCAGCTCACCGCCGTGGTCCTCGTCGTAGGAGTCGAGGGGAACGAGGAGCGAGTCGGCGAACGCCCGCAGAGCATCCGGCTCGGACATCGACAGCAGTAGTCGGTAGGTGCCGAGATCCTCGAACCCGGCTGAGGCCCATCCCTCGAGGCGGCAGACCTGCAGGGCGTACCTCGCCTCCCGGAAGCTCCGCCCCACCTCGTCTGCCGCGACCGTGCTCCCCGAGCCGGCTCGGACCTCCGTTCCGACACGCGAGCCTATGCCCTTGCACAGATCGCCCAGGTCGCGGTCCCCGTCCGCGGGCACGAGCACGTTTGCCCCGGACGCGTGCGGGGAGACGAGGAATCCCCCGCCCTCGCGGGAGAAAAGGTCCTCGGCGGCGTGCGTCAGGTCGGGGGGATCTCCGCCCTCGAGCGACACCGCAACGACCTCGGCCCCCTTGGCGAAACCGAACCGCGCGAGGCCGCGCGTGGCCTCTGCCAGCGACAGCTGACCTTGCACGAGCTCCTGGAAGAAGTCCCCCTGCAGCTTCCGCTCGGCATCCGCGACGGCCTTTGCCTTCGCCAGCTCGATGGCGAAGAGCGAGAGCGCGTGGCCGGCGACGATGCGGTCCGTCTGCCCTAGAGACTCCGGCTTGCCGACGGCGAGGAACGCCTCGACCCTGCCCTGAGCCCCGACGGGCTGAATCCACACGTGATGACCGCGGTCCACGAGGGTCAGGCTGAAGCCGATCCCCTCCGGACGCGACCGCCGGAGCTCGTCCCACACGCGCTCGCTCCGGAGCTGCGCGTTCCTCGAGGTCGCCGCGAGGGGCATCCCGTGCAAGTCCAGAAGCAGTGCCCACCCCTTCACCACGTTCGCGAGCGAATCCGCGATGCCTTCGACGCCGCGCCCGTCCATCACCGCACGAGTGAGGATCTGCTCGGACTCGACCGCCCTGTGGAGCACGTCGAACTGCTCGGCGGCCAGCCGGGTAAAGACCGCCTCGGTGATGGCTATGAACGGGACCGGGTACGGGACCTCGAACAGCGGGAATCCTGACTCCTGGGCGGTCGTGACCAGCGCCTTCGGCACGCGGTCGTGGGATATCCCCAGACCGAACCCGAGGCCGACGCTGCCGGCCTCCATGAGCCTGCGCAGGTACGAGCGCTGCCTGGCAGGCGAGGCGCCGACGAGCGACATGCCCGTCGTCAACAACAGCTCCCCGCCCTTCAGCCAGGGCGTCGGATCCTCCAGCTCGGTCGAGTGCACCCATCGGATCGGGCGTTCGACGCCGGCCTCTCCGGCAAGGAGCCGTAGAGCAAGGCCGGGCACCGCAAGGATGTCCCGGATAGTGACCGCCATCCCGGCCATTGTACGGGCAGTACAAAGCGCGCCGCCAGGGCCTCCTCACCGCGCTCCGCGATGGACGGACCGTACAAAGCCCCGAGGGAGGCTTGGTCCCGGAGCCGCCTGACAGGCTCGCCGGCCGGCCCGAAACTCGGCTGAGGCAGGTCGGCGAAGCAGAGAGGGAGAGCTCATGGACATCCCGCAGGAGCGCAAGGTAGTGACCGAGATCCCCGGGCCCAGGTCCAAGGAGCTGTTCGCCCGCAGGCAGACAGCCGTGCCCCGCGGGGTTTTCAACATCCACCCGATCGTCAGCGCGCGCGCCTCGGGAGCGATAATCGAGGACGTCGACGGGAACCGGCTGATCGACTTCGCGACCGGCATCGCCGTGCTGAACGTCGGACATGCCTCCCCAGCGGTCGTGGAAGCCGCCCAGCGCCAACTCGAGCTCGATACCCACACCTGCTTCCACGTGACGGCCAACGAACCCTACATCGCGCTCGCGGAGCGGCTGAACGCGCTTGCCCCGGGAGACTTCGAGAAGAGGACGATGTTCGCGAACTCGGGCGCTGAGGCCGTCGAGAACGCGATCAAGATCGCACGGTACGCGACTAAGCGGCCGGCCGTCGTCACGTTCGACCACGCGTTCCACGGGCGAACCCTCCTCGCGATGTCGCTAACGGCCAAGGTGATGCCCTACAAGCAGGGATTCGGGCCGTTCGCACCGGAGGTCTATCGCCTGCCGTTCGCCTACCCCTACCGCTGGCCGAGCGGTCCCGAGCGCTGCGCGGAGGAGGCGCTCGCGTATGCGCTCGACGAGATCCACAAGCACGTGGGCGAGGAGAACATCGCCGCGATCATCACCGAGCCGATCCAGGGCGAGGGCGGATTCATCGTCCCCGCTCCGGGGTTCCTGAAGGGGCTCGCGGACTTCGCCAAGGAGCACGGCATCTTGTTCGTGGCGGACGAGATCCAGAGCGGGATGGGCCGCGCCGCCCGATGGTTCGCGATCGAGGACGAGGGGGTCGTTCCCGACATCATCACCTCGGCGAAGTCGCTCGGCGGCGGACTCCCGATCTCCGCGGTCACCGGGATGGCCGACGTGATGGACGCGGTCCACGCCGGCGGCCTCGGGGGCACATACGGCGGAAACCCCGTGGCGGCGGCGGCCGCGCTCGCGGTCATCGACCAGATCGAGCGCGAAGGCCTCCTCGAGCGCTCGCGCGCGCTCGGTGAGCACGTGCTCTCACGGCTCCGCGAGATGCAGGGACGGCACGAGGTGATCGGCGAGGTCAGGGGACGCGGGATGATGACGGCGGTCGAGCTCGTGAACGACCGCACCACGAAGGAGCCGCTGGACAGCCCCGCGGGCAGCGCGATCGTGCAGCGATGCCTGCAGGACGGTGTCGTCATCCTCAAGGCAGGGACCTACGACAACGTGATCCGGCTCCTCCCGCCACTCACGATCGAGGAGAGCCTGCTCGACGACGGCCTGGACGTCCTGGACGAGGCGATCGCCGCGACCACGTAGCGCCCGCGCGGGGGGCGCTGCTGCTAACGTGCCCGCACCGTGAGGGTGCGCCGGTTCGCCATAGACCTCTCGCCGCTACGCGTCTCGCGGGACTTCAGGCGGATCTGGGTCGGGCTGCTCGTCTCGGAGATCGGGTGGCAGTTCTCGCTCGTGGCGGTGTTCGTGCAGGTGAACCGCCTCACACACTCTGCCGCGGCGGTCGGTCTCACGGGACTTGTCTGGCTCGTGGCGCTCATGGCCGGCTCGTTGCTGGGTGGGACGATCCTCGACGCGTACGACCGGAGGAAGCTGCTGATCGGCTCTCAGGTCGGGTTCGCGCTCGCCTCCGGCGTGCTCCTGGCCGGCGCGCTCATGGGGCGGCCGCCTCTGGCGCTCATCTACGGCGCGATAGCCGTGACCGCCGCGCTCTCCGCGATCGACGGCCCGACGCGCTCGGCCATGACGCCGCGGCTCGTCGGCCGCGAGCTGATCCCCGCGGCCCAGGCGCTCAATCAGGTGATCTGGAACGGCACCGGGCTCGTCGGCCCCGCGCTCGCCGGCCTCGTCATCCAGCGCTTCGACCTCGCCTGGGCCTTCGGGATCGACCTCGCGACCTACGGCGCCATGCTCGCTGCGGCGCTCGCCATCCGGCCGATGCCGCCCGATCGGGGCGAGCACTCGGCGACCGGGTGGGCGGCGGTGCGCGAGGGGTTCGGCTACCTCCGGGGCAGGAGGATGTTGCGATCGACGTTCGCGATAGACCTCGTCGCCATGATCTTCGGGATGCCGCGAGCGCTGTTCCCCATCCTCGCGACGACCCGCTTCCACGGCGGGGACGCCGTCGTCGGATATCTCTTCGCGGCCCCGGCGGTGGGCGCGTTCCTCGGCGCACTGACCGGTGGGTGGGTACGCGGGGTCAGCCGCCAGGGAACCGCGGTGCTCTGGGCCGTCGTCGCCTGGGGCGCGGGGATCGCCGCGTTCGGGCTTGCGGGTGACGACCTCCCGCTGGCCGTCGTCTTCCTGGCCTTCGCCGGCGCCGCCGACGTGGTGTCGGCGATCTTCCGAAGCACGATCCTGCAGGTGACGGTCCCGGATCACCTCCGGGGGAGGCTCTCGGGGATACATATCCTCGTCGTAACCGGCGGCCCACGACTCGGCGACCTGGAGGCCGGGCTCGTCGCGCAGTGGTTCACCCCTGCGATCTCGGTCGTCTCCGGCGGGATCCTCTGCATCGTCGGTGCGGCGGCGGTCGCGCTCGCCTACCCGGAGCTCCGCCGCTACCGAGCAGGCACCTGACTCACGCCGCGCGCAGCCTGCGCATTAGGTCGCCGTCCAACCGAGCCAGGAACCCAACCATCGCCCGGCCCGTCCGCACGAGGTCGCGCGGCTCGAGGTTCCGCGGGGTGTCCGAGGGCGAGTGGTAGTCGGGCTCATCGCCGCTCCACAGGAATGCTCCCGGTATCCCCGCCCGCTCGAACGGGCCGTGGTCGGAGCAGTCGCACCCAAGGTCGAACACCGCCCTTATCCCCGCTCGCCCGAACGTCCGAACGAGGATCCTCGCTAGCAACTTCGGCGCCATGCCCGTGGTCGAGACGATCAGCGGCCGACCGTCGGCGATCATGTCGACCGAAACCATCCCGGGAGTTCGGCTCACACCCGCACTGCCGAGCCGGCGCACGTGCGTCGCCGATCCGACGTGATGGCGGCCGTCGTCGCCGTACTCCTCCGAACCGAAAGCGACGAATCGGAGGAACCTGGCCTCCGTCGTTCCCGCGGCGATCCGCGCCAGCTCCAATACCACGGCTACCCCCGAGGCGTTGTCGTTCGCCCCCGGTGACCCGGGTACGGTGTCCATGTGCCCCCCGATCACCAGCGGGTGCTCGACGGCACCGGGCCACCAAGCGACCACGTTCCGCGATCTGCGCCCGTCGACGCCGAACCGCTGGATCTTGACCCGATAGCCGAGCCGATCGAACTCCCGCGCGACGTACCGCGAAGCACGCTTCTCTGCGCGGGACCCGCGGACCCGCGGCCCGATGCCGCTCGCGAGACGCCGCACGTGCCCCATCGCCTTGGAGCGGGAGAAGTCGGAGCCCGACGCGGCGGAAGGGCTCGCCGCGAGGACCGCCAGCGTCACCGCCAGGGCGAGCCACGCGCGCGGGCGCCTCTCACCCGTGGCGCACGCTCCGCTCGCTGGATCCGGGAGGCCGCAGTATCAGCCGATCGTGAGGCTCCTCGACGTCGACGATCCCCTCTATCCCCCGCTCAACCAGCAGCTGGAAGCCTGCGTGACTGACGAGCTCGTCCTCCTCGGACCGTTCGTCGGTGAGCGCGAAGACGAAGCCGCCCTCGCCGCGCGAAAGCCGAACGGTAGCCTCGGGGTTGAAGCGGCGCGCGGCCTCATGGGTGCGGGAAAGGATCTCAACGGCCCAGTCCGTGAACCCGATCACGGAGCGATGGTAGAACGAACCGGGCTGGCGTTCGCCCGGTCCCCTTCCGGAGGCCGCACTTCTACTCCCGCGCGCCGGCCTGCGGGCGAAGCGACCATGAGAACCGCGGGAGCCCGTTGCGACGGATGTCGACAAGGGCGAACACACCGAACAAGATCGCCGCTCCTCCCGCGAACAGTACGTGGAAAAGGTGGTGTCCGAACGCCGTCCCGAACCGGTCGAGCAGCACGTGGCCTGCCTCTCCAAGCGCGACCAGCGCGCCGCCGACAGCCCCCAGCCGCGCCAGCCGCTTGAGCGTCACCCCCTAGGCCGTGGACTCCGTCACCGATCGGGAGCCGAAGCCGGCGTAGAGAGCGACGACGGCCGAGAAGAGATGAACGACGTTGTAGAAGTCCGGGATGTCGCCCTCGTACCCCAGGACGTCGCCGAACGACCCCGGGCTGCCGAGCCCCCACGCCGAGAGGACCAGGAAGATCACCCCGATGAACCTCGCGACGGTCTTCGCGGTCGCCTCGCTTCCGAAGAAAGACGCGAGCACGATCACGCCGATGGCCCAATGCACGGCGTTCTGGATGGGAGTGAACTCGAAGATCGGATCCAGGCCGTCCTTGCCCGCGATGACCTCGATCAGCGCGACCGCCAGATAAGCGATCCCGAACAGGAGCGCGTAGAAGCGAGCGACCCCGTACTTGCCGTACGCACCAGCCATTGTCTCCCTCCGTCTCGTCGGGGCCTCAGCCATGGTGCCATTCGCGCCCCCGGCGCTGTGGGATTTCCCTCTCGGCCGAAGTCGTCGCGTAACCTCTCAAGCCCGTAGACCGGTTACACTCTGGCTATGCCGACGGAGGAGTTCGCCCTTGCCGGCGCCAGAGGTGAGCCGGTGGATCTGTGGCGAACGCTCGCGTCCCACGGGTTCGCCGAGCTTCCACCGATGCGTCTGGACGAGGAGGCCAGGACGCTCGAGACGACCCTCCCGCTTGCCCGTGGGCGCCCCCGGACGGTGAGGATCGGCACGGGGCCCAACGGTGCCGGCAGGATCCAGGTCCTCGGGCCGGTGCCGAGTCAGGCGAGCCTCGCTCTCGTGCGATCGGGGGTGCTGCACGTCCTGCGTATGGACGAGGACCTCTCCGGCTTCTACTCGGCGACGGCCGGCGACCCCGACCTCGCGTGGATCTCTCGAGGCGCTGGGAGGATGCTACGAAGCCCGACGGTCTTCGAGGACGTCGTGAAGACGATCTGCACGACGAACTGCGCGTGGTCGGCCACGGAGCGGATGGTCGGCGCCATCGTCGAGCACCTGGGCGAGAGGGCGCCCGCAGCACCGCTCGACGGCCCCTGGGGCCGCGCGTTCCCCTCGCCCGCGACGATGGCGCAGGCGCCGGAGTCCTTCTACAGGGAGGTCGCGCGGGCCGGCTACCGCGGGGCATATCTGATCGCCCTGGCCCGGTCGGTCGCCGACGGCGAGGTGGACCTCGAGGCGCTGGCAGCGGACCGGGAGCTTCCCGACGATGAGGTCGAGCGTCGGCTGCTCGCGCTCCCCGGCGTGGGCCCCTACGCGGCCGCTCACGTGATGACGACCATCGGACGCTACTCGCGACTGATCCTCGACTCGTGGACGCGCCCAAAGTACGCACGCCTCGTCGGGAAGAAGCACGTGGCCGACCGCACGATGGAGCGCCGGTTCCGCCGCTACGGTGCCTACGCCGGGCTCGCTTTCTGGCTGTTCCTCACCCGGGACTGGGTGGACGACTGAGGGGTTGTCCCGCAGGCGATCCCGGGCGCATACTGCCCGGGGCCCCGCGGCCACCCGAACCGGAATCCAGATGGAAGCGATGAACCCGTTATGGCGTTCCCACGTCGCGCCCGGCGCCTATGGGCGTACTGGCGGGCGGAGCAGCGCACGCTCCGCCAGGGCTTCGTCGCGCTCCTGCTCGGCACGGTAGCCGCCCTCGTAGCCGGGGTCGCGCTCGCCTCAATCACCCACACGCTCCAGGAGCTTCCCGGCCTGTTCATCCTCATCCCCGCCGCGATCGGGATGCGCGGCACGGTCTTCGGCGCCATAGGGGCGCGGCTCGGTACGAGCACCCACGCCGGCCTCTTCGAGGTTACACGCGAGCGGACCGGGGTCCTGTACCAGAACGCCTACGTGGGGATCGTCCTCACGCTCTCGGCTTCGCTGTACCTCGCGCTTCTCGCGAAGGGATCGGCCGCGATCTTCGGCCTCGACTCGATCGATCTCCTCGACCTCGTCACGATCTCGGTGGTCGGTGGCGCACTGGACTCCGCCGTGATCCTCTGCGTGACGATCGGGCTCTCGGTCCTCTCCTATCGCCGCGGCTACGACCTCGACGCGGTCGCGACGCCCCTCATCACGGCGGTGGCGGACATGATCACGATCCCGATGCTCTTCGTCGCGACGTTCCTCGTCCGCGTCCACTGGCTGTCGACCGGCATCGCGGTCGTTGCGATCTTCGTCTGCATCGAGGCGGCGTACCGTGGGCTTACGAGCGATCTCCCACTCGCGCGTCGTGCGATCGTCGAGATGGTGGGCGTCGTGCTCCTAACGCCGCTGCTCGACATCCTCGCGGGCACCGTCCTCGAGACGCGGCTCTCCCGATTCGAGACGTTCCCCGGCCTGTTGGTGCTCGTGCCGCCGTTCGTCGCCAACGCGGGTGCGATCGGCGGCGTACTGTCGTCGCGGCTCTCCTCGAAGCTTCAGCTCGGACTGATCACGCCGCGCGGTATGCCGGAGCCGCCGGCTCTCCTCGACGGGTCGCTCAGCGTGGGCTTCGGGGTGTTCGCCTTCGCCTCGATCGGAGCGCTCGGCCTCGGATACAGCGCCCTCGCGGGCGCCGCCCACCCCGGCCCCGACGTGATGGTCTGGGGCACGCTTCTCGCCGGCATGGTGGCGACCGCCCTGGCGATCGTGGTCGCCTACTACGTGGCCGTTGCCACGGCTCGGTTCGGGCTGGACCCCGACAACCACGGCGTCCCGATCATCACCAGCGTCATGGACCTGGCGGGAGTGGCCGCCCTGCTGTTCGTTCTGTCACTATTCGGAGTATCCGCTCATGGATGACCGACCCAAGAACGTCAAGGAACTGCTGGTGGAGGCCAAGGACGCCTCCGAGCTGATGGTCGACCTGGCCTACGCGGCGGTCTTCTTCAACGACGAGGATCTCGCCCGCGAAGCCGAGAAGCTGGAGGAGCGCATGGACGGCTACCTCCGCCGCCTGCGAGAGGTCGCCATGCTCGCCGCTCGGAGCCCCGAGGACGCCGAGGGGATGGCCGGGGTGCTCTGGATCGCGTCGGCGATCGAGAAGATCGGCGACGCCGCGTCCGACATAGCCCGGGTCGTGCAGGCGCGCCTTGGCATCCCCGACGCCCTGCGACCGGACCTCCGCCACGCCGACGAGATCTCCGGGCGCGTCAAGGTACGCGAGGGCGCGCCGGCCGTGGGGCGCTCGCTCCGCGAGCTCTCCCTTCCGACCGAGACCGGGATGTGGCTGATGGCTATCCGCCGCGGCGGCGACTGGGAGCTGGACCCGGGTCCCGAGAGCGTCGTCACCGAGGGCGACGTCCTGCTGTTCCAGGGGCCGGAGGAGGGCGTCAACCTGATCCGCGATTTGGCGTCGGCGCCGCCCTTGACGGTCGGCCCGGAGTCCGAGGGGCCACCCCTTTCCGAGCTCGACCGAGCCGTAGACATCCTCGTCGAGATGAAGAACTCGTCGGAGGCGGCGGTCGGACTCGCGTACTCCTCGCTCCTCTTCCGCGATCGGGCTCTGGCCGCGGAGGTCGCGACGCTCGAGGCGCGGAGCGACATCCTCCAGGACGAGCTCGAATCCTGGGTGCTGCGGGCAACGCCGGAGTCGCGGAACCCCGACGAGCTCCGCGGGCTGCTCCGGCTCGCGAGCGCGACCGAGTCGATCTGCGACGCGGCTCGCGACATGACCTGGTACGTCGAGCACGGTGAGGAGCTTCATCCGGTGGTGCAGGTGGCTCTGGAGGAGACCGAGGAGACCGCTTCGGAGGCGATCGTCGATGAGGGCTCGCACGCGGACGGCCGGTCCTTGAAGGAGCTCTCCATCGAGACCGAGACCGGCATGTTCCTGCTCGCGGTGCAGCGCGGCCAGAGATGGGTCTATCGTCCGCGGCCGAAGTTCGTACTCCGAAGCGGCGACCGCGTCATCTCGGTCGGACCCGAGGACGGGGCCGAGGAGCTCGGCGCGCTCTTCCGCGCGCCCGAGTCCGTCGCGGCCGTGGAGCCCTAGCCACCCGTCGGACCAGACCCGAAGGAGCATCATATCGCCGCGCGAGAGCGCGCGGGCGAGAAGCGGACGTTCTCCTCGTGGAGGCGGACCTCCTCGACCTCGGCGAAGCCGCGCCCCGCCAGGAACGCGATCATCCGTTCGACCAACCGCTCGGGGGCCGACGCGCCGCTCGTTAGCCCCACCGTCTCGGCGCCCTCCAGCCAAGCGGGGTCGACCTCCGTCTCGTCGTCGACCAGATACGCACGCGCTCCCTGCGCGCGTGAGACCTCGGCCAGCCGGTTCGAGTTGGAAGAGTTCCTGGAGCCGATCACGAGGACGACGTCGGACCGGCGCGCGACCTCGTTCACGGAGTCCTGACGGTTCTGGGTCGCGTAACAGATGTCTTCGCGAGGAGGCCCCCTGAGCTCGGGGAACCTCTCCGCCAGCACGTCGACGATGCGCTGCGTATCGTCCACGGCGAGCGTCGTCTGGGTCAGATAGGACAGGCGCGACGGGTCGGGCACCTCGACCGCCCGTGCCTCCTCGACGGTCTGCACGAGGATCGTCCGGGCGGGCGCCTGACCGGTGGTTCCGATCACCTCCTCGTGACCCGCGTGGCCGATCAGGAGGATCGTCCGGTCGTCCCCCGCGAAGCGTCGGGCCTCCAGGTGCACCTTCGTCACGAGCGGGCACGTCGCGTCGATCATCGTGAGACGACGCTCGCGCGCGTTCGCATACACCTCGGGCGGCGAGCCGTGAGCCGAGAGCACGAGGACGGCCCCCTCGGGCGCCTCGGTCTCCTCCTCAACGAAGACGGCTCCCTTGGCCTCGAGGTCTCGAACGACGTGTGCGTTGTGGACGATCTGTTTCCGCACGTATACGGGCGGTCCGTGGTCCACAAGGGCGCTCTCGACCGCGTCCACGGCCCGCTCCACGCCGGCGCAGTAGCCGCGCGGTGCTGCGAGCAACACCTTCCCTCCCATCGACCCCATGGTACCGGGGTGACCAGGGGTCAGGTTCCGGGTTGTTGCCGCGCGGAGCGACCGTTAGGGTTGCCGGGCTCGTCCGGACGGTCCGTCCGATCCTCCCAACCTCCACGCGCGCGATCCTGCACGCCCGCCTGGGTGGCGTACGTACGCGGTCGGGAGCCTAGGGACGGGCCGCCCGGACGAGCGCGGTCGCACCGAGCCAGAAGGAGGTGATCCAGCACCCACGACCTGCCGCGGGTCGACCGGGCCGCGGCCCGGTCGCACGGGCGGAGCCGCCTGCTCCGGCCACCGCGGGGGTGAAGCTACGTATGCGGCATCACACCAAGATGCGCCTGATGGCGCTCACCATGATTGCGCTGGTCGCGCTGATGCCAGTCGCACCGGCCCGGGCGCACACCGCCCGACCGGTCGCCGATTGGGTCTGCGACATCCCATGGGCGAAGAGCACATACCAGCTGAGGAGGCTCATCAAGTGCGCCGCGCACCGCTGGAAGGTTCCCGGCGGCGCGCACAAAGCGCTCCGCGTCGCCCGATGCGAGTCGGGATTCGACCCCCACGCGAAGGGCGGCGGCAACGGCGGAGTATTTCAGCAGCGCCTCGTCTACTGGCCCGGGCGCGCGAAGCACTACGGCTTCAAGGGCTGGTCTGTCTACAACGGTCGGGCGAACGTGATCGTCTCGATCCGGATGGCTCACAAGGTCGGCTGGAGCCCCTGGTCCTGCGCCTGATCTAACGCACCGCGCCGCCGTGCCGGGGCATCCCGAGCACGGCGGCCCGGACGTCCTCGATCGAGTCGACGACCACCGTCGCTCCGCCGAGCTCCCGGTCCGCGACGACGCGCATCTCCGGACGCCGTTCGAGCGCTCGCGCGACGAGCCCCTCGAAGGACCCGAGCACAACGAGCACGTGCGGACGCTCGCTTTCTATCTGCGCGAGAGCCTCCTCCTCGGAAGTCGCCCCCGGCGCGAGCTCCCACTCTGCGGCGCCCGCGGCCCGCTTCAGTGCGGCGAGCGCGTCCGCGTCTTCGGCCACGCAGAGGACCTTCAGCGCGCGGCACATCAAAGCCAGTCCCGCTTCTTGAACGCTATGTAGAGGGCGCCGGCCGCGACCACCATGAGCCCCAGCGCGAACGGGTACCCCAGGGCCCAGTGCAGCTCGGGGATCCGGTCGAAGTTCATGCCGTAGACGCCGGCGATCAACGTCGGCACGAGAAGGATCGCCGCCCAGGACGTGAGCTTCTTCATGACCGCGTTCAACCGGTTCGACATCTGGGAAAGCTGCGCCTCGAGCGACGCCGTCAGGATCTCGCGGATGTTGTCGACGAACTCGATCGCGCGGATCACGTGGTCGGCCACGTCCCGGTAGTACGGCGCGAGCTCGCGCGTAACGAACCCTGGCTGCTCCTGCACGAGGTCGAGCACCTCTCGGAGCGGCATGACCAGTCGCCGCAGCTTCACGACTCGCCGCTTCAGGCGGAAGACGTCCTGCTGCAGCTCGGGATCCGGCTCGTCGGCGAACACCCGGTCCTCCAGGTCGTCCGCCAGGTCCTCGAAACGCTCGACTATCGTGAGGTACCCGTCGACGACCACGTCCAGGAGCGCGTAGAGGAGGAACCCCCCGCCCTCGGCCGTGAGCTCGGGCTGCTCGTCCCACCGGCTGAGCGTAGGGACAAGATCGAACGCGGGTCGGGCCCGGATCGTCACCAGGAACCTATGGCCCGCGAAGGCGTGGATCTCGCCGTCGACCAGTTCATCGTCCTCGGCAAGCATCAGACCGTGCACGACGACGAAGAAGTAGTTAGGGAAGACCTCTACCTTCGGGCGCTGCCGCCAGTGCTTCGAGTCCTCGATCGAGAGCGGGTGCAGGGAGAACTCCTCCGCGATCAACTCGAGCTCCTCGTCGGTCGGCTCGGCGAGGTCGAGCCAGACGCGCACACCCTCCTCGGTCAGGAGCTCGCTGATCTGAGTGGTGTCGATCTCGCGCTGCTCGAGGTGTCCGTCGCGGTAGACCCGGCACGTGATCACGGCCGGAGCCTAGCGCACGCCCGGCTCAGAAGACGGTCGCGAAGACCTTCTCGAAGACGAAGCCGAGGACGGCGCAAGAGGGCCAGGTTAGTATCCACGCCGCGACGACCTGGCCGGCGACGCCCCACCGAACGGCCGAGAAACGCCTCGTCGCGCCGACGCCCATGATCGAGGTTCCGATCGCGTGCGTCGTCGAGACCGGTATTCCGACGCGGGCCGCGCTCGTTATCACGAGAGCCGCGGCCGTCTCCGCGGCGAAGCCCTGCACCGGCTCGAGGTGGGTCATGCGGAGCCCGAGGGTTCGGACCACTCGCCACCCGCCGATCATGGTCCCGATCCCCATCACGATGCCCGCGGAGACGATCACCCAAGTGGGGATGTCGAATTCCGGCGACACGGTCCCCGCGGTCCCTGCCTCGTTCAGCAGGATCGCGAGGGTGATGATGCCCATCGTCTTCTGACCGTCGCCGGTCCCATGCGAGAGCGCCATGAACCCCGCAGACAGGATCTGCGCCTTGCCGAAGATGCGACTCACGATGGAGCGACGCACCCGGGAGAAGAGCCGGTAGATGAGCACCATGATGATGAGGCCTCCGACGAATCCACCCACGGGCGACGTCACGAGGCCGATCAGGGACTTCTGCGTTCCCTCCCACTCGAGCGCCTCCAGACCGCCGGCGGCGAAACCGGCGCCGAGGAGTCCGGCGACGAGCGCGTGGGATTCGCTGGACGGCAGCCCGAAGTACTGCGCGCCGAGCGCCCAGACGGTCGCACCGAGCAGCGCAGCCGCCACCGTCTCCAGAGTGACGGCGTTCGGGTTCACGATGCCGGCCGCGATCGTCTTGGCTACGGCCGTGCCGATGAAGAGGGCTCCGGCCACGTTTAGGACCCCGGCCATCACCACCGCCGGCAGAGGCCGGAGCACCTTGGTCGAAACGACGGTCGCGATCGAGTTGGGGGCGTCGGTCCACCCGTTGGCGAACTCGAAGAGGTAGGCGAGGACGATGACGACCCAGAGGGGCATCTACGCCTGCTTCAGCGAGATCGCCTCGAGCATGTTCGCGACGTCCTCGAGCTGGTCGATCGCCGCCTCGGTCTCGTCGATGATGTCCTTCCACTTGAGGACGTCCATCGCCTTGTGGTCGCCGCCGAAGAGGTCGGCGATCGCCCGCCGGTAGATCCGGTCGCCCTCGTTCTCCAGGCGGTTCACCTCGACCCAGTAGTCGGCCAGCTGCTTGTACTTCGGGAGAGTCGAGAGCGCCTCGCGGGTCACCCTGGCCGTGCGGACCAGCACCTCTGCCTGAGCCTTCATCTCGGGAAGCGGCCGCTCGATCTTGTGGAGCACGAACAGGTCGGCCGCGGCCTCTACGTGGTCCACGACGTCGTCGAGGCGGGACGCCAGGCGGTGGATGTCGTCGTGGTCCAGCGGCGTCACGAACACGGTGTTCAGGCGCCGCATGATCTCGTGGGTTATCTCGTCGGCCTCGTGCTCGATGTCCCGGAGCCGGTTCGCCTTGTTCTGGAGGTCGGTGAAGTCGCCGACCATGTCCTCGAAGGCGACGGCGGCGTCCTCCACCTTTCCGGCGAGCCGGACGAACATCTCGAAGAAGCTCTCGTCGCGGGGGACGAGCCTGAGCCTCAGCTTGGGCACCCCTGTCTCCCTTCGGTCGCCGCGCCGTTGATACACGAACCTCGGTCGGGCGACAACCGGGCAGGTGAACCCTCGGCCGGTCCCGGAATGTCGGCGCGCCTCCGACCGCCCCGGCTATGCTGCCGCCGTCGTGACGGTCCTCCTCCTCATAAGGCACGCGGAGTCCACCGCGAACGACCGAGGGCTGCTCACCGGGTGGAGCCCGGGGGTGCACCTGTCGGATCGCGGCAGGGAGCAGGCGAAGGCGTTGAGCGAGCGCCTGAGCGCGGTTCCGCTGGCCGAGATCTACGCGAGCCCGCTGGAGAGGTGCCGCGAGACCGCCGCCGCTCTGGCGTCGGGAAGGGGCATCCGGGTGCGTCTCGATCGCGACCTCGGCGAGGTGCGCTACGGGAGCTGGACCGGTCGCCCCCTCAAACAGCTCGCCCGCACGAAGCTGTGGAAGTTGGTGCAGCTGGCGCCCTCGCGAGCCCGGTTCCCCGACGGGGAGAGCCTGTCGGAGGCTCAGCAGCGGGTCCTGGACGCGGCCGAGCGGATCGCATCTCGGCACCCGAGACGAGTGGTTGCGGTCGTGTCGCACTGTGACCCAATCCGGCTGCTCCTCTCCCACCTCGCGGGCGCGCACATCGACCAGTTCCAGCGGATGGTCGTCGACCCTGCGTCGGTTTCGGCGGTGGCGCTGGGTGACGGCATCCCCAGGATCCTTCGCGTGAACCACACCGGGGACCTCGCCGGCCTCGTCCCCCGAACTCGGCGCGTGCGAGGATAGCCGCGTGGAGCTGGATCCCGTCGACCGGATCACGGCAGACGCCGTCGGCGAGCCCGGACAGCGGACGTTCTACCTCCAGGCTCGTCAGGGCGACCGCCTGGTCACCCTGCTGGTCGAGAAGGAGCAGGTCCGGCAGCTCGCCGCCTCGGTGGTAGAGATCCTCTCTCGCGTCGCTCGCGACACGGAGGGCGGGCCGGGCGAGGAGGAGCTGCGGCTGGAAGCGCCGCTCGAGCCTCTCTTCCGCGCCGGGCGTCTGTACATCGGCTACGAGGAGGACCGGGATCGCCTCCTGCTCGACATCGAGGAGCTGGTGCCGGAGGAAGGCGAGGGAGCCGCCGAGCGCGAGCCGGCCCGAGTGCGCATCTGGGCGACCCGGGAGCAGATGCTCGCGTTCTCTCGCCACGGCGCACAGGCCGTCTCGCGCGGCCGTCCCGCTTGCCAGTTCTGCGGCAACCCGATCGACCGGGAGGGCCACACGTGCCCCGCGATGAACGGCCATCGGGGCTGATCCCGGCCGGGGGGGAGGTGCTCGACCTCCTCGCGATGGGCTCCATCGGCGTCCTCGGCGTCCTTCCGGGCTCGTCCAACTTCACGTTCCTCGCCCGCGTCGAGGGCGACGGTCTGGAGGCGCTGGCCGTCTACAAGCCGAGGGAGGGCGAGTCGCCGCTCTGGGACTTCCCCTTGGGCACGCTCCACCGCCGCGAGGTCGCGGCCTTCGTCGTGGCCCGGTTTCTCGGGTGGCCGACCGTTCCTCCGACCTTGCTGCGAGACGGTCCGGCGGGGCCCGGTTCGGTCCAACTGTTCGTCGAGTTCGACCCCGACCAGCACTACTTCACGCTTCACGAGGATCGCGGGGAGGACTTCCGGGAGATAGCGGCGTTCGATGTCGTCGTCAACAACGCCGACCGGAAGGCCGGACACTGCCTCCTCGGTCGCGACGGGCGGATCTTCGCGATCGACCACGGGACCTGCTTCAACGTCGACCCAAAGCTCCGCACGGTGGTCTGGGACTTCGTGGGCGAGGCGATACCGGACCGGCTGCTCGAGGACGTCGCCGCGCTCGCGAACGAGCTGAGGGCGGGCGACCTGCGGGCCACACTCGGCGACCTGCTCGGGCCCGACGAGATCGATGCGACCGCCAGAAGGGCGGAGGGGCTAGTCGCGGAAGGGCGATTCCCCGGCCCGGGACCCGGTCGCCCCTTCCCGTGGCCCGTCGTTTGAGGACCTTTCGGATCGCGGAGATCGGCTCCCCGATCGGGAGGCTCGTCGTCGCCGGGACCGAGCGCGGCGTCGCAAGGATCGTCTTCCCGGAGGAGCTGGGGGCGCTTGAGGAGCTCGCCGACGAGGGTGAGGTGGTCGAGGACCGCCGGGCGCTCGCGCCCGTCCTTCGGGAGCTCCGCGAGTACTTCTCGGGCCGCCGCAGTAGTTTCACGGTGGGCGTGGACCTGTCGAGGGTGCGCGAGTTCGCCAGGCGCGCGCTCGAAGCCACCGCTCGCATCCCGTATGGGTCGGTCGCCACCTACGCTGAGGTGGCCGCCCGCGCGGGTAGCCCTCGCGGTGCGCGCGCGGCCGGCAACGCCCTTGCAGGCAACCCAGTTCCGATCCTTGTTCCGTGCCACCGCGTGGTGCCCGCCGGGGGAGGCATCGGCAGCTACGGCGGCCACGAAGAACGCAAAGAGTTCCTGCTCCGCCTGGAGGGATCGCTGGAAGGGTCGCTCCGGGAGGAACCCGCTACCCTCGGGGCGTGACGGCCCGCACACGGATGCCCGGTCCGGCCGCGACGGCGGGAGCCGCGCTCGGTGGCGTGACGCTCGCGCACTGCCTCGCCTACCTAGCCGCACTCCCCGCGGAGGCGGAACGTCATTCCCACATGACGGCGACGGGCCACGGCTCCTTCCCTATGCTCGTCGCGGTCGCCTCCGCCGCCGCGGGGGCGGCGCTGCTCGCGGTGAGCCTTCGAGCCCTCGGGCCCGCGGCAGCGCTCGGCGTCGTGCCGACCGCCGCACGCCTGGCGGCTATCCAGGTGCCCGGGTTCGCCCTGCTCGAGCTCATCGAGCGGCGTATGGGAGTGGGGTCCGCGCTCGCCGACCCGGCCGTCCGCGTCGGGCTGGTCCTCCAGGTCCTGGTCGCGCTCGGAGCCGCCCTCCTGCTCCGCGGCGTCGAGCGAACGGTCGGCGCGGTCGCCCGGCGTCGCCGTCGTGATGGGCGAGCCGTTCTCGCCCTCCCGCGACGCGGTTCGACGATCTCGCTCGCACCGCGTGCAACCCTCCTCGCCGCAGCTCCCAGACGCGCTCCCCCGCTGCCGCTCGCAACCACCTGACACAGGGCCGCCACGCGGCCCTCGAGCGGAAGGTAACGAGCATGGACAAGAGATGGATAGCGGTTGCCGTCGGCGTCGTCGCGCTCGTCGGGATCTTCCTCGCGGTTCGCCCGCGCGACGACGCCGACGTCCCGAAAGCCCCGACATCGACCGAGACTCCCTCCCCGAGCGGTCACGAGGACGGCGAGATGACGATGGAGCCGTCGGCGACGATGCCGGCAGAAGACGAGGTGCCGGTGGTGGTCGGAGTCCGAGCCGGGAAGGTGACGGGACCCGGCACGGCGACCGTTAAGGTCGGCGACCGGCTGCACCTCACCGTGACGTCGGACGTCGTCGACGAGGTCCACGTGCACGGCTACGACCTGACGGCCGACGTCGGCCCCGACGAACCCGCGCACGTAGAACTCGTGGCCGCGACCGCCGGGATCTTCGAGGTGGAGCTCGAGGGCTCGGGCCTCCTCCTGGTTCGGATCCGGGTCGAGCCGTGAGAAGACGGCTCCTGCCGATCGCCACCGCGGGAGTGCTCTTCCTGAACGACGCTCGCCCGGCCCTCGCCCACGGCCTGGGCGGACGGCTCGACCTGCCGGTGCCGAGATGGTTGTTCGTCTACGGCGCGGCGGTCGCCCTCGTGATCTCCTTCGTGGCCCTCGCGGTGCTCTGGCGTTCGCCCAGGCTCGAGGGACGAAAGGAGCGTGATGGGCACGACGGCCCGCTGCAGTCGCTCCTCAGCTCGACGATCGTCGAGTGGACCCTTCGCGCGGTCGGGCTCGCCCTGTTCCTCCTCGTCGTGGTGGCAGCCCTCGGCGGTGTCGACGAGCCGACCGACAACGTCGCACCCGTGTTCGTGTACGTATGGCTGTGGGTAGGGCTCGCGTTCGCCTGCGCACTCCTCGGGAACCTCTGGGCGACCCTCTCGCCGTTCGACACGGCGGCACGCCTGCTCGCGATCGGCGACGAGCCACGCCGCGCGTATCCGAAGGCCTGGGGCAAGTGGCCGGCGGCGCTCCTCCTCCTGGGCTTCACCTGGCTCGAGCTGGTCGCGCCCTTCGGCGCGACGCCCCGCACGCTCGGTGTCGCGATCGCCGCGTACACCCTGATCACGCTAACGGGCATGGCCGTCTTCGGCCGCGGCGAGTGGAATCGCCGCGGCGAGGCATTCGCGGTGCTCTACGACCTCCTGGGCAGGCTCGCGCCGTTCGCGAGGGACGGGGACGGCCGTGTGGTTCGCCGCCCGGTGCTCGGGGGGCTCCCTTCGCTCCGCCCCGAACCGGGGCTCCTGGCGTTCGTGGGTGTGCTGCTCGGCTCGACCACGTTCGACGGGGTGTCGCGCACGAGCGCGTGGACCTCGCTCGTCGGCGGCCTCGGGTCGGTGTCGGGAACGCTAGCCGGCACCGCCGGGCTCATCGCGGTGACCATGCTCGTCACGGGCGCCTTCTCGCTAGCCATGGCGTCGGCCTCGCTCGTCTCCGGCGAGCGATGGCACCCGCTCGCCGTCCGCTTCGCGCACAGCCTGGTTCCCATCGCGTTCGCGTACATGGTCGCCCACTACTTCTCGCTTCTCGTCCTGGAGGGCCAGCTGGGGCTGCGCCTCGTGTCCGATCCCTTCGGGCTCGGATGGAACCTGCTCGGCACCGCCGGCTGGAGCGTGAACCTCGGGCTCCTCTCGGTCGGCGTGATCTGGTACGTGCAGGTCGTCGCGATCGTGGCGGGACACATAGGCGGCGTCGTCCTCGCGCACGACCGCGCCGTGGCCTCGTTCCCGGCCCGCGTCGCGATGCGCACCCAGTACGCGCTCCTGGCCGTCATGATCCTCTTCACCGCGATCGGGCTGCTGCTTCTCTCGGGCGGATGATCGCCCACCAGGGAGGCTGGGACGAGGTGCTTCTTCCCGCCCTCGTGGTGCTCGGCCTCGTCGCGTCCACGCGGTGGCGCCGGCGGCCCCAACGTCCCAGCAGCGGGCGGTGCGCGTACTGTGGGAAGGAGATGGCGCACGGCCAGTGGAGATGCGCGTCGTGCGGGTTCCGGGGGGGATCGTGAAAGGCTCGCTGGTGTCCCTTGCGCTCGTCGTTGTCGCGTGCACCGCTGCGGGGCGCGCGACGCCCGAGACGACGGCCTCAGGGGTGCTCGGCATCGTCACGGGCTCCGACGCGAGAGAGACCCTCGCGGCGCTCTGCGAGCTCCGCGGCTCGACCGGCCCATCGGCGGCAGAGGCCCTGTTCTTCGATCGCGCCCACGAGCGGCTGCACGAGATCGCGGCCGCCGTCGAGCAGGTCGACCGCGCGGCGGCGGGTCGGCTCCTCGAGGCAAAGGAGCGGGTCGAGGCTGGCATCGGCACGCTCCCGCATTCGTTCGCGAGCAACATGGAGGGGCTGCTCGAAGCGACCCGGGCGGGGCTAGCCGAGCTGGGCCTCCCATCGCCCGGCTGCGACGTATGAACGACGAGGCGAGATGATGGTGACGTGGTGAGAAGGATCCCCGCGGTCCTGGCGCTGCTCCTACTGGCGGCATCCTGCACAGGGTCCGAGCCGACCGGCCAGTCCCCTCCGCCCGAACAGGTGGAGCTCGTCGCCCAGGTGGCGAGCGCGGATCTGTTCGCCGGACAGCCCCAGCGCGTGCTGGTCGGGATGTTCGCGAACGACGGTCGGATCGTGACCTTCGGCACGGTCCGGTTCTCCTTCTCCTACGTCGGCACCGCCGAGGACCCGGTCGACCCGGCCGAACCGGGGCCGGCCGCAGAGGCCCGGTACATCCCCACCCCGGGGACGCCGAGCGGCGAGGGCGGAGCCGCGTCCCTGTCGCAGCCGTCGGAGGCGCGCGGTGTCTACCAGGCGACCGACGTGACGTTCCCGATGGCCGGCTTCTGGCAGGTGACGGTCGACACCGACGTCGAGGGTGTGGGCACGGCAAGGGCGACGTCCGCGTTCGAGGTGCGCTCCGAGCCGCAGATCCCGGCGCCCGGTGACGACGTCCTCCCGACCGAGAACCTCACCCTCGACTCCAAGGGCGTCCCCGCCGGAGCGATCGACTCGATCGCAGCCGCGGGAGCCGACATCCCAGACCCCGAGCTCCACACCTCCACGATCGCCGACGCGCTCGACGAGAGGAAGTCCATGGTCGTCGTCTTCGCCACGCCGGCGTACTGCATCAGCCGCTTCTGCGGCCCGGTCGTGTCCGCGATCCAGGATCTCGCCGACCGGTTCGGAGGCTCCGCCGTCTACATCCACGTCGAGATCTGGCGCGACTACGAGAATGGGATCATCAACGACGCGGCGGCCGAGTGGCTCCAGCTCCCGAGCGGAGACCTCACCGAGCCGTGGATCTACATGATCGACGACCGCGGCGTGATAGTCGACCGATGGAACTCGCTGTTCGACCCCGCCGAGCTCGCCGCGTACCTGCAGTGACCTCGCGTAGTCGTGCAGGTTCCGGCTCTATGCTTCGCCCATGGGCGGCGATGCGCACGGCTCGCGGGTAGATGCCCCGTCCGAGACCGCGAGGGGGATCCGAGCGATCAAGTTCTCGCTGCTCGGCCTCGGGGCGACCGCGATCCTCCAGGCCGCGATCGTCGCGCTCTCGGGGTCGGTGGCGCTGCTCGCCGACACGATCCACAACCTGTCCGATGCGCTGACGGCGATCCCCCTTTGGATCGCGTTCGGGCTGGGACGGCGGCCACCGACGCGACGCTACCCCTACGGGTTCCATCGGGCCGAGGATCTCGCCGGCATCCTCATAGTGCTGGCCATCCTCGCGTCCGCGGCGCTCGCCGGATGGCAGGCGGTCATGCGCCTCGCCGAGCCGCACCCAATCGAGCACACGTCTTGGGTGGCGGCTGCGGGCGCGCTGGGCTTCCTCGGGAACGAGCTCGTAGCCGAGTACCGGATCCGGGTCGGACGGCGGATCGGCTCGGCCGCGCTGGTCGCCGACGGCCAGCACGCGAGGACCGACGGGCTGACCTCGCTCGGCGTCGTCGCCGGAGCGATCGGTGCCGCGCTCGGCTACCCGGCCGCCGACCCGATCGCCGGCCTCGCGATCACGGTGGCGATCCTTTCCGTGCTGAAGGATGCCGGCCGTCAGGTCGTGCACCGGATCATGGATGGGACGGAGGAGTCGACGATCGTGATGTTCGAGGAGGTCGCGGCCGCGGTTCCCGGCGTCGAGCACGTCACAGACGTGCGCGCGCGCTGGGCCGGGCACCGGCTCATCGGAGAGCTCTCGATCGACGTGGACCGGTCGCTGACCGTCGAGGAGGGGCACGCGATCTCCGAACGGGTCGAAGCCGAGCTCCGGGCGGCCATCCCGAGCCTGCGCCACGCCACCGTCCACGTCGAGCCGCACGGGTAGCACTGCTGAACCTTCAGACCCGCGAGAGGTACGAAAGCACCTCGGGCGGAACCAGATCGGTCACGTCGCCGCCGGCGCGAACGCGGTCTCTGACGGATCGGGACGACACCGCGGAGATCTCCGGCGCGATCTCGAGCCGGCGGAACCGGCCTCGCCAGCGAGTGTTCTCGGGAAGCTCGAGCGCTGCCTCGACCGCACCCTCGTCGCCTCCTCGAACCGCGTAGCGGACGTCGGCCAGCGCGAACAGTCGCTCGAGAGCTCCATCGCGGTCGTCGTACCACCGGGGGTCGAGCATCTGCAGCGCCTTGTCGGAGCCGACCACGACATGCAGCACGGCGCCTGGGAACCGCAGGGCGGCGGCGGCGGCTTGGTCGAGTAGCAGGCCGTGGGAGCAGACTGCCGCCGCGAGCCGGCGGCTGCCGCCGCCGCAGAGGACCTCGAGCGCCTGCACGCGCTCCTGCTCCGAGAGAAGCGGCGGCGACGTGGCCCCCTCCTTGGGAAGGGTCCGCACCGAGTAGACGAGAACGACGAGCTCCGATCCCTCCGCGGCAGCCTCGGCCAGCCCGACGTGCCCGACCGTGGGAGGATCGAACGAGCCGGAGAGCAGCGCAACCGACCGAGGCCGTCCGACGGTGTCGACCACCATGGTCGGCCGCTCCGCTCGTCTGAGCTCGTCGAGCGCCTCCCGCAACGCCATGCGCCTACGATGGCCCGGTGGCCGGGGTCCCGGCAACCATCCGAGCGCTGGCCGCCGACACCAGGTCGGGGGCTTCGGAGATCGCGGAACGAGCCGCGGAGGCTCTCTGCGTCATCACGCCCGACGAGCTCCCGGACGCGGTCGCCGCCCTCGTCGGAGGGCACCCCTCGATGGCCCCGCTGTGGCGGCTGGCCTCGGAGGCGATGTACGCCCCGTCGCCCTCGATCGGCGCCTCACGGTTCCTCGAGGCTCTGGCCGAAGATCGACGCGGACCCCCCACCCTCGCACCCCACCTTCCCGAGAGGATCCTCACGATCTCGTGGTCCTCGGGCGTCGCCGAGACGCTTCGACTCCGCCGACCGGAAACGGTCCTCTGCATGGTCTCCGAGCCGGGCGGCGAGGGGTCCCGCGCGATGCGATCGCTCAGCGACGTGTGCGACGCCCGGCTCGTGGACGACCTTCGGGCCATCCGAGAGGTCCGCGCCGACGCGGTCCTCGTGGGCGCCGACGCCGTGGCCCCCGACCACATCGTCAACAAGATGAAGACCCGGGCACTGTGCGAGGCGGCGTCGGGCCGAGGGATCCCGTCGTACGCGGTCGGTGGCAGGACGAAGCTCGTCGACGTCACCTTGCCTCTCTCCGGCCCCTTCGAGCGGGTGCCGCTCGAACTCGTGTCGGCCGTCGTCGTGGGAGACGCCCTGCTCGGCCCGGTCGCGGTGCGCGCCGCGGCGGAGGCGGCTCCGCTCCACCCCGCGCTGCGCCGGCTCCTGCCCGACCGTTGACGCCGCTCCCCCGTACCATGGGAGCGATGACCGACGACCTCCCGCCCGCTCCCCCGGCGATCACCTGCTACCGGCACCCAGAGGAGCCGACGGGCGTGCGCTGTACCCGCTGCGAGCGGCCGATCTGCCCGGCATGCATGATCCCCGCCCCGGTGGGGTACCAGTGCCCGGAGTGCGTCGCCGCCGCCCGCAAGGAGTTCCGGCTCGGACCGGCCCGGCGCGCCCGGTCGATGGCACGGACGCCGGCCACCAGGGTGCTCCTGGCGGCGATCCTGGCCGCCTTCGTCCTGGAGATCGCGCTCGGCGGCCCGCGGGCGCTCCTGAACGGCCCGTCGGGGCAGCGCCTCTTCGATCTCGGCGGTCTATACGCGCCGGCGATCGCGTTCGACGGGCAGTACTGGCGCCTGCTCTCATCGATGTTCCTGCACGCGGGGCTCCTGCACGTAGGCTTCAACTCCTACGCGCTCTGGCTCTTCGGAAGCGCGGTCGAGGGCGTGTTCGGGCGCGCGCGCTTCCTCGCTATCTACTTCGTCACGGGACTCGTCGCCGGTGCCTCCTCGTACGCGTTCGGCGCGACGCAAGCCCTCGGCGTGGGGGCCTCAGGCGCGATCTTCGGGGTCTTCGGCGCGTTCGTGGCCTACAACTACCGGCGGCGTCATCTCGCGCTCGCCTCGGCGAACCTCCGCTCCGCGATCACGATCGTGCTGCTGAACGTCTTCCTCGGCCTTTCGATCCCCGGGATCGACCTCCGCGCGCACATCGGGGGCTTCGTCGCGGGTCTCGCGGCAGGTGTCGTCTCCGACGAGGTCGGGCCGCTCGACCTGCGCCGACTCCTGCACTGGGGCGGGCTGCTCGCGATCGCGCTCTTGGGCGTCGGTCTCGTGATGTGGCGAACGGCCCAGCTGCGTTCGCTGCCGTTCGGCCCGGGCCTCTAGCACGCTCACACCGAGCGCGCGTTGCGCGAGCCTCAGCCGGGACGGAACGGCGGCAGGCCGTCCGAGGCCTGCGACACGACGACCGGCCCGGAGCCGGTCAGCTCGGCGATCGTCACCGCCGCGCGGTTGTAGCCGTCGCGACTCCAGGACTCGACGACGTCGGCCACCGCACCGCCGGAGTCCACGACCACGAGGGTCGGCACGACCTCGATGCCGAAGGCGTTCGAAACCGGGTAGGGGTCCACGTCGGGGAGCGCTCGGATGCCCGTCCCGTGCTCGGCGCCGAACGCCGCGATGTCGCCGGCCGCGTCCTGCCCGATCCCGGTGACGAGCCCCGGGAACGCCCGGTCGACGACCTCGATCTTGGGGGCGCTCATCTGGCACACCGGGCAGGTCACCTTGAAGAACCAAAGGACCGACGGACCGGCGACGAAGTCGACGCCCGCAACCGGGGGCGCGTGCTCGCCCACTGCGATCGCGCTCACCCGCTCAGCCTATCTCAGGCGCTCCCGCGATCACCTATCCCGTAGAAACCCCCCGAGCGCGTGCCGACGAAGATCATCCCCTCCCAGACCGCGGGGGTGGACTCGATGCAACCTCCGTCGATCGGAAGGCTCCATAGCTCGGGCGGCTCGCGGCGCTCGTTCGAGATGTCGTACGCGTGCAGCACCCCCCCGCAGTCGCCCTGGAGCAGAACGCCGTCCATCGGCACCGGCGACGACCACGTGGGGCCCGGAAGGTGTAACTGCCACCTGACCTTCCCGCTGCCACGGTCGACGCCGAGGAGGTCGCCGTAGTTCGTAGAGGCGTACACCATGTCGCCGTAGACCGCCGGGGTCGACCAGAGCCCGCCGAGGCCGTCGCCGCCCCGCTCGGTCACGGGAACCGACCAGACGAGCGGGCGCTCGGGGTCACGCGGGTCGAGCTTCATGAGCTGGCCGACGGCCTCGGCCCGCGCGTTGAAGCGCTGCAGCTCGCTCGCGACGTACAGGAACCCCTCCTCGTCGATCACGACCGTCGCGTCGGTGTCGTCGCCGGTCCAGAACCGGAACACGCGCCGGGCGTCTTTCCCACCGGAGAGCACGTCGGAGACGTCCCAGCCCTGCACGAGCCCGCCCGAATTCGCGAAATACGCGACGCCGTCGTGGAAAGCGACCGAGCTCTCGATCGACACGTCGCCATCGGGAAGCGCGGCTAGCAGCTCCTGGTCGTAGCCCGGCTCGGTCACGACGATCTCCGGATCCACGGTCACCTTGCCGTCCTCGTCGTAGCCCCTGTTCAGCCCGATCACGTAGAACCACGAGTTCTCGCCGCCCTCCATGAGGTGGTCATCGACGACGAGCGGCGCACCGTCCCAGTCGTTGTTCCAGAGACCGCCGCCGGGAACGCTCGTGTCCGCGTTCACCGACCAGAGCACCTTCGGCTTCCTCCGGTCGAGCGCGACCACGCGGAGCAGGTTGTCACGAGAGCCGGCGTAGTAGAGCGGGTAGCCGTCGGGGTCCGAGGTCGCCGACCCCTTTGCGAGGTCGCCGGTCACTAGGTCGGGTCGGAGCGGCTCCCCGGTCCTTCCGTCGAGGAAGTGATAGCGCCCGTCGTAGGCGCCGATCCGGACCTCTATCGTTCCGTCCTCGTGCTCGATCACGTTCGGCTGGCCCGTCCACCCCGTACCGCACCAGGTCGTCGTCTCGCCGAACGCGGTGGACTGCATGCACAGCCCACCGGACCCCGGGTACCTCCACAGGACCGTGGGGTGCATCGGGACCGGACCCTCGCCGTAGTAGCTCCTGGTGGCGTTCCCGCGGAAGGTCGAGAGGCCCGGGAAGCTCGTGTTGATCGGTCCGGCCGTTTCCACCGTCGGCTCGAGCGATGTCGGCGACGCCGACGGAGACGCCGACGGGTCGGTGGCCAGCGTCGGCGACGGGGATGGCCCAACGGCACGCGAGGCCCCGTCCCTGGAAAGGAGCAGCCTCCACCCGGCGGCCGCGACGACGAGTGACGCCAGGGAAAGGACGAGAAGTCCGAAGGGGAACCTCTGGCGGAGGGCTTGGCGTACGCGCGCGCGCGTCATAGCCGGGAATCCTAGCGACCGGCGGGGCGGGCCGGGCTCAGACCGCTCGCGTGTTCGCCGGGTAGCTCCCCAGTACGCGGAGCAGCGAGGTGTGCGCGCGGACCTCCTCCAGAGCGGCCTGAACGTCCCGATCCTCGGCCGCGCGCTCCACGTCGACGTAGAAGACGTACTCGAACGGGGCGCCACGTCTCGGCCGCGACTCGAGCTTGTTGAGGTTGATCCCGCGATCGGCGAAGGGCTGGAGCGACGCCAGGAGCGAGCCGGGCTCGTCGTGCACCGCCATCACCAAAGAGGTCTTGTTCGGCGCTCCGAGACCCGCGTCCTTCGTCCCTATCACGGCGAACTTGGTGAAGTTGTCAGGATGGGTCTGGATGTGCTCGGCGAGGATGATCAGCCCGAGGCGCTGGCCGGCCTCGACGCTCGCCACCGCGGCCTCCTCGGCATCGCCCCGCTCGGCGACCATGCGGGCGGCGGCCGCGGTGTCGTGAACCGGATGCATCTCGACGTGGAGCGCCGCGAGGAACTCCTCGCTCTGGGCCAGGGCCTGCCAGTGGGAGTACACGCGCTTGATCGCCTCGAGCCGCGCCCCCGGGGGTGCCAGGAGCGCGTGATCGACGCGGACGAGCGCCTCGCCGACGATCCGGATCAAGCTGCTCCGCAGCAGGAGGTCGTACGTCTCGTTCACCGAGCCGGCCTGAGAGTTCTCGAGCGGGACGACCCCGAAGTCGGTCTCGCCGCTGGTCACCCGGGAGAAGACGAGCCGGACCGTCTCGCAGGGCATCGCCTCTGGGTCGGCGAACACCGCTCCGACCGCCCGCTCGCTGTAGGCCCCCGGTTCTCCCTGGTAGGCCACCTTCATGGCGGGGAGCCTAGCAGCGGGACGCATCGCGGAAGACCTAGGCCCGAGGGCCGAACGGCGGTCCCCCTTCGCCGGATGCTCGCTCTCCCCTTCTCGCGTACCCTCTGCTAACGTAGCGGCTCCGGCGCAGGTCGGCGCCATCGGAACCGCGAAAGAGGAGCATGTCGAGCCGCCCGACCCCCGAGACCGAAGGCACCGTCGACCTCCGGCAGTACATCGCCGTGATCCGCCGGAACCGGCGGCTGATCGCTGCGGTCGCGGTCGGCTGCGTGGCTCTGGCCGCGCTGTACACCTTCATCCGGACACCGATCTACACGTCGAAGGCGAAGATCCTCCTTTCGCCCACCCTCGTGAACTCGACCGGCGTGGTGGATCTCGAGAAGAGCATCGACGCCAACACCGAGCGCGAGATCGCCCTGTCGAGCTCGGTGGCGATCCTGGCCCGCAACACCCTGGAGAGCGAGGAATCCGTGCAGGATCTCGTCTCCCACGTGAGCGCCGACGCGCCGCAGGACTCCCGAACGCTGGAGATCGCCTTCTCCCACCCCGGCCCGAAGGCCGCCAGGGACGGGGCCTTGGCCTTCGCCAACGCGTACCTCAAGTACAAACGGGATCAAGCCCTGGCCGACATCCAGGATCAGATCGACCCCCTGATCGAACAGATAAGCGAATACAAGGCCTACCGCTTGGAACTCACGGAGACGATCCGTTCCGAGAGACCGGGCTCGATCCCCGTCCAGCAAGCGGTCAACGACAAGCAGGAGGCGCAGGCCCAGATCGACTACCTGAACGGGCAGATAGCGGGCCTACAGGCCCTTACCACGAGCGGCGGAACCCTCATCGGGGTCCCCGCCGTTCCGCTTTCCCCGAGCAGCCCCAACCACCCGCTCGACGTCGGCCTCGGCCTGTTCTTCGGTGTCTTCCTCGGCTTCGGCCTCGCGTTCTTCCGCACGCGCGCCGACGCCCGCCTCCACGAGCGCCTGGAGCTGGAGCAGGTAGTGGGCGCGCCGGTGCTGGCGGTAGTGCCGAAGGACATCGAGTGGACCCACAGGACGGCGCCGCGGCTGGTGACGGTGCAGGACCCGCGGGGACCGACCGCCGAGGCGTTCCGCACGCTTCGCCCGACGCTCCTCGTGTCGGCGGCACAGCAGAACGTTAAGGTCATCATCATCGCGTCGCCGACGGCCGGCGAGGGCAAGACGACGACGGCGGCGAACCTCGGCGTGGTGATGGCCCAGGCCGACCGGCGCACGATGATCGTTTCGGCCGACCTGCGCAAGCCGCGGATCCACGAGTTCTTCGGGCTGCCCAACGAACGAGGGCTCTCCGACGTGCTCACGGGCAAGCTCTCGCCGATGGACGCGCTGCGACGCTCCGGGGTCGAGAACCTCTGGCTCATGCCGAGCGGGCCGATCCCCGCTCAGCCGGCGGAGCTCCTCCAGTCGATCGCCATGAAGGAGCTGCTCGCCGAGCAGCGGGGACTCGTCGATTTCATCCTGCTGGACTGCCCACCGATCCTGGCGGTGGCCGACACCCTCGGCCTGGCCGCTTATGCCGACGGCGTCTTGCTCGTCGCCAACGCCGGATCCACGACCATCGACGCGGCAGAGCAGGCGCGCGAGCGGCTGCACCAGGTCGGGGCGAGTATGCTCGGCTGCGTCCTGAACGACCTCGACCTGAGCACGACCACCTCTTACTACGGATACGGATACGGCGAGGACGTCGCCGCACCTGAGCCGAACGGCAAAAAGCGCCGGGAGGTCTCGCCACGGCGCGGGCAGACCTCGAGCTGAACGGCCGGCGGCGGACGCTGGCCGCCGGCGATCGTCGGCGCCGGCGCCTCCCCCGCCCCCCTCGCGCCGTCCTCCGGGCCCTCCTCGCGACGGCCGTCCTGGTCGGCGCGCTCCTCGGTATTTCATTCGTGAGCGCGCTCTCGGTCCGCGGTCATCTCCAGGACGCGCGAGCGGCGATGAACGCGGGGAAGCGCCAGCTGCTCGCGGGGGACGCAGCGGCCGCATCGCGGAGCTTCGAGGACGCGACCGCCGCCTTCGTCCGCGCGGCCGACGGTGCGGAGAGCCCGTGGATGCGCGTCGTTGGGTGGCTCCCGCTCGTGGGGCGGACGCCGGACACAATCACCTCCATCGCCTACGCCGGCGAGGAGACGGCCGGCGCGGGGCGTACCCTGGCCGATGCGGTGGCAGACCTCCCCGGCGGCCTCGGCTCGTTGGCGCCCTCCGGGGGAAGGTTCCCGATCGAGCGGATAGCGAGCCTCGCCGGCGCAGTCGACCGGGCCGCGGCGCTCGTGAGCCGCGCGCACGCGCGTGTCGCGGCGAGTCCTGGGGAGATGCTCCCGGGCGTCGTCGACGACGCGAGGTGGGAGGCGGAGACCCAACTTCGGTCCTTGTCGACCTCCCTCGGGGCGGCCGCGCGGGTGCTCGAGGGGCTCCCGGGCTTCCTCGGTGCGGACGCCCGACGCCGGTACTTCTTCGGCGCGCAGAACCCGGCCGAGATCCGCGGGACCGGGGGTCTCATAGGCGCCTACTCGATACTGACGGTCGAGGACGGCCGGTTCGAGTTCTCCGACTTCCACCCGATCCAGGAGCTACCCCTGCTCGGCACGGAGAAGGTCGAGCCACCGAGCGCCGACTACGCGAGGAACTACGACTACTACCGGTCGGGCGACGGGTTCTGGCTGAACGCCAACATGACGCCGGACTTCCCCTCGGCCGCCGAGGCCTTGGAGCTCTCCTACGAGGCGGCCACCGGCGACGAGCTCGACGGCGTGATCGCGGCGGACCCGTTCGCGCTCGAGGCGCTGCTGCAGATCACCGGCCCGACCGAGGTACCCGAGCTCGGCCTCGAGGTGGGGGCCGGGGACGTGGTGGCGTTCACGACGAACGAGGCCTACGCGAAGTTCACCGACGCGCCCACGCGCAAGCTTGTCCTCGGGGCGGTGGCCTCGGGCGTGTTCGACCGGTTCCTGCACATCCCCGACCCCTCGCTCCGGCAGCTGCGTGTGCTCGCCGACGCGGCCGCCGGCGGTCACATAAGCATCTTCGCCGACGACCCGGAGCTGCAGGAGGGACTCGCCGCGACCGGCGTCGGAGGCGCGCTCCCCAAACCTACCGGTGACTTCCTCTCCGTGATCCAGAACAACGGCTCGGCGAGCAAGGTCGATTTCTACCTCGAGCGCACGCTCACCCACCACGTCCGACTCGAGGGGGACGCCACGGTCACCGCGACGACGGCGATCACCTTCCGGAACGACGCCCCCGACCGCGGCATGCCGCGCTACGTGATCGGGCCGTTCCACGGGATCTCCGAGGCCGGGGAGAACATCCCTCTCGTCAACCTGTACTGCGGCGTGAACTGCACGCTGGCCGAGGCCGAGCGCGACGGGGAGCAGGTGGACCTCGCGCGGGGTACCGAGCTCGGCCTGACCTACTACCGCGACTACTTCGACATCCCGAGCGGCCGCTCCGCCGAGCTACTGGTGGAGACCTCCACCCCCGATGCGTGGGAGGGGAACAGCTCGGGGGGCACCTACCACCTCACGTTCCTCAACCAGACGACGATCCGGCCGACGCGGGTGCGGATCGAGATCGAGCTGCCGGAGGGCATGCGGGTCGCCCAGATGAGCGCGGATCTCCGCGCGGAGGGGGACACGCTGGTCTTCGAGGGGATCCCCCCGCGGCTCCTCGAGCTACAGGTGCGGTTCCGCCCCCCGTTCCTGCTCCGGATGTTGCGGAACGTGACGCGGTTCCTATCGGAGCCGGTGGTGCGGGTGGGCTAGAACGCAGGAGCCCCCGCCCGAGGGCGGGGGCTCCGACGAACGATTTCCTATCGGGTCGCGGACGCCTTGCGCCTGCTGGCGAGAAGTGCCGTAACGCCCACGACCACGAGGACCGCGAGGATCGCGACCCCGAGCGAGATGTTCGCGCCGGTGAAGGCGGAACCCCCGCCGGCGTGCTTCACGTCGGTCGGTGGCGGGTCCGAGAACGGGTACTCCGCGAGCGCCGGGGCCGCAACGGCGAGGCAGAAGACCGCCGCCGCCGAAAGAGCTATCCCGAGCCGCTTCATCAACGCCCCTTTCGATCCTTGTCCGTCGGCTTACCTACGTCGACACCGAAGTCTAGGCGGTGGGCGCCGGATGGACAAGGGACGAACGCCTCTGGTCGCACGGTCCATATCGACGAACCAAGGTCCTAGGCCACCGGGTCCCGCCGTGCCCCACGAGGTGGAAGGATCCTTGCGCCTCGCAAACGACGATCCCGGGGCGAGCGCTTCCACTCCCTCCACATACCGCATCCTCTGTACCCCGAGGCGTCCTTCGCCCCCCGTCGCGCTCCCCGCCGGGGGACGCCGTCCGGCAAGGGGTTCGCGTAGACGGGCGACCCGACCTGGCCCGGACTGCTCACCTTTCTCCTCAAGTCTGCGGTAGTCCCTGCCGATAGGCGGGGGAGCACGGAGAGATGCGCCTGCGAAAGGCAAACCCGCCGGGGGGGCGGGGCCGCAAAGCTCCGGGCCCAGACCGGTGGCCGAGCCGCTGAGCAGGGATCGCGAGGCATCCGCCTCCGCCCCGCTCGCAGAGCCGCGGGGAAAGGAGGTTCGCGATGCGTGCATCGCACGCGCGAGGGGGAACCGCGGTAGCCACGCTGCTCGCCATCCTGATTACGGTCGGCGCTTCGATGCCGATCAAGGCCGAAGTGGTTCGGACACCACCGCTCGTCCCGAGTCGTGGAGCCTACTTCGGTGGCTACTACCGCATGACGGACTGGTCGGTCGAGGCTCAGAAGAGCACGTTCACCGATCTCGAGGCTGCCATGGGCCGGACCCTCGACATCGCCCACTTCTACTACGACTTCAACGGCGCCATCAACCCTTGGCGCGACAAGTGGCACATCGAGAACGGGCGCATCCCGATGATCTCGTGGCAGGGCTACTACACCGACCAGATCATCACGGGCCAGCACGACGGGACCATCGCTCGCTGGGCCGACGACATCAAGGCGCTCGGTGCGCCGGTGTTCCTCCGGTGGTTCTGGGAGATGGACGACAAGAAGAAGGCGCACTGGACGCAATCGCCCGAGAACTTCATCGCGGCGTGGCGACGCCTGCACGACATCTTCACGGCTCGCGGCGCGACCAACGCCGTGTGGGTGTGGTGCCCGAACGCGTGGGCCTTCCGGGTCAACACGGCCAACCAGTACTATCCGGGCGACGCGTACGTCGACTGGGTGTGCGCCGACGGCTACAACTGGGGGACCCTCGGCTATGGGTACGACTGGGATCTGTTCCCGGCGATCTTCGGCGACTTCTACGAGCAGTGGGCCGGACGCAAGCCGTTGATGGTCGGCGAGACCGGCGCCGTCGAGCAAGGGGGCAGGAAAGGGCGGTGGATACGAGACCTGCGCTCCATACTCCGGTTCCAGCTCCCGGAGATCAAGGCTCTCGTTTACTTCAGCTCGGCCGACGGCGTCTACGACTTCCGGATCGGGACATCGACCAGGGCGTACAACGGCTACACGGCGCTAGCAGGGCGACGGTATTTCAATCCACCTCATCCCGCGAGCTAGGGTCCTGGGCGGCAACCGAGGCCGCGGGGGCGCCTCACGCCCCCGCGGCCTCCGCCATCTCTCCCAGGATCGCCGGGTACACCCGGGGGTTTCGCCCGGCCCCGGCGGCGGCCGCCTCCTCGAACCGTACGTAGAGCTCGGCCGCGTATAGACGCCCGGCAGCGGCGGCCGCATCGTGATCCATCCCCAGCCCCCGGAGCGATGGCAGGGAGGCTCGCCTACCCCACTCCAGCGACCGGGGGAGCGGAAGCCGATCGTGTAGGAACGCCACGCTCGTGTAGAAGTGGACGAGGTCGAACCCAACTGGGGTATGGGCCGCGCTGTGCTCCCAGTCCCACGCGGCCAGATGCCCCTTCCGGATCGCCAGGTTCCACGGGACCCAGTCCCCGTGCCACCGACCCACCGGCAGCGTCGCGCGGCCGTGCTCTCCCTCGATGCGCGCGAGGAGCCGCTCTGCCGGGAGGGCGACATCGCCGCCTAGGTTGGCGATACGCGCTCTCAACCGCGCGAGGTACGGGCTAGCCGACAACGATCCGCGCGAGACCGACCCGAGCTCCGTGACGGCGCGCGTCACCTGGAGCGGAGGCGGCTGGCGCAACGGCCGGAGGCGACTGACGCCCCGGGGCAGCGGTGAGACGGCGGAGAGCGCGAGTCCACGCCACGCCCCCTCGTGCATGACCCGCGGGATCCACAGCGAAGCCTCCTCGGTGCCGTTCAGCTCTCGAAGCGTAAGCGCCTCGTTCCGTACTAGCCCGGCGGTGAAGGCATTCCACCCGACCTTGACGTAGGCGACGGGCCTGCCGCCGAGCGAGAACAGCTGCGCAACCGGCTTCCTGTTGGGCCCCTGACGGCCCACGCCGAACGCGGCGAGGACCCGCTCGGATCCGAGCGCCCGCTCGAGGTGTCGCACGAGCAGGATCGAGCCGAGGCGATCATCGGGCAATGACCCCGGCACGCACACGAGGAGGGGCCCCCCGAACACGCGCCCACCGAGGCCGGCGCGCACGAGGAGCGAGGCCGCCTCACGTGCGGTCCGAACGACCGGCGGCCGGAGCGAGTTATACCGGCGCAGCGAGGCTGCCGCCGAGCGACGCGACTCCACCGAGACGAGGAACCGCGGGCGAGCCAGGCTTGGGATGACCGCGTACGACTCCACGACCCGATACCCGTCGGGGACCGGACCTTCGAGCACGGCACGGACATCTTCGGTGCCGCCCCAGATCACGTCGACGAGCCAGCGCAGGCTCGGATGTACCTCGCCCACCCGCTCAGCTCCAGTCGAACCGACGACCGAGGAGCTCGAAGAGCCGTTCGTTGTGCGGCCGGAAGTGGGCGACGAGCCGCCGGCGCGTCTCCGGATCCATCGAGCCGCCCTCGGCGGCGTTGAACTTCTCGTAGCTGTTGAGGTCCATGGGTCGAACGCCGAGGAAAGCGTGCACGCGACGCAGCTCCTCTCCGGGTTGGGCGAAGAACTCCTCGCTCCCGACGACGAGGAGACGCTGCCTGGGGAACCGCTCCAGCCAGACGCCGAGTTGGTCCGCGTACTCCCCCCGCGCCATGTAGGTGTGATGCTGGTGGGAGAAGCTCCGGTATCCCGGGTCGTCGCGGAGCCGCGCGAGCTCGCCAGCCGTTCGCTCGGGCTCGCGGGCGATGGCCTCCGCGAATGGCAGCGTTTCGTAGCCGAGCCGCGCCTCGTGACGCCATTGCGAGAACGCTCGCTCCACGGGGTCACGGACCATCGCGATGAGCCGGACGTCGGGGAGGAGGCGGGCCACGCGCTCGGGTACGAGGGGGTGGACCAGGTAGTAGGGGCTCGCCTCGCCCGGGACGAGCGACTCGCCGGTCCGCTCTCGGTGCCTCAGATGCGCCGCTCTGGTGGGGAAGAACCGTCGGTACCAACCCTCCCCGCGGTCGTACCGCAGGTCGAAGAAATGCACCTCCTTGGCCAGACGCGCGCCTGCGATGTCTGGGTGCCGGATGAGGTAGTTGTAAAGCGACGTCGTGCCGGCGCGCTGAGCACCGATGATGAGGTAGTCGGGGAGCACACGGGGACCGCCGACAGCGGCAAGTCCGACGCGGAGCACGCCTTTCGCGCTCTCCCGCACGTCGCGGGGCACGGCCCGAACGAGGCCCCGCACGCTCACGTCTCCCACCCGAAGTCGGTCCCGATGAGCTCCGCGAGCCTCCGGTTGTGCGGTGCGAAGTGCTCCCGCAGGCGGCGTCGGATCGAGGCTTCCATCGCGGAGCCGGGATGGTAGTTCAAGCGTCCATACCCCTCGAGATCGACGAGCGGGAGCTCCAGGAAGGCCTGGACGCGCCGGAACAGGCCGGCGGGGTCTTCGAACATGTCCTCGCTCCGCACGACGAGCAGCCGCTCGCGCGCGAACCGCTCGAGCCACAACTCCAGCGGTGCGGCGTACTCACCCTGGCCAACGTAGGTAAAGTGCTCGTGGGCGTAGCTGTACGCGCGCTCGTCGGCGAGCAGCCGGGCGGCCTCGCCTCGCACGCGATCGGCCTCCGCGTCTATGGCCTCTTCGAACGTGAGGGGCTCGGCGCCGTGACGGAGGCGCTCTCTGTAGTGGGAGAACGCGCGCTCGACGGGATCGCGAAGGATCACGATGAGCTTGGCGTCGGGCACGGTCCGATGCGCTCGCTCGGGGGCGCGCGGATGGAAGAGGTAATAGGGGCTCGCCTCGCCCCCGAGGTAGGGGCCGCCGAGGCGCCGCTCCATCCGCCGGACGCGCGCCCGCGTAGGGAAGTGCGATCGGTACCATCCGTCCCCGTTCGCATAGTGCAGGTCGAAATACCGGATGCCCTTGATCCGTTGCACCGCAGGATATATCGGTGACACGTGCGGGTGCTGTAGGAGGTAGTCGAACAGCGAGGTCGTGCCGCCTCGCTTGGCGCCGATCACGAGGAAGGACGGGAGCCCGCGGGTGCCACCCGTGAGGACGCCCCACGAGCGAAGCGCCCCTTTCATCCCCTCCCGGACGGAGCGGGGCGCGCGGTGGCGGATCGGGGCGCGCAGGATCCCGGCAGAACCGTCGCCGTCACCTCCACGGCGCGAGAAGGCCCCCACGAGCAACGGAAGCCTAAGAGTGTGGCGCAGGCGCCACAGTAGCGGTCCGTACAGTCCGCCCGCGACCGCGAGCGCCAGGATCCCAGACCCCCAGGTCGCTCCGAGGGCGGCGCGCGCCGCGAGACCTGCGCCGCCGACGCAGACGAGCGATCCCGTTGCCACCTTCCAATACCCGTCGCCGAACGGGCGGATCCCGAGAAGGAACCGGACCTCGAGCAACGCGGCGACGTTGTCGAACACGATGCTCGCCGTCCACGCGATCGCCGCGCCCTCGATCCCCAACCGCGGGATCAGGAGGAGGTTCAGCCCGACGTTCAACGTTACGGCGCCTATCGTGTTGAAGAGGTTCCATGAGCTCCTCCCGCCCATCAGCAGAACGGCCGTCACGTTGCCGGTGCCGAGGTTCACGAGCATCGCGAGCGAGAGGATCAGCAGCACGTGCTGGCCCCGCGGGAACTCGGGACCGAACAGGCCGAGCACGAATGGCGCGAACGTGGCGAACGCCAGGTAGAGCGGCCACGATGCGGCGATGAGCCACCATGTGGCGACGCGGTAGAGGTCCTCCGCCTCGGCCTTGCGATCCCGCGCCAGTAGGCCGCTCAGCTGAGGCGCGAGGGCCAGCCGCACGGCCTGCAGAGCGAGCGTTCCCATCACCACCAGTCGGCTCACGGCCGCGTAGACGCCGGCCTCTTGAGCCGTCCTCATCGACGAGACGAGGAGCACGTCCAGCCAGGTGATCGCCACCTGGAACGCACCGGCGAGCCCGCGGGGGCCAGCGAAGCGCCAGAACTCGGTCGCCAAACCGGGCGGCCGTGAGCGTCGGGCCGGCACCCCTGCGTCGCGCTCGAGCGTCCGGACCAGCCGGTCGAAGACGAGGACGGCGACCGCGAACCCGGCGACGACCGGGATCACCCACGCGAACGCGATCCACGTTGCGCTCAGGCCGAGCAGGACCGCCCCCAGCACGAGCAGCAGGCGTGCCGCGGGCTTCCCGAGGTTCTCGACCAGCACGTACGGCGCCATCGTGCCGAAGCCGCGAGCGCCCGACACCAGCACCGTGGAAGCGCCGGAGACGAGAAGGAACGGCGCGAAGAGACGCAGGTACTCGGAACCCTCCGCTCGGTAGGCTTCCTCGAAGATCGCGCGAGCGAGCGGGGCGGCGAGCGCGAACACCAATGCGGCGGCGACGCCGCCGGTCGCGAGCACCGGCCACAGCGCCGTCGCGAGGATCGGGCGAACGTCCGCGTCTCGGCCGAGCGCTCGGTATCGCGATATCGCACGGACGAGTCCCGTGTCGGCTCCGAGCTCCGTCACGTTGCTCGCGATCATGAAGAGCGCGACCGCCGCGAAGAAGACGCCGGCGCCCTCGGCACCGAGGCCGCGAGTAACGACGACGACCAGGGCGAAAGCGAGGATCCCCCCGAGCACCATCCCGGCGAGGTTGAGCGACCCGCCGCGCGCCAGGAGGCCCAGGTCGTCGCTCCGGCGGCCCTGCGCCGCCCGAGACGGGGCCGCGAAGTCGCGCGCGCCCTCGAGCACGGACTACCCCGCCCCCGCGGCCGCCGGCGCCCTCTCGCCCGCCGTCGCCGTCGCCTCCACCGCCTCGGTAAAGGCGCGGCGCTCGCGCAGGGCGATCGCGCTCGCGAGCATCACCACGTGGATCTGGCTCGGCAGCATGCCGTAGTAGGGCAGCTGGAGCAGCACGATCACCAGGGTGACGTGGGACCAGAAGGTGGCCCAGGAGCCGCCCCGCCGGCTGATCCACGCCACGTAGGCGAACCACCCAACGTAGAACAGAGCCCCCGGGACCCCGTGGGAGAACAGCACGAGCCAGAGCTGTCCCTGGGTTCCGACCGACGGGAGGTTGGGGTTCTCCGCCGAGGGCCGCGGCGATCCGTAGCCGAGGAGCGGCGACTGCAACACGCCTTCGCCGGCCTCCGATGCCAGCGATATGCGCGCGCGGTTGCTGTGACCGGTCACCAGCCGGTCGGCGACGAGCTCCCGCAGGGGCGTGAAGGCGATGACGAGGCCGAGCACGGCGAACAGTAGCAGCACCCCGCCGAACGCGGTGCCGCGTCCGAGAAGCGCGAACCGCCACGATGCGTACAGCAGGCCGAGGCCCAGTGAGAGCCACAACCCCCGGTTGAGCGACATGACTATCGGGACCGCGGACGCCACTAGGAGCGCGATCGTTATCGGGCGCCAACCCCACCGGCGGATGAACGACCAGCTGGCGATCAGGAGCGGCGTGAGCAGAGCGAAGTTGGCACCCCACTCGTTCGTGTACACGAAGGGCGCTGCGGGGCGTCCGACAGGATACCCGAGGAAGTCGTGGATCTGCGCGAACCTTGGGTGCACGAGTTGAGAGAACCACTCGTTCGCCATGAACCTCCCGGGCACGATCGACTCGACCGGCGTCGAGAAGCTCACCTCGGAGAAAAGCACGCCGAGGTACCCGCCCGCCACGACGTAGGCCCAGAACACCCCGAGGGCCAACAGGATCCGGCCCGTCGGGAGCTGCTCCTCGGTCGAGTTGTAGACGTAGAGGAACAGGATGGTCGCCGATAGATAGAGCGATGCGCGGTAGATGAAGACGAGACCGCGCGTCGGCTCGTCCAGCATGAGGGCGGAGCCCGCCATCCAGACGAGGAACGCCAGCCAGATCCCGAACCCTCTGGGAGCGCGGACGTCACGCCGCAGGACGAGGGACGCGAGCATCGGGAGGGCGAGGATCGGCCAGACGAACGCCCCCAGGCCGAGCACCCACCAGATCGGAAAGGCGACGAAAAGGGCGTAGAGCAGCAAGCCCGCAGGTAGCCGTAGGGAGCGTGTCGTGGTGGGCCTCGCCATCAGATCCCCTTCCCGACGGAGTGAGCCAGGCGGAGGATCGTCTCGGGACGCAGGAGCCCAAGACTCACGAGGAAAGCCAGGTATGCCCGACGCTCCCGCCAGTCCGCACGGAGAGTCCGTCGGGCCCAGCTGCGAGCGAGGGCCCGATCCCCCGCCCCCGCGAGCGCGAACGCGATCTGCCCGCTAACGCGGGCGAGTCCCCGGGGGTCGGTCTCGAACTCCGGGTAACGCTGCAACAGGTAGGTGAGGCCCTCCGCCATCATCCGCCAGCGCCCTTCGAAGTACGACGCGGTCCCCCAGTGCACCCGGACGAGCGGGCGAGGCACCGCCACGATCGGCGCGAGGCGTGCGGCCCGGAGCAGCCACTCGTAGTCCTCGCCGAAGCTCCCCGGGATCTCCTCGTCCACCTGGCCGATCCTCTCCAGGAACGCGGAGCGCCGCACGAGCAGCGTCGAGGAGTGGAGCTCCGCTACCCTGGAGTGAAGCAGGTGACGGAAGGTCACGAGCTCCGCGGGCGGCAGACGCTCGATGCTCCGGCCCCGATACTCGACGACGATGCCCGAGGAGGCGACGTCCGAGCCGGGCTCGCGGTCCAGCGCCTCCACCTGCAGACGCAGCTTGTCGGGCAGCCACTCGTCGTCGTCGTCGCAGAAGGCGAGGAGCTCGCCGCCGGCGCGCTCCGCGCCGGCATTCCTGGCACCGGCCAGCCCGGGTCGGTGATCGTTCGAGACGACGTGGACGCGCCGCCCGGGACCGGTCGTCACCTCGATCGCCTTCGGATCGCTGCGATCGAACACGACGAGGCACTCGATGTCGCCGTCGTATCGCTGACCGAGGATGGCCCGAAGCGCGCGTCGGACGAGCTCGGGGCGATCCCGGGTGGGCACGACGGCGGTCACCGGAGGCACGCTCACCGGTCGCCTCCTCCGCGCACGCGGTACCCGTAGCGGTAGAGCAGCGGCATCGTGATCGCGGAGACGAGGCGCCGGCGGCCGGGGTCCATCCCATGCCTCCACTCCTCGTCCGGGCGGAGCTCCACGGGCCCCGTGCGGAACCGCATCGGGTTGCCGGACACGGTGTGTCCGACGCCGAGCTCCGCGGCACCGTCACGAAGGAAGGCGAGTGCATCGTCTCCGAGCCCCTCCCCGGTGAGGTGGAGGATCCGCTCCAGCTCGCGGCGGGGGTCCGCAACCAGGGACTCGTAGCGAACGAGGAGCATCGGCACTCCGGTAAGCCGGAGCAACTCGAACAAGCCGTTGTACGCCACCCAGTCGGTGCCGGCGCGTGCGGCGCCCGGCGTGGGCATGTAGGCCTCGCCGGCGACGACCTCCGGGCGCCGCACGCGCCTCCCCCACGAGAACGCGACGCCGCGACTGTCACGGACGAGGTGCGCGACGCGAAGATCGACGCCCGGCACGCGGCGCAGGAGGAACGCCGTCGACGCGTGCTTGGACGAGTCCACGACCACCCGCGCGCCCGCGACGGAGGCCAACGCCCCGTACAGTCGACCGAGAAGGTGGGCGTATCGCCGCAAGCGGTCCCGGTAGCGGCCGCGAGGCGCCAGCATGAGGGGGATGAACCGGTTTCGGTCGACGCTTCGCTGCAGCCCCAGGACCTCGGCGGGCTGAAGCCTGTCCCAGCCGCCGAACGCGGCCTCGCCGACATCCGCCCAGTACGGGCACGCGCGGAACCGCTCGCCGCACCCACACAGCTGGTCCCCTGCTAGCCCGCGCCGCCAGAGGTGCACGACCTCGCCGACCGACACGAAACCGGGGATCTCCCCCAGCATGCGGTCGAGCAATGTGCTCCCGCTCCGGCCGGTGCCGCCCACGTAGAGCACACGTACCCGCCGGGGCGGCGAAGGCGCATCGGCGGCGAGCGCGTCGACGAGCCGCGCGAACCGCTCCACCCCCTCGGGCGGCGCGTCCACGGGCCTCCCTCGCATCGACCTCTTCCCGGAGAAGGCCTCGTTCAGCAGCACGTGGAGCCGTTCCTCGCTCTCGGCCAGCTCGACCTCGCCGAGCGCCGCGAGGCGACGAGCGAAGCGCACCTGGTGGTCGTCGACGTGCTCCCCGTGCGCGCGGGCCCGCGGGACCACGACGGGAACCAGACCCTGACGGCGGGAGAGCACGATCGTCCCCGTTCCTCCGTGACAGACCACGACCTCGGCCTCCCTAAGGAGCTCCTCGACCTCGTGGAACGCGAGGAAAGGAGCGCCCTCGGCGTGCCGGGGAGGGGCCGCCGCCCCGTGCTGCACGAAGCACCGGACCCCCGGCGCCGACACCGCCCAGGAGTCCACCCACCGCACGAGCCGTTCGAACGGGTAGGACTCCGTCCCGACCGTGGCGAAGAGGAGCGGTGATGAGACATGGCCGCCCATCGCCACCTACAGTAGCGACCCGACGACCTGCCCTGTGGGATAGAAGCGGCGTTGGTCGGGCCACTGCAGGACGAACAGGTCGGAGATCGGGTAGCACAGACGGCCCGAGAGCGAGGGCGAGTCGATCCGCTCGTAGGCCTCGACGAACACCGTCCGGATACCCAACAGGCGGGCCACGATGAAGAACGGCAGCGCGACGCCGGCTCCCGTTGACACGAGGATGTCCGGTCGCTCCCGCCGGACGAGCCGCCAGGCGAGGCGGAGGTTCCGAAGGAGGTTCGGCACGTTCCGCTGCGTGGGATGGTGGGCCCACGCCACGCGCTCGCCGGCGAGGAGGGACTCCGAGTCGGCCTTGCGGAAGGTCACCCAGGAGCGGTCGTGCCCCGCCCACCATGGGCGGAGCGCGTGGAGGAGCAGGAGATGCCCCCCCGACGAGCAGACCAGCAGGAGGCGCATCGCGCTAGTAGGACCCGCGGCGCGAAAGGAGGATCGGCAGGGTCTTGGCAAGGATGAACAGGTCGTAGGCGAGCGACCAGTTCTCGATGTAGAAGAGGTCGAGCCGGACGTACTCGTCGAAGGACAGATCGCTCCTGCCCGAGACCTGCCACAGACCGGTGATGCCCGGGCGCACCTCGAGCCGATCGAACTGCCAGTCCTCGTACTGGCGGACCTCCTCGGGGAGGGGTGGCCGGGGGCCGACGAGGCTCATGTCGCCGCGGAGGACGTTCACGAGCTGCGGGAGCTCGTCGATGCTCCAGCGGCGGAGGCGGCGACCGACGCGCGTCACCCGGGGGTCGTCCCGGAGCTTGAACAGTGGGCCGGACGCCTCGTTGCGCGCCCGGAGATCGCCGAGCATCGTCTCCGCCCCGTTCACCATCGTCCGGAACTTGAGCATCGTGAACGGGCGGCCGCGCTGACCGACCCGGGCCTGCCGGTACAGCACGTGGCCGGGCGACGTGACCCTGATCGCGACGGCGACAACAGCCCAGAGCGGAGAAGTCACGAGCAGACCGAAACCCGCCACTAGGAGATCGAACGCGCGCTTGGCGACGGCCTGAGAGCCGGTCAGCCTGGCCGGGGTGAGTGACAGCGCCATCACGCCGCCGATAGGCTGCACGGAGAGCCTCGACGAGAGCACTTGCGGAAGCGTGGCCGTGACGCGGACTTCGACGCTCTCCAGACGGACGGCCTTGGCGACGTGGCCCATCTCCTCTACGCCGATGGCGCTCGCGGCGACGAACACGCATTCCGCACCCGTCTCGCGGATCATCTCACGGAGGCTCTTGATGTTCCCGAGGATAGGGAGTCCGTCCGTTGAAGGCACCTGCACCTGTGCGGTCGACACGAACCCGAGGGCTCGGTAGCCGAACGAGGGCGCGCGCATGAGCTCCTCGAGGTGGATCGCCTCCTCGTTGGTCCCTACGATCAGCGTTTGGAACGAGTAGCCGCCGTGCGTCCTCTTGCGCCGCACGTAGCCGTGCCAGAGCCGTCGCGAGGCCAGCGTCACCAGGAGCGATAGGGCCCAGGAGAGTCCGATCCAGGCTCGCGAGAAGGACTCCTTGGCCCAGAACGATGTCATGGCGAGCCCGGCGAGCCCGAGCGACACCGCGAGGATGATGCGCCGGAACTCCTCCGCTGGGGTGAAGCGGTGGACGCTGTACAGCTTGAAGAGGGCGAAGACGCCTACGACGACCAGTGGGGTAACAAGTAGCAGTGTGAGGAACTCGCCGGTTGGGGCCCGGAGGCGGAACCGCAGCCAGTAAGCCACCAGCATCGCCAGGGCGACCGATAGCATGTCGGTGAACGCCATCCAGCGGTACAAGCGACGGTACTGGTCGCGGGCGGACGGCGTCCCGAGGTCGGGGACGTGGATGGTCGGCCCGAGCGTCCGGCCCTCGACCAACGACACATCTTCGATGCGTCCCTGCATACCGGTCGTGCTCCTCCTCCCCTCCCGCGAGACACGGAGCGGCGCCCGGGCCCGGGGGGGACCGAACCGGAGCTCAGCGCTACCCGTTTGTACTACCCCGGCCTCCCCTTCGTAAAGGGAAGGGGTTCGGCTCGATCCTTCTTCCGGGTGAGAGTATCGCCGACCTCGACCCACATCATCCGGCGAACGGGCAGTCTTTCGGAGGACCCCGATCCGCACCCTCGGACCTACGACCTCAGCCCGACCGGCGACGGGGGACGTGGCGGGGGGGATCCGGGAACCCGGAGGGATACGCCAGCGCGCCTACTGGCCGAGGAAGGTGCCCATGATCCGGATCGCGCCCGGGCCGACGATCACCACGAAGAGCGACGGAAGGATGCAGAGGATCAGCGGGAAGGTCATCTTCACCGGGGTCTGCTGCGCCTGCTCCTGGGCTCGCTGGCGGCGCTTCACGCGGAGGTCCTTGGCCTGAGCCCGGAGGACGTTCGCGATCGGCACGCCGAAGATGTCTGCCTGGATCATCGCGAGAACGAACCCGTTCAGCTCGTCCACGTCGGTGCGCTCGCCCAGGTGCCGGAAGGCATCGGATCGGGGGACCCCCAGCTGGATCTCCTGGAGCATCCGGGCAACCTCCATCGACAGGGTTCCCGGGACGGTGCCGACCACCTGCCCAAGAGCCGCGTTCAGCGAGAGCCCCGCCTCGACGCTGATGGTGAGCAGGTCGAGAACGTCCGGCAGCTGCCGGCGGATCCCTCGCTGTCGCGCCTGGACCCGGCTGTCGAGGATGCCGTCGGGCCCGAAGAAGCCGACCGCGGTGAGCACCACGATGATCAGGACCCTGGTGAGCGTCGAGAACTCCACCGCGCTGATGAGGACGACTCCGAGCACGAAGCCGACGACGCCGCCGATGATCTTGAAGGCGGCGATCCGCTCCGCGTCCCATCCGGCGGGCGAGCCGGCCAGCTGGAGCTTCTTCGTGTAGCGCTCGGCCGCGCCGATCGGCGTGACGCGCTTCGCGAGCCTTCCCGCCCCGGTCACCACCGGCAGGAGGGCCCGCTCCGCGAAGGACTGCGAGAGCTCCTGATCCCGCAGGTTCGCTGGGACGGCGCTCTCCGCGCCGCTGCGCACCTGGGCCTCGAGTAGCCTCACGGCCCGCTTGCGGTCGGAGACGGAGAAGTCCAGCGCGACGCCGAGCAGCACGACCGCGGCGAACGTTCCGATGAGGGCGAAGACGAGATATGCGGTCTCAGACATCGATGCTCACGATCTTCCTGATCCAGAAGTACCCCAGGACCAGGAGGGAGATGGCCGTACCGAGCATGATGAGCCCCGGCCTGCTCGTGACGAGCAGGCTCAGGTACTCGCGCTTGACGGCGAACAGGTAGAGCCCGAACAGGATCGGCAATCCGATGAGGACGTACATCGAGAGCCGGCCCTCCGTCGTCAGGACCCGGACCTCCCTGCGGAGGGCCTGGCGCTCACGGACCGTGTCGGAGACCGTGTCCAGGATCTCGGCCAGGTTGCCCCCGACCTCACGTTGGATGTTCACCGCCATGACGGCCCAGTGGAAGTCCTCGCTCCCGACGCGGGCCGCCATCGCGTTCAGCGCCTCGTCCACGGGGCGCCCGAGACGGATCTCGGCGACGGTCCGGTTGAACTCGCTCGCACCCGGCTCCGGGATCTCCTTCGCGACGGTGTCGAGGGCCTGGAGGAAGCTGTAGCCGGCCCGCAGAGAGCTCGCGAGGATCGAGAGGACGTCGGCCAGCTGATCCTCGAGCCGCCTGGCTCGGCGCGACAGCGAGAACCGCAGGATCCCGTAGGGGACGAGCCCGCCGACGATGGCGATCAGGAGAACGAACACGATGTTGCGGAACAGGACGAGCCCGACCACGGCGCCGGCGATCGAGGCGAGCACCGTGGCGGCCACGAACTCCCCGGCTCGCAGCGGAAGCCCCGCCTGCTC
>Ga0209751_10000121_pt1 | contig 78642 bp, 86 predicted proteins | sample RifCSP13_1_FD_184019 | JGI IMG/M metagenome (GOLD analysis project Ga0209751, IMG submission 184019) | Soil microbial communities from Rifle, Colorado - Rifle CSP2_sed 13_1 (SPAdes) (version 2) | ecosystem: Environmental > Terrestrial > Deep subsurface > Rock core/Sediment | place: Rifle...
GTCAAGAAAATAAACGCGGGCGAAGTTAAAAGCATTTCCGTAAATGGCGATGAACTTGAGGTTAATTTGAGCGATAATTCCATCTTTACCGCCAAAAAAGAATCAGAAAGCTCCTTATCCGAAACTCTTTCCAATTACGGCGTTTCAAAGGAAGCTTTAGGCAAAGTCGCGATTAATATAGCGTCTCCGTCCGGATTAGTATTCTGGTTGTCCGCCATTCTCCCGTTTCTGTTGCCGTTCCTGTTGATAATTCTATTTTTCTGGCTAGCCGCGCGTCAGGTTCAGAAATCAAATGTTCAAGCGTTTACTTTCGGCCAGTCCAGAGCTCGCGTGGTTCAGCCGGATTCAAAAAAAGAAAGAGTTACTTTTAAGGATGTGGCTGGAGTTAAGGAAGCCAAGGAAGAGCTTCAGGAAATAGTCGAATTTTTGAGAAGCCCGCGCAAGTTTTTGGATATCGGCGCCAGAATTCCAAAAGGGGTACTATTGATGGGCGCTCCCGGAACAGGGAAGACTTTGCTTGCCCGAGCTGTTGCAGGGGAGGCCGGGGTTCCATTTTTTCACATGTCCGGATCAGAATTTGTTGAAATGTTTGTCGGCGTCGGCGCCTCCCGGGTGCGCGACCTATTTAAGATGGCTAAGCGTTCGGCGCCATCTATAATTTTTATAGATGAGATAGATGCCGTAGGCCGCCATAGGGGGGCTGGACTTGGCGGAGGGCATGACGAACGCGAGCAGACGTTAAACCAGATTTTAGTTGAGATGGACGGTTTTGAACCGCAGGAATCAGTGATAGTTATGGCGGGAACTAACCGCCCGGATGTCTTGGATCCCGCGCTCCTTCGCCCTGGTAGGTTCGACAGAAGAGTCATATTGGACAATCCGGATATAAACGACCGAGAAGCAATTTTAAAATTGCATTCGCAGAAAAAGCCTCTGGAGAAGGGAGTTGACCTAAGAGTAATTGCAGAGAGAACGCCGGGATTTTCCGGAGCTGATCTCGCGAACTTAATGAATGAGGCGGCTATTGTCGCCGCTCGCGATAATAGGAAGACGATTGAGCAATTGGATCTGTACCGTTCAATTGAGAAAGTCCTTCTGGGTCCTGAAAGGAAAAGCCATATTTTATCTACTGCGGAAAAAAAAATCTCGGCTTACCATGAAGCGGGACACGCTTTGGTCGCGGCTATTCTTCCGCACGCAGACCCAGTCCATAAAATTACGATAGTATCGAGAGGCAGGGCGGCAGGATATACCCTAAAACTTCCATCGGAAGACCGTCATTTGTATTCGAGAAAGAATTTCCTCGACGAACTTGCTGCGGCCTTGGGAGGTTACGCTTCAGAGAAAGTTGTTTTCGGAGAGCTGACTACGGGCTCATCGGATGATATAAAAAAGGCAACGATAATTGCTCGCGACCTCGTTACTCGCTATGGAATGTCCGAGAAGATTGGACCGATAACTTTGGGAGACCGAGACGAGCTTGTGTTTCTCGGGAAAGAGCTCGGGGTTGAGAAAAATTATTCGGAAAATACGGCCCAGCTTGTCGATTCTGAAGTCAGCAATATAATGAAGAATGCATTTAAGAGGGCTCAAGATATATTAAAAAAATATCGCAAAGTGCTTGACTCGCTCGCGGCGAAGTTGATTAAAGACGAGACAATTGAACGCGAAGAATTTGAATCGATTTTATCTACTTTTGGCTTGATCCAGGTTATTGGAAAGCACGCCGAAGCAATGGCATAATAAGATTTGACTCTCTCCATTCATTGTGTATACTATGTATATACATTATGGCAACCAAAGTTCAAAAATGGGGGAATAGTTTAGCGGTAAGGCTTCCGAGAGAAATGGCAGAGAAATTTAATCTTGGCGAAGGAACCCCTGTGAGCATAAGCCCCAAAAGCCACGGCATTTTAATTAAGCCAGAAGGAAAGCGAAAATTAAGTTTGAGTGAGCTGGTAGCAGATATCACTCCAGAAAATAGGCACAAAGAAGTGGATTGGGGAAGACCGCGTGGCAAGGAAGTATGGTAAAGAAATATTATGTTCCAGAACGTGGTGATTTAGTGTGGGTAGATTTTTCGCCGCAGCGTGGCCATGAACAGGGTGGGGAAAGGCCTGCTGTAGTTATTTCTCAGAGAATATATAATGAACGTTCTGGGCTTACGCTTGTGTGTCCGGTAACTTCAAAAGACAAAGGATATCCATTTGAAGTTACGATTCAAGAAGGAAAGATAAATGGTTTTGTTCTTTCCGATCAAGTTCGAAGTATAGATTGGAAGGCTAGGCGCGTAAGGTTTATTTCCAAGATGGATCTGAGGACTCTTAAAGAAATAAGCGAAAAAATAGTAAGTTTAATTATGGGTTAAGTTTGGGTGTGTAGCTCAATGGCGGAGCAAGCGTCTTATACACGCTAGGCTGTAGGTTCGAGTCCTACCACACCCACTGAATATGGGATAATGATATTATCAAAATAGACCTGAAAAATAAAAATTCAATACTGTAGATATTTAAAAAGATTGCGAAAGCTCTTGAGGTAAGCGTTGATGATTTGATAAAATAAATTTTATGAATTTTTTACATCTCAAAAATAATTTGTTAATTATAATAGTGGTTTTGCTGATCGGTCTCGGAGGTGGCTATTTTTTGAATACCAAAAATAAAGAACCCGACACTAACAAAAAAACCAATTCTCAAACAACGGCAAACCAAGAGACCTCGACAAGCTCTCAGCAATCTGAGATTGAAAATTTAAGAAAAGAGGTTGAAATATTAAAAAACGTAAAACCAAAAGTTATAATTAAAGAAGCGCCAGTTAAACAAGGATCGACTATTGCTTCCATTGTTAGTTATTGGAAGCCAAGGATAGCTTATGTTGAGTGCTATTTTAAAAATCAAAGTAATCCTCAAGATTATCTAACTATGGCAGGTTCCGGGCTTTTTATGGGGAATTACAGCGATGATCCCAACTCATTTTATGTGCTTACGAACGCACATGTAGCCGGAATATCTAATAATCGAGGAACTTTCGCAGCAGATTATTGCAAACTACAGTTGCAAGATGACCCAGATATTATGACTTCAAGCAAAATAAGTGCTGCATCTGGATGGAGGGCAGGTACAGATTTTCAACAAGACGTAGCGATAATTACCATCGCAAATCCCACAGCAAGCGCAAAAAAATTAACCACTAAAACTCAATTTTGCACTGACCTAGCTAGTATTGGCGAAGAGATTATTGTTTTGGGTTATCCAAGTATAGGATCTTCTGAAGAAATAACCGCAACGAAAGGTGTTGTTTCAAGCTATGAAGGTTATTACTACATAACCGACGCCAAAATCGATCATGGCAACTCTGGCGGCGCAGCAATTTTAGCAAACAAGAATTGTTACCTCGGAATTCCAACTGCGGCTGTGGCCGGGGAAATCGAATCATTGGGCAGAATACTTGATGCCGGTACAGCGCTTTCTTGGCTCGCCCACTAAAAATATGGAAAATAAAAAGTGTATAATAATAAAAGAACATAAAAATTGTCCTATTTGTCGTTTGAAAATGAATGAGACGCTCGTTGAGTGCTTCAAGGACTTGCTCACAGTCGAGTATAAATGTCCGAAATGTCAAAAAACAATTAAAGAAACTATAAAGAATTTTGAGATAACATAATGGAAATAAAAGATTTAATTAATAAAGCCGTTTCCGCAAACCCCAGCATAGTTACTCCCATGCTAAATAAAGATGGGCGACTTGAAAGAAAGGTGCATCAGGTTTGGATTGAGACAAAACAGGATCGTGTTTTCGTATTCCGTGAAAGTACATCGGTACCCGGGCAATTCAGCAAAGACATTTATCAACTTTCAAGCCGTAAATTTTTAGAAGAAGATAAAGAGAAATATTCATCCTTGCCCATATTTCCAAATGGTGCATTCGAACATATCCTTTTTAGCGGTATAAGATGCTCGGCAATGATCAGATTAGATGAGGTATATTTAACAAGCTTGGAAACTAGTCTAAACTTAGAATAAATGATTTTGCGGCGCGCCAACTTCGTTGGCACGAAATTGGGCTGCGGCGGAAAGCGAGGGCGGGCAAAAATTCCTTCCCCCAGCCCCTTTCCTTTTTGCCCGCCCGAGCGTCAGGTTTTGTTCCTGCCACGCGAAGCGTGGCAATCAGAGATTTTGTTCAAAAAAGGTTCGAGCGGCATTCAGTAATTGCGACAGGCTTATGGTTTACCAATATCTTCATATTGCGAATGCGAAGGAATTATTAGGGAAAGATCGGGTGATTTTTCGGATTTTGGAAATTATTCCGGGCTTTGCAGCATGGGTCACTCTCTTAGGAATGGTTCTGGCCTCCTGGCTCGCTCCGATTGCGGCCGCAATTTTCATAATACTCTTTGATTTATATTGGCTTGTCAAAACGATTTATCTATCTGTGCATCTTCGCGGAAACTGGAAAAGGATAATGCATAATTTGAAAATTAATTGGAGGGAGAGGGTAGACAAATTAAAATGGGATCATGTCTGGCAGGTTGTTATTTTGCCTTTTTATAAAGAGCCTTTTGAAATATCAGACGGTCTTTTGGCGAGCGTTGCCGGGGCGGATTGGCCAAAAGATAGGATGATAATAGTTCTCGCGCACGAAGAAAGAGCGGGAGTGCAGGCAAGGGAGGTATCACAAAAACTCCACGAGAAATATAAAAGCATATTCCCTCATATTCTGGAGACCAAACATCCGTCGAATCTTCCGGGGGAGATTCCCGGGAAGGGATCAAATACGGCGTGGGCCGGACGCAAAACTAAGGAATATATCGACGGTCTTAAAATCAAGTACGAAAATATTTTAGTTTCCTCTCTTGACATAGATACACAGGTACAGAAACAATATTTTTTGGTGATAACTTATCATTTTTTGACGGCGGAAGATCCGATCCACACTTCTTATCAACCGGTTCCGCTTTTTTACAATAATATTTGGGAGGCCCCGGCGTTTTCCAGGGTCGTTGCCAACTCCGGAAGCTTTTGGCAGATGATGCAGCAAGAACGCCCGGAACGCCTTGCAACTTTCTCTTCGCATTCGATGAGTTTTAAAGCGTTGGTTGAAATTGATTTCTGGCAGAAAAATATGGTCTCCGAGGACTCAAGGATATTTTGGCAAGGACTTCTGCGGTATAAAGGGCGGTATAAGTCCCAGCCACTTTCGTACCCCATTTATATGGACGCGAATGTCGGGCGAAATTTATGGGAGACGATTAAAAATGTTTATAAACAGCAAAGGCGCTGGGCTTGGGGAGCGGAAAATTTTTCGTATACGGTTTTTGGCTTTATTAAAATCCCGGAGATTTCTCTTAAGAAAAAACTTTATTTCACAATGATAATGTTCGAGGGGCTTTGGTCTTGGGCGACCAATGCAATTCTGATGTTCTTTTTGGGCTGGCTTCCGTTAGCACTCGGCGGAGAAATATTTAATTCGACTATATTGGCTTTCAATCTCCCGCGCGCAACGCGTCTCATTATGACCTTCGCAATGGTCGGGATTGTCACATCGATTTTAATTTCAACCTCTCTTCTCCCGCCTCCTCCGGATAAAACCCCGAAACGCAAGTCTATTTATATGATCTTGCAGTGGCTTTTGATGCCCGCAATTTTAATCATCTTTGGCTCTATCCCAGCGCTCGATGCCCAGACCCGCCTCATGTTTGGTAAATATATGGGCTTCTGGGTAACCCCGAAGTTTAGGAAAAATACGGAAGCAGCTACTCAAAATGAAGCTGTCCGGATTTTGCGGTGACGCGCGAATTTAGTTCCGGGTATTTTTTTAGAGAATCGGACTCAATTATTTTCTTGGCCTCTTCGCGGGCGGCTTCCACCATTTTAATATTTTCTAATGCTTCCATAGCGACGTCCGAGATGCCCCACTGCTTGGTCCCGGTTAATTCTCCGGCGCCTCGTAGTTCCAAGTCAAATTCTGCAAGCTCGAATCCCGATTTTGCTTCCGAGAGTGCCTTCAGGCGGGACTTTGTTTTTGTGCTGTCAGACTCCGTAAATAAAAAACAATACGGCTGAAATGAGGATCTCATTACGCGCCCTCTAAGTTGGTGAAGTTGTGCAAGACCAAATCGTTCCGCGCCCTCAATTAAAATTACTGTCGCATTTGGGACATCAACTCCGACTTCGATAACCGAAGTAGAAACCAAGAGCTGGATTTCGCCCGCGCGGAAGGCCTTCATGACTGCTTCTTTGCTTGCCTTTCCGCCAATTGCGGACCCGCCTCTGGCGGGCATTTTGCCATGAAGCATCGCGACCTTAAACTCCGGGAAAATTTCCTCGGAGAGCGTTTTATATTCTTTTTTGACCGCTCGCATCAAATTGTCGGTATCCTCGATGCGCGGACATAGAACGTAAGCTTGCCTGCCGGAGGATATCTCGCGCCGGATATGTTCGTAAGCCGAAGCGCGGTTTTCCTTGGATACGATTTTAGTAATTACTTGCTTCCTGCCTTTTGGCATCTCGTCTAAGAGCGTTAAATCCAAGTCGCCGTATATTGTAAGCGCAAGCGTGCGGGGGATGGGAGTCGCAGTCATGGATAATAAGTGTGGAATTCTATCCGAGTTTTTTTGAGTGAGTTTTAGCCTTTGGTTTATCCCAAAGCGGTGCTGTTCGTCGATAATAACCAGCGCCAGATTCTTAAATTTAATTTTTTTCTGGATTAATGAATGCGTCCCGATTAAAATTTGTATCTCGCCCGAAGCAAGCCATTTTAAAAGGGGAGCTCGGGCAATATGCGTTGGTTGTCCCGCGAATGCTTTGGACGGATATTTCAGAAATTCCGAAGAAGTTGTGAGCCCGATTTTGATATTTCCGCCAGCTGGCGGATGCCCCAGACGCCTGATAAATTCATCAAAGTGCTGTCGCGCTAAAACCTCCGTCGGCGCCATATAGGCGACCTGGAAACCCGACTCAACTGCGGCGAGGCTTGCAATGAGCGCTACAATTGTTTTCCCAGAACCGACGTCTCCCTCAAGAAGCCGCGACATTGGTTTTTCTCCAGAAATATCCTCGAAAATATAATCAACTGCCTTTGTCTGTGCGCCAGTCATTGAGAAGGGGAGCGTCTTAATAAATTCTTTCATTTCTTTCTCGGAGGGTTTAATTAAAAATGATTGGTGTTTTTCTCTTTCTTTTCTCCATGACTGGCGCAGGAGCTGGATTATGAAAATTTCTTCAAAGGCGAATCTTTTTCGCGCTGCCTCGGCCCACTTAAGGTCGCGCGGAAAATGTATTTCATGAAGAGAGGCTTTCAAAGAAGGAAGATTATATTTTTTAAGAATTTCATCGGGGATAACATCTTTGAAATCTTCAGCGGACATTTTATCGAGAATCCGTTTGGTCGCAAAGCGGAGCCAGCGCGAGGAAAGCCCGCGAGTTTCCGGATAGATTGGGATAAGCGCCCCCGTGTCATTCACTTCGACAACCCCCTTTTCGAATACCGGGTTTTGCATGGAAAATTTTCCTAGTTTATTTTGCTTAATTGTTCCCGTGAAAGTGTAATCCTCGCCAGCTTTTAATATAGAAGCCATATATGGTTGATTGAACCAGGTAATCTCAAGCGAACCTGTTTCGTCTGATACGGTTGCGCTCGCGATTTTAATCCTTTTTCGAAATGTTTTTTTGGCCTCGGTTTTGACGACTCCGACGTGGATCGAGGCGCGCTCGCCCGGAATTAATTCGGCAATGGTCTTTCTCCCCGCGAACCCCTCGTATCTGGATGGGAAATGCCAAAGCAAATCCCTCACGCAATTAAGCCCGAATTTGCCTAAAATTTTTAATTGCTTATCGGTGAGACGAAAATAATTCGAAAGGGGAGAGTTTAACATCTACACATTATACTGTGCCCTCGCGAGGAATCGAACCTCGATCAGAAGCTCCGCAAGCTCCTATTCTATCCGTTGAACTACGAGGGCTCTAGACGCTGATATTACTAAAACCTGAAAAATCGCGCAATGGTGTCGAATAAAGATTCCTCAACTTCTTTTTCTTCAATAAATTTTATCAAGTGCTCCCGGATTTCATTCGGATCTGTATTTCCCAAAGGAATGGTTATCTGCGGCTGGAAGGTTTTGCCAGATATTAGGTAGAGATCTCTAATGTGTGGGGGATCATAATTTATCCAGAAGCATTTTAAATGGTCGTACGGATATAAAGTATTATCAACGGCGATTCCCCGAGAAGTAACCGAGAAACGGACTACCTTCGGTTTTTTTGATCCATGGAGCGCGACAACGAACCCGCCGATCAAAACCAGTATCGCGAAAAGATAATTTTGCAGGATTAATGCCAGAGCAAAAAACCCGAGAGTTACAATTCCAACGGACCAGAACCAATCTTTCCCCTTATCATGATGGGTAAATTCTTCCGCTTCCCAAGACAAAAGGGTCAGGAAATTATTCATACCTAAATTATATCAGACTTTATTGCGGGAGTGCGCACACGGTTTTTTCGGCGAGGCGGGACAGAGATACTTCTCCGGTTTCTCTTGACCCATCCGCAAAAATCCAAGTCGGATAGTTTGTGATTTCTTCATCTATACATATCTGCAACCGCCCTCTTTTATCCGGCGTCGAGCACTCTTCATACGGAAGGAGATTTGCGGATTTCCCGAACATCGCTTTTTGCCTCTGGCAATGTGGGCACCAGAAAGCTCCGTAGAAAATGGCGCCCTTGTTGTTAAGGCATACCGCGAAGTCGTCGTACTTTCCGGGCTTGCTTGTTTCTGTAAAAAGAAAATAACCGCCTACGGCGAGCGCTACTACAACAACGGACCATATAATTATTTTTTTTGTTTTATTATTCATATGCGGTGGGGGTGAGATTCGAACTCACGGCGCCCGTAAAGGCGCTCCGGTTTTCAAGACCGGTGCATTAGACCGCTCTGCCACCCCACCTTAAGCGGCTTTTTTGAATCGGTTAATGTCATCCTTACCGATTTTGTTATCAGGATCTTTATACGCTGATTTCAGTTCTTTTTCAAATTCTTTTTTTGAGAGGCCTGACGGTTTCATAATTGATGATTTAAACATTTTCACGACCTCCTTTTTATCCTTATCGCTAACTAGTCGCAAATGTTTTACGGCTTTTTTAAGGTCTTCAGTCTTTTTTATGTGGCTTTTTTCATCAAATATTCCCATATATTTTATATTACTATTTCTTTAATATTTTATCCACCGCTTCGATTTCGTCAATAATGCCCGCGATTAACTCATACTTTCTCGCTTCTTCGAGGCTTACCCAAGCGTGGTCTATACTCTCTGGATTTAATCGAACCTCTCCCGATTTCCACGGGGCATAGAAAGAAAGGGTGACAACGGGGATTTTATCCGGGCGGATGAAGGTCATATCAAGAAGGTATTTAATTTCGCCGACCTCGAGTCCGACTTCCTCCATAAGTTCTCGCCTTAAAGTTTTCTCGAGGGCATTATACCAGACACCATGATCGTTCGCGGGTTCGTTTATATAATCGTCTATACTCAACCCGCCTCCCGGCACAGTCCACAATCCCGGCCACGCTTTTTTATTCAGCGCTCGCTTCGTGATTAAATATTTGCCGTTTTTATAGACAATACAAGTCGCGACAATGCGATGCAGTTCTTTATTTTCAGGGAGATTCATATCTCTAAATTATATCACTGGCGGAGGCGAGAGGATTCGAACCTCTGTGGGGCTATTAACCCCCGCGGATTAGCAATCCGCTCGTTTAAGCCACTCACGCACGCCTCCCTTATATATCAAAGTTATCGCATTGTAACCGTTTTTTGAAATTTTTAAAAGCTTTGACATATGGACAGCATTTGTGCAAAGATATTTTTGATCATAGTCAAATTTGGGGGAGATCGTTAAAAATACAGGAAGGAGGCAGGAAAATGAAAGCCCAGCAGTACGGGGAGATGGTTTTCGGAAGCCGCGCGATGCATGGGGTGTGCGAGTCAATTAACGCAGTGGCCGATAGCAATACAAACGTTTTTGTGACCGGCGAGACGGGTGTCGGAAAAGAACTTGTTGCGCGAGCTATCCATCAACGTAGCGGCCGCCCAGGGGGAATGCATATTATTCACTGCCCATCTTATCCAGATGCCTTAATCGAGGGAGAATTTTTCGGGCACGCTCGTGGCTCTTTTACGGGAGCCTTTTGCGACTACGAAGGGATCCTTTCATCGGCAAGGGGAGGAACTATTTTGCTTGACGAAATCTCGGAAGTTTCCGTCGGTTTTCAGGCCAAAATCTTGAGATTTTTGGAAACAAAGAAAATTCGCAGGCTGGGGCAAAAAAGAGAAGATGATTTAGATGTCCGCGTTATCACTGCGAGCAACCAAGACCTGGGGGGGCTAATTCGGAAAGGGACATTCAGGGAAGATCTCTATTACCGCCTAGGCTTCCCAATTCACATCCCTCCGCTAAGAGAGCGCCCAGAAGACATCCCGGTCCTTACAACTTACTTTGTCGATTTTTTTTCCGGTCTGTACAAAAAGCAAAGCGCAAGAAATTTTTCGGATCTTGCCCCCTCGCTTGTGCGTCTTCCGTGGGGCGGTAACGTCAGAGAGTTGAAAACGACCGTGGAAAGCGAAATTCTGAAACCTTATTCGGCTATCAGCCCAGATGGTTTCTTGAACCGGTTGCTGCGCAATCAACCCTTTGAGGGCGGGCCTTGCGAAACTTCAGTTTATTCCAAAGATGGAAAATTGATGACTTGGAATGAGGCAAGAGACAGGGCGAGAAAAGTTTTACATAATCTCGCGGTAGAGGCGTTAAAGAGAAGTAGCGGTAATATAGCACAAGCTGCGGCCTCTCTCTATGTCGGCAAAAGTACTTTTAGTAATAAACTAACTGTGTTGGGCATAAGGCCAAGCGATTACAAGAAATAGAAAGGAGATACTTCATTTCGCGACAACGAGGCCGGTGACTTCCAAAGCACCGGCCTCTTTTAGTACTCGCGCGGCTTCGCTAAGCGTCGCGCCAGTCGTCAATATATCGTCGACCAAGATTATTTTTTTATTTTTAACTTTTTCCGGTTTCGCGATAGAAAATGAATCTTTTTGATTGAAAAGTCTTTCTCGCCCCGCAAGCGAAGTTTGGGAAATTGTATTTCGAGATTTAATTAAGACATCAGAAAAATATGGGAGTGAAGTTTTTTTAAAGAATTTTTCCGCGAGAAGTTCAGTTTGATTGTATCCCCGGCTCTTTTTTCTGGACTTTGAAGCGGGGATTGCAAGGATAATCGTATTTTTGCGTAATTTTTCAATATCAGGCTCAACTAACTTCGCGAGCATGTCCGAAAATATCTCGGCGAATCCGATTGCCCCGCGGTATTTGAAATCCCTCAAAGCCTTGCTTAAAATCTCGTTTTCATATATGCCCCAGTGGATAAGTTTGTCCAAGAAAAGAACCGATACCTTGCTACGCGGGCTAAATCGTGTTTTATTAATGCAATTTTCACAAAAAAGACCGCCATACTTGTTGCACCCGACGCATCTATCAGGGAATATTAGCGAAAGCACCTTGCCAAAAGCCGTGTGGATAAGCGTTGTCATATGTTATTATGATATAATATAGGAAGCATGATGCATGGAGATACCATTTCTAAACAAGCTGTCTCTCGGTGACGGGTTTGCTCTTTTTAAAAAAGGGTCGCAAGTTCTTGGTGTGGATTTGGGGTCGTCAAACCTTAAAATAATCCAACTGAAGAAGGAAAGAAGCAGAATTCTGCTTGAGACATATGGGGAAATCGCTACCGGGCCGTACGCGGAATTGCCGGTTGGGAAAAGCGCCCATCTGCTCGACGCCAAAGTTCGAGAGATGATGGGGGATTTAATGAGAGAAGCGGGCGCCAAAGCGGAAGTCGCCGTAGTTTCCTTGCCGTTACGGTCGAGCTTCGTCAAAGTTATCAGCTTGCCAATAATTTCCGAGGAGGAATTAAATGAAGCAATACCGTTTGAAGCAAGGAAGCATATCCCCGTACCGACGAATGAAGTTATTCTCAATTGGCTCGTTTTGCCGCAGGGAGAATTTTCAAAATCCGAAGACGAAGGCTTCATAAAAGAGAGGAAGGCGCAGGATATTCTGCTTGTGGCGATCCATCGGGATACGATCGAGAAATATCAAAATATTTTTCGATCGACTAAGCTCAATGTGAAAGCGTTTGAAGTAGAAATATTCAGCTATACCAGATCTATTTTATCCAAAGAGCTTCACCCTTCCCTTCTGGTGGATCTGGGCGCTCAGTCGACTAGATTCGTGATCGTTGACTACGGAGTTATCCGCATGGCGCACACCCTTGATCGCGGATCACTCGAACTTACAGATGCCCTTTCGCGCTCGCTCGGGATAGAATTTGATAGAGCAGAGCGATTAAAGCAAGATACGGGGCTATCTCCGCGGCCGGAACATAAGGAGATCAGAAGCGTCATCGAGCCTATCCTGGATAATATTTTTTCAGAGGGGGTCAGGGTGATTTCCGAATATTATAAGAAGTACGGCAGGCCCGCAAAAAAAGCTTATCTTCTGGGGGGAGGAGCGCTTTTGTCCGGAATTCAAGATTTTGCAGTATCAAAATTTGGAATTGAGGTCAGACTTGCGGATCCTTTCAGCAAAGTCGAATACCCAGCATTTTTAAAAGATACTTTAAATGAAATTGGCCCGACTTTTGCAACGGCAATGGGAGCCGCGCTCCGGGCTATAGAAGAATAGAGGAAATTAAAAATCAAAAAATAAATGACTGATCCTTCTTTAATACCATCTAATTCGCAACAATACGCAAGCCGGCCGCGGGAATCCGCCGGGATTTTCATGGTAGCGGGCGTTTTGATTTTTATTTTGGCGGTCTCGGCGCTAGCGGGATTAATTTTTTACAAGCAATATCTTACGAAGCAAAAAGATTCCATTACTAGCCAGATTAAAACGAAAGAGGAAGAATTTAATCAAACTGACATTCAGATATGGGCAAGGACAGCAGAGGCTATAGATTTGGCAAAGCAGATTTTGGCGAATCACAGTTATGTATCAAGCGCTTTTGCGTTTATTCAAAAAAACACCTTGCCTGACGTGAGATATTCAGAATTCTCATTCGATGCCGAAAGCAAAAAAATAACTCTTGGTGCGGAAGCAAAAAATTACACATCAATGGCGCAACAACGCCAGATTTTCATAAACAATCCAGATATAGCTTCAGTTGCAGTTGGCGATTTTAACTTAGATAAAGCGGGGAAAGTTCTTTTCTCGGTCGAACTTATTTTTAATTCATCTCTTTTAGCTTCGCAATAATGGCAAGAAGCGTATTCGGAGTCATATTAATTCTGTTAGGCATTCTTGTCTCGTTTTTTTGGTCGTATCCGCTGTGGAACGAAATTACGGATGTCAAAACTAAAAAAGAGGAGACTCAGGCTATCCTCGATCGCATAAATGCGTTGGCGCAGCGCCGGGACGAGATTCAGGCCCAGTTTAATTCTCTTACCACAGATGACCTTGCAAAACTTAATGAGTTTTTTCCGGAAAATCAGGAACCCGGCCTTCTTATCTTGAATATTGATAAACTAGCAACTTCAAATGGGATGATTTTGAAAAAAATAGAAGCAAATGAGGGGGTTAAAGGCACAGAACAACAGCGTAGCGGAAGGAGTAAGGTAGATGGGGAAAAATTTTCTGATTTCCCTTTTCAAATTTCGGTTTCGGGAAGCTATAGTTCGTTCCTATCTTTTATGAAAGCGCTTGAGAAATCGAGAAGGCTAATAGATATAGATAATCTTAGCTTCGATACCGGCTTCGTAGGCACTGACGGGAAGGTGGTAAAAAGCGATTTTTATGAATATATAATTAGCGCGCATGCTTATTGGAAAAAGTAATATATGGATCGCCAAAATATTTTAACAATAATTTTAGTTTTATCGCTTATAGCGGGAGGCTATGTTTGGTATTCGTATTTATATCCGAGCGAGAATGCCGAAAGTACGGTTTCGGAAGATCAAATCATATCTCCGGAATTTTTGGCGAAAACAGCGCTTCTCGACAAGACTAAAATAGACGCTGATTTCCTTAAGAGCGGCATTTTCTTCGAACTTGAATCGGGTCCGGCTCTTCCGCCTCTGCCTGCGCTTTCAGAAATTAACGGAAGGCCGAATCCATTCGCGCAGTTCTAGCTTCATGGCCGATACCCGTTTCGCCGATATTCTTCTGCAAAAGAATCTCGTCACTAAAGACAAGATCGAATGGGCTAAAGGTGAGGCTGAGACCACAGGCTTATTTTTAGAGGAAGTTATAGAAAAGCTTGGGGTAAGCCAAGCGCAAATACTTGAAGCAAAATCGAAGGTAACGGGAATTCCTTCAAAAAGTCTCGACGGGGAAAGGATCCCGTTCGATATCCTGAGATATGTTCCGGAAGATTCCGCGCGGACATACAAATTTGTTCCATTGGGAGCAAAAGATGGCGTGTTGGAAGTGGGTATTATCGACCCGTCAGACCTTGATGCAAGGGAAGCGTTGCAATTTATAGCTTCTAGGGTAAATATGCCTTTTCGCGTCTATCTAATATCTATCCCAGATTATAGGCAAGTCCTGGATGAATATAAGGGGCTTGGCGGAGAGGTCACAAAAGTTTTGGGCGAATTAGAAAGCGCTTTGCGCGACGAAGCGCCGGTAACGCGCTCAGGGAAAGACGAAAGCATCGGCGAGGTTGCGGATAAAGCGATTGAAGACGCGCCTATTACGAAAATGGTCGCGGTTATCTTAAAGCACGCGACGGAAGGAAAAGCTTCTGATATACACATAGAGCCATCCAAGGACAAATTGCGCGTCAGATTTCGCGTGGACGGCATCCTGCATACAAGCCTGTTGCTTCCTATGAAAGTGCACGAAGCGATAATCGCTAGAGTAAAAATTCTGACAAATATGCAACTTGATGAAAAACGGAAACCTCAAGACGGAAGATTTTCGGCGCGGATAGACAATAGAGATATCGATTTTCGAGTTTCTGCTTTCCCGACCGCCTTCGGCGAAAAAATGGCAATACGAATTTTGGATCAAGAAAAGGGCATTCGGAGTCTCGAGGACTCAGGTCTTATCGGTAGGAATCTAAAGGCAGTAGAGGCTGGACTTTCCGAGCCGTATGGAATGGTTTTAATTACCGGTCCTACTGGCTCCGGAAAAACAACAACGCTATATTCAATGCTAAACACGCTTAATCAAGAGAGATATAATATAGTCAGCTTGGAGGATCCGATTGAGTATAATATAGCAGGCGTAAATCAATCGCAGGTCAGGCCGGAGATCGGCTACGACTTCGCTTCTGGTCTCCGCTCTATTTTGAGGCAAGATCCTGATATAATTATGGTAGGCGAGATTCGCGATCGCGAAACGGCACAACTTGCCATACACGCGGCTCTAACCGGCCATATCGTTCTTTCAACTCTGCATACGAATTCAGCCATAGGCGTTATACCGAGATTGATCGACATGGGAGTCGAATCGTATTTGATTCCACCTACTCTCAACCTCGCCATTGCCCAGCGGCTTGTTAGAACTCTTTGCCAGGATTCAAAAAAAGCGATGCTTTTAACGGGGGCAGTGAAGGACAGGATAGACTCCGAGCTTAAGGAAGTCTCATCGGAAGAACGAAAAAAAATTTCTTATCCGAAGGAGATTTTTCAAGCGCTTCCGTCCGCAACCTGCCCCAAGGGAACCTCCGGCAGAATGGCGGTTTATGAAGTCTTGGTGATGACACCGGAGCTCGAGAAGATAATTTTGAAATCTCCTACGGAAGGGGAGATAACAGAAGAGGCGAGAAGGCAGGGCATGCTCACGATGAGAGAAGACGGCATTATAAAAGTTCTCCAGGGGAAGATCGGCCTTGAAGAGCTTTCGGAAGTTATATGATTAAAAATTATTCAATAATATTTTATGGCAGAAAATAATAAAAAAATATTGCTGGTGGACGATGACGAGTTTTTGCTCGATATGTATTCGCTTAAATTTAGGGAATCCGGGTTTCAAATTGAGTTGGCGCGCGGAGGCGAAGAAGCGTTAAAACTTCTCCGCGGGGGGCTCGAGCCGGACGTCATCCTTCTGGATATAGTTATGCCTGTGATTGACGGCTTTGAGTTTTTAAAGGTTATCGCGAAAGAAAATCTCAAGAAAAAAGCGACAATAATTATTTTGTCCAATTTAGGCCAGAAAGAGGATATCGATAAGGGGTTGGCGCTTGGGGCGAGCGATTATATAATAAAGGCGAATTCCACCCCGTCAGAGGTTTTAAAAAAAGTAGAATCAGTTTTCTAATACGATGGCTGGAGTTAAGAATTACGATTCGGAGCTGAAAGATTTAATCGAAACTGTTTTACGTGAACAGGCTTCCGATTTGCATATTTCTGTCTCCAGGCATCCTACCTTGAGAGTTGCGGGAAAATTAACTCCGATTGAGAAAAAACCAATCTTGGTTCCAGAGGATGCTAAAGGTCTTGTTTTCGCCATGATGAACGAAAAGGCGAGAGAAAAGTTTATTGAGGCTAAAGAACTGGATTTTTCTTACAATTACCAAGAGAAGGCAAGATTTAGAGTGAACGCATTTTTTGAACGCGGATTTGTCGCGGCGGCTTTGCGGTTGGTTCCTGTTGATATAAAGATTATAGCTGACCTCAATTTGCCGGAAAGCCTTTTGGAATTTGCGAAGAAAAAGCAAGGATTTTTTATCGTTGTCGGTCCGACTGGCCACGGCAAGTCCACCACGCTTGCCTCCCTTGTAAATTTTATAAATCATGAACGGTTTGAGCATATTTTGACGATTGAGGATCCCGTCGAATTCTTATTCACGCAAGATAAATCAATTATTGACCAGCGGGAGGTGGGGTTTGATACAAATGGATTTCATGAAGCACTCCGTTCTATGTTTCGGCAGGATGTGAACGTCGGAATGATAGGGGAGATGCGCGACCACGAAACGATTTCCGCCGCCGTTACTGCCGCAGAAACCGGGCACTTGATTTTGTCCTCCCTCCATACGAATAATGCTGCGCAGACCATCGACCGTATAATTGATGCATTTCCCTCAACTCAGCAAAACCAAATACGCTCCCAGCTTTCCATGAGTTTGCTTGGGATTTTCTCCCAACGCCTTGTCCCGCGGATTTCCGGTGGATTAATTCCGGCATGCGAACTCCTAATCGCGAATACTGCGGTTCGAAATTTAATACGCGAGAATAAGGCGCACGAAATAGATATTATTATCGAGACAAGTTCTGAGTTAGGCATGATTACGCTGAATAAATCTTTAGCCGCTCTCGTCGAACGGCAAGAAATTACTTTTGAGACAGCATTGGCATTTTCCCTGGATCAAAGAGGCCTCGGCCATTTATTAGGCAAAAAACTTTAATGGCCGTATTTGATTATCAAGCGAGGACTCCACAAGGAGAGGCAAAATCAGGGACCGTCGAAGCCCCAAATTTGGAATTGGCCGTAACCGCGCTTCAACGCAGATCACTCATAATAATTTCTCTTTCTCCCGCTGGGGCTGGAGGGAAACCATGGTATAAAAAAAACATTACTTCTTTTGGAAGGGGGAGCGTAAAACTCAAAGATATCGTTATTTTGTCCAGGCAGATGGCGACGCTTTTTGCGGCGCGAGTCCCCGTTATCGATTCTCTTAGGGTTTTGTCGGCTGAGACAACGAGGCCAAAACTCAAAGAAACTTTAGTGTTGGTCACTCAAGATATTCAAGGGGGCCTTTCCATAGCGCAATCTTTCTCCCGGCATCCCGATGTCTTCTCTAATTTTTACGTAAATATGGTGCGCTCTGGGGAGGAGTCAGGGAAATTGGAGGAAATTTTTAATTATCTCGCCGATTACCTTGAGAGGAACTACGAACTTGTTTCAAAAGCAAGGGGAGCCTTGATATATCCCGCCTTCGTATTTTCCGTTTTTATAATAGTCATGTCCTTGATGTTTGTGCTTGTTATCCCGCAGATTACCCAAATTCTTGTAGAAAGCGGCGTCGAGATTCCGATATATACTCGGATAATAATGGGAATTTCCAATTTCACGAGAAGTTATGGGATTTTCCTTCTTATGCTTCTGGTTATAGCCGGCGTTGGATTATGGCGTTATTCAAGAACGGATAAAGGGGGCTTGGTCGTCTCCTCGTTTTTTTTGGATTTGCCGCTTGTCGGCCCGATCTTGCAGAAGTTTTATGTTGCCCGTTTTACCGACAATTTTGAGACGCTTATTTCCGGAGGAGTTACGGTTTTGCGATCTCTGGAATTAGCCGGAGAGGTTGTCGGCAACCCTGTTTATAAAAAAATGATTGAGGAGGCGAGGGATGCTGTTAAAGGGGGCGCGCAGATTTCGGAGGCTTTCGCCCGGCATAAAGATATGCCCGCCCTCGTCGTCCAGATGATAAAAATCGGGGAAGAGACCGGGAAATTGGATTTTATGCTGAAAACAATGGCGCGTTTTTACAGGAGAGAAGTTGAGAATACTGTTGACGGCTTGGTCGGCTTGATTGAGCCGATCATGATAATTTTATTGGGTCTCGGCGTCGGCATCCTAGTTGTATCAGTATTAATGCCTATATATAACTTATCTTCGTCAATATAATTAAAAAATTATGGGCAGCAAGCGAAGAAGAGCTGGATTCACTTTAATAGAGATCTTGGTTGTAATTGCGATAATAGGAGTTTTAGCTTCAATTATTATCGTTTCCTTAACCGCGGCAACAAAAAAGGCCAATAATGCGAAGGTGAAAGCGCAAGTTGAGCAAGCCAGAAATGCGGCGCAGATTTATTATTCAACTAATTTTCATTACGGCAAAGAAGATTCCGATAATAATTCTTGCGATGACGGGCCTCCCGGACCAAATGCGGATAGCATGTTTGACGATACGGTATCGAATATGGATTTTCTTGTAGACGAAGATAATTATCCTTCAAATACTTCCATAACTTGCAGAAGTAATGCTGACAATAATTCCGATGCGGATGAATATGCCGTATCGGCCACTTTGGTAGGCGGGGACGGGGGAGCACCAGCAAGCGCGGATAATTGGTGTATAGATTCAACGGGATTTTCCGGAGCTATTGCCCTCCCGGTAGATGATACAACTTGCAACTAGCCTTATTTTTCTTATCCACAGCGAAGAATCACTATTTGAAATATAATGTAAGCATATAAAGTCGATATTAACTTCAAAGGTCGTTTTCTTTGTATAAAGTATAATAAATGAAAATTTCTTCAAAAAAGGGCTTTACATTGATTGAATTGTTGGTCGTTATAGCGATTATCGGTATTCTAGCCTCGGTTGTGTTGGCGTCTCTAAATACAGCGAGATCTAAAGGTAATAATGCCAAAATTAAAGCACAGCTTTCAGGTGCACGAGCAGGAGCTGAAATATTCTATGATATTGGACAAACATACACAGGTTTGTGTGCTGCTACAGATCCAGTCACCTATCCATACATGGCACCGTATTTGCTGAATACAAACTATCCAGGTAGTGCTACTGTAAATTGTTTTCCTTCGGCCGGAGCTTATGCAATGGCGGTGCAGTTAACTGCCGCTGAAGGAACTAATACTTATTGGTGTATTGACTCCGCGGGAAGTTCAAAAGGCACGATCGGCCTGACTATTGGCGCAGCTGATTTTACTTGTTAGTTTAACCAGCATCAGAAAACAGAAAAGCCCCGTGCAAGCGGGGCTTTTTTGTTGTAACTATCGGGGTCCGACCCCAAGATGGAACATCCGTGGAACATCCGGGGAACATCCGAAGCGGGGAACATCCGAAGTTCGACTTCGGAAACTCGGATCGGAAACTCGGAAACTTTGGAAAAACCTAATTCTCAAGAATCAGATCCTTTATTTCTTTGTCTGAAGACTCTTCTAGCCACTCAACTATTCCGGATTGATATTGTTCGTGACTCCCGAAAACCTCATTTAGAAAATTCATATCAAGTAAGTTTGGAATGTTAGCTCTCCCTGAATAATCCATATGGCTTGACCACGGATAATTTTCAAGAAAACTTAACGTTTCTTTATTTTTCAATATTTTGCTATTTTTCCATTCGGGTTCGATCAGTGACAGAGGGTTTAGGTGTATATAATAGGGAAGATAAATAAAATGTTGCTGCTCTTTTACGATGACTGACTTAAATTTTCCTTGGAAAAGAGGCCCGACTCTATCGTATTTTTTGTTGAAATAGTTTGTATATCCCGTCCCAACTTTTCTCATAAATTCCGTAATGCCATTTTCCTCAACTCTCTCAATCATTAAATGATAATGATTTGGCATCAATACAAAAGCCAATATCTTAACCAGTGGTGTCTCGCTCCGAAGTTCGACTTCGGATAATTTAGACATTTTTGGCTCAAACGAGTGTCTTTCGCTATCGGCGCCTTCCATATTGTTGAATACTAGAAGTGAATACAAAAAACGGATCCGATCACTATCCCTCATAAAAATATTTCTTTTTTCCACCCCTCTGTTATAGATGTGATATATCTCGCCTACAGTTTGCTGGCCCATATTTTTATTATATACTATTTATCCGAAGTTATCCGAAGTTCGACTTCGGAGGGTGTAAATAAATATTTTGAAGTAGAATAAGTGATAATGCAATATATAGAAATTATAGTTTTTCTCTTTGGCCTTGCGATCGGCAGTTTTTTAAATTCCATAGTTTTTAGATATAACACTGGCGAGAGCGTGGCGAATGGGCGCTCCAGATGTTTCAACTGCGGGCGGGCGCTTTCTTGGGCGGAATTGATCCCTGTTTTTAGTTTTTTAATTTTACGCGGAAAGTGCAAAAATTGTTCGTCCAAAATTTCCTGGCAATATCCTGCGGGAGAGCTTTTAACGGGAATTTTATTTCTTGCGTTTTTTATCGAGTGGCAGAAGAAATTTCCGGATAACGCTGCGGTGCTTCTCTTTTGGTTTTTAATATGCTCTTTTTTGGTATTAATCACGCTTTATGATATAAAGCATAAAATAATCCCGGACAGTTTTGCATATTCTTTTTTGGCTTTGGCTTTTTTGTCAAAGTTTATTTTTTCTGAGATTAATCTCCTTGATTTGTTCCTAAGTTTGCTCCCGGCGGCGTTTTTGTTTTCTCTTTGGTTCTTCTCAAAAGGGAGGTGGATGGGTTTGGGGGACGCGAAATTGATGCTTGGAGGAGGCGTTTTTTTAGGTTTTCCTGGGGTAGTTTATGCTTTACTCCTAAGCTTCTGGATAGGCGCTCTCGCTGGGATCGCCTTGCTTTTGGGCTTCTCCGGAATTACAATTAAAAGCGAGATACCCTTTGGCCCGTTTTTGATTTTAGGTATTGTTTTAGCTTTTTTCTTTTCAGATTCACTTTCTTTTTTTAGTTTTTTCTATGCCTAGAGCAAAAAAAAATATAAATAAGTTTGATTCAAAGACCGTTATTTGGTCTGGGGTTGCAGCCGTTTTGTTCTTTTCGCTTTTATTGACGAATTTTTTTGGAGGAGTTCCTAAAGATGAGGTAAAATTAACCATCGATTTCGGGGACGGCAATATACGAAATTTTACGGCTCCTGCCAAAGAAGGTAGGACGGCCTGGAGCATGCTCCAGCAGGCAAACGCGGTTTACGGGATTCCTCTTTTGGTGGAAAATCACTTTGCTCCCGAGGCCATCGGAGACAAGAAAAACGGGGAGGATGGGAAGAAATGGAATTTTTATGTAAACGGTAGATTGCGCGAAACAACCCCTTATGAGGAAAAACTTTTGGGAGGCGAAAAAATATTATTTAAGTTTGAATAGGGTGAAAGTCTCCCGCGGATTCACGTTAATTGAGATGCTGATAGTTATAACGATTATCAGCATAGTTACCACAATCGCACTTGTTGGGTATAAAGATTACGGCGCGCAGTTGAATGTCCGGAGGAGCGCGAATGAAATTGCTCTCGCAATCCGCGAAGCGCAAGCAAACGCGCTAGCAGTTAAGGGATACGATCATGACAATAATTCCGGGACGCCTCTTTTATTCACTTCTTGGGGAGTTTATTTTAACAAGACAGTTTCAACGACTCAATATAATATTTTTGTCGATTTAGACGGGGACAAAAACTATGATTCCGGAGAATCCGTAAAGACTATAAATATATTAAACGGCGTCAAAATTTTAAATTTGGCTAAAGGGCTCGAAACTAGCGAAACAGACGATAGTTCAATTACCCGCTTGGACATTGTCTATCAGCGTCCGAACCCGGACACCACTTTGAAAGCCAACGGAGCGACATGTTCCGGAGCGGTTATTTCCGGGACATGTCCGGATCTTGAAATAATTCTTCAGGGGGTAACTGGTACACAAAGAACGGTCGTGGTTTGGTCGACGGGGCAGGTATCAATAGAATAATATGAAAGGATTTACGCTTCTCGAAACTATCGTCGCGATCTCTGTTTTAACGATTGTTATTTTGGGTCCGTTGGCTGTAACAACTTCTATTCTTTCAAATTCAAGCTTTTCGTCAAATCAGATAATCGCGTACAACCTCGCGGAGGAAGCGATGGAATTTATAATAAACAAGAGAGATTCGAATGTATTTGAGGGCAATAATTGGGATAATAGTTTTGGGAGCTGCATCCCCCTACCGAATGGTTGCCGTATCGACGTCACGACCCAAGATATTCAGGGATGTGGCGCTAATTGCGAGAAGATACATCGTAATTCCGCCTCAGGCTTATACAGTCATAATACCAGTGACCCAGTTACTATTTTTGAGAGGAGAGTATTTATTGAAGGCGGCGGCGGGGACGAGAAACGAGTTAAAGTTACTTTAAGCTGGTCAGAGAAAAACGGCAGCGCCCGCTCATTTACTTTAGAAAGATATGTTTACAACAGAGAATAAAATGAAGGGATTTACTCTTTTGGAGATGCTGATTGCGTTGGCAATTTTCACTATTGCCGTTTTTGTCGTTTTGACGGCACTTTTTTCGATTGCAAATGTGCAGAAAAAAGTTATAGCCAAGCAAAGCGCGGAGGATAATTTGAGATTCGCATTTGAATCAATGACGAAAGAAATACGGACAGGAAAGATATTTCATTGCTTGACTTCAGGGACACTCACGTTGCCGCAGGACTGCGATTTCCCCAGCGGAGGAAATTCTTTCACATTCAAAAATAACCCCGCCGGCCAGACTGTAACGTATCAAGTCGTAAACCAACAGTTGGTAAAATCTTCTAATGGGACCTTGCCTTGCACACCTGACCCAAACGATTACATTGATTGCCAGAAATTGACTTCTCCAGATCTTGTTATAGTCAACAAAGTTAATTTTTACGTTAGCGGGACGGAGGGCGGTGACGGAGCGCAATCTATGGCGACAATTGTTCTCGAGGGGCAGGTTTTCGATCCCGTGCATAATATCGCCACCGCTAAGCTTAATTTACAGACGACCGTATCTAAAAGAGGCATATTAGATAGACCATGATTTATTCAAAAGGCATCGCATTATTATTGAGCATCATATTAGTATCCATTGTTCTCGCGGTGAGCGTAGGCGTATCCAATATTGTCTCGACGGAAATTTCCCTTTCCAATACTGGCCGGCAGTCCCAAGTTGCTTTCTACGCGGCAGACGCCGGAGTCGATTGCGCAATTTACTGGGACACGCTGAATAATGGAGATCCCGGAAGCGCTTTTGCAACTACAAATCCGGATACTTTCAATAATCTTCCCAATGCTTGCGCTGGAGATTCAATTCAGGTTGGCGGAAAAAATTCCTGCGTGAATAGCGCATATCCTCAATATGGAGATGGCTCGTCGTCTAGCCCATGCGGGGGAGCAGAAGACAAAAGAGGAGGTAAGTCGGTTTTTACCCTTTCTTTTGAAAATGGTTCATGCGCTATAGTCACGGTCTTAAGGCGCCAAGATAGCTTGGCGAACCCTACCAGTATTGAGACATTTATACATTCCGACGGACATAGTTCTGGCGATGCCAACTGCTTAAGCAATAATCCTCGGGTTTTCCAAAGAAGCATTGAAACAACTAGCTTCGGTGATTAGACTAGGGTTGTGGCAGACGCGAAAGGTAGAATAGAGAAACTCAAAAAAGCGATAAATAAATACCGCTATGATTACCATGTCTTAAACAAAGAAACAATTTCCATCGAAGCGCTCGATTCCCTAAAGCACGAATTAAAAAAGCTTGAGGATGAATATCCGGAACTCGTAACTCCCGATTCGCCGACCCAGCGCGTGGCCGGGGAACCCTTAAAGGGCTTCAAAAAAATTACGCACCGCGTTCCCATGCTTTCTTTGGAGGATGTTTTTTCGGAAGAAGAATTTTCGGATTGGGAAAAACGCATCGCAAAACTTCTGCACATCTCGTATACTACGGAACTTTTCTCGGAGCTTAAATTTGACGGGCTTGCGGTCAGTCTGGTTTATAAAAACGGCGTTTTAGACTATGCTTCCACGCGCGGGAACGGCAAAGTCGGCGAGGATGTTACGCAAAACATCAAAACCATAGAAGCGATTCCGCTTCGGCTTGAGAAAGATATTAAAGGCGAAGTTGAAATCAGAGGAGAGGTTATTATAACGCGAAAAGGTTTTGAAAAAATCAACCGCGAACAAAAGAAAAAAGGGGAAGCTGTTTACGCGAATCCGCGAAATCTCGCGGCGGGATCTTTGCGCCAGCTTGATCCAAAAATGACCGCATCGCGCAATCTTGACTTTCACGCGTATGATATCGTAGGCGACATCGGCCAAAAAACGCACGCAAGGGAACACGAGATTTTGCGCGAATTAGGTTTTAAAACGGACAAGGAGGCGCATATCGCAAAAAAACCGGAAGATATTTTTAAGTTTAAAGAAAAAATAGAATACCTGCGCGAGAAGCTTGAATACGAAATAGACGGCCTAGTCATCCAAATTAACGACAATGCGATTTTTGATAAGCTCGGCGTGGCTGGTAAAGCTCCTAGAGGTGCTATTGCTTTTAAATTTGCGCCGAAGGAAGCTACCACGATTGTGCGCGATATTTTGGTTCAGGTGGGGCGGACAGGGAAATTGACGCCTGTCGCGGTCTTGGAGCCGATTCAAGTTGGAGGAGTTACAATTTCTCGGGCCTCGCTTCATAATGAAGAAGAAATCAGAAGGCTAGGACTTAAAATCGGAGACACGGTTATCGTTGGGCGCGCGGGCGATGTAATACCGGATGTCAGGAAAGTTTTGAAAGAGCTACGTCGGGGAAAAGAAAGGGAATTTCATATGCCGAAACAATGCCCGGTTTGCGGACACAAAGCCGAACGGGACAAAGGAGGCCCCTTAACTTTCTGTCTGAATAAAAAATGCCCTGCGAAGCACCGCGAAGGGATTTATCACTTTGTAGGAAAAAACGCTTTCGATATTGACGGCTTGGGCCCAAAAATCGTGGATGTTCTACTGGACGAAGGATTGATACAGGATGCCGCGGATATTTTTGACCTTATAGAAGGGGATATCAAGCCGCTTGAAAGATTTGGCGAGAAATCCGCAGAAAATATTATACGTGCGATACATGCCAAAGAAAAAATCACGCTTCCGAGATTTCTGATAGCGCTTGGCATTTTGCATGTGGGCGAGGAAACAGCCCTCGATTTGGCGGATCGTTTCGGCGCACAGGAGAAAATAAAAGAAGCTTCGCTTGAAGAGATTAATGATATTGAAAATATAGGGGATGTCGTTACAAAAAGCGTTTACGACTGGTTCCGCGATCCATACAATAAGCGCTATTTGGAAAAACTTCTGCGCCGCGTTAGTATCGAGAAATATCACCAACCTTCGGGGAAATTAAAGGGGAAGATTTTTGTTCTTACAGGTTCGCTTGAAACAATCACGCGCGGTGAAGCGAAGGCGCGGGTTCGGAAACTCGGCGGGAAGACTTCGGAATCGGTCGGGAAAGATACGGATTTCGTTGTTGCGGGTTCCGAGCCTGGCTCGAAGCTGGATAAAGCTCAAAAACTGGGAGTAAAAATTATAGACGAAAAAGAATTTTTGAAGATGATATGAATTCTGAAACCAAATCTTGCCAAAACTGCAAAAAAGATTTCGTCATCGAACCGGAGGATTTTAAATTTTACGAAAAGATGCAGGTCCCCCCGCCGACATTTTGCCCCAGATGCCGCCTTCAGCGGCGATTAGGATTTTTTAATATTTTCAATCTTTATCAGCGTAAATGCGATCTTTGCAAAATCGATATGGTTTCCGCTTTTCCAAAAGATTCCCAATATACTGTTTATTGTCAGAAATGCTGGTGGTCTGATAAATGGAATTATTTGGACTACGGGCAGGAATATGATTTTTCCAAATCGTTTTTTCAGCAATTCGATGAACTGCTACATAAGACCCCACTTATTGGATTGGCAAACGACCATACTACGAATGTAAATTCCGAGTATAATAATTTTTCCGGATACCTTAAAAATTGTTATCTTTTATTCCACGCGGATATGGATGAAAATTCAGCGTATGGATTTTATTTAAATCACGTGAATGAGACTATTGATTCCTCGGTGATGATTTCTTGCGAGCTTTGTTATGATTCAATGTTCGCTTATAAAAGCAGTAGATGTGTCGGACTTCAGAGTCAAGTTACAAATTCTATTGATTGCGCTTTCTTGAAAGATTCTCATAATTGCCAAAATTGTTTTGCCTCAACGAATTTAAGAAACAAAAAATATTATATTTTCAATAAACCCTATACCAAAGAAGAATATTTTAAAGAAATCGCTAAATGGGATCTCGGTTCGTATAAAACATATAAAGAAATACAAAAATTAGCCGAAGAACACTGGGGAAAATCTATTCCAAAGCCCAGTTTTGATGATATGTCGGTGAATCATACTGGTAGCCATGTCTTTCAGTCAAAAAACTGCAAAGAGTGTTTTGAGGTGGTTGGCGCCGAAGATTCAAAATATCTTTTAATGCTATATGCCCCGCCGATCAAAGATTGCTATGACGTTTCAAGTTGGGGAAATAATATATCTTTGTTTTACGATTGCTGTAATTGCGGAGAAAATGCTTCCGGAATTAAATTCTCTTACGGCTCCGGAATAAATCTTTATGACGCGGAGTATTGCTATCAATCCCTTGGGGGATCCAATCAATTTGGGTCCATTTCCGGGAGAAAGGGCGAATATGTAATTCTCAACAAGCGCTACGAAAAAGAAGAATATGAAAAACTCCGCGCAAAAATAATCCAGCACATGAACGAGATGCCATATGCAGATAAAAAGGGGAGAGTCTACAAATACGGCGAGTTTTTTCCGATAGAGCTTTCTCCTTATGCGTATAACGAAACGATCGCGTCGAACTTTTTTCCAATGAGGAAAGAAGAAATATTAGAAAATGGGTATAAATGTAGAGAACCAGAAGTTAAGAAACACGACACAACAATGAAAGCGGAAGATCTGCTCGACCATATTAAGGACGCGCCGGCTTCAATTTTAAATGAAGCGATAAAATGCCAAAAATGCGAGAGGGGATTTAGGATAATTTCGATGGAATTAAAATTTTTGCGTGAAAGAAATTTGCCATTGCCGCGAGAATGTCCCTTTTGTCGGATTGAAGAAAAATTCAACCAATGGGTAAAAAATTTGCGCTTAATCCCGCGCGTTTGTGACAAATGCGGAGCGAACTTTGAAACAAAATTTACCAAAGAAGAAGCGCCTGTGGTATATTGCAAAAAGTGTTACCAGCAGGAATTCGTGTAGCTTGAAATTTATAGCTTAATAGTTTAGTATTTAATTATGAGCACTGGAGCGGTTTTAGAAAAAATAGGAAAAATAGAAAAAGAACTTCAAAAACTGAAGGTTGATTTTTTATTGCGCTTGCCGGAACAAAAAAGGGGAGGCAGATATTCTGACAAGGAAATTGTGCGCGAGGTGAAAAAAGCGAGAAAACAAATCTGGAATGAAAAATACTCGCGAAGAATATAGAGTTTTTCTGGATACCTCAGTTTTACTTTCTGGGCTTAATTCTCCAAATGGAGCTTCTGGCTTGATAATTTCTCTCTTTAAGGTTAGAAAAATAGATATCGTTATTTCTCCCGAAGTTATCGAAGAAGCTGAAAGAGTTATTCAGCATAAACTCCAATCACTAAAAACAGCTTTCCTTGATTTTCTTTCGGATAAACCAGAAATCACAAAGAGACTTACAAATGTCGAACTGAAAAAGACTTCTTTTATTCTTTTTTCAGAAGATACTCCGATTTTTGCTGGAGCAATCAAATCGCGCGCTGATTTTCTTTTGACGCTAGATAAAGATTTTCAAAAACTTACCAAGGGTAAAACAAAATGCGAAGTATTGACCCCGGGCGAATTTTTAGTAAAATATAGAGCCAAGTAATTTATGGAAACTAGAAAGTGCCAGAATTGTAAAGCTAGTTTTGCCATCGAGCCGGAGGATTTTAAATTTTATGAGAAAATGCAGGTTCCCCCGCCGACATTTTGCCCGATGTGTCGGTTTCAGAGAAGGCTAATGTTTCGAAATGAGAGAGCTTTGTACAAAGACAAATGCGATCTATGCGGGGAAGATATGATCTCGGTCTTTTCTCCGGATAAACCTTTTAAAGTTTATTGTTCGCCATGTTGGTGGTCGGATAATTGGGATCCTTTGGCCTCGGGACAGGAATATGACCCTTCGCGCAATTTCTTCGAACAGATGAAGGAGGTGCAATTGAAAGCGCCGTTTATGAATTTGATTGTGGGCTATTCTACGTTAGTTAATAGTGAATATGTGAATCATGCCGACAATTTAAAAAATTGCTATCTAGTTTATAATAGCGGTCCGGATGAAAACGTACAGTATGCTGAAATGGCTGTAAACGATAAAGATTCAGCAGATTGCACTATTTTTAGAGACTCAGAACTTTGTTATTGGGCAATTGATGGATACCGGCTTTATCAAGTATTTTTTTCTGAAGATTGTAATGATTCTCATAATCTCTATTTTTCTAAAAATTTATCAGGATGTTCGGACTGTTTTGGGTGTATTAATTTGAGAAATAAAAAATATCATATTTTTAACGAGCCATATTCAAAAGAGGAGTATGAGAAAAAGATAAAAGAATTTAGATCGGATTCATATAAAGCAATCCAAGAAATGAAAGATAGAGTATATAAATTCTGGCAGACTATCCCGCAAAAATTCATGCACGAGAGGCATAATGTAAATGTATCTGGAGATTATGTCTATGAATCAAAAAATTCTCACTATATGTATCAGTCGTTATCTACCGAGGATGCTAAGTTTTGCTCCTTTATAAACACGCCAAGTTCAAAAGATGTATATGACTATACAGAGTGGGGTGATAATGCACAGCGGATAATTGATGTTATTACAACTGGCAGGCAAGCAGACAATATTAAATTTTCTTCTGCTGTATGGGATAGCTGCCGTAATGTAGAGTACTCGATGTATAATGTTTCTTGTTCCAACAACTTCGGTTGCGCCAATCTAAGAAAGAAACAAAATTGCATTTTAAATAAACAGTATGCGAAAGAAGAATATGAAAAACTGCGCGCTAAAATTATTCAAGATTTAGAAAAAAATCCATATATAGATTCGAAAGGAAGAGTTTTTAAATACGGAGAATTTTTGCCTTATGATTTAAGCCCTTATAATTATAACGAATCGACCGCAAGTTGGTATTTTGAGCTTCCTAAGGAAAAAGTTTTGGAGAGTGGCTGGAGGTGGCATGATCCAGCGCCTTCGGAATATAAAGTAACTATGAAGCCTGAAGATATGCCGGATAGCATTAATGATGTTAAAGATGATATTGTAAATGAAGTTTTCGAATGTCTTGATTGCAAAGGCGTTTGGCGGGTAATCAAGCCGGAATTGGAACTTTTGCGCCGATTCGGCTTGCCGCTTCCAAGAAAATGTCCGAATTGCAGGTATAAAGAAAGACATTCCAGAATAAATCCCCCACAACTTTGGGATCGAGCATGCGCGAAATGTGGAAAGGCAATACAAACTAGTTACGCGCCCGCCCGACCTGAAATAATTTATTGCGGGGAGTGTTACCAAAAAGGATTTATATAAAATTATGGAAATAAAAATCGTCAAAGATAAAATAAGTATGGGGGAAGTTTCCGAGATGGCGGGGAAATTGTTCGGGGATTTTACGAAGGCCGTGGTGGATATCGAGCAGGGGATTATGGGCGTTGGAGGAGAGTTGCATGCCGATATCGAGGTCAAACTTATGGAAGAATGCGGATCGAAGCGCGAAAATACGTGGGGCATCAATATTTATCCGAAGATTTCGGGGGAGGATATGATTGAGTTTGATTCCATGGTGAATATTAAGCCACTTTTGGGCAACCGCACGCGGGGCGTGGAAAATAATAAAATTAAAGATAAAATTAGAAAAGTATGCAATTTACTCATAAAAACCTAGCCATGGGGCGCTGGCAGGAACTCTCGCTTTCCGAACAGCTCGGGAATATCGGAAGCGAGGTCGGCAGGGCGAGGAAATGGAAAGGAAAAAACGAGAGGATTTTCGAAGGAGCTTGGCATAGGGCGCTTGAACTTTTTGATCTGACTCTTTCCGATCCGCGCTGGATGGGCAGGCTCCGCGAAATTGCCCGCGCCCGTGAGGTTTTCTGCGACGCGGTTTTTGGCGGAGGCGAATATTCGAGTTCGCTTGAAGATATGGAAAAATATTTTTATCCGTTCGCGTTTAGTGCAAGAAATCATGCTTTCTAAAGATGATATAAAAAAATTAGCGGAGTTGGCACGCATACATTTGACAGCAAGCGAGGAGGAAAAATTAGAAAAAGACCTTTCGAATATTTTGGGTTATATAGAAAAGTTAAAAGATGTGGATATTTCAAATGTTCCTGAAATGACGCACGCGACGGAGGAAAAAAATGTTTTTCGAGCGGATGAAGACGTTTCGAGGGACGACATTTTGCTTCGCGAGCAATTTCCGGAAAGCGAGCGCGGTTATTTAAAGGTCAAAGGAGTTTTCGAGAGAGAATGATTAAAGAGACGATAGAAAAACTTGAGAAAAGGAAGATCTCCGCGCGGGAGCTCGTCACGCATTACCTGGACCAAATTAAAAAGAAAGATCCGGAACTAAACGCCTACCGCGAGGTATTTGACGATGCTTTTTTGACAGCCGAGGAAATAGATAAAAAAATAAAACACGGCGATACGCCCCGCGTGCTTGAGGGGATTCCTTTTGCGATCAAGGACAATATATTAATTAAAGGCAAAATGTCCGGCGCCTCCTCGAAAATTCTCGAAGGATATACGGCTTCATACGATGCCACGGCGGTAAAAAAACTTCGCGACGAGGGCGCAATTTTTCTCGGGCGCACAAATATGGACGAATTCGCGATGGGCTCCTCAACGGAGAATTCCGCTTACGGCCCGACTAAAAACCCGGCGGATCCGACGCGCGTTCCGGGAGGTTCTTCGGGAGGTTCGGCGGCTGCTGTTGCCGCTGATATGGCCGTCGCCGCTCTGGGATCGGATACAGGGGGCTCAATCCGTCAGCCCGCGGCTTTCTGCGGGGCTGTCGGCCTCAAGCCTACTTACAGCACGGTCTCGCGCTCGGGCTTGATCGCGATGGCCTCGTCCTTGGACCAGATCGGGCCCATCACAAAAACCGTAGAAGATGCAGAAATAATTTTCAATGTGATAAAAGGAAAAGATGAGCTTGATGCAACTAGCTTGGAAGTTGAGCTTCCAAGAGGAAGCTCAACTTCCAAAACCATCGGTGTCCCTCGAGAGTATTTTTCACTAGCCGAAGGAGGGAAGGAGGGTTTGGACGAAGATGTCGCAAAAAAATTTAGAGAAGCGATTGATTTTCTAAAAAATAAGGGATTAGAAATAAAAGAAGTTTCATTGCCGTCGGTCCATTACGCGCTCGCCGCGTATTATATTGTTATGCCTGCGGAAGTTTCCGCGAATTTATCCCGCTTTGATGGAGTTAGGTATGGGGCGCGCGAAGACGGAAAAAATCTTTTTGATGTTTACGCTAAAACTAGAGAGCGCGGATTTGGCGAAGAGGTTCGGAGGAGAATTATTCTTGGAACATATGTGTTATCAGCCGGATATTACGATGCTTATTACTCACGGGCGCAGAAAGTTCGATATATGATCAGGAAAGATTTTGAAAATGAATTCAAAAACGTGGATTTACTCCTAACTCCGACAACTCCGCATCCCGCGTTTAAGATAGGAGAGAAAGCATCCGATCCGCTCTCTATGTATCTCGAGGACATTTACACCGTGCCAATCAATCTTGCCGGAGTTCCTGCGATCTCGATTCCGTTTGGAAGCGTCGAAAAAGAGGGAAAAAATCTCCCGGTCGGGGTCCAGTTTGTCGCCCCTTGGTTTGAGGAATCGCGCCTCTTTGAAGTCGGGAAGATTTTAGAGAGTAAATAAATTGGTTAGGCCGCTTTTGCTATTCCTTCGATCCAGCCCATTATTTTTCTCCGAAAATCTGTGCTGTTTCGTACTTTGACTCTCAATGTACCGAAATATTTTTCTGGATTCAAATAAGTTTTCTTATTTTTTACTTTAATAAAAGTTGGCTTGGAAAATTGAGATTTCGGAATCTTTGTTGCCTTTGACCAAAATTGCAAAACGCTTGCCGTCCTGTCTTTGTGTAAATAATTTAGGGCTATTCTCAGGTGAATTTTGTCCTTCGAAATCTTACAACAATCATTCAGCCAGCGGATTATTAGTTTAATTATTTTGGGGTTAGAATTTGTAAAGCCAAATTCTCCATCTCCTTTGTTATAGCCCTCGGCCAAATAAAGGGAGGCCCCGATTAAAAACAACTCTCGCCTAGAAAGGTTCCCGATTTCGCTTATTCCCTCCTCTTTTAACCTTCTGATTTTTAGAAGGCGCTTTTTGCGCAATTTTTCGGCAGATAAAGTTCCTCCCATTATCTGTTTTTGAAAAAGTTTTTTGAGCTGCTTTTTTGACAGAACAATGTCTTGGCACCAGTATCTAACTGTGCTTTTCGGAATTCCTAAGCGCTTTGTTATTTCATTCAAACTGGAGCCAGTGTTTCTAAGTTGTCTCGCCTTGTCGCGAAGAAAGGTTTGAGCCATTGAACTAGCTTATATATAAAATTATACCATATATAGGGGTTTAATAAATATAAAATCTGTGGATATAATAGATATTTGCGCTTTTTGCTAAGCTATGTATAATTATTATGCGGGGTAGAGAAGCAGTATCTCGGGAGGCTCATAGAAAATTTCTGTGACCATATGTAGCAATGCATATTGGAAAAATCCTCGAAATTGCTGGAAACTCGTTAGAGCCATTCTTGCAACAACGCAATCCGAAAGGATAAACGTGAGTGCTAAAAAAAGAATGGATTCGACAATCAGCAGCCAAGCCTTAGAAATAGGGAAGGTTCAGAGACTATAATGAGGAATTCCCATTGGGAATATGGTATAGTCCATTCCTTTAAGAAACTAAAGGTGTAGAAGAACCTCCAGACCCGGGTGCAATTCCCGGCTCCGCAACAAGTTTAAATTTTGTAAGGAAGTTTTTTATGTTTCGTCTACTATATCAAGGACGAACTTATTATTAGTATATATATAATTAAACTCTATGGGAATTATATTGGCTATTATATTAGCGATTTCTGCGGGCGTATCTTATAGAGCCGAGTCTTCTTTGCCGGGGGACGCATTGTATTCGGTAAAGACGGATGTAAATGAAAGGGTGTCGGGCTGGCTTGCTTTATCAGCAGAGGCTGAATCGGAGCATCAGGCTAATTTGGCATTGCGCAGGTTGGCGGAAGCCGAGAAGCTCAAAGCCGAAGGGAAGCTCGACGCAGAGCTGAAATCAAGGCTTGAGGGCGAATTTAAGGAGCATGTTAAAGCGGCTGACGATGAAATGGATCGTCTTGAAGAAGAGGGCGAGTCGGACGCGGCCTCGTCTGTGCGGACGAAAATAAAATCATCTGTCAGTGCAAAGGGAAGTATTTTAGGAATTACCGAGATTGAAATTGAAAATGAATTTGAGAGCGAAAATGAAGTAGATGTAGAGGCAAATAGTAACAATAGCGATCAAAGTAGTGTCGAAACTAACATCAGCTCTAAAGTTTCCGGAGATTTCGGCGAACTTGAACTCGAATACGAATCAGGCGCTCTGAAACTTTCCGGGAAATTGGCGAGGGTGAACCCGTGCGTGGACTGGAGTGTCGATACGGTTATCTCGAAGGACAACCCTCCTTCCAATGTAACGTTCAACCTAACAAAGAAAAGCACTGCGGCAGTTTGCATTCAGGTTCTGGGAGAACCAGAGAAAATTGAGGTCGAAACTCCGACGGCAGCGGATGCGAATATAACCGTTAAAGTTGAGGGAGAGGTTGTCTTTTCAGGGAAAATTAAATAAATTTTCTAAGAAACCCGCCGCATTTCTGCGGCGGGTTTCTTTCTCTAGAAAAATGTGTTGCGAAAATTCTATTTTTTGATATGATATTATGTTATAGTCTGCCAGCGTAGTTCAACGGTTAGAACAAGGGACTCATAAGCCCTGGACGGAGGTTCGACTCCTCCCGCTGGCACACTTCGACTCGCTCCGCTCGCTCAGTGTAAGCTGGCGAGGAGAAGTATCATGAGTTTGTCGAAGGACCACAATTAAATGGGCTCGTGGTGTAGTCTGGTTAACACGTCCCCCTGTCACGGGGAAGATCGTGGGTTCAAATCCCATCGAGCCCGCCAATATAATGGATAAAAATAAAGAGAAAAAAATAAGCGATTTTTTTATTGGCCGCCTTAACCAATATCACAAACTGAAATATCAAATTGATGTAAATTTGAAGGAAAATTTAAGAGACCCCGACATCGATGCATATGCAATTTCAAAAAATCTCTGGACCTTAAACCTTCAAATTAAAACGGGGGAGCCAGAACTAAAGAAGTTTTTTGGCGTTAGTGAAAAAAAGGGAAAAACACGTATTGGTATTATTTCAACTAAAAATATATTTGAGGATATTGAAAAAATCATCAGACAAGCAGAAAAACAATATTCTAATAAAAAAAATCTTGTGCTTTTAATTGCAGACGAGTTTAGTCCATCTTTTGACCAAGGTTTTGCAAGAAAAATTCCACGCGAACCATATGAGTTCAAGGGTATATATCTTGTAAAACTCAAAAATCCTTATGACGAAGGGCAGGTTGTCGCCATTAAAGATATCTTCGGATTTCACGGGGAAGTGTTTTAAGATTGACAAATAATAGAGAAAATGCTATTATTTAGGTTGCAATTTGAACCTAAAAAAAGAAAGGGGCAAACATGTTATGAAAGGCATGAAATTGATTGCATGGGGATTTCTTCTTTTGATGGTTTCAGTCGTTTTCCTGGCGATGTACCCCAATCTCTTGATAACGAAGCCGGAAGAAGTTGTTAGTGTTTTCTATCGAGGGCATATGTTTCAGTACACAAATCCTGCCGTTCGATACGACCTAACGATGTCTATCTTGCTTTGTTGGGCTGCCGTCTGTGCAATTGGCGGTATGTGGACTCTCAGAGAAGTAAAACTACGCCTCTCATAGACGTGGCGAATTCCAAAAAAACGGCCTGTTCAGGTTCTATCCCCGACAGGTCGTTCTAATTTTTAAAAAAGTGGAGGCCATTTATTCCAAAAAAAGCAGAGCGTACATTGTGAGAACACCTACGCAAATTCCAAATAATTCCCTAAATACCGTCCCGAATTTTTTCCCGCTTTGTTTATGCAACTCCGGGACGAGGTCGGAGGAGGCGATGTAGATGAAAGTCCCTGCTGCGAAAGGGATTATCCAGTCCAAAATATATTCCGGGAATGCCCCCAGGCTGATGACAAGAATAGCGCCGCCCAAGGAAGCCACGGCGGAGAGGAAGTTAAACCACAGGGCTTGCCTGGCCTGATACCCCGAATGGATAAGCACTCCGAAATCCCCGATTTCTTGGGGAATTTCGTGTAGGATCACGGCGAGCGTTGTCGCGAGCCCAACCTCGACGCTTATAAAATAACTTGCCGCGATGACGACCCCGTCGATTAAATTATGGAGTCCATCTGAAACTAATATCAGCCGCCCAAGATATTTGGGGTCTCTTTCGCCGCTTTTATTGGACATGTCGTCGTGATCGTGATGTTGCCCGTGATGATGGTGCCACCGGAGGACTTTCTCAAGCACGAAAAAGACAAGCATCCCCAAAATAATGAGAAAAGATATAGTTTCCGGATTTTGGATTTTTTCGTACGCCTCCGGTATAAGATGGAAAAAAGCGTCGCCCAGAAGGGCGCCAGTCGCAATCGCGACAAGCATAAAAACAATCCGCGCCAAACGTTCCTCGCGAAATGAGATGGTAAGCGCCCCCACGAACGAAATTAAACTTACCGCCCCCACGCTTCCCAAAATATATAAAATATTGCCCATATTCTATTTTAGCGTTTTTAGGCTTATTTTAATAGAGATATCAAAGAAGGTTTTGGAAAAGTGAATAGGCCCGATTCGAGAGAAACGGGCCTTTCAGCTTTTGGCAGTAATCTTGGTTGAAGGTATTCCTTGGTCTGATCTAATGGGTAATTAACCAAATACCTGCAATCAATATCGCTGCCGCTTTAACCAAGTTGTTAAGGAGCTCTTTTATCTTTTTCATGTTTACCTCCTTCTGACCTGGGTTTTCCTTAATCTTATTTTATTTTTTTATTTTTGTCAAGAGATTCCTGTGATTATCTCAATTCCGCTCCGAATTGCTTCGCGGTCTCTTGGTAAACTTTTTTCTGTATCGCGTCCACTTCTTCTGAGGTGAGCGTCCGGTCGCTTGAGCGGTAGACGATGCGATAGGTGTAACTTATTTTATCCGCGCCGAATTTTTCCAAGTTTTCGTATTTATCCAAAAGAGTAACTTCTTCCACCAAATCCCCGCCAAGATCCCGAATTAAGTCAAAATAATTATTAGGGACGAATGAGTTTTGGATGATAAAAGAAATATCTCGCGTGATCGGGGGAAATTTGCTTACTTCTTTAAATTTATTGCCAATCTTTAATTGCTTTTTAACGCGCTCGTCTTGGGACCATAAAAGGCGAATATCGGGCAACTCCATGGATATTATGGCCAATCTTTCGAGTCCGAATCCAAACGCCCAGCCCGTATAATTTTCAGGATCAACCCCTAATTTTTTCAAAACGCTTCCGCTGACGACGCCGGAACCCAGAACCTCTACCCATTTCCCGCCTTTATCTACCTCCATTTCAATCGAAGGATTGGTAAAAGGGAACTGATCTTCATTAAACCGATATTTAATGTCTTTGCCGAAAATTGCTTGCGCTATCTTTATTAAGATATTCTCAAGGTCTTTTATGGTGATTATCTTCTGGCTCTTCGGCGCCAGATACCACCCGTCCATTTGGTGGAAAACATTCATATGATTTCGGTCGATTTCATCTTTGCGGTACACTTTTCCGAAAGAAAGCGAACCGACCGCCTCATTATTCTTGATTCTTTTTTTTATATCCTCGTTCTCGAGGTAGTAGTACCACATGACGGTCGTATGGGTGCGTAGGATATTTTTTTCGTCGGGATAGTAAGTATCGGATTTGCTTCGGGTTGGATGGTCCGGGGGAAAATCGAAGAGGTCGAAACTTATATCCGCCGGCACAATTTCCGGCGCGTCGACGATATCGAAATTCTTGAAATCTATGAGTTTGATGATACGCCCCACCAGTTCGCAGATAGGACTTTCTGGTGTGCGCGATAAATCCGGCATATTCAAAAACCGCATCATCCTTTTCGATTCGGGATCTTGTTTTGAAGCCAGGGTTTTTATTAGTTCTTTTTCCTCAGGCGAATCAATATTTATCAGCATCTTGTGGTGAGCTTAGTCGAACCATTTATTTAAATTAACAGATTTCTTGAAAAAATTGAAGAACGCGCAGATAAACTTCGAAAATTATTTGCGCGTTCTATTTGGAGGGGAAAACCTCTTTATATCGCAGAAACATGTCTGCAATACATGAAGGAAAACGAGGAGGAATAATCTCACCGAGCTTATGCATTGCCTTTTTCCAAGCTTCGGTGCCAGGCCACAGCTCTTGGCCGTTGCGCATGATGTCTATGACTCGCACTGCGAACATTTTCCCGTTCTTGCATGTACAACCACACTCGCAGGTTCCGTCGGATTCGACGGCGAAACATATTTCCACGCTCTCTTTAGCAACTTTTACGTAAGTATCAAAGAGATTTTCTCTTGTTTGGATTTTTTTCACAAAGATCACCTCCTTTTTGACTCAATTATACAGCATCCGAGAACCTATGTCAACAAGAACTAATTGCTTTCTTATCTATATTCTGTTAGAATTGGGTTATAAAAACAAGGAATATTTCCACAGCAAATGCCTAAAAAATTAACCAAAAAAGAAGTTACTCCTAACGGGGGGAATGGGGGGTCTTATACTGCCAAAGATATTTATGTATTGGAGGGTCTTGAGCCGGTCCGGAAGCGCCCCGGAATGTATATTGGCTCGACGGGAGTTGAAGGACTTCACCATTTAATTTGGGAAGTTGTCGATAATTCGCTCGATGAGGCAATGGCCGGATACGCCAAGAATATTTCGGTGACTTTGCTTTCTGGTAATAAAGTCCGGGTTGTAGACGACGGCAGGGGAATCCCAGTTGATATACATAAGCAAACAAAAGTATCCGCGCTTGAGACAGTCATGACCACCCTTCACGCCGGAGGTAAATTCGGAGGGGATTCGTATAAGGTATCTGGGGGGCTTCACGGCGTTGGGGTTTCCGTTGTCAATGCGCTTTCGAAATCTTTGAATGCTCAAGTATGCCGGGATGGCGCTAAGTGGGAGCAGAGTTACATGCGCGGAAAGCCGGACGGGAAGGCGAAAAAAATAGGAGCGTGCAAGGGATCGGGGACGGCGATAACCTTCGAGCCGGATCCAGAAATTTTCAAGGAAATAAAATTTAGTTTGGATGTCATTTTGGAGCATTTGCGCCAGCAGGCGTATCTTACGGCAGGGGTTAAAATCCAGATCAAGGACGAGCGCGAGAAAGAAAAACATTTGCACAATTCTTACGCTTTCTGTTTCGAATCGGGCATTAGGTCATACATAAGTTTTTTGAACCGGAGGCAGAAGGTAAAAAACGAGACGATTTTTTATGCGACAAAAGAAGTAAATGGAATTGCTGTTGAAGTTGCGCTACAATATGTTGATGATTTAACAGCGAGGGAACTCGCTTTCGCGAACAATATTTACAATCAGGAAGGCGGCTCGCACCTAACTGGATTTCGGACGGCGTTGACGCGCGTATTGAACGATTACGCGCGCAAAAACGGATACCTCAAAGATAAAGACAGTCTGACGGGAGAGGATGTCCGAGAGGGATTGACTTCAGTCGTCGCCGTCAAAATACAAAATAGCGTCCTGCAGTTCGAGGGGCAAACAAAATCCAAATTAGGAAATCCGGAGGCAAGAGGGGCGGTGGAATCTGTTTTTGGGGAAGCATTTTCGGATTATCTCGAAGAAAACCCCTCGGAGGCGAGAGCTATTTTAGATAAGGTGATTTTAGCGCTTGAGGCGAGAAAAGCCGCAAAAGCCGCGAAGGACACGGTTTTGAGGAAGGGTATTTTGGACGGGCTGACTTTGCCAGGAAAATTGGCGGATTGCCAGTCGAGAAAGGCGGAAGAGTCGGAATTATTTATCGTTGAGGGAGATTCCGCGGGAGGATCCGCGAAAATGGCTCGAGACAGGAAATTTCAGGCGATATTGCCGCTTCGCGGGAAAATTTTGAACGTTGAGCGGGCGCGTTTGGATAAAATGCTTTCATCAAAAGAAATTAAGGCGTTGATCATCGCTTTGGGCGCTGCCATCGCGGAGGAGCTTGATATTTCAAAATTGCGCTATCACAAAATAGTCATTATGACGGACGCTGATGTCGACGGGGCGCATATCCGGACTCTTTTGCTAACTCTTTTTTATCGATACTACCTCCCGATTATCGAACACGGTTACTTGTATATAGCCCAGCCACCGTTATATCGAATTCAGAAAGGGAAAAATGTCCGCTATGCGTATTCGGATTCGGAGAAAGATAAAATTCTGAAAGAAATGGAGAAAATGGCGGTGGAGTCTAAAGCGAGCAAGGCAAAAGAAAAAATGGAAGAAGAACCCGCCGAAAACCAGAAAGGAGTTCAGGCAGCAGACGAGAAGATCCGCGGCGTTAATATCCAGCGCTATAAGGGACTTGGAGAGATGAACGCCTCCCAGCTTTGGGAGACGACAATGGATCCGGCAGTGCGCGTTTTGCGCCAAGTCCATGTTGGAGACGCCGCGGAATCCTCTAAAACTTTTGAGATATTGATGGGCGACGAAGTCGCCCCGAGAAAACTTTTCATCCAAACTCACGCAAGGGCTGTGCAGAATTTGGATGTGTAACAGATATTGCCATTTTTTGAGCTTTCTGCTACTATAATATTGAAATATTAAAAAGATTGGAGGTGATTTTTATGAATCGTCTTTGGGATGCCTGTGTGGCTTTCAGAGAAGATGATCGAATGGTTTTTCAGCTTTGTTCTGCCGATCCCACTATCTCGCAAGAAGAGAGGGATAAGATCAGCATCAAGACTGCCCTCAGGATGATAAAGGGGGCTGCGGAGTACTATTGCTACAACAAATCTTTGCCCCGCTTCTCTTTCAAATACTTGGTATCTAGGGCGATCATATGGCTGTCGCAATACTTGGAGGAGAAAGAGGTCTGTCAACCGTCATAAAAATTCAATAAGGAGGGGTGGTCTCATGCAGATTTCGTATGTCGTTATAATATGCGACAGCAAGACGGGCAAGAACGTTGTTGTTTCCGTAGTTTGTGAGGAGTATATGACTCCTGACATGGCGGTCGCAGCTCTTGATAGAGCTGCTCGCTATCATGAGCTGGTGTATGGAGTTGAAATGAGAGGGGAGAAGGAGAAATTCAGTGGGAAAGTCGCTGTTACCCTGAAGCCCAAAAAATGGCTTAAGGAACTCCCAGAGATTTTGCTGGATGCGGTAAAATCCGTGGCACGGGCTTTGGGAGCCGAGCTAAGGGAAACCGACGAAAAACTTCTATCAAGATTCAAAGCAGCCGTCGCATTAACAGCGTAGCAACAGAGATTCCTTCGTCTCTACAGTATAGAGGGGCCAGGTGTCAAAACCGACCCCTCTTGTTTTTTTATTTGGTGTTGTTATTATAGAGAGATAAGCCCCTCGGGGCTTTTAAAAAGCCCAAAAAATGAACTTTTTCGAAAAATTTATAAATTATTTAAAGGAAACCAGGCTCGAGTTGAGGCATGTAAATTGGCCATCGAGGCAGAATACAATCCGCTTCACTCTTTTGGTAATTGGGGCGTCTGCAATTCTCGCCCTATACATCGGGCTACTCGACGTATTTTTCCAATATTTGCTAAACACTTTTATTTTCTAATGGCTAAGCAAACCGGAGAATTCGGCAGAAATTGGTACGCAGTGCATACATATTCCGGATATGAAGACGCGGTCGCACGAAATTTGAGGCAAAGAATTGAATCCTTAGGAATGGAGGATAAAATTTTTAATGTTCTTGTTCCGACGGAGAAGAAAATAAAAATTAAAAGCGGGAAAAGAAGGAGCGTTGAGGAAAAAATATATCCGGGATATGTTTTAGTTGAAATGATTGTGACGGATGATTCCTGGTATGTTGTCCGAAACACCCCAAGAGTTACGGGATTCGTCGGCTCCGGGACTACGCCTACTCCGCTTTCTAGAGAGGAAATCGACGTCCTTTTCAAGAGAATGGGCCAAGACGAGCCGAAATTCAAAGTGGATGTTTCCGTGGGCGATTTGGTGCGCATAACCGACGGGCCGTTTAAGGAATTCGAAGGGAAAGTAAATGAGGTTGACGAAGAGCGAGGGAAGATAAAGGTTTTGGTTTCTATGTTCGGGAGGGAGACGCCCGTCGAGCTTGATTTTTTGCAGGTAAAAAAGCTATAAACTATTCATGGCAAAGCGGATAAAGACAATCTTAAAACTTCAGCTTCCCGCGGGAAAAGCGACCGCAGCGCCCCCGGTCGGGACGGCTTTGGGCCCGCACGGCATCAACATCGGGGAATTTGTGAAGAAATTTAACGCCGAAACGGCGGACAAAGGCGATTCAATTATACCCGCGGAGATTACTATATACGAAGATCGTACTTTTACTTTTGTTTTAAAAACTCCGCCTGCTTCGGATCTTCTCAGAAAGGCGGCAGGCATTGAGAAGGGTTCAGGCAATCCGCTTAAAGAAAAAGTTGGAAAAGTTAAAAAGGCCCAAATTAAGGAAATTGCTGCTCAAAAGATGGAGGATTTGAACGCAAAAGATATAGAGGGTGCGATGAAAATTGTGGAGGGGACTGCCCGCTCGATGGGGATTGAGGTAGAATAATTTCATGCAAAGAAAACCACTCCTAATCGCATTTGAAGGAATCGATGGGAGTGGCAAATTCACACAGGCATCCTTGCTCAAAAAATGGCTTGAGGAAAAAACCGGAAAGCCGGTTGGCGTTTGGGCGGAGCCAAACGATTCCAGTTTAATTGGGAAAACCATCCGTGCTTATTTAAATAAAAAAACATCTTTTAAAATAGAGCCACTCGAATTTCAAAGAATGTTTGTGCTTGATCGCGCCCATAATATTTTTTCGTTTCTTCATCACAATCAAGAAGGACACGATTTCAAAATAGCCGATCGATATGCGCTTTCCACAATTGCATTCGGAATGCTTTCTGGGCGCCCAGCGGAGGATTTCATTAAATTGCATAATGATGTGATCGGACCATCAATGGTCTGGCCGAATTTAACGATAATTTTGGATATCTCTCCCGAGACGTCAATTTCCAGAATCAAAGCGCGGGTTCCGGGTTTTAAGGAGGGGATAATCGCGGCGGATATAAATGAAAATAAATCAGTTCAGGAAAAAGTCCGCGGGCACTATCTCGAAATTGCGAAGCGCGAAGACCTTGGAAAGACAGTAGTTGTGAACGGCGAACGGCCTCCTGAAGATGTTTTTGAGGATGTGAAAAAGGTAGTCGCCAAACATTTTGCTTTACCGGCCTAGTTTGATACGATAATAAAATGCAACAGGCTAAACATATTTTCGGTCCAGGCTCCAATGTTAAGGAAAGAATGGTTACTGATTATGTGGTGCTTAGAGACAGGGTAGACGCATTAAAAAGGCTGGGGCTTAAAATCGGCCTTACTTCGGGAACGTTTGATCTTTATCACGAAGGACACAGCCGGTATCTCGAAAAAGCAAAGCAAGATTGCGATTTTCTTATCGTCGGAATAGATGGCGACGAAAAAGTGCGCGAGCGAAAAGGGAAAAATCGTCCCATCGTTTCAGAGAACGAGAGGATGGAAATTCTTTGCCATTGCCGGCACGTTGATTTGGTTTTCCTGAAAAAATTAGGGGATCCTAAGTGGGAGTTAGTAAAAACGGTCATGCCGGATGTTCTTGTTGCAACTGCGGAGACATATAAACCTGATCAAATAGAGGCGCTAAAAGAATATTGCGGAACGGTAAATGTGTTGCCTCCACAAGCGGCTACCTCGACTACTTCCCGAATAAGGCTATTATTGATGACTCCTATGGAAGAGGTCCGGGCTAAACTTGCGGACGTCATGAATTTTCTGGATAATTTCGACGGAAAAGGATCATAGTATGAAAGTCATTATTGCGTATGTTCCCGTATTGCATCGCGGATACCGCGATTTTTTTGCGGCAGAAAAAGCGGAAAAACTTTACCTACTAGATCAGTCATTCTTGGCTAATTTTGAATACCTTCGAAAGGATATGCGCGCTTTAAAGCAGGAAGATGTAAAAAAAGCCGTCGAGAGTCTGGGACTTTTTAAGAGTGTGGAAATTTTAGACAAAGAAAACATTGCTGAAGTAAAAGATGAGTCTATTATAATGCCGGACGAAGAGGAGATGCGGGTAATCGCAGAAAAATATTTTAATGGAATTAAAATTGAGTTTCGAAATGTTTTTTTACGATGGGATCCCAAGAAAGTTATTGAAGAAAAACAAGTTGATTACGAGCGCGTCATCTCGTACGAGGGGGTAGTTAAAGAAATGATGGATAAGGCTATCACAGAGAGCAAAAAGGCGACAAATCTTTGGAGACAAGTCGGGGCTGTCGTTGCTCGGGATGGAAATGTTCTGGCTACAGGTTTCAATAAACAAGTTCCAAGTCAGCACACTCCATACTACGAGGGAGACGCCCGAATGTTTTTTAAGAGAGGGCTTAATATCGAACTTACCACCGATCAGCACGCAGAATCTGTGGTAATTTCAGAGGCTGCTAAAAAAGGTATTGCTCTTCTGGGCGCGGATCTATACATTAGCACTTTTCCTTGCCCGCCCTGCGCGAAGATAGTCGCGGCCGCAGGAATAAAAAGATGTTATTTTTTATCGGGCTATTCGATGCTCGACGGCGAGAGAATTCTAAAGGATAGCGGAGTTGAAATAATTCAGGTTAGATAAAAACCTATCCCATTCGGAATCGGACGGGTCTATATTTTGGATCCTCTCTGTCTGTTATATTGGCCGTGACTATATGCCCGTGAAGATGGTCAACTGTAGCCCCGTTTCGTTTCGGATCGCCGAAACGCATTCCTAATACCCCGCTTTCCAGTTTGTATTTTTCCTCTGCCCAATCGATTATCTTTTTTAGTTCGGCCCATGCTTCTGGTTTCACTTGACTGATTTTCTCAGCGTGCTCGTTCACAATTATAAGAAGATGTACTTTTGTGTTTTCGTACGGCCAGCGATTTTTTCGAACGTTCCAATATTCCAAATCAATATCCCTTATTTCTGGCTCAAGCTCCGATTTGTCCAAGTTCTCTCTGCAGAAAGGGCAAAAGCCCTCGGTTAATATTTTTTCCATTACTTGCTTTTGTTCATCATTCCGGGAGTTGTCTAAATTTACGAATTCATTTTTTTCACTCATATCGCTTTATATTTTTCTTGTATAAACCCACTGCTCAAAATCGTATTCATTATTTTCATCTTTTGCGTGCTTTTTTTCAAGTTTCTTGTCCCATTTTGATTCGTCAAAGTTTGGAAAAGCGGCGTCTCCTTCAACTTTTGCGTCAACTATTGTTAAGTATAAAGTATCTGCGAATGGGAGAGCCAGCTTATAAATTTCTTCTCCGCCTAAAACAAAAATCTCCGCATTTCCTTCTGCGAGCTTTATAGCTTCGTCCCAGCTTGCAGCGGTTTCGCAATCGTCCCTATGATAGCTTTTATCTCGGGTTAGCACGATTGTTTTTCGATTCGGCAGGGAGTGCCCAATACGATTAACAATCGATTCTTCCGTTTTTCTGCCGACGATGATTATTTTGCCCAACGTAAGCTTCCGAAGATGTTTGAGATCATCGCTTAGGCGCCAAGGGAGATTTCCGTCGCTCCCGATTATTTTACTGTCTCTTGCAAATGCCGTTACCAGAGAAATTTTTATACCGGCGTCCATATTCTGCGTCTTGGAAGTTCGGGGTGATAATCTTCTATCGTAAAATGTTCGGCTCGAAAATCAAAAATATTTTTGATGGATGTGTCTAGGGTAACCGTCGGAAATTTTCCGGGTTTGGTCTGGAGAAGATCTTCTACATCTTTCATCTGTTCGGTATAGATATGGCCGTCGTCTACGAAGTAAACCAATTGTTTCGGTTTATGGCCTGTAACCTGCGCGATCATCATGAGCAGCGCCGCGTATTGGATAAAGTTAAAAACCAAGCCCACCGGCGCGTCGGCGCTTCTTTGCCTGTGTACCAAAGACATTTCTTTCGTTCGCGTATTAATGTGAACATGGAACCATCCGTGGCAGGGGACAACTACAACTTTTTGCTGCCTGCCTTTGCCGCGAGGAATATATTGAGGAATCCACGGAGAGACCTCGAGCGTTCTTAAATGCGGGATCTCTTCGATTTGCTCGATTAAAGTTGAGATTTGGTCGAAAGATTTTCCTTCAGATGTCGGAAATCTTCTCCATGCGGCGCCGTACGAACCTGGTCCGAGATCGCCCGTGGGAAGCCCGCGCTTCGCACATTTTTCTTCCGTGACCCAGGCTTTCCACCAACCCACGCCGAATTTTTTCATTTCATCTAAAGTCTGCGCCCCGTTCAAGAAGGCGACTAATTCGGCTATGGCCATTTTGAATTGCGAAGGTTCTGAAACTAAATCCCTTTCGGTTATTACCGGAAAACCGTTTTCCAATGGGAAGCGAAGCAATGACCCTATCCATTTATACGCCGGGTGATCCATTTGGGTGTCCACCTCTTCGCCCTTCTCTTTTATAGTCCGAAGAAGCTCCCGGTATTGCGTATCTGGCGTGCGTTCTTCAAATGGTCTATATTCGATCATGAAAGTATAAATATGATACCATAGTTCAAAAACAGATTAGGAGGCAAATATGGATAGCGCGGAATTGGTCATCTCCAGCCTAGCTCGGGAAGATACCGAGGCTCGGCAGACAAAACTGTCGAGCCTTTTTTATATCAGTTCTCTATGCTAAACTTTTTCAATATATGTGGAAATCGAGGATATTGGCGATTTTGTTTATAGTTCTTGGGATTTTAGCCGGGTACTTTGACGTCGCCGGACGTTTTTCTTTTACGCCCGATTTTTTAAAAAAGGAATTCAGCTTGGGCCCCGATTTGCAGGGAGGAATAAGTTTGGAATATAAAGCCGACACTTCTTCAATCCCGGATTCAGAAAGATCGGAAGCTATGGCAGGGCTCCGCGACATCATAGAAAACAGGGTGAATTTATTCGGCGTATCCGAGCCAATAATCCAGGTTAAAAAGAGGGGAGACGAAGACAGGCTGATCGTTGAGTTGGCGGGAGTTTTTGACATAAATAACGCGATAAAAATAATCGGCGAGACGCCGTATCTCGAATTCCAGACGTTGAAGCCGGGCGTGACCGTTGAGGATCTCCAGAAAAAACAGGACGCGCAAGATTTTGTAGGCGTCCTGGGTTCTTTTGAGCCGACAAAACTTACCGGAAGATTTTTACAGAAAGCGATATTGGAATACGACCAGACAACTTTAGAATCGACGGTCGGCCTCGAATTCAACAATGAGGGGCGCGAACTTTTTGCGAAAATAACGAAAGATAATATTGGAAAACCCGTCGCGATTTTTCTCGACGGCGTCCCGATTTCCATTCCGATGGTCAGGGAGGAGATAACGCAGGGGCAAGCGGTTATAAGCGGAAATTTTTCGCGCACTGAGGCGCAGCAGCTTGTCCGAAACCTAAATTCCGGGGCACTGCCGGTCCCCATCTCATTGATTAAAGAAGAGACCCTTGGCGCGTATCTCGGAGCGGATACCTTGAATCGGATGTTAAGAGCCGGACTTTACGGCATAATTGGGGTCGCTTTGTTTTTGATTTTTTTCTACCGCCTTCCTGGATTAATTGCAGTCATTGCCCTATTGATTTATACGTCTCTCGCTCTCGCCTTATTTAAATTAATTCCAATCTATCTGACTGCGGCGGGAATCGCTGGATTTATCCTTTCGATTGGCATGGCGGTCGATGCGAATATTTTAATTTTTGAGCGCACAAAAGAGGAGCTGCGAGGAGGAAAATCCCTTGCAGTTGCCGTGGAGGAAGGTTTTTCCCGCGCATGGCTTTCAATTAGAGATTCCAACGCTTCAAGTTTAATCACTTCAATAATACTTTTCTATTTGGGGAGCCAGAGTGTCGCCGGATTCGCGCTGACCTTGGGACTCGGAATAGTTTTGAGTATGCTCTCCGCGATTACGATAACTCGGACGTTTTTGCGCGCCGTCGAATTTAGAGAAAATAGTTTCATGAGAAAATTATATGGGGCTAGTTAGAATTAGAAAATTCAGTTATATATTTTCGATAATTTTGGTTTTAACAAGCATTACCTCGCTTGCTTTTTACGGACTCAAATTCGGGATCGATTTTACCGGCGGATCTTTAATTGAAGTCCAGTTTGAATCTCGTCCGGACATAAACATAGTTCGGCAAAAAATCGAGTCTTTGAATTTTGGGCAAGTTGTAATACAGCCAGCAGGCGATGCCGGCTTTTCCATAAGAACAAGCGAGCTTTCGACAGACGAGCGGCAAAAAATGACGACGGAACTTTCTGGTTTAGGGAAAATTAAAGATATAAGCGCAAACACAATCGGGCCGACAATCGGGCAGGAACTAAGATCGCGCTCGATCTGGGCGATGATATTAGTTCTCATCGCGATTATTTTATATATTGCGTTTGCTTTCAGAAAAGTTTCCCTTCCTGTTTCGTCTTGGTTCTACGGAATTTTCGCCGTTATCGCCCTTTTCCATGACGTCTTCATTCCACTAGGAGTTTTCTCTCTTCTCGGGCATTTTAAAGGGATTGAAGTGGATACTTTATTTGTGACTGCTATTTTGACCGTCCTTGGATTTTCCGTTCATGATACGATTGTCGTTTTCGACCGGATTCGCGAGAATCTCACGCTTTCCAGGAAAGAAACATTCGAGGAAACGGTGGGGAGATCTTTGAGCCAAACTTTAACCCGCTCTATAAACACTTCTCTGACGGTTCTCGTCGTTTTAACCGCGCTATTTTTCCTCGGCGCCGAGGCGACAAAATATTTCGCTTTGGCTTTAATCATAGGCATCGTCGCCGGAACATATTCTTCGATTTTTATTGCCTCCCCGTTGCTCGTCACATGGAACACCTACCGCGAGAAGAAATCTTGACGGATTAACCATTTCGATATATAATTCTCCTGAAACAAATTTTTAGGAGGTAACAAGATGGCACAACCTTTAAGTCGCAAAGTGTCTTTCGGCGAACTGTCTCGGGCAAATAAAGTGGCATATGTCCTTTCCATTGTTTTCGGCGTCCTGTTCTGGGGATACGGGGTTATAGACGCCTTCGGATATCTCCGGCTCCTGCAGATACTGCAGGCGGATGGCGGACTTGTTGATATGCCGCGCTGGCTGACGAGCATGATTTCCTTCATCGCGAGCTTCATATGCTTGCTTGTTTTGCCAGACATCATAAAGAGCGGATCGGCTGACCGGATTCAGGAAAGAATCATAGAGCTTGTCAAGAAAGGAAAGGTCATCATTTTTCCTCGGAGCAATACCAAACACTAAAGATAGTTCGTTTGAAATATCTACCTCGAACAGAAAAGGAGCCAATAATGGATGATTACATAGCTTACATGCCCGAAGACGAAGGATTTCAAGAGAAAGAGCATTGGGAGGTTTGGAGTAGGCTTCCGAGTCACATCTATGACTTCAAGAAAGCCCAATCGCGTGGCGGCGGTGCGGCGATGAGAGCGATGGGAGAGAGATACTACATCTGGGTAGATCCTCAAGCAACAGCTGCGCTTTTGGCAAATCCCAGAACATCTTTGATGGTTTTGGGGCACAGACACGAGGATAGTTTGGAATTTCATGTTGTGTCTGCGGTAAAGTTATCGAATTCAGTCGCCCATGCTCGAGCGATGAATGTGTCTCTGGCCAAGGTCCATGGATATAAGCCAATAAAGGGGAAGAAAAAGCCATAACCCTGATGGCCTTAAACTCGCAGGGAACGAAGTCCAGATCTGGAATATGGTCGGGACTTTTTGCACAATTGACAGGTTTTTGGATATGGCTATAATGGAATAACGATTGAGTTTCGGATGAAAAATTACACGTCCTAAATATAGGAAAGGGTGCAAACCCACAAATCATAAATAACTAAATAATAGAGCGAATCCCTTCAGAATAAGGGGTTTTTGCTTGTTAATTTTTATGCAGAAAAAATATTTTTCAAATTATAGAGAACCTTTGGCCACCCTGCCATATTTGCCGGAAATCCAGCTGGAATCTTGGCGCTGGTTTTTGGCGGACGGCCTTAAGGAGCTTTTCAAGGAATCGTCCCCGATAAGAGATTACGGGGGAGAAGATTTGGATTTGGAGTTTGTTGACTATTCTTTGGACGAACCGAAATACGACGAATATCAGTCGAAGGCGCAAAACGCCTCTTTCGACGCGACCTTAAGGGTCAAAGCGCGCCTTACCAACAAAAAAACAGGCGAGATAAAGGAGCAGGAAATATTTTTGGCGGATATGCCTTTGATGACTCCTAGAGGAACATTTATTGTAAATGGAGTTGAGCGCGTAATTGTTTCGCAATTGGCACGCTCTTTTGGAGTTTATTTCACCGCTAATTTCTCCCGCGGAAAAAAATATTTCGGGGCGAAAATAATTCCATCGAGAGGAGCTTGGATTGAATTTGAATCGGACGCGGATGGGGCCCTATACGCTAGGATAGACCGCAAGAGAAAAATTCCGGCTTCCTGCATCCTAAGGATTTTCGGCATCGGAACGAACGAAGAAATTTTAAGCAAGTTTACGAAAGACAGTGAAGTCAATCCAATTATAAAGAAGATGCTCGATAAAGACCCGACCAAGAGTGCCAATGAGGCTTACATGGAAATTTATAAGAGGCTCCGCCCGGGCGAGCCCGCGACGATGGAAACGGCCAAAGATCTCATATCGGTGATGTTTTCCGAAGAGAGATATGACCTTTCTTCCGTCGGCCGGTACAAATTAAACCAGCGCTTGGGACTTTCTGATAACCCGACATCCAGAATTTTATCCGGCAACGACCTGGTTAAAATAATTTTGCATATCCTAACCTTGAATTCCCAGCCGAATGCGGAAGCGGACGACGTCGACCACGTCGGCAACAGGCGCATCCGTTCCTTGGGCGAGCTTTTACAACAGAGATTAAGGGTCGGTATGACAAGGATGAAACGCACCATACAAGACAGGATGTCCACTCTCGACCAGACGACTCTTACGCCGGCGCACTTGATAAACGCCAGGCCTTTTATGGCGATTTTGAAGGAATTTTTTACGACAAACCAACTCTCCCAGTTTATGAACCAGGTGAATGTTTTATCCGAACTCGAACACTTGCGCCGACTTTCTGCGCTTGGCCCCGGAGGACTTACCCGCGAGCGCGCAGGGTTTGAAGTCCGGGACGTGCATCCATCGCACTACGGAAGAATTTGCCCGATTGAAACTCCGGAAGGGCCAAACATAGGTTTAGTTGTTCACTTGGCCGGATACGCTCGGGTCAACGAATACGGAATTTTGGAAACTCCGTACAGAAAAGTTAAGGACGGGAAAATTATGGATGAGATACAATATATGACGGCCTTCGAAGACGCGAAATATAATATCGCGCAGGCCGGCACCAATATGGATAAAGATGGGGTGATTCTGGACGATGAAACCGAAGGCAGAGTTAAAGGATCTCCAGGATTGATGAAGAAGGGAGAGATAGATTTCATTGAAGTTGCCTCGGAACAGGCTTTTTCAATCGCAACGACGCTCATTCCGTTTCTTGCCCATGACGATGCAAACAGAGCCATGATGGGCTCGAACATGCAAAGGCAGGCAGTTCCATGCATAAAGCCGCAAGCTCCTTTGGTGGGCACCGGAGTCGAAGAGCGCGCGGCGCGCGACTCTGGAAGGCTGATGGTTGCGGACGAAGATGGAGTCATCTCGCAAGTGGATGCCTCAAAGGTGGTTTTAAAATCATCCAAAAAAGAATATACATACCCCTTGGTAAATTTTTTGCGCTCAAACGATTTTACAGTTATCAATCAGCGCCCCGTGGTGGATCTTGGGCAAGCTGTCAAAAAAGGCGATGTTCTTGCCGATACTTCTTCCTCTGACCACGGTGTGTTGGCGTTAGGCCAGAACTTGCTCGTTGCTTTTCTTTCGTGGGGAGGCGCCAACTTCGAGGACGCCATTATTCTTTCCGAGAGATTGGTTAAAGATGATACTTTCAGCTCGATTCACATCGAAGATTTTATGGTGGATGTCCGGGATACCAAACTCGGGCCTGAGATAACTACGCACGATATCCCAAATGTTTCCGAAGAAAAATTAAAAGATTTGGACGAAGAGGGGATTATCAGGATCGGCGCGGAGGTTCGCTCCGGGGATATTTTGGTCGGGAAGATTACGCCGAAAGGCGAAGTTGAGTTGACTCCGGAAGAGAGGCTACTTCGCGCGATTTTCGGGGAGAAAGCCAGGGATGTTAAAGATACCTCAATGCGCGTTCCGCACGGGAAAGCTGGGAGAGTTGTCGGCATAAAAGTATTTTCAAGAGAAAGGGGAGATAAATTGGATACAGGGGTCATAAAAAGAGTGCAGGTTGAAATTGCGCAGTTGAGAAAAATTTCTGTCGGAGACAAACTTGCCGGACGGCACGGGAACAAGGGAGTCATTTCGAAAATTCTTCCGATTGAAGAAATGCCGTATCTTCCTGACGGCACGCCGGTTGATATAATTTTAAATCCACTAGGAGTTGCATCGCGTATGAATATTGGGCAGATTTTGGAAACGCATCTGGGCTGGGCGGCAAAAGAACTTAACTATCAAGCTGTAACTCCGGCGTTAAATGGGGCTTCGGAAGATGAAATAAAAGGAGAATTGAAAAAAGCCGGTCTGCCGGAACACGGGAAGATTAAACTTTTCGACGGGCGTACCGGGGAACCTTTCGACCAGGAAGTGACGGTCGGGATGATTTATATGATGAAGTTGATTCATATGGTCGAAGACAAAATCCACATGAGATCGATTGGCCCCTATTCGCTTATTACCCAACAGCCTCTTGGGGGCAAGGCGCAAGGGGGAGGGCAGAGATTTGGGGAAATGGAGGTCTGGGCGCTTGAGGGATACGGAGCCGCGCATACATTGCAGGAAATGATCACCATAAAATCGGACGACGTTTTGGGCCGCGCCGCGGCTTACGACGCTATTGTCCGCGGAGAAAAATTCAAAAGCCCGAATTTGCCGGCCTCTTTCCATGTTTTGGTAAACGAGCTTAAAGCATTGGGACTCGACGTTGATTTGAAAGGGATTAAAGAGGAAGTTGAAAAAAATTCAAAGGTTGAGAGAGGCAAGGACGACGTCGTAATCAGAATTTAAGAAAAAATGGAAACAAAAGTCACAGATTTTAAATCAATAGTAATAAAACTCGCTTCGCCAGAGAAAATTTTGGCTTGGTCCCGTGGAGAAGTAACAAAACCCGAGACGATAAATTACCGAACGCAGAGAGCCGAGAAAGATGGGCTTTTTGACGAGCGTATTTTCGGCCCGGAGAAAGACTACGAATGCTATTGCGGCAAATATCGCAGGATCAGGTATAAAGGAATAATTTGCGACAAATGCGGAGTTGAGGTGACCCGCTCTGTTGTGCGAAGGGAGCGGATGGGGCATATAAAACTTGCTTCCCCAGTATCCCACATTTGGTTTATGCGAGGGGTGCCTTCTCGGATTGGTTTGGTCCTAAACCTCTCAATCCCGGAGCTTGAGCGCGTAATCTATTTCGCGGGATATGTGATCATTAAAGTTAACGAGAAAGCGAAAGAAGAGGCGCTCAAGGAACTTGAGCGCGAATTTAAATCCAAGACCAAAAAAGAGGGGATGAAAGAGAAAGATAAATCCGGGCTCAAAGAAGCATTGGATGCCGCCAAAAAAGAGATTGACAGCATTCGGATCAGGAGAGTTTTGTCCGAAGTGGAATACCACAGGCTTTCTTTGCGCTGGGGCGAAGTTTTTGAAGCCAGCATCGGAGCAGAAGCCTTATTCAAACTTTGCAAAGACGTAAACATGATGAGCCTCAGGAGAGAACTCGAAGTGGAACTGGAGGAAACTGAAAATCCGCAGGCGAGAAAAAAAGTCATAAAAAGACTCTCGCTCGTAAAAGCTATGGAACGGTCCGGGACCCGTCCGGAGTGGATGTTTTTGAATATTATCCCGGTCTCTCCTCCGGCATTGCGCCCGATGGTACAACTTGAAGGCGGAAGGCATGCGACATCCGACGTGAACGATTTATACAGGAGAGTAATAAATAGAAATAATCGTCTAAAAAAACTTCTGGAATTAAAAGCTCCGGAAGTAATAGTCAGGAATGAAAAACGAATGCTCCAGGAAGCTGTTGACGCGCTTTTGGATAATTCAATCAGGCGCGGGCCGGGCGCCGCAACATCGCAGGCGCAAAAGCGCCCCCTGCGTTCGTTGGCAGACATGCTCAAAGGCAAGCAGGGAAGATTCAGGCAAAATCTTTTGGGGAAGCGCGTGGATTATTCCGGGCGCTCGGTTATAGTTGTCGGGCCGGATCTCAAGCTCCATCAATGCGGGCTTCCAAAGCATATGGCGCTCGAACTCTTTCGGCCATTCGTGATAAATAAACTTATAACCGCGGGACTCGCGCATAATATAAGGTCCGCCAATAGATTGATTGATGAGGCAACTCCGGATGTATGGGCGATTTTGGAGGAAGTAATCCGCGGGAAGTATGTTCTCTTAAACCGCGCCCCGACCTTGCACCGCTTGGGAATCCAGGCTTTCCAGCCAATTTTAATTGAGGGAAACGCGATTCAGATCCATCCGATGGTTTGTTCCGCTTTCAACGCTGACTTTGACGGGGATCAAATGGCGGTTCACGTCCCCTTGACGGAAGAAGCCCAGCGGGAAGCCGCGGATATTATGGCGGCGACAAAAAATCTTCTGAAACCTGGAACTGCCGATCCGACCGTAACACCTTCGCAGGACATGGTCATCGGGTGCTATTGGCTTACAAAATTGCGAACCAATGTAAAGGGAGAGGGCAAAATTTTCTCTAACCCCAACGAAGCGATTTTAGCCTACGATTATGGAATTGTGGACTTAAAAGCCAACATAAAAGTTCGCTCAACATTAACCCCGAAATATAAGAAATTCGAGGGTGGCATTTTTGAGACATCCGTCGGAAGGCTTTTATTCAATTCCGTTCTGCCGAACGATTTTGAGTACATGAACGAAGATATCAAGAAAAAAACTTTGGAACGAATTGTCGCCAGATTAATTGTTGATTACGGAGTCGACAAGGTGCCGCCAATCTTGGACAAGATTAAATCTTTTGGGTTTAGGTACGCGACCGTATCCGGAATCTCTTGGGGAATGGACGACCTGAGGGTTCCTAAAGAAAAAGTAGAAATATTGAAAGAAGCGCAAATAGAAGCAAAAAAAGTAGACGATCAATATAACGAAGGCTTGCTTACCGACGAAGAAAGATACGACAAAGTTATCTCAATATGGGCGGAGGTGAAAAGGAAGGTTGATGAAATTGTGCCCACAGTTTTAAACGAAGAGGGGCCGATACACCTCATGGTATCTTCCGCCGCAAGAGGAACTTGGACGCAGGTAACGCAGATGACGGGGATGAAGGGGCTTGTCAGGAATCCTGCCGGGCGCACGATCGAGCTCCCAATTTTATCTTCGTACAAAGAAGGCCTTAACGTTTTGGAATATTTTATCTCAACCCATGGAGCCCGAAAAGGAACGGCCGACACCGCGTTAAAAACAGCACACGCCGGATACCTCACCCGCCGCCTTGTTGATGTCGCCCAGGAATTGATTATCCGCGAAGAGGACTGCAAAGATTCGACAGGGCTTAAAATAATTCGCGAGAAAATAGAAGAATACGGAAAATCATTTAATGCTAGAATTTTCGGAAGAGTTCTAGCTCAAGATGCGAAAGGAACGGACGGAAAAACAATTTTCAAGAAAGGGCATCTTCTGTCGCACGAGGATGCGGACCTGCTCGATAAATCCGGCATTGAAAGCGTAACTCTGCGTTCCCCAATTTCCTGCCAGACTCTCCGCGGAATTTGCCAAGCCTGTTACGGATACGATCTTGGTTCGAATGCTACGGTCAAAATGGGAGAAGCGGTCGGCATCGTCGCCGCGCAGGCGATTGGCGAGCCGGGAACCCAGCTTACTATGCGGACTTTCCATGTCGGAGGAGTTGCCGGAGCCGCGGACATAACCATGGGTTTGCCGAGGATCGAAGAAATTTTCGAGCTACGCGCCCCAAAAAATGCTGCAGTTCTTTCGGATGTTGACGGGACGGTTATAGAAATTATAGATAGCGGCAGGGAGAAGACTGTTACGATTTTAGTTGACGAAAAAAATAAGAAGAAAGGAGAGGAAACCAAGGAGTTCGTAACTCCATTCGGGAGATCGCTATTAGTCCAGAAAGGAAGCGAAGTCAAAAAAGGGCAGGCTTTGTCCGAAGGGCCGATTGAAATCAAAGAACTCTTTTTGCTTTCCGGCCCCTCCGTCGCGCAAAATTATATAATAAGCGAGGTTGGCAGAATTTATTCTTTGCAGGGGGCGTCCATAAACGACAAGCACGTGGAAGTCATAGTCTCCCAAATGTTTTCCAGGATCAGGGTTAAGGAATCCGGGGATACGAAATTTGCGATAGGGGACGTTATCGAGAAAAGCGAATTGATTGAAGAGAATGAAAAACTTTCGACTAAAAACGGAAAAGTTGCCGAAGGCGCAGGGGTAGTCATGGGGATCACAAAGACCGCGCTTTCAACTTCGAGTTTCCTCGCTGCTGCATCTTTCCAGGAAACAACCCGCGTTTTGATATCCGCTTCTCTCGAAGCTAAAGAAGATAGGCTTCATGGGCTTAAAGAAAACGTTATCATCGGGCGCTTGATTCCAGCAGGAACGGGATACAGAAAAGACTACGAAACTAAGAACGAAGACGAGGAAATAGAGGAAGAATATAGGCGCGAAAGGCGAGAAACCCGTTCACGTACGAGATAAGAATTAATTATTCACTTTGACATGAAAATTTTAGAGATTTAATCTTGAATATATGCCAAAGAAAAATATGACAATTGATGACTTGGCGGCGATGACAAATCGCGGTTTGGAGGGCGTAAAAAAGGAGATATCTGGAGAAATGCGAGAAAATACAGACCGAATACTTAGGGCTGTCGATGGTTTAGAGCTTAAAATTTCAGCTTATGCTTCAAGCTGGGATAGAAATTTTGATAAGTTGCACGAATGGATGAAAGATCACGAAGAACGGCTAACCGTACTTGAGAAGCAAAAAAGATAAACTAAAAACACCATTCCCTAAAAAAGCCCTTAAAATAAAGGCTTTTTATGTATTGACTTAAAGTCGTTTTAGAGGTATAATTGATTAAAGTGGCCAAAAGGCTAAACGAAGGATTGATCTTAAAACTGAAGGAGGAATCATGCAGGAAATCCATATACCGACCGCGGACGAAGAAGCCGCCGCGATGCTGAATGCTGCGGCGATGTGTCTGAGGGAAGCTCAGGCAAAATTATCTTTCGGTGGGGATGCACTCTCCCGAGAGCGGGCAAAAATAATAATTTTGGTTGACGAGTTTACCATTAGAGCCCGCGCTCTATCGGCACGGCATCAAGATCGGAGGAGCTCATGTTGAAAGGCGAACATCCATCGCCGGAAGAATGGCAAGAGGGGCAGGATGGCAATATCCAACTGCTTGCAGAAATCTGGAAGCACGTCGAAGGTTGTCCGCCTTGCCTCAAAAAAGAAATGAATCTTCGGATCATCGCGGAAATCGCAGGGCAAAAGGCATTGCATGAATTCGAAGAAGGAAAGTCTGAGCCAGTGCCCCAGCACCTTATCGAATGGGCACAGAACCTTTGGAAAAATCGGCTTCACTGACCGTCTCAATATATCGAGGCAGAAGGAGGAGAAAAGTGAGAACGAATATCGATCAAACGATTGCCGGGTGGCGTGTGAAGTGGCAGAGACGGAGAATGAAAAAGAATTTTTTCAGAGCCACTATTGTCGCTGGAGTAGTTTTTGGCCAGCTGATAATTCTCAGCCTCCTGATCCAATTGAAGCAGTTGGAAGGGCATGGGGTAGACTGGTGGTCAGTCTCTCTCCTGCTTCTCTGCTCCGGCTTCCTTTGGGTTCTCTTGGCAATGTCCAAAAAGTGGTAAAAACCTGTCGGGGGGGGTTGGTGAAATAAAATTCATCAACTCCTCCCGACACAAAACTTCAACCAAGTTCTTATCCGCCAGCTGGCGGATTGAGAGTTTAGTTGAGAGGTTGTAATTTAATAAAAACTTTAATCAAAGCTGAAAACTGAAAGGAGGGTGTTCGATGGGAGACATTATTTTACCGAACGGTTATTCTGGCGCGATTATAATTCCGAAGGATCAACCGCTTTGCCTCGGAACGGCCTGGAGTATAAAAAAGAGGACAGCGGCGCTGGGAGTTCTTAAAAAAGGTAATCCCTTCGGATTAACGGAGGGAGACCTCCTGAGCATTGAGAGCCGAAAAATTCTTCGGACGGACGAGATCAAAAAGAATCTGACATGGGGCGAGGCGCTCAAGTGGGCGGAAAAATTTTTTCCGCGGACGAAGGAAGATGCCTATGGGTTCATCGGCGGTAGCTTCGACCCTATCGATTTCACGAAAGCGAATGCCGATGGAAGGCCAAATGCATTCGCTCGGCGTTGTCTCTATCGGGAACTTGAAGAGGAATTTACCGCAAAGGGAAGCGCCTCGAAGTTTTCAACGGAGCATCTCTTCACGGTTTTCATGAAGGATCATGCAAACCGCGAGAGAGTTTACGAGGAGAATTACTACCTTCTGAATAATTTCGAGGGGGAGTTAAAGAAGGAGGGAGCGCCGGGGGAGACAGAGCCGCCGGAGGTTATCCCATTAATCTCTCTTTATCCCGAGAAGGTCTACAAGAAGACTGCTTTTATCCTAAGGCTGTTTCTTCTGAACATGGTTGAAGTGCGCGGCCTTCGGGAGTACGTCGCACCCCTGCGGCACATTTATCGAGTATTTGATGAAGCTCTCAGGGGATTCCGGCTGGAAATTCGGTATAGAGAGAGCACGCTCGAAGATTCCGCGGAGCCGCAAGATTGGGACAGTCTTATAAACGACAGAGGTACTGTCCGAATGCACAAATAAGGAGACCAACAACGCCAGAGGGATTGCATCCGCAATCCCTCTGGCAAAACAATTCCGTCAGCTGGCAAGCGACGGTTTTTTAATTTTTTGCTATAATACCAAAATCATTTGTGGTAAAGAAAAACGGTAAGAACAAAAATGGGAAGCCGAAATCCCGATGGCACGAGGGGATAAGGCAGGAGACGAAACAATCCATCTTCGCGGTTTTTTCTTTCGCGGTGGCATTTTTGCTGACTTTGGCGGCCTTTGGAAAAGCGGGGCCGGTTGGAAACGGGCTACAGAGCATATTTGAAATCCTTTTTGGGAAAGCTTTTTTTCTAGTGCCGTTGGTTTTTCTCTTTGGGGGATTTTCTTTCCTATTCGCCTTCCGAAGAAATTTCGTCTCCGCGACGACCATTGGGGCAATATTATTCTTAATTTCAACTTTAGGTATAGTTGATTTGGTTTTTCAAGATATGGCCGCGGGATATGTCGGGTTTGGGGCAAGCTACCCATTCTTGAAACTTTTTGATTTCTGGGCAGCCTTGATTATTCTTTTGGCGCTCGATATTGCGGGACTTTTTATAATGATGAATTTTCACATTCTCGGTTTATTTAAGAAAGACGAGAAGGATGAAGACGAGGAAGAGCCTGACGAAAGGCAGAAATCTATTCCCGTAGCGAGGGAAGAGGTCGCGCCAGTTGCAGTTTCGAAACCCGTGATTAAAGAACCCGAAGCAAAGCTGGCTCCTTTCGATGAATTCGGCGTTTTATCACTTAGGACAAAAAGATCAAAGGGGTTACGCGAAATGTCCGGTTTATTGCCGCCCTTGGATATTCTTGAAGATGACAAAGGAACGCCGTCTTCAGGAGACATCAAGGCGAACTCGAATATCATAAAACGAACTCTTCAAACATTCGGCATTGAGGTTGAGATGATGGAAGTGAATGTTGGCCCTTCGGTTACGCAGTATACGCTCAAGCCTGCGGAGGGTATGAAGATTTCAAAAATTACAGGTCTACAAAACGATCTTGCGTTAGCGCTTGCCGCGCATCCTTTGAGGATAGAGGCGCCGATTCCCGGAAGATCTCTTGTTGGAATCGAGATTCCGAATAGGTCTATTGCTCTTGTCGGGCTCCGCTCGCTTTTAAGCTCGGAAGAATTTCAAAAATCCGACAGGCCGCTTCTCTTTGCTTTGGGGCGGGATGTTTCGGGCAAAGCCGTTTACGCCGACCTTGCCAAGATGCCGCACCTTCTTATCGCCGGAGCCACAGGCACGGGCAAATCCGTCCAGATACATTCGTTTATAACAAGCCTTTTATATAGAAACACCCCGGAATTTTTAAGATTGATTGTTGTCGATCCGAAAAGAGTTGAGCTTTCCGTTTATTCGAAAATCCCGCATTTGATGTTCCCACCGATTCACGATGCAAAAAAGACAATCCTGTCATTGCGCTGGGCGGTTAAAGAAATGGAAAGAAGATACGAAGCCTTGTCACAAAAAGGAGTGCGCGACATCAGCTCATACCATTCGAATATTCTTTCGAAAGACAAAGAAGCGGAGACGTTGCCGTATTTGCTGATAATTGTCGATGAATTGGCGGACATAATGGCGACTTACCCCAGAGAACTTGAGGCTTCGATTGTGCGCTTGGCGCAGATGTCCCGCGCGGTAGGTATTCATTTGGTCCTCTCGACACAGAGACCCTCGGTTGAGGTTATAACAGGCCTCATTAAGGCGAATATAACTTCTAGGATAGCTTTTGCCGTTGCTTCCCAAATCGATTCGAGAACGATCTTAGATGCCTCCGGCGCGGACAAGCTTCTCGGAAACGGGGACATGCTTTTTTTGGCCGGAGACGTCGGCAAGCCCAAGCGTATTCAGGGAGCGTTTGTCTCGGAGAAAGAAATTAAAAAGATTACAAGCTGGATTGAAGAGCACGTCGAGGATGTCGGAGAGGTTATCACGGAAATTTCTGGGGAAGTTTCGAATGGAAGTGCTATTTCTTCGGACATATCCACTGTAAATCCGATAAATCTTGATGGGGAGATTGATAACGACGAAGACGAAGAACTTTTTGAGAAGGCCAGACAGATTGCGATTGAATCTGGCAGCGTTTCCACTTCGCACCTACAAAGGCGTTTGAAATTAGGATATGCGAGAGCTGCCCGAATTGTCGATTTACTTGAAGAGCGCGGAGTAGTCAGTCCGAAGGATGGCTCGAAGCCCAGAGAGGTATTAATCGGCAGAGAGGAATTTTCTCCAAATCCTGAGCCTAAACCCGCGCCGAAAGAGAAAGAGAAAGAGAAAGAGAAGGAGCATCTAGAAGAAAAGAAGGATAAAAATTCAGGAGGGGAATTTTACGAGAGTTTTTAGATGAGAATCTCGAACAAAAAGCTTTTTATCGGCGTTGTCGGCGTTTTGGTTTTACTCTACGGCTTCTGGCAGGCGAGAGATTTTTTGCGCGGCCCGCGTGTTTATATCGAGAGCCCAGAGCAAGGGCAAATTTTCGATAAAAATCCTATGGAAGTTAAGGGGCAGGCATTTGATGTGATAAAATTCACGCTAAACGGCAGGACTATTTTTACCGATGAGAACGGAAATTTTAGAGAAGAAGTTTTACTTGCCCGCGGGGTAAACGACATAGAGATTTACGCCGAGGACAAATTCGGCCACGAAAAGAGGATATTGCGGACGGTATTGTTAAAATAAATATTTGACTTCAGATGACTTATTGAATAAGCTTTATTTATGAGTACGCAAATTTTTATAACTATTCCGAAAAGAATTACAGGCAATGAAGAGCTGGTGATACTTCCACGTAAAGTACTCGACGGCCTTATTTCGAGGCAAGTTGCCGAAAAAGATGTTCTGCGATGGTCACGGGAAGCAAGAAAAATGAAAAAGGAAGGGAAGTTGTCTGCTTTGCGCTCGCTCCGGGATCTACGCTAGTTTTCTATGAAAATTTTCTATCACCCTCGGTTTAAGGAATCTTATAGAAAACTTACTCCAGATATTCAAAAGAAAGCCGAAGGGCGTGAAAAGATTTTTCGCCAAAACCCATTTGATCCTCGCCTTGATACGCATAAACTCCACGGCAAACTGAAAAAGCAGTGGAGTTTTTCAATTGATAAAAGGAATCGCATCCTGTTTGAATTTGATGAAAGCGATGTTATCTTTCTCGATATAGGCGACCATGACTTATATAGATAAATAAAGAAACTCGAAAAGCATGATAGTATGTAATTATTATTCATAAAGTAAAAACAATATGGCATTCGAGTTTCTTTATTTTCCTGAGAATAAGTCGAACGAAAATGTCGAGCAGCCAAAAACTGTAGAAGAATATCTTCAATGGTTGGAGGGTCCGGAGGAACAAAGATTAAAAAAAGAACTGGAGAGGCTGAACGAGGAATATGTGTCTATGGATTCTGAGGCACTTGAATTATGGCTTAAATCCAGTTGGCCATGGAGTTCTTACTCTGTGACTCCAGAAATGAAGGCAAAAATGAGGCTTACTGATTCGGATAGGGATGCCGTATGCCGCAACTTAAGGGACAACACACTTTTAGGAAATGAGATAAGAAGAAAATCAGGCGGGGCTGAACCGGAGGATCGCGCAAAACTTAATTTGGATAACCCCGAAGAGTTTGTCCACCAATATCATAGTGAGTTGCTGGAAGCGGGAATGCGAGTGAATAAAATGATGGAAGGCATAGGACCAGGTGATAAAATAAGCGTTGAACAAGAATATTTTGGCAGTGAGGAATGTTACGTTAATAACCTTGATGTGCAAAGGGGGCTTTTGTATATTACTTCTGATCCGGTAAAAAAAGATTCAGCTTACGCAGTTTCCGGCATTGATGCAAGATATATAAAGAACGTAAGAAAACTCTAGACATGACAAAAAAATCCGAAGCTATAAACGAAAAAAAGTCCGGTGTTGAGTCTGCCATCCGGGAAATACAGGCGAAATATGGGGAGGGGGCGATAATGAAGCTCGGGGACGCGAGGAGAGTGGATGTGGACGTTATCCCGACGGGATCGCTCGCCGTCGATATGGCGCTTGGGGTTGGGGGAGTTCCAAGAGGCAGGGTTATCGAAATATACGGCCCGGAATCTTCCGGAAAGACGACGCTCGCTCTGCATATCGTGGCGAACGCGCAGAAGACTGGCGGACTTTGCGCGTTTGTGGACGCGGAGCACGCGCTCGATCCGGAATATGCGAAGAAAATAGGAGTCAAGATTAATGATCTTCTGATCTCCCAGCCGGACACAGGAGAGCAAGCGCTTGAGATAGTCGAGAGTTTGGTGCGATCCGGTTCAATCGATGTCATTGTTATTGACTCTGTTGCGGCATTAACTCCGCAGGCGGAAATCGAGGGAGACATGGGGCAGTCGCATATGGGGCTTCAGGCTCGGTTAATGTCGCAAGCTTTAAGGAAACTCACCGCGATTATCTCGAAATCGAAAACTGTTGTCATTTTTATAAATCAAATACGGATGAAAATCGGGGTAGTATTTGGAAATCCCGAGACGACAACGGGAGGAAACGCGCTTAAATTTTATGCATCCGTCAGGATCGAAGTCAGGCGCGCCGCACAATTAAAAAAAGGCGAAGACATAATTGGAAACCGGACTAACGTTAAGATAGTAAAAAACAAAGTTGCCGCCCCGTTCAAGCGCGCTGAATTCGATATAATGTATAACGAGGGGATCTCATACGAGGGCGATCTTATCAATCTCGGGCTCAAATACGAATTGATCAAAAAATCCGGAGCGTCTCTTTCTTTTGGGGAAATCAGAATGGGGCAGGGATTCGAAAACGCAAAGGAATTTTTGAGGCAGAATCCGAAGGCCGCCCAAGAACTCGTCAAGGCCATAAAAGAAAAAGCTAAAGGCTAATCTGAAACCCGCTCTTATAATTTTAATTATCGGCGTTATTATCGGCAGTTTTCTTTATTTCAAAAAAGTGGAAGCACCTCTAAAAACCGAGGAAGAAACAAAATTAATACGAATTGATGGTAAGAAAATTACTGTCAAGATCGCAGATACGCCCGAAGAGCGGGAGCGCGGGCTTATGGGGGTTACGAAAGTCGAAGGATACGACGGAATGCTTTTTATTTTCGGCGCTGATGGCGATGTTTCTTTTTGGAACAAGGAAACGCCCTTGGATTTGGATTTAGTTTGGATAAAGGATAAGCAGGTTTTGAGTGTAGATTTTTTGCCTCGAGAACCACAAAGCGGGCTTAAAATTCTTCCTTCGCCCGGAGCTATTGATATGGTACTCGAACTCCCAGCGGGACAAGCGGAGGAAATTGGCATAATGTCCGGAGCTTTGGTTTCACTCCCACCTGAATTAGAATTAAAGTAAGGTGAAAAATTATTTTTATCTTTTCGCTTTTATTGGGGCTTTGCTGTCATCGCTATTTTTTATTTCCCGCGCATTCGCGCCGGTTGAATACGTTTCGGAGCGAATTGGGGGAGCAGAGGAGAAAAAAGACGAGGAAGTTAAGAAAGTCGAACACTTACCGACTCCCGACGCAGTTAAAGGAATTTATATGACAAGCTGGGTTTCGGGCACCAAAGATTGGAGAGCTAATATGGTTAATTTTATCGATAAAACGGAAATAAATTCTGTCGTTATCGATGTCAAAGATTATTCCGGCAGGGTTTCTTTCGATACGGGGGATGAAAAAATTAAGGAAATCGGCTCCGAAGAAATCCGCGTCAATGACCTTCCTCTATTTATTGAAAAACTTCATGAGAAGGGAATTTATACCATTGCCCGGATAACTGTTTTCCAGGATCCATTTTATGCGAAGAAATACCCGGCGAGCGCTGTTAAAAACAAGAGCGGGGGAGTCTGGAAGGACAGAAAGGGGCTTTCATATGTTGATCCTGCCGCGAAAGATTTCTGGGATTACATGGTTCTGCTTTCCCGCGCGTCCGAGCGAGCTGGGTTTGACGAGCTTAATTACGATTACATCCGCTTTCCTTCGGATGGGAACATGGCGGATATTGTTTTTTCTCACTCAGGAGAAAAAAATAAGGCAGACGTCCTCGACTCTTTTTTTTCTTACTTGAGAGCAGAATTAAAAGGCGGGGAAAATGCTCTTTTGGTGCCGTTGTCCGCGGATGTTTTCGGAATGACCACGACGAATACGGACGATTTGGGGATAGGACAGGTTTTGGAACGGATAGACAAGCACTTCGATTACATTGCCCCAATGGTTTATCCGTCGCACTACCCTCCGACTTTCCTCGGCTTTAAAAACCCTGCGGATCATCCGTATGAAGTCATTAAATTCGCTATGGAAGCTGCCGTCTTGCGTCTTGCTGCTCCGACGTCAACTCCCACAAAGCTACGTCCATGGATCCAAGATTTTGATCTGGGAGCAACGTACGATGAGCCTATGATTCGCGCCCAGAAAAAGGCTGTCTACGACTCCGGGCTTCAAAGCTGGCTTTCATGGGATCCCGCCAACCGCTACACGTCTGAAGGCTACGATAACGAGGAATAATAAATATGCCTGAAAACTTTGAAAAATTCGCATTGAGGGCAAGAAGAAGATTTTTTATCTCGACAGGATTTTCCATTTTAGCTCTTCTAGCAGCGGGTTTTTTCAAATCCATATTTCTTTCCATCGCACTTTTCTTTTTTGTATTACTCCTGCTTGCGTCGGGCTTTTGGGAAATAATAAAAGCGACAAAATCGGTTTACCGGGAGCGCGAAGAAAGGCTGTCTATTTTGGCATCGCTTTCCGACGGGATTATCCAATATAGCGCGGACAAAAAAATTATTTTTATGAACCCGAAAGCGGAGGAATATTTTGGCGTCAAGCAAAAAGATATAGCCGATTTAAAAATCGTCCCGGACTTATGGGACGATAAGCCAATCTATCGCGCCTTGGTCGAGATAATCTATCCGGAATTAGCACCCTTTACTCTAGCGCGAGGGGGTGAGAGCTTTTCGTCCGAGAAGGGTATTGAGATCCATACTTCCCGCCCGGAATTGCGGTTATTCGTTTTAAGCAAGGAAATTAAAAATACCTCGGGCGAAGTTACTGGGCATGTGAAAATAATGCGCGATATAAGCCACGACGCGCTTATTTCAAAAATTAAGTCCGAATTCGTATCTGTAGCCGCACACCAGCTTAGAACCCCCTTGGCGGCTCTAAAATGGACTTTAAGGCTATTTATAGATGGAGACATGGGTCCGCTCGAGCCAAAACAGCTTGAATTCCTGAATCGAGGTTTTGAGACGGCGGAGAGGATGATCAAACTTGTAAACGATCTTTTAGATGCCGCGCGGATTGAAGAAGGTAGGTTCGGGTATGAATTCATAGAAATTGATTATCTGGATTTTATTGCAAAACTGATTAAGAATTATGAGCTTGTTTCAAAAGAAAAGAAAATAAGTATCAATTTGTTCCCAGTCAAGGATTTGATCCCGACAATTTATGCAGATCGAGACAGGCTTTTGCTTGCGTTTTCAAATATCATCGAAAACGCGCTCCGTTATACGAATGCGGCTGGAAAAGTAGATATTGATATTTCTTTGGAAAAAGATTATGTAAAAACGGTTATTTCGGACACTGGAGTCGGAATCCCCAAAGAAGAACAGAAAAGAGTATTTTCGAAATTTTTCCGCGCCTCGAACGCAATCCGGCTAGAAACGGAAGGAACCGGCCTCGGGTTGTTTATAGTCAGAAATATTATCAGGCGGCACGGCGGCGAAGTTACCTTCGTTTCAAAAGAAGGGAAGGGGACCGCGTTCACGATTTTGCTCCCGATCAAGCGCGAGCTAATCCCGATGAGGGAAGGGCGCGCCGTCGAGGAATATTCGGAGGGGATTTAGGCATATCCGTTTCTCACTTTTCATGCTGGAAAATTCAGCTCTGATTTGATATAATGATGTGATATGGAAAAGACGAGCAAGCCATCAGCGCTTAATAATTTTATAAAAAAGCGGCGGCATTTGATTTGGTACGTAGAGGATTTTGATTGTCTCTCCGAGGAGGCAATCGTGGAGGGCGTTTTGAATTATGGAGATTTCGACGATGTTAAAGAATTAATCTCCATTCTAGGGATAAAAAGAGTTTCAACCATTTTTAGAAAGCAACTCAGGCATAAAAGGATTAACTACGATCCTAAAACTATAAATTACTTCAGGCTGTATTTTAATCGCTATGCATAAAGAAATTTTAACGCTAGAGCAATTGGAGCTCACGCCGCTCCTTAAAAAATTTTCTAAAGATTTTTATCTGGTGGGCGGGACTGCGATAGCTTTTCATATCGGCCATCGGCGCTCCATAGATTTCGATCTATTCACGGCTAAAGAATTTGACAACATCACGATTAGAAAGAAGCTGCCAAAAGGTATTAAAATAGAGCGAGTATTCAAAGACGAAACCGGAAATTATACAATCAGCATTAACGGAGTAAGGTGTACTTTTTTTCATTATCCTTTCCTTATACATATATCTAAAAGTCTTAATGACGCAATCAAATTGCCCAACTTGCTAACGCTTGCAGCGATGAAGGCATATGCGCTGGGACGCAGAGCCAAATGGAAAGACTACGTCGATCTCTATTTTGTTATGAAGGATTATTATACTCTCGGGCATATCGTGGAAAAAGCCAAAAGAGTTTTTGGAAATGAATTTAATGAAAAAATTTTTAGGGCGCAACTCGCTTATTTTAAGGACATAGATTATTCGGAGAAAGTAATCTATCTTCCGGGGTTTGAGACAAAAGACGCTCTGATCAAGAAAAAATTAACAGACTTCAGTGTAGCGGAGAGATAATGCTTTGCCGTGGAGGAATATTCGGAGGGGATTTAGGGCAGCAAATAATTAAACTTTAACTGCATAAATTTCATTTGCGTAAGTGGGGACAAAAAGAGTCTTTGATTTAAGGTCGTAAACTGGTTTATTCGTTATACGTTCAGTCGTTCGAAATATGCTCAAAAGTTTTCCGGAGCTTGCTTCAATCTCGTATATTACTCCGTCTGTAGCTCCTACCCAAATGGATTGTTCTACGATTAATGGGGTAGTCATGGCGCGTCCGCCACATTGATAATCCCAATTCAATCCTTTCGTATCTAAATTTATTGAATAAATCTTCTTGTCTAAAGATGAGACAATTACATTATTTTCATATATCACTGGCGTTGAATAAATTGCGGCCAAAGTTTTAAATTTATAAAAAAGCTCTCCGGATGATAGATTAAGCATATAAATATATCCGTCAAAAGCGCCAAAGATTAATAACTTTCTTTTATCGTCGATGCAGAGAGACGCTTTAATTTCTCCTCCAGCCTGAAATTCCCAAAGGAGTTTTCCGTCTCTAGCGTTAAATAAGTAAACTTTGCAATCATTGCTTCCGATGGCTACAACTTTGTTTTTTTCATCGTAAACGGGAGATGAGTGGGTTAATTCCGGCATCGTGAAATCCCATTTTTTCTCTCCAGTTTTGAGATCAAGTGCCGCTATCCCTCCGCGTTTTCTCCAAAGTCCGAACTCAAGGCCGATAAACATTAGACCAAGATCTGGCGCAACGGCGGGCGAAGAGCCAACCCAATCCGTCTCCATAAAAATCCAGTTTACTTTTCCGGTATTCTTGTCTAAGGCGTAAACATTTCCATCATACGAACCAAAGTATACGAAATTATTCCAAAGAGCAGGGGAGGAAAAGATGCTTTTTCCTTTGGCGTGCCAACCGACCTTATATTTCCAGACAGGAGAGCCGTCCTTTTTATCTATCGCCCAAAAATAACCGGAATCGCTGCCGAAATATAGTTTTTGGCCGTCGATAACCGGAGCGGATTTTGGGACTCTGTAAAAGTAGTTTGGATTTGGGCTTTGGAAATACCATAGAATCTGGAAATCGGATCTTATTTTGCTCTCCCTTTTTGACATTGAAAGGCCAAAATCTTCTAGTGTAAAAAGAGATACCATTTTGATGCCATTTTCTTTTAGAAATTCGTAAGAATCCAGCGGTCTATAACGGACGAGAGTGAAAATAGTGTCAATCTTTTTCCCAGCCGTTTTTAGTATTTCGATTTGATGCAACATTGTTTTTCCGCTATTTATCAGGTCATCGATTAGTATAATTTTCTCATCGTTTAATTCTCCCTCTATTATCTTTTGGAGTCCGTCGGGCTTTCGGCTCTTGCGTATAAAAACCCCGTTAACCGGTTTTCCCGCTTCCGCGCTTTTTAGAACAATTGCTCCGATTAAAGGAAGGGCGGCGGTTTCCTGTCCGCATATCTGGAAAGGGTATTCTTTTTCAAATGTTTCCCAGAATATATTTGCCGCCAACTGCAGGGCCTCTGGGCGCATCAGGGCGTTTCTCGAGTCAAAAAGCCAACTGCTTTTCCCTCCGGCAACGGATATAATTTGTCCATCCGTGCTTTTGACAACAGAATGTTTCTGAAAGATATTTTTTAATTTTTCTAAATCAGCGCCATCCATATCGGCAAATTATATTATAATTTTGACAGATAAATAAGATAGAATAACAATTAGGCAATAAAGTTATAATATATTAAATATTACCATATAGGGAAAATGAAAATACTAATAGTTGGTTACAAGGGAAGTGAACATGCGCTTGCGTGGAAACTACATCAATCTGCGAAAGTAAGCAAAATCTATTTTGCACCAGGAAACGCTGGCACCGCTACTCTTGGAGAAAATTTACCACTTAGAAGAATAATAGACATTGTGGATTGGCTTAAGGTAAATAGCGTAGATTTAGTTCTTACGTGCTCAGCCTCATGTTTAGCTGAAGGACTAGCAAATGAGGTTGAAAAACTTAAAATTCCCTTTTTCGGGCCAACAAAAGCAGCAGCTCAAATTGAGTGGTCAAAATCATTTGCTAAAAAATTTATGCGGGATAAAGGGATTCCAACTGCCGCATTTGAAATTTTCTCTGATATTGATCAAGCAAAGCAGTATGTGAAAAATCAAAATTTTCCTCTGGTAATAAAAGCAGATGGTTTAGCGTATGGACTTGGCACGATTATTGCAAAAAATCTTAGAGAGGCTGAATTGGCTTTGGGGAACTTAATGGAGAAAAAAATATTCGGAAAAGCTGGTAATGCCGTCGTCATTGAAGAATTTTTAGAAGGACGGGAAATTTCCATACACGCGTTTTGCGATGGCGACGACGCAGAACTCTTTCCGGTATCGCGGGATTACAAACGACTCTTGGACGGTGATAAGGGGCCAAATACCGGAGGTATGGGTAGCATTGTGCCAGTTCCATGGGTAACGGCTGAAATGATGGGCGAAATTAAAGAAAAAATTGTGATGCCGGTTCTTTATGGACTCAAAAAGATGGGCAGACCATTTATGGGCATTCTATTTCCTGGGGTTATGATAACCTCAAGGGGGCCTGTGGTCTTGGAATTAAATGTAAGGTTTGGTAATCCTGAAACTCAGTCATATATGCGAATTTTGAAGACTGATTTAGTAGATGTACTTCTTGCTTGTGTAAATAAAAATCTGAAGAATTTTTCCATTGAATGGTCTGATAATTTTGCATGTTGTGTAATGGCGGCCGCTGAAGGATATCCGCGGAAATATAAAAAGGGCATTAAGATCAGCGGCTTGGGTGCTTTTGACGCCAATTCTGAAGTAGTTATATTTCAGGCCGGAACAAAAATTAACGGCATGGATACGGTCGTAGATAAGATGGGGCGAGCGCTGGGCGTGAGTGCGATTGGCAATGATCTAAGCTCGGCGATCCGTAATGCATACGAAGCGTTAGATCGAATAAAATTTGACGGTATGCAGTTTCGAACTGATATTGGCAAGAAAGCATTAATTCCATTCAGATGAGCAATAATGGAAAATTAGATTTCCTTATTTCTCCCGAAAAATATTTTCCCCCGGATGTTAAACGAGGATCCTTATTGAATAATGAGGCATTTATTTTAGCAGTTGAGAGGTATTTAGATGCGCTATCCGAATCACAATATTGGCCTTCATCAAGAATTGAAGAATTTCAAACATTACGCCTTCGCAAATTCACCGGCTTGATTGAAAAAAAATCCCAATTTTGGTCGCAGTATTTTCATCGATATGGATTTTATCCAGAAAAAGCCGCACTCGAAGATCTTAGGAATCTCCCAGTCCTTAACCGCAAAATGCTTTTGGAATTGGGAGATAAAACCTATATTAGAAATGACTCTATGAATCTACCTACATTCTCATATTATAGTAGCGGCACGACAGGAGTTTCATTGAAGCACTTTTATAGTGAGCGCGAAATTCTGATAAATTATGGAGTTTTCCTTTTTAGGCACCCTGCGCTTGAAAAATTTTCTATAGGCAAGCTACTTTCAAGGAAGTCTTTCGTAGTTTTGGGCATGCCGGGCTTCAAGCATGTTTTTGAAAAAGATTTTTTTTATAAAAACTTTCCATTTATCCGTTCCCAGGATTTGGATAATTCAGATTTACGCAAGGAAATCTATGCGAGTATTCGCGGTGCAGCGCCGGCTTTCTTGGTGGGCTACGGTTCGTTATTAGCTAAACTTGCCGAATGGATTATAGAGGATAATGTCCAGCTTCCAATTTTTGCTGTCAGAACTACGAGCGAACCAATTTCGACAACAGAGCGCGAGACCATAAGGCAAATTACAGACGGGCCGGTAATAAATATGTTGAGCGGAAACGGCGTCGGTTATATTGGATTTGAATGTCAGAACAATCAAGGATGTTTTCATATAAATTCCGAAACAAATATCATGGAAATTGTTAATGACGATAGAGTCCTACCGGAAGATGGCGATGAGGGGGAATTAGTTATTACATCTTTTGCATATACTTTAAATCCTGTTGTGCGCTATGCGCATAATGATGTTGGACGAATATTTAGTAACTCATGCAAATGCGGGAGAACATTGCCTCTTTTTAAATTCCACGGGAGAAGGGGGTATGAAATCGTATTACCGAGCGGCCGGAAAGTCAGGATGATGTATCTTCATAGGCTGCACAGCAATGTATTGATGGGGGATGCAAGACTGGGACGATTAGCAAAACAGTTTCAAATAATACAAAATCGAATAGACAATCTTCTATTATTGATAGTGCCACGGCAGAAAATTAGTGAAGCGGAAGAGATGAAAATCAGATTGGCGATTACTGAATTATTCAACGGAGAAAAAATTAATATTGAAATGCGATGCGTAGATGTTATTCCAAACGGTCGCGGCCACAAACCATCTTTTTTTGTGCCATTATCTGAATTTCAAAAAAGAAAATTATAAGGAAGATGATATCAATCTTAAGTTTTTTTACGCAAAACATATATCGGGAAATATTCTGATGCGTAATCGGATGCGGTTACGATTGTTTCTAATGAAAATTCTTTGGATATGACATTCGCAAGCTCATCTTTAGTTTGTGAAATAAACGGCAGTCCTATTTCGGCTCGTCTTGAAATCATATTGACTACAGACCTCAAGAAATCCAGTTTTTTTTCATCGGAAGTTTGATATTTCAACAGCTCATTGATTATTGTATGGGGAGAAGTGGTCTGGGTTTTATTATCTCTTAATCTATCTCTTAATCTGTAAAGTAGCGCGAACCTCTGTTCTACTGTATTTTCCAAGTCTTTAGAAGATAAAATCTCCTCAATAATTTTTTTAGGCTCTCTATCGTAAAAATTTGGATTGCATATATGCACTCTTCCGATAAAGTATCCATTGGGTTTCAACAGTGACGCAAGTTTTTCAACAAAAAGTGGCTGTTTGTGTGGTTCAATTTGTGTAAAAACCATATCGCCTACAATGTAGTCAAGAGATTTAGGTCCAAGTGGCATTACTAGCCATTCTGACTTAAGCCATATTTCGTTTTCAGCATCAAGGTTAATACCTAATTTGTTAAGAGCTTGTAAACTTTTTTCAATTGTCACAAATGAAAAATCAGCTATTACGTAATCTTTGAATTCTAATTCGCCTAATAAGCGGCGCAACAAAGGGGTCGAGCCCAATAAAAGCGTTTTTTTCTTGTCACCCTTGGCTGTTAAATATTTTTTATAAAGTCTTAAGTCGTCTTTGGATGGATTTACTGGTGATACACGTATATTCCACGCATAACCGTTATCCCAAAATAATTTAGATTGTTCGTTGCGAGAAAGTTTATTTGCTAAAATTTCTGTTATAAGTCTGCGAATATATAAAAGGTCATTATTCGAAAACCATTTCAATATTGGATAAATTAAACGCATAATATATAGTATATACTAATACCCTAAAATGATTAACATTTATGGAAATGAATGAAAAAGAAAAAGAGATTTTGATTGAAAACTTATATGATTCATTACCAATAACGATTAATTTAAAGAATTTGTTGGGCAATGAGGTTTTTATCAGTTGGTTTTTGCCGAGATTGAAATTAATAAAAGAAATACAACGCTGGCCCCAGGGAAAAATCGATGAGTTGATCGAGATAAAGTTAAAGAAGTTTCTCTCATACTTGAACAATAATTCCGCTTTTTGGCGCGCGCGTTTTAGTGAATATTTTTTAGATCTTCATTCTTCTAATATTTTTGCCGAACTGTCTAAATTGCCGATTACAAACAAAGCCAGGTTAATTGAGTGGGGTGATATTTCTCAGCTATCGCATAATGGCGCTCCGATTGTTGATTTTTGTACGAGCGGGACCACAGGCATCCCCCTAAAAGGGAGAATTGATGAATTTGATATGATCAGAAATGAACTTGTGTATGTCTTTGAGCCTGATGTGTTCGAGATTCAGCGTGTTGGTGAGCTTTTGCGCAGAAAATTTGTACTTTTGCTGGGGAGGAAATCAACGGGACTATGGTCTCCTTTTTCAGAGTATTTTCATCTAGATGCTTACTCTGCCATCAGCAACAAAAAAACAAGACAAGAAATATATAATAAGATTCTTGATAATTCTTTTATCTGCCTTTCTGCTTATTCTTCAGTTGCATTAGAATTAATGAAATATGCCAGAGAAGACGGTAAAGCCCTACCTCTTATTGTTCATATTTCCGGAGAAAGTATTTCTTCAGAAGAAGAAAGGTTCATATACAACACAACCGGAGTTCCGATGACATTTCAATATAATTGCAAAGAGGCCGGGAGCGTAGGAGAAAAATGTCCAATTAACATAGGCGACAGTCTTTACCATATTTATCGTGAGCGTGTCTTGGTGGAAATTGTGGACGACAACGGAAAACGGCTTAATGCTGACGAGGAAGGCAACATCATTGTAACCGTATTTGACCGCACTGCCATGCCGATTATTCGATATTTAACGGGAGATAGGGGAAGAATATTATCGAAGCGATGTTCATGCGGCAGACTCGCGCCACTTCTGGAATTAGACGGGCGGAAAAAAGACATTATTTTGCTCTCTGGCGGCGAATCTTTCAGCATTCTCTTATTCCGGTCGCTTTTTGCGAAAGAAATTGGATTAAAGAATATTGCAAAATATCAAATCGTACAAAACAGAATAGATAGTTTGCAGATAAATATTGTTCCGAGAAAACAAATAAGTTCAGAGAAATTAAAACTCATTGAAACAATTTTGGAAAATAATCTAAAAATGAAAGCTAAAGTTGCTATTCGGAAAGTGGGACAAATAGAAAGTTATCTCAGCGGAAAAAATAGAGTTTTTATTCCATTAGGCGAATACGAAAAAAGCGATATATAGAAAAACAAGGACTTCAGCTGAAGTCCTTGTTTTTTGCCGCTGCGTCCTTTTTTACGAAACCTTTTTTAAGGACGCGCTACCGGTCGAGCTTCTCCCTTCCAATTTGTCGCCATTGCGAAGTAGGGTGTAAGTGTAGGTGTTTCCTGAATGCGGGAAATAGACTTTAAAAGAAACTTTATCGCCCTCCACCTCGCCATTTATGTCTCCAAGACCCTGCTTGCCTTCTGGAGAAGTTTGGGTGTTTGTCCCGACGATTTTGTTTCCGTCGACTACTTTCAAATCGAGTTCAGTGGTCCAGCCGGAACCTCTCTGTGCAAACCACTTTCCGTTCAGCCAGTTGTGGTCGGGGCTGCCGGGAAGATGAGTTGCGCAGCCTCCTAAGAAAATCACAAGACATATAAGGGGAATACACCCTTTTAGCATATACATATCCTCCTTTCAAAGATATTTATATATAGGTTACCATATACCTTGTTAAGATACAATATAAATAGTTAATATTAAGTTATGGATCAGAAGTTTTCTATTAGGATTGTCCTGTGGCTTCTTCTCGCCATATTAATTGGAGCAATCGGTTTTTATTTTTATACTTCTTACGAATCTCCGGTAAACCATTTAATAGAAGGAGTTCCTTATTACGGCGTATATAATTTATACCCCGATTACGCCAGCGCTGCGATTTCAGTTGCGACTGTACTTCGTTTCTATAGTGACGAGAGAGTTTCTTTTAGTGATCTAAAAGATATGTTTCCGGATGCTAGGCATAAGGAGGAGGACGACTTATCAAATTCTCAAAAAGCTTTAGAATTTTTTGAAACTCAAGGATATAACGCCTTCAGTATCAAGCTTTTGGATGATGAATATAAAGATAATAAGGTAAAAGAAATTAAAAAATACATCAAGAAAGATGTTCCGGTGATTGTAATTCAGCAGAAGCGTCTAGATACGAAGGAATCCGATATTGAAAAGTCCGGTTGGCGGGTGGTTATAGGCGTCTTTGACGACAAAAAAGAAATAATTGTGCATGACGCGAGTTTAGGCAATAATTACGTTTTTTCATTTGATGATTTTGAAAAATTATTTTTCCCCGGAGCATCTAGAATGATTGCTGTGTGGCCTGATGAATTGTTGGCAAAGAGTTTGCTCAAATCGGAAAAACCGGAGCCATATCCGACTCGATCAGCGATTATGGATAATGGTTACGCAATAATAGGAGAGGCTGGAAGAGCCAGAGCAGCGTCTGCTACAGCAGACGCATTTTGTAGGGAATTATCTGATACCCCTACGTCGGAGCAGGTAAATAAATATATTGAATTTACTAAGGAATCCATTCGTTATCGGGACGAGGTATTGAATAATCCGGCATTTGAACTTATGCCCCCGTTGTTCCAATTCAGAAATAAGTTATGGAGAGCAAAATCTCTGATGCATATAGGCGAAGTATCAAAAGCGCGTGATATATTTATCAACGAGCTCTTACCCGTTAATAAAGATTTGGATCGAGCAGTCGAGGGATTTGAATTTATTTCTGACAGTTCGACCGCGGACTCGGAGTCAAGAAGATCTGAGCAAATTATTAACGGCCAAATGCCTTATCTGTATGAGATGATTATGCGTACATATCAATATGAGGGCAGATATGATGAAGCAATCGCGGCTTATCAGCCTTATCTTAAAATGGACCCTACAAATGAGTATGTGTTAAGGACTTTATCGGACTTACGTGATCATAAAATTCCACGCACCATAAAATGCATGGGAGGAAAAAGTGTGATAAAATAAAACAAAGATGAAAAAGATTTTTAGATTGATTAAATATTTCTTTTTAGGCATAGTTTTTGTCGTTTTTGCTTTCTTGCGTTGGGTTTCGGGTGGCCAATCTAGCGACTTAGATCACAAGAAATTATCTAACGACGATCTAAAGAAATCACTTCCGCATTTTCCTGAAGTAAACGCCGATGTGCCCAGCGTTGGCGATATGGGAGACGGTGATGCCGGTGATGATGATGGTGATGATGATGGAGGGTGTTAGTTAGGTAAGCGTTTTAAAGTTGTAAAATAAATAATGTTCAAAAAAAATTCCCATGTTTGGATTGCTATTTTGGGGATTCTGGCGTTTATCTTTCTATATTCTCAAGATTCTTTGGCGCGCGCGGCTTGGCAAAAATATAGATTCGCGAATTTAGCTTTGGCGCTTAACCGGTCGGATGCCAAACTTGCAATGGGAATCGGGAATTACTATTTCAACGGCCCCGGGGGATATGATCTAGATAGGGCGGAGGCGGGATTTAATAAAGCCATCGCGATAGATAGTAAAATTTTATGGGGGCATTATCAGTTAGCCCGCATTTATTTTGTGAAAGGCGAAAAGAATAAAGCACTTTCGGAAATTAATAGAGAACTTGAAGCAAATCCGGAAAATTTGCGCGCGCTTTATGTGAGAGGGCTTATTTATGGGTATATGGATGATTTAAGGCGCGCCGAGGATGATTTTCGGCGTTTTACCCTGTGGTCGCCGGAAGAGTGGGCCGGGTATAATGATTTGGCCTGGATTTTGGCTAAAGAAGGAAAATATGACGAGGCTGTGGAGGTTTTAATGGGAGCTTTGGATAAAGTCCCGCGCGCGGAGAAAAATCCATGGATTTGGAATAGTTTAGGCGTTGCCCAGCTAAATTTGAAAAATTACTCCGCGGCAAAGAGCTCTTTTCTTAAGGCCAAAGAGGCGGCCGATGCCATGACGCTTAAAGAGTGGCAGGCGGCCTATCCGGGGAATAACCCAACTGAATCCGAGAAGGCGTTTTTGGATTTTAAGCTGGCGATTGAAAAGAATATTGAGACAAGCTCTGTTGATAACCGATTACGGGAGTAATAAATAAGGGTGTATTCTAGGTATATGGGAAAGAAGGCGCTTCTTGCCTCAAGTTTGATAGTTTTTTCAGCAATTGTTTTGTCTTTTAGCATTTTCTTTTTTCAAAATGATGATCTCGCCAGCGCGGCTTTTGAAACGAAATTTATAGACCGCGTCGGCGCTGGCTTTATGGCCCCGGCTTGCGGGTCTTCAAGCGCCCCGGCAGAATGTGTGGGAAGCGGCGATTTAGTAGTCAATTTGAGTTGGGCACAGGAACTTGATCTCGCGCAGTGCGAAAATGGAATGGATGATGATGATGACGGAAGGATAGACTACCCTGCGGATAGATTATGCGCTTCTCCGGACGATAACGATGAGGATACTGAAGGGCTTGGTGGTCCTGCACTCGAGTGCCAAAATGGGTTTGATGATGATGATGACGATGGGACGGATTATCCAGGCGACTGGCAATGCGTTTCTCTTGCTGATCCATCGGAAGGAGGGCCGGAAGCTTGCCGAGAGGCAAGGATAGTAATTACAACGACAAGCGGAGCAACTGTCCATGATGTCTCGGGAATTCCGTGTCCGCAGGGGCAAGGAAGCTACCAATGGACAGGCGCGTCTTACGGGACTTCTTATAATTACACGGTGACTGGTTACGCGGAAGAAGGAATGACCGGTAAAACTGTTGACTCAGTTGGCAACGTAGGAGCGTATTCTTCCATCGCTGTTTCCGGATCAAATATATATATAAGCTACTATGACAACACCTTAGGAAAAAAAGATCTAAGATTTGCCAGATCGACAGATGGCGGAAATTCCTGGACAACTTTTCCGCCAGTCGACTCCACTGGCAATGTCGGGCAATACAGTTCCATCGCCGTTTCCGGCTCGAATGTGTACATAAGCTACCGTGATGCTACAAAAAGCGCTCTTAAGTTTTCTAAATCAACAGACGGCGGAGTAACTTGGCTTGCTTCAGATATAAAAACGGTCGATTCCGTAGGCAACGTCGGCCAACACAGCTCCATCGCAGTTTCCGGATCGAATATTTATATAAGCTACTATGACAACACCTTAGGCAAAAAAGATCTAAGATTTGCCAGATCGATAGATGGCGGAAATTCCTGGACAACTTTTCTGCCAGTCGACTCCACGGGCAATGTTGGACAATATAGCTCCATTGAGGCGGATGGATCAAATGTTTATATCAGCTACCGCGATGTAACTAACACCAACCTCAAATTTGCCAAGTCCACAGATGGCGGCGCCACGTG
>Ga0209751_10000124_pt1 | contig 77948 bp, 57 predicted proteins | sample RifCSP13_1_FD_184019 | JGI IMG/M metagenome (GOLD analysis project Ga0209751, IMG submission 184019) | Soil microbial communities from Rifle, Colorado - Rifle CSP2_sed 13_1 (SPAdes) (version 2) | ecosystem: Environmental > Terrestrial > Deep subsurface > Rock core/Sediment | place: Rifle...
AAGGAGGACCCGAAGGCGAACGCGCAGGCGTTCCGCACGCGCCCGTGGACCGTGACCGTGGACGGGCTCGTCAACAAGCCGGCGCAGTACGCACTCGAGGACTTCATCAAGCCGTCGGCACTCGAGGACCGCATCTATCGTCACCGCTGCGTTGAGGCCTGGTCCATGGTGGTCCCCTGGCGCGGCTTCCCGCTCGCCGACGTGCTCAGGCGCGCCGAGCCCACCTCGCAGGCGAAGTACGTGGCCTTCACGACGCTCCACGATCCGAGGCAGATGCCGGGCCAGCGGTGGCCCGTGCTCCAGTGGCCGTACGTGGAAGGGCTCCGCCTCGACGAGGCGATGCACCCGCTGACGCTGATGGTCGTCGGCGTCTACGGGCGCACGCTGCCCAATCAGAACGGCGCGCCGCTCCGGCTCGTGGTGCCGTGGAAGTACGGCTTCAAGGGAATCAAGTCCATCGTGCGCATCCGGTTCGTCGCCACGCAGCCGAAGACGGCGTGGAACATCAGCGCGCCGCACGAGTACGGGTTCTACTGCAACGTGAACCCCGAGGTGGACCACCCGCGCTGGAGCCAGGCGAGCGAGCGGCGCATCGGCGAGTTCTTCAGGCGCCGGACGCTGATGTTCAACGGCTACGCCGACCAGGTCGCGTCGCTGTACGCGGGGATGGACCTGCGCAAGAACTACTAAGGCAAGTAGACGGTAGACGGTAGACCGTTTACGTCAACGGTTTGCCGTCTACCGTCCACTGTCCACTGTCTACTGTCCACTGTCTACTGTCAACTGTCTACTGTCTACTGTCTACTGTCTACTGTCTACTGTCGTTCCCTCGTCGCTCGGTCAGATGCCTGAGTGGTGGTCGAAAGTCCGCGCGTTTCGCGAGCCCCGCTGGTTCGGGCCGCTCCTCTTCGTCCTCGCGTGCGTGCCGGCGGTGCTCGCCATCGGCGTGATGGCGTCGGACATCCTCACGCACACGCGGTATTTCGGCTCCAATCCGATCAAGGAAGGCGAGCACTTCCTCGGCAAGTGGACGCTGCGCCTTCTCATCGCGACGCTCACGGTCACGCCGCTTCGGCAGCTCCTCGGATGGAACTGGCTCGCGAAGCACCGCCGCACGCTCGGCCTCTTCGCCTTCGGCTACGTGACCATCCACTGGCTCACGTACGCGCTGCTCGACGTGCAGCTCGACTGGGGCGACCTCAAGAAGGACCTGATGAAGCGCCCGTACATCATGATCGGGATGACCGCCTTGCTCCTCCTAGTGCCGCTCGCATTGACCTCGACGCGCAACAGCATCCGCCGGCTCGGCGGGAAGACCTGGAGCCGGATCCACCGCCTGATCTACGTGACGTGCGTGCTCGGCGTCATCCACTTCTGGATGGCGGTGAAGAAGGACATCCGGGAGCCGCTCCTCTTCGCGTCCATCTTCGCGTTGCTCTACGCGTACCGTCTCGGGCGGTGGTGGCTGCGGCGCGAGGTGCCGGGCTCGGCGTAGATTCACGGGCGTGACCACGTCCGGAGGGCACGCTGACCGCTCCGCCGACGGCGCCGAGGAGCGGTGTCGCACGGTCGCCGCCGACGGCGAGGCGGACCGGCCGCGCTTCTCCTCCGCGCTGCTGCTCCTGGCACTCGCCGTCTTCGCCGTGCCCCGGCTGGCGATGCTCACGCGCTATCCGCCGTGGCAGGACGAGCTCTGGACGCTCGACGTGCTCGCGCGCGACTTCCCGACGATGCTCCGCTGGATCGTCGCGGACCAGACGCATCCTCCGCTCTTCTACGCGATGGCGTGGGTGTGGCAACGCGTGGGCGGTGACGCGCTCTGGTGGATGCGGCTCCTCCCGGCGCTGATCGGGATCGCCGCGGCCGTGCCGCTCGTGGCGCTCTGCCGCGCGGCGCGGCTCGGCGCGCTCGGCACGTGGCTCGCGGTCCTGCTCGCCGCGGCGAGTCCCTGGCTCGTGTTCTATTCGGCCGAGCTGAGAGGCACCGGGCTCTACGCGACGCTGGCCGTCGCGTCGCTGGCGGCGTGGCTGCGCGCGCGCGACTCGGCGACCAACGATCGCGCGCCGTGGCGTCTCCTCCTCGTGGTCAACGTGGCGATGGTGTACTCGCACTACTTCGGGTGGCTCGTCGTTGCCGCCGAAGGTGCCGACGCGCTCGTCGCCGCGCGGCGGCGCCTGCCGCGGTTCGTGCGTATCGCGGCGTGGACCGCGCTCGCGTTCGCGCCCTGGGTCGTGCTGGTCGTGCGTCGCGCGATCCGCTTCCCGCGCGGGCTCGAGATGGTGGCGTGGATTCCGCGTCCCACTCTCGGCGACTTCCTCGATCCGTATCGCGCGGCGTTCGGCGCGTCGCCGTGGCTCGGTGTGGACCTGGCGCTGGTCGTGCTCGCGGGCGGCGCGATTGCGTGGCGGCTCGCGCGGGAGGGCGGCGGCCGCGAGGCGGGAGGGAGTGAGCACTCGGGGCGCGACGACGCCGGCGAACGTGGCGAGCGCCGCGCACGCGAGGGGCCGCTCACGCCGCTCGCGCTCGCCGCCACACTGCCGGCCGTGATCGCGCTCGTCGCGAGCGCCACGGGTCCGCGTTCGATGTGGGTGGCGCGCTATCTGCTCGCGGTGGCGGTGCCCTTCCTCGTGCTTGCGGCCGCGGCGGCGACGGGCCTCCTCGCCCCGCGCCTTCGTCCCGCCGCGCTCGCCCTGGCGCTCTGGCCCGCGGCGCTCACTGCGTGGCACGGCGCGCGACGCGACGAGAAGGTCGCGTACGACGCGATCGTTCGCGGCATGGTTGCGCGCGACTCGGCGCGAGACTCGGGGCGCGACACAACGCGTGACGTCGCGCGCGACGCCGCCGCGCGAGCGACGCCCGTCGTGGCCCTCGACTACGAGGAAGGGGGCCCGCTCGCGTGGGTCGCCGCGCACGGCCACGTGTCGTTTGCCGTAACGACGGTGCCGAGCGTGGACAGCATTCACTCGCCCCGAGCGTGGGTGGTGTGGAACGCGGCGCAGCCGCCGCCGGGTCCTCCGGCCACGGCGCGCCTCCTCCGCCGTGGCTACCGCGTCGAGGACGAGTTCTTCGTGCGTGGGATGGACGACTCAGTCGTGGCCGTCGCCGTGCGGCGAGCGCGCTGAGCGTGCCGGCGCGCCGCACGCGGCGCTGCTTCGCCGTCGTCGCGCCGGGGCTCGAGGCGCTCGCCGGCTCCGAGCTGCACGCGCTCGGTCTCGCGAGCGGCCCCGCGGAGCGCGGCGGCGTTCCGTTCGAGGCGACCGACGAACAGCTCTTCACCGCCAATCTCCGCCTCCGGACCGCCAGCCGCGTGATCGTGCGCGTGGCGGAGTTCAAGGCGAAGGCGTTTCACGAGCTGGAGCGGCTCGCGCGCGGGGTGCCGTGGGAGGAGTTCGTCGCGCCCGGCGGCGCGGTGTGTCTCGCCGTGACCTGCCGCAAGTCGCGCCTCTATCACTCCGGGGGCGTCGCCGAGCGAGTCACGGACGCGATCGGGCGGCGCGTGCCGGGCGCTACCGTCGGGCGCGCCGCGCGCGGGGAAGAGCGGAGCGACGCTCAGCTCCTCCTCGTGCGCTTTCTGCACGACACCTGCACGATCAGCGCCGACAGCTCCGGCGAGCTGCTCCATCGCCGCGGCTATCGGCAGGCGACCGCGAAGGCGCCGCTGCGCGAGACACTCGCCGCGGCGATGCTGATGGCGCTCGGGTGGGACGGGGAGCGGCCGCTCGTGGATCCGATGTGCGGCGCGGGGACGATCGCGATCGAGGGCGCGCTCCTCGCGCGGCGGATCGCGCCGGGACTCTCACGTTCGTTCGCGTGCGAGCGCTGGCCCGCGGCGCCGGCCGCGGAGTTCCCCGCGCTCCGTGCTGCCGCGCGCGCCGAGTCGCTGCCGCGCGCGCGCGTGCCGATCCTCGCGTCCGACCGCGATGCGGGCGCCATCGCCGCCGCGCGCGCGAACGCCGAGCGCGCCGGCGTGCTCGCCGACATCGAGTTCCGCCGGTGCGCGCTCTCGGCGGTCGAGCCGCCCGCGCTACCAGGGCTCCTCTTGACGAATCCGCCCTACGGCGCGCGCGTCGGCGAGCGTGCCGCCCTGCGAAACCTCTACGCCCAGTTCGGCAACGTCGCGCGGCGCCGCTTCGCGGGGTGGACCGTCGCCTTCCTTTCGGCCGATCGCGCACTCGAGGCGCAGGTGGAGCTTCCGCTCGGGCCCGTCCTCCGCTTCAGGAACGGCGGGATTCCCGTGGAACTAGAGGCCGTCCGCGCACTGCGGATACCGTGATCTCCTGGAAGCGACCGGCCAGAGCGCAGCGCCAGGTGTCGCCGTGGTCAGAGTACCATCCACCAGGGGAGCGCTACGATGCGATCGTACAGCGCGATCGCGCGATCCCCGGCATAGAGCAACACGCCCTTCGCGCGTTCCTTCGAGCGATCCGCCACGAACTCCCGGAGGTGACGCGCGTCCGCCGGACGAACGGAGCGCCCGGACTTGAGTTCGATGCCGAGCAACTCGCCGGACGGCCCTTCGAGCACGAAATCCACTTCACGACCACCCGCAGTGCGCCAGTAGGTCACCGCGCTGTGCGGGCCCGCGTGATCGGACCAACTCAGCAGGTCCGAAAGCACGAGGTTCTCGAAATGCGCGCCCGTCGGTGATGACGTCCCGGCGAGGAACATCGCCAGGCCGGCATCGAACCAGTAGAGCTTCGGCGCCTTGATGAGCCGGGTGGTCCGATTCCGGGCGAACGAGCTCACGCGCGTGAGCTGGAACGCCGTCTCCATGAGCGCGAGCCAGCGATGCACCTGCACCTGGGCGAGCCCCGTGTCGCGGCCGAGCTCCGTCTGGTTGAGCAGTCCGCCGATGCGAAGCGCCGCGGCCTGCATCAGGCGGTGATAGTCGAGCGCGTTCTCGATCTGGGTGATCTCGCGGACGTCGCGATCGAGATGGGCCTGGATGTACGACGCGAACCAGGCGGTGCGCTCCTTCGCGTGGGTCAGGTGTACCGCCGGCCAGGGGAACCCGCCGGCTCGCACCTGTTCTCTCCAGTCGGCCGGCGGCAGCGCCAGCGCGGCCAGCGCCTTGACCCAGCGCTCGGCGGGTTGCGCGAGCAGGACGTCCCACGCGCCGGCCGCGGCCTGGCCGAGCGTCTCGCGCCGGGTCATGCTCCGCAGTCGCACGTAGGTCGCGCGTCCGGTGAGACTGTCGGCGACCTGCTTCATCGTCAGGGGGTTCGCCGACCCGGTCACGAGGTAGTGTCCGCGCCTGCGTCGCGTCCCCATCCGGTCCACGGCGCGCTTGAGGGCCAGCACGAGCGCCGGCTCGCGCTGGATCTCGTCAATGACGAGGGGAGGACCAGCTTCGAGCACCGCGAGCGGGTCCTCGCGGACGCGCGCGCGTGTGTCTGGGTCGTCGAGGAGGAGGACCTCCCGGCCCTGTGCGCGGGCGAGGCCCTGGAGGAGGGTACTCTTGCCCGACTGCCGCGGGCCGATCAGGAACACGACGGGATTGACGCGCGCCGCCTGCTCGACGGCGCGCGCGGCGAGGCGCGGGAGGAGTTCCGGGTTGGTCACACGGGTGGCTCGCTCGTGTTTCCTGTTGATGGATGATAATCATCCATTCAAAGGAAACAAGGCCCAACGGTCAGCGCTCCAGGCGATGGCTCGAGAGCCACACCCCGCGGCCGAGCGGCCCGAAGCTGCGGCAAGCCTCGCCGCGCCGAATCTCAGAACTCGAACCCCATCGCCAGGTTGAGATGATCGTTCGCGAACATCCCGCTCGCGTACGTCGTCTCGAGCCGCCGGTACTCGAACCCGAACACGAACCGCCCCGCCGGCCGCAGGTGCAGGTGCGCTTCCATCGCGACGTTCTTGAGTCGCGATCCGGCCGGGAGGTCCGCGTCGCGCGGGTCGTCGAAGCCGTAGCCCGCTCCGATCGTCACGCGCGCCGACGGCGTCACGTTCAGCTGGCCCCACGCGCCACGGCTGCGCACGGGAATGCCGATCACCCCGAATCCCTGGCCGATGCCGCCGCCGCCGAGCCCGCGCAGCGCCTGGCCTGAGAATCCCTCGCCGCGCAACTCGAGCTTCCGGCCAAGTGGAATCCGCGCGTCCACCGTGAACGCCTCGCTCACGAGCAGCGAGTCACCTGTCGTCGCGAACCACCCGCGGTGCACACCAATGCCGATCTCGCCGGCCATCTCATCGGCACCCCAGCTAACGTGCACGCGCCCCTGAACAAACGGGCGCCGGGAGCGTTCGGCGGCGTCGTTGTCGGTGTCGAAGACGCCGGCCGCGTCGCCGCTGGTGGGCGCAAGCACCGCGCCTTGCACGCCCAAGCGCACGGCGCCGCCGCCCTCGAGACCGACCCGCACCTGCGGCAGCCAGAGCCAGAGATTCCCCGCGGTGGCGAACCCCGGCGTGCCGATGGACGCGAGGCTCACGGGATTCACGCCGCTCACGAGCGGCGACTCCTGCCCGATGAGCAGCTCGGCGTGCTTCCACGACGCGATCGCGCGCGCGGTGCGGAGCCGGATCAGCGGGAAGGTCCTGCCGCCCGAACTCGGCATCTGCCCGCCGAAGAAGTCCACGTCCACGTCGCCGCGAAACTTCCCGCCGAGCATGTCGAAGGAGGTCACCGCGAGTCCGAGCGTGGTCTGGCGAATCGCCATCCCCGCGCCGCCCTGCGGGAGGCCGCTCGCCGTGTCTGGGCGCACGAAGAGTGGCACGTCCACGTTGTTCACGCGACGGGAGTTCGAGAACGCGGTGACGAGCACACGGCCCGACAGCTCGAGCATCGCGTGCGACCGCGCCTGCACGCCGCTCTGCGCCTGCGCGGCGAGCTGCTCCTGGAGCAGCTTGATCGCCTCTTCGGCGCGCTCGAGGCGCTCGGCGAGTGAATCGCGGCGCGCCCGCGTGGTGTCCTGGGCCGGGAGCGGCGTGGCGCTCCCCAGGGAGGCGAGCAGCGCGAGCAGCGCCACCTCGCCGAGGAGCGCGCCACGCGTGAGGAGCGCGACGCTCGTAAGGAAGGCGCGCCAGCTTGACCATCGCGCCACGGAACGTCTATCGTTGCGCACCGGGGAATCCTCGGGAGTGTGCGTCATGGGAGTCGGAACGATGGGTGGAGTCAGGCAACGGATCGGCGGAATGGTCGTGCTCCTCTCGGCGGGACTGCTCTGCGCGCCGTCGCCGGCGCTCGCGCAGGGCACGGTCAGCGGCCGCGTCGCCATCCAGGAGAAGCCCGGGGAAACGACAACCGACCTCGCCATCACGGTCGTCTTCCTCGTCGGGAAGGGCGGTGCCGCGCGCGCCCCGGAGACGAAGGCGCAGATGGCGATCATCGGCCGTCAGTTTTCCCCGCGCGTGCGCGTCGTGACGGTCGGATCGTCGGTAGAATACCCCAATCAGGACCCGTTCAGCCACAACGTCTTCTCGACGGCGGCCGGCGCGGCGTTCGACCTGGGCTTGTACGGCAGCGGCAAGAGCAAGGCCGCGCACTTCAGGAAGCCGGGCGCCTTCCCGGTGTACTGCAACATCCACGAGAAGATGACGGCGTACGTGGTGGTCGTGGCGACGCCGCACCACGTGCAGGCCTCCGCCGACGGCCGGTGGAGCATCGCGAAGGTCCCCGCGGGAAAGTACGAGCTGCACGTGTGGCACGAGCGCGCGGGCGAAGTCGTGAAGGAGCTGGAGGTGCCCGCGACGGGGCTCACCGACGTGGACCAGAAGCTCGACGCGACCGGCTACAAGCAGGTCGCGCACAAGAACAAGTTCGGCAAGGACTACGCCGCGAGCGGCGTGCGCTACTGAGCGGGCCCAAGCTCTCCATCCTTCCGCATCGAGGGCGTTCGTGAGCGCCAGGGGGCTGACGCTGACCACCAGGATCTTCCTCGGCACGGCGGCGATCGTCGCCGCCGCACTGGGGGCGGTGCTGGCCGTCGCCACGAGCTCGGCGAACAGGACGGCGAGCGCGGCCGTGAACCGCGCGCTCGGCGCCACGCAGGCGCAGGTCAAGACCAAGCTCAACGAGCGACGCGGCTCCCTGCGCGGCCAGGCGGAGCTCTTCGTCAAGGATCCGAACTTCCGCGCCCTCATCGAGCAGAAGAAGCTGGCCGACGTGCTCGACCAGTCGCAGGAGGCACAGCAGCGCATCGGCGCGGACTGGGTGCAGATCACGGACGACGCCGGCGTGCGAATGGCGAAGAGCGATGAGCCCGGCGCGGCGGCCGACACGCTGGCGGGCTCCGCCCTCATCGGCGGCGCGCTCGAGGGGACCGCGAAGAGCGGCTACGGCAGCGTCGGCGACTCCATCGTCTTCCAGGCCGTCGCGGTGCCGATCGCCGGTGCGGGCGCGAATCGGGTCGCCGGCACGCTGATGGCCGTGCGGATGGTGGACAGCGCGTTCGCCGCGTCGGTCCGGGCGGAGGCCGCGAGCGACGTCGCGTTCTTCACCTTCGATTCGACGGGACGGCCGCGGGTCGTGGGGTCCACGATCGGCCGGAGCGCGGAGCTCGTCACGGCGATCGCCGCGCTCGAGAAGCCGGTGCCGATGAACCCGGACGAGCCCGACTCGCTCCGGCGCGTGCAGGTGATGCGCAGCGAGCCGCGGATCGGCGCCACGCACTACGTCGCGGTCGGCGAGCCGCTCTACTCCGCCGCGGGCACGCCCGTCGGCGGATTCCTGGTGCTCAGCGACCGCGACGCGGAGTTCGCCGACTTCAACCGACTGCGCACGATCATTCTGGGCGGCGGCGTGCTCGGCCTGCTCATCGCCGCGCTCCTCTCGTTCGGCATCGCGCGCCAGATCACGCGCCCCGTGATGCAGCTCGTCTCCGCCACGCGCCGCGCCGCCGAGGGCGACTACTCGGCGGACATCGAGGTAAGGGCCGGCGGCGAGATCGGCACCCTGGCCGACGCGTTCCGCGCGATGCTCAACGACCTTCGCGACAAGCAGGCGCTCGTGGAGTTCTTGAGCGGCGCCACGCCGGCCGGCGCGAAAACGGTGCGGCTCGCCGCGGCGGGCGCGACCGTGGCGGAGACCGCGCAGCAGGGCGGCATCACGCCCGGCACGCGCTTCGCGCAGCGCTACGAAGTGAAGGAGGTCCTCGGTGTGGGCGGGATGGGGATGGTCTTCAAGGCGGTGGACGCCGAGCTCGGCGAGGTGATCGCGATCAAGGCGCTCAAGCAGGAGCTGCTCGGCGAGGATCCCACCGCGCTCGAGCGCTTCAAGAGCGAGATCCGCCTCGCGCGGCGCATCTCGCACCGGAACGTCGTGCGCACGCACGACCTGGGCGAGTTCTCCGGCGTCTACTACATCACGATGGAGTACGTCGAGGGGAAATCATTGAAGGAGCTGATCCGCACGCGCGGGCGGCTCCCCGTGCCCGCGACGCTCACCGTGGCGAAACAGATGTGCCGCGCGCTCGAGGTCGCGCACGAGCAGGGCGTCATCCACCGCGACATCAAGCCGCAGAACATGGTGGTGCAGTCGGACGGCGTGCTCAAGGTGATGGACTTCGGCATCGCGCGGCTCGCGAAGCGCCAGAGCGGCGTGACGCAGCAGGGGATGGTGGTGAGACGCCGGAGTTACATGGCGCCCGAGCAGTTGATGGGCGACGAGATTGACGCGCGCGCCGACATCTACGCCGCGGGGTGCGTGATCTACGAGTGTCTCACCGGCGCGACGCCGATCACGGCGGAGAATCAGATCACGCTGATCGCGAAGCTGCTCGAGGACACGCCGATTGCGCCACGCGTCGTGAACGCCGAAGTCCCGGAGGCGCTGAGCGATCTGGTGATGCGGACGCTCGCGAAGAAGGCGGATGAGCGGCCGCAGTCGGCGACGGAGCTGCACGACCTGCTGGCGGCGATCGGGTAGCGGTCGCGGCAACCGGCGCGCGGATTACGCCGCGATCGCCGCCGGCGCCGGCCCGGCGTCCACGAGCCGCCGGCCGACGGGGTCCACCATCAGGTTGAGCCCTTCGAGCGAGCGCGATCCGAGCAGCACGAGGTCGCCCGGCTCGCCGAAGACGACGTCATCGTGCGTCGAGATCGCGCCGACGTGCAGCAGCGCACCGCCGGTCCAGCGCTCGAGGATCGTGCCGCTGGCCTGTCGGAAGCGCATCATCCTGAGTCGCTCGATTCCGAGCGACTCGAGCAACGGCGCGGGAAACCACGAGAGCTCAGCCCCCGTGTCAATGAGCACGCCGGTCAGCCGCGCGCGGGTCCCGCGGCGGGACGGACTCTCGATTTCGACGTCGGTGCGGAAGGACCCCATGTCGTCGGGCATGGTAACTCCGTTTCGGTCGCTGTGTAGCATCATACGATTGCGAGCCGGAGCAATCCAGCGCGCGCCCACGGTCGGATCGTAGGGACCGCCTGTTACCCGCACGCGTTGTCCGGCGCGGCCCGCCACGCGGAAGTGTCCGACCGACAGGTGAGGCGCCCGCTCACCGTTGCCCGCCGCGTCACCGAAGCCGTGACGACGCGCGGGCCGGGCCGGGTAGCTCTTTCAGGAACCCCACTCCCGGGAGGTCGAATGTCGTCACACCTCGTTCGCGTGCTGGTCCGGCGTACCGTTGCCCTCTCGAGTTCCGTGGTGCTCGCGCTGCCCGTCCTGCTCGGCGCGGGAGGCCTCGCCCCCCTGCGCGCGCAGCTCGTCACGCCGAAGACGGTGCCGGTGCACAACGCCCAGCAGTTCGACGTCTTCCCGTCGGCGAACGCCGCGATGGGCGGCGTCTCGATCGCGCTCGACGACTCGCTGCTCGACGCGTTCGTGAATCCGGCGAAGGGCGCTCGCATTCGGCAGGGCCGCTTCTTCACCACACCGTTCTCCCACAGCGTCTCGAACGCGCGCGGCGGGGGACGCACGCTGCCGATCGGCGGCAACGTGCCCGTGGGCCCCTGGACGTTCTCCGGCGTCTTCGCGATCCAGCAGCTCGACCGCTCCGGGCCGATGCGCTGGACCAACGTGATCAGCGATCGTTCGGCGATGAACCAGTACGTCACGACGGCGATCTCGCGCCGGTTGCGCGAGGGTCTCTCAATCGGCCTCACCTCTTCGTGGGGCGACCTCGGCGCGGTGGACGGCGTGGACCTCATGTACGCCACCAGCGACCGCATCACGCAGTCCGGCGACTTCTCGGACCTGCGCGTGGGGCTGCTCAAGGAATGGAACGACAGCCGGTCGTTCGAGCTGCTGGTGCTGCACAACCGCTTCGCGATGACGCACGACGTGCACTACCGCACCTGGCGCTGGGACACGGGCGGCAGGGTGCCGATCTCCGTGGAGCGCACGGACCGCAACGACGACCGGTCGGAGGTGTGGGGCGCGCACGCCCGCTACGTCGCGCCCTACGGCACGGAGGGCTGGCGCTTCGGGTGGATCGGCACGGTGAACAAACTCTGGCATCCGAAGATCCCGACGTACGTGCTCGAGGGGAGCTTCCCGATCCCGCGCGATCCCGGCCACACGACCGGCTTCAACCTCGGCGTCGGCATCGGCCGCACGCGCGGCGGGACGACCTTCGGCGCGGACTTCATCCTCGAGCCCATCCGGACCGAGACGTGGGCCGATGCGGCGAAGGACACGTCGGTCGCGGGCGGACCCGTGATCCGCTCCGGCGCGAAGACCATGGAGAACAGCTTTCGTTTCTCCAACGTGCGGATGCGGCTCGGCTTGAGCCACGATGTCGCAGCCGACAGCTCCGCCGGCCGCATCTTCGGCTTCCAGCTCGGGCTGGACGTCTATTCGATCAACTACCGGCTCGGTCAGACCGACAACGTGCGCAAGACGTTCCGCACGCAGCGCGAGAGCTGGGTCGAATGGGGCCCGGCGTTCGGGTTCCGGTATCAGGCACGGCAGTTCCGGGCGCAGTACACCTTCACCTGGACGTGCAGTGCCACCTCGTGTATCGGAGCGGGAGACCGGGTGATGGTGACCTCGCCGTCGCCGTTGGAGGCCGCGAGCGCTCCCGTCGTGTTCGCGCCGACGGCGGCGCTCACCTTTGACGGAGGGACGGTGAAGACGCACCGGATCTCGGTGTCCGTGCCCATCCGGTAGGCGCGAACAGGTCCCGATACCCCGACACGACGCTCTCAACCAGCGCCTACGACTCGCGGCGTGCTCGATCAAGGCGCGAGAGAATCTCCGGAGCTTCCTTGAGCGTTGCGAGCGGCGCCAACCGATCCGTGATCGCAGGCCAGTCAAGCGCCGATCCCTGACGCGCGACGATGCCGGCGATGTCCACCCAGTCCTGCGGCCGGTCCGCGAATGCCTTGAGTACGATCAGGTCCTCGGCCGAGGCGGTCGTGACCCAGCATCCTGGCGCGAGTTCGGCGCGGGTGGCGCGAGCGATCATCGCTTCCTCAAAGGGGAGTGCGCCAAGCGAAATATCGAGCCCGATGCCGCCCGGACCCTGCGCGAGCACGACACGATTCGCGCGGGCGAATGCCGCGGCATCCGCAATCCGGGGCCGAAAGGCCTCGAGGATGGCGTTGATGAATCGGTCCTCGTCGCCGAACCCCGCGAGGACCGTCGCGTCCACGTCACGCGTCAGCCGGAGCTGGCCCCACCGCAGGTTCGCGACGCCGCCGATGATGCAGGCAGGCCAGCCGCGCGCCCCGAAAAACTCGTCGAGGGAGTGCGCCTGCTCGATGATCGCGATCATCCCCGGAGTCGGGCGAACAGTCGTTGCTGCTCGACGAGGCCGGACCAGCCGGCTGGAGGTGCCGCGGCGAGTGCGGCTGCCAGGGCGTCGTCAAAGTCGCCGATCATCGCCGGTGTGTCCGTTCGGCGAATCTCGTCGCGGCGGATGGCGTCGAGTCGCGGGCCCGCCTCGCGCCACACGCGAACCCACGTCTGTGCGTCAACGTGTCGCATGAGTGAAATATACGGCCTGCTGGCACGGACGCCGACGAAGAAGCCGGACCAAAGGCCGAAGTCGGCGACCGGGATGCACGACCCGCTCGCGGTGATCGCGTAGCGTTACATTCGTTCGCGTCGAGGAGGATTGAAGATGGACGACCGGCGCGCCCTGAGGCCGGCTACGGCGTCATCCCCGGCTGATACGTGCCCAGGAACTCGAGGAACTTCGACACCTCGATGATGTCGCGCCCCGTGAACCGGATCGCGTGCGAGGTGAGCCGCTGCACGCCCGGGAGGTACGCCACGACCTCGGCCGGCGTGTAGTTCTTGAACGTGATGTCGAGACGGATCGGCCCGCTCACCACCCAGGGCTTGAGCGAGCCGCGCTTTGCGAGACCGGCTTTCACCCGCTCCTTGATGAGCGCCTGCCCCGCCTGCGGCGTGAGCGTGTTGGCCGCGTGAAAGCTCAGCGCGCGCTTCACCACCGCGCCCTCGATGGGACCGAGGAGCCGCTGCGCCTCGGCGACGGCGGCGTCGTCCCCCGAGATCGCGACCACGGGCACGCCGAAGTGGCCCGCGATCGCGGCGTTGATGGCGGCCTCGCTCACCGCGACTCCGTTCAGCTCCACCGCGGCGAGGTTCGCGCTCGAGATCGTGTGCGCGCGCACGCCCCGCGGGTTGGTGGTTGACGCGTGATACCCGATGAAGACCGCCGCGCTGAACGACGAGTCAATGCCCTCCATCATCATCAGCGGGCGCGGCCACGAGCGCACGATGCGCACGTCCGGCGGGAATCGCTCGATGAGCAGGTTCTGCCCATTCCCGTGCGCGTCCACGACGACGATCTCGGTGGCGCCCGCCTCCTTCGCGGCCTCGACCGCCGCCAGCGCTTCGGCCGTCATGAACTCGCGGAACCGCGCGTACTCGAAGCCGGTGGGGCCGAGCTGTTCGGCGGTGACGACGCCGGTGACGCCTTCCATGTCCACGGAGATGAGGACCTTGAAGGGACGAGGCTGCGCGGCGAGCGCCGACGCGGCACAGGCGAGGAGGAGCAGCGTGCGAAGTGCGAGCTTCATGGGGCGAATCTGGTCTGCGCCGGAGTGATGCGATAGAGGCGCGGCGCGGGCGCTGCCGCATCCCGGGCCCGGGTCTCCGGCGCGCTCAGCGCGGTGACTGTGCCGTCGTCCGCCGCCGCAGCTCGGACTTCCAGTCGTGCACGACGATCACCTGCGACTCGCCGCCGGTCGGCTTGACCAGCAGGAACTGCTTCCCGTCCGGCGAGACGTCGTAGCTCGCGTGGCCGGTCGCGAGAACGAAATCTCCCTCGAACAGCATCTCACGCGCCGTCACCGCCGGCGGGTTCGTCGTGGTGATGGTCGCCGAGAGGAACTGCTGCCCCCTGTGGTAGAAGAGCCGCCGTCCATCGCGCGACCAGATCGGCGATTCGCCACCGTCCACCGATGCCTGAACCACGCCGCCCGGGCCCGGGAAGGGTCGAACGTAGATCTGCCGCGCGCCGGACTCATCCGACACGTAGGCGACCCATCGCCCGTCCGGCGAGAGCCGCGCGGCGAATTCCGTGGCGGGAGTCGCGGCCACCGGCTTCGACGTCGTGTCGCCGCCGAGCCCACGATACCAGACGTCGGCCGTCCCGGTCGTGCCGGTGCGATAGACGAGCGTCCGGCCGTCGGGAGCGAGCACGCCTTCCCAGAGATCGCGATCGGGTTGCGCCAACAGCAGCTCGGCTCGCCCGCTGCCGTCCGCCGGCTGCCACCAGAGCGACGTCCGTTGCCCGGCGCGGTCGGACCGGAAGAGGACGCGCTTCCCGTCCGGCGCCCACTCCGGCCGCTCGTTGACGGTGCCCTCCGTGGTGAGCCGCATCAGCGTCCCGGACGCGATGTCGAAGCTCCACACGTCGGTCGAGGTGCCCGTCGCCACGTCCACCGCGACGCGCCTGCCGTCGGGCGAGAATCGCGGGCTGTTGTAGGCGCGCGGCTCGGCCAGGAGCGTTCGCGTGGGGCCCGTCGGGTCCACGAGCACGAGCTGACGCGTGGACGATCCGCGCACGTACACGAGCGATCCGCTCCGCGAAAGCGCGGCCTTGGTCGCGCCCGACCCTCCCACCACGACCCGATCCACGGCGAGCGTCGGCGGTCCGGTCGCGCGCAAGCGCCCCGCGTCGAACGGCACCGCCATCAATGAACCGCCGGTGCTGCCGTAGATGAGCTGACCGTCGAGCACGCCCAGCGGGAAGAACCCGGCGACATCGAGCGCGCGCGTGCTGCCGTCCGCGATGGACGCGATCGCGAGCTTCGCGGACGTCGTCGTCCCTCGCCAGAGCGTGTAGACGACGTGCTTTCCGCCGGGCAGCACCGAGGGCCAATACTGCGAGGTGGAGTCGCGCCCGCCGAGCGGACGGATCGCACCGCCGCCCGCGGGCACCACCGCCAGCTTTCCGCGCGTGGAGATCACGATCACGTCGTTGGGACCCCAGCTCGCGCCGTTCATTCCGCCGGGCACCTCCGCGAGCGGAACGGCCGTGCCGCCCGCGACCGCGATCTTCTTGAGCTGCTGGCCGGCGACGAACCCGATGGACCTGCCGTCCGGCGAGAAGAACGGTTGCTGCGCGCCCTCGGTGCCGCTCAGCGGACGCGCCTGGGTGTCGTCGAGCGGTCGCGCGAAGAGTTGCGGGTTCCCGCCGGTCCCGGCGCCGACGTACACGATGAGGGTGCCGTCCGGTGAAATCGCGACCGTGCTGCCGGGAAACGCCGTGGAGGTCCACACGCGCTCGGCCGGCCCGGGCGTGAGGCCGAAGTGCACGGTGGCCGGTCGCTCCTGCCGATGCGCCGCGACCCACCACGCCGTGGCCGCGCCGGCGGCGACCACCAGCGCTCCCACCGTGGTCGCCGGCGACCCGAGCACGCGCGCGAGCACGCGGGCGAGCCGGGAGCGTGCCGCGACCGGCGCGACCGCGCTCGGACCCTCGGCGCTCAGCGTCGCCGAGTTGGCGAGCGCGCGCCCCTGGAGCGCATCCGAGAACTCGTGGGCCGTCGCGAAGCGATCGGCCGGCAGCTTCTCGAGCGCCCGCTCGAGCGTCTGCGCCACGTGCTTCGGCACCGACGGGCGCGCCGTGCGCACGCTCGGCGGGCGCTCCGTGAGCACCTTGGCGATGATCGCCTGCGAGGTGCTCGCGACGTGCGGCGGATCGCCCGTGAGCATCTCGTGGAGCATCGCGGCGAGCGAATACACGTCGGTGCGGCCGTCTATCGCACGGTCACCGGTGGCCTGCTCGGGGCTCATGTACTGCGGCGTGCCGAGCGAGATTCCCGTCTGCGTGATGCGGGCGCCGCCCGCGTTCGACACCGCGAGCGCGATCCCGAAATCCGCGATCACCGGCTGCCCCGCCTGGAGCAGGATGTTCTCGGGCTTGAGATCGCGATGGATCACCCCGTGGCCGTGTGCGTAGTCGAGCGCGCTCGCGACGGCGACGGTGATGTGCACCGCCTCGTCAATCGGAAGCTGTTTCTCGCGTTCGAGCCGCTTCCGGAGCGACTCGCCTTCCACGTACGGCATCACGTAGAAGAGCAATCCCTGCGCCTCGCCCGAGTCGAAGAGCGGAAGCAGGTTCGGGTGCTGGAGGTTCGCCGTGACCTGGATCTCGGCCAGGAACCGCTCCACGCCGAGGACCGCGCCCAGTTCGGGGTTGAGCACCTTGAGCGCGACGTTTCGGTTGTGGCGCGCGTCGCGCGCGAGGTAGACGGTCGCCATCCCGCCGGCGCCGATCTCGCGCTCCACCGTGTAGCGCCCCTCGAGAGCGGACTTCAACTGCGCGAGGGCGTCCATTCCGGCTCCGCGTTCACGGAGAAACCGCCATCATCATCTCCCCGCCTTCGCCGCGGTGCGCGCGCGCACCTCCGCGATCCAGTTGAGCACCACCACCGTCTGCGCCTCGCCCATCCGTTTGAGCATCAGGAAGTGCGCGCCGTCCGGCGCGACGTCGTAGTTCGGGTGCGACGGGTTCGTGAGATAGTCGGCCTCGAAGAGCGCGCGCTGGCTCCCCATCGAGAAGGTGGGCGTCGTCGTGACCGCCGCTGCCACCAGTTGCTGGCCCCGCCGGTAGTAGAGCGCGCGTCCACGCCGGTCCCAGAGCGGCTCGATGCCGCCGCCCGTGGAGACCTGCACCCGGCCCCCGGCTTCCGGGAACGGCCGTACATAGATCTCGTTCTGCCCCGATTCGTTCGACTGGTATGCGAGCCAGCGCCCGTCGGGCGAAAGGCGCGGCATCATGTCGTTGAAGAGACTCGTCACGAGCGGCTTGAGCGTGCTGTCACCGCCGAGCGTGATGTAGAGAATGTCGCGAGAATACTTCACGCCCGGGCCTGTGCGGAAAAGCAGGTACCGCCCGTCGGGCGAAAGGATCGCCTCGAACGGGTCCACGTCGGTCTGGAGCAGCGGCTCAGGGGGCCCGCTGCCGTCGGCGGGCTGCCACCAGATGCCCGGGCGGCCGGCGCGCTCCGAGCGGAAGAGTACGCGCTTGCCGTCGGGCGACCATTCCGGCCGCGTGTTGAGGCCATCTGTCGTCAGCCGCGTCAGCGTGCCCGACTGAAGGGCGTAGATCCAGACGTCCTGCGAGGTCGCCGTGCCGATGGTGAACGCCACGCGCTGGCCGTCGGGTGCGTAGCGGGGCACGGAGAACTCGCGCGGCTCACGGATCAGCGGCACACTTCGGCCATCCGCGTCCACGAGCACCGGATGGCCCACGGATCGGCCACTCTCGTAGATGAGCGAGCCACTGGCGGAAAGCGCGGCGCGCGCACCGCCCAGCACGTCAATCACGACGTCTTCGACGAGAGGCACCGCCGACCCGGTCGTTCGCACGCGACGCGCATCGAAGGGCACCGCCATCAGGCCGACGCCAGGCGTGGCGTAGACGAGACGCCCTTCGAGCACTCCCATCGGAAAGGTGCCCGGAATGTCCAGGTGCGTGACCTTTCCGGTCTTGACCGACACTGCGGCGATATGGCTCGCCGCGGAAACCACGGAGCCGGGGGTCGAGCCCGCGCTCATGTAGAGCACCGTCTCGCCGTCGGGGAGCGCAAGCGGCCAGCGCACATCGAACTCGCCCTTCTTCGCGTCTGCCTGCACGAGGTCGCGGAAGGCGCCGCCCTGCGCGGAGACCACCTTCAGCGTTCCGTTCGAAGAGACAATGATCTGGCCCTGCGTGCCCCAGCTGATTCCGGCCGGCAGCGCGAGCTCGGCGAGCGTCACGATGGGCCCGCCGTCGGCCGAGACCTTCTTGAGTCCGGTGCTGCCGTGAAAGGCGATCCAGCGCCCGTCCGGTGAGAAGACGGGAAAACGCGGTGCGAAGCTGTTGGGAATCGCGCGCGGCTGCAGCTCGTCAATGGCTCGCACGTAGAGCAGCACGTTGCCGCCGGAATCGGTGGCGGCGTACGCGAGGGTGCGGCCGTCGGGCGAAATCGCCACGGGCGAGCCGGTAGGAGCGAAGAGCTGCTGCCGGCCGGGAAAGGCGAGCGAGAAGCGCACCGTCGGGGCCGGGGCGGCGCGTCGTGAAGCCGTCCAGCCCCACGCGCCGACGGCGAGCCCCAGCAGCGCGACGGCCCAGGGCACGACAGGTCTCGCGGTGCGCCACGCGCGCGCCAACGCCCCGCGCGACGGTGCGATCGTCTCCGCGGACGCAAGCGGCGTCGCCGCCGGCGCGGCAATCGCCCTGCTGTGCAGTGCTTCGGCGAACTCGTGTCCGGTCGCGAATCGGTCGGCCGGCAGCTTCTCGAGCGCGTGCCGCACCGCCAAGTCCACCTGCGGCGGCACGCTCCGGCGCAGGACCGTGAGCGGCCGCACCTCCTCGGTCATCAGCTTGGCGATGATGGCTTGCGCCGTCGGCCCGGCGTGCGGGGGCTCGCCCACGAGCATCTCGTACGTCATCGCGGCGAGCGAGTAGATGTCGGTGCGGCCGTCCACCACGCGATCGCCCGTGGCCTGCTCCGGCGACATGTACTGCGGCGTGCCGAGTGAGAGCCCGGTCTGTGTGATCCGCGCGCCGCCGGCGTTGCTCACCGCCAGCGCGATCCCGAAATCCGCGATGAGCGGCTGCCCCTCGTGCAGCAGGATGTTCTCCGGCTTCAGGTCGCGGTGAATGACCTTGTTCCGGTGCGCGTAGTCGAGCGCGCCGCAGATCGCCGTCGCGATCCGCACGGCTTCGTCCACCGGAAGCTGCTTCTCCCGCTGCAGCCGCGCGCGGAGCGACTCGCCCTCCACGTACGGCATCACGTAGAAGAGCAGCCCCTCCGCCTCCCCGGAGTCGAAGAGCGGGAGCAGGTTCGGGTGCTGGAGGTTCGCCGTGACCTGGATCTCGGCCAAGAAGCGCTCGACGCCCAGCACGGCGCCCAGCTCGGGGTTCAGGACCTTGAGCGCGACGGAGCGGTTGTGCCGCACGTCGCGCGCGAGGTAGACCGTGGCCATCCCCCCCGCGCCGATCTCACGGTCAATGGCGTAGCGGCCGCTCAGGGCGGACTTCAACTGCGCGAGGGCGTCCACGGATCTCCGGCGCGGAACGGAAGCAGCGATAATACGACGCCAGCGAGAAGTACGCAAAGATGCCGCCGCGGTCGTGCACGCCGGCCTCGAAGCGCTCATCGCACGCGAGCGCGCGCGGCGGCTGGCGGAGCTGGAGGGCACAGAGCGCGTCCTTCTCGTGACCCGTCGCCGGCGCTCGTCGAGGCGCGCCGACTGACGTCCAGGAAAAGCGACGGGGCCGCACCCGTAGGTGTCAGCCCCGTGCCGGCCTGTCTGCGAAGCGCTTACAAAGATGTGAGCAAGTCGCCAGAAGTCAATCAGGACGACTCGCCGCAGAAGGTGAATCGAGTCAACAGTACGTGCGGTCAGCCAGTGGGCGGGTGGTTAGCAGGTTGCTGAAAAAGGCAGCGTTTCGGGAATTGTATTCGCGCGATCATTTAAGTATCGTGGCGCGACCTTCACAGCGAGTGCCCGATGCGTGGTGCGGACGAGCGGCAGGCCGTGTTGTTCAGCTACCGGTCGATCGAAGAGCGGATTCCTGCGGACCACCCGCTCCGCGCGATGCGCCGCCTGGTGGACCCCCTGCTGGTGGAGCTCTCGCCACGGTTTCAAGCGCTCTATTCCTCCATCGGTCGGCCGTCGATCCCGCCGGAACAACTGCTGCGCGCGCTCCTGGTGCAGGTACTCTACACGATTCGGAGCGAGCGCCAGTTGATGGAGCAGTTGGACTACAATCTGCTCTACCGCTGGTTCGTCGGCCTCACCCCGGATGACGCGGTGTGGGATCCGACGGTGTTCACGAAGAATCGCGACCGCCTCCTCGCGGGCAACATCGCGGAGGCGTTCTTCGACGCGGTCCTGAACATGGCGAACGCGCAGCAGCTGCTGTCGCACGAGCATTTCACCGTGGATGGGACGCTGCTCGAGGCGTGGGCCAGTCATAAGAGCTTTCGGCCGATGGAGGATCCCTCCCCGCCGCCGTCGGATGGCGACCCGAGCAATCCGAGCGTGAACTTCCGCGGCGAGAAACGCTCGAACACGACGCATCGCTCGGTGACGGATCCCGACGCGCGGCTCGTGCGGAAGACGCACCACGGGGCCGCGTTCCTCGGCTATCAAGCGAGCGTGCTCACGGAAAACCGGCACGGCCTGATCGTGCAGACCGACGTGCGCGCGCCCGAACATCACGCCGAACGCGACGCGGCCCTGGAGATGCTCACCCTGCTCGAACCGACGCGACGCCAGCGCACGCTGGGCGCGGACAAGGGCTACGATACGCCCGGCTTCATCGCCGACGTCCGCGCCCTGGGCTTCACGCCGCACGTGAGTCCCAACCCCATCCGCTATCGCGGCGGACGGAGCGCCGTCGATGGCCGCACGACACGGCATGTGACCTACGAGTGCAGTCAACGGAAACGGAAGCTGGTGGAGGAAGGCTTTGGCTGGCAGAAGTGCGTCGGGCTGCTCCGGAAGCTGCATCACCGAGGGCGCGACAAAGTCAGTTGGATCTTCGCGTTCACCAGTGCGGCGTACAATCTGGTGCGGCTGCGCAGCCTGCTCGCGCCGGCTCCGGCATGAGCGCGCACCGGTCGCGCACCGCCACGAGCGCCGCCACGAACCATCGAGCGGTGCGGAACGCATGCCTGCAGCGTTGTGCAGAGCACAGACTTCACGGATCTCGGCGCGCCGGTGCCAACTTCACGTCTTTGCGACCATTTTTCAGCAACCTGCTAACCAGGATTCTACAGCGGCCTTCACAGCTTGACAGCGACATCTGATGCGAACGCTCACCTGCGGAATCCCGATCTTCGCTCCGGCCTGCCGCCCACGCAAGCCGCTCCCGCAAAGTGGCCTGATCCTGCACGCTTCGAGCGCAGTGTCCCGAATTGGGCTGCGTACCCGGTTAGCATGAGACCGTTCGCGCGCCGAGCGCCGCGAACCCCGCGAACGCCACTCTCCTCCCCTCCGCACTAGATTCCGACCAACAATCGTTGCTCCGCCTCTTCGCTCCTCGGCTGCCCTCCCCAATGCGCATCCGCAAAGTCGGCATCATCGGCGCCGGCATCATGGGCCACGGCATCGCCGCCCTCGCGGCCTCCACCGGCATCCCCGTCGTCCTCCTCGACATCCCGGGCTCGGACGATCCCAGGTCTCCGGACCGGAACGCCCCCGCGAAGAACGCGCTCGCCAAGGGCCTCAAGGCCAGGCCCAGTCCCTTCTTCGACACCGCGGCCGCCGCGCTCATCACTACAGGCAACACCGCGGACCATCTCGACCTCCTCAAGGACTGCGACTGGATCTGCGAAGCCATCATCGAACAGCCCAAACCGAAGCAGGAGTTGTTCGCGAAGCTCGAGCCGCTCGCCCCCAACGCCATCATCTCGAGCAACACCAGCGGCATCCCGATGGCCACGCTTCTCGAGGGCCGATCCGCCTCGTTCAAGGAGCGCTTTCTCGGCACGCACTACTTCAATCCGGTGCGCTACATGCACCTGCTCGAGATCATCCCTTCGCCGCACACGGCGAGCGCGGTGATCGAGAGCGTCCGCCACCTCCAGGAACGCCTCCTCGGCAAGGGCATCGTCCTCTGCAAGGACGTCCCCGGCTTCGTGGCCAACCGGCTCGGCATCGGCGGCTGGGCCGCGGTGATGCGCCTGATGATGGAGTTCGACCTCACCATTGACGAAGTGGACGGCCTCACCGGCGCGCTGCTCGCGCGCGCGCGCAGCGCCACCTTCCGCACCGGCGACCTCTCGGGACTCGACACGCTCGCGCACGTCACCGCCGGGCTCTCGCACGCGACCGGTGAGGACTTCGCGCTGCCCTCGTGGGTCGGCGACCTCGTGAAGTCCGGCCGGCTCGGCGACAAGACCGGCGCCGGGTTCTACAGGAAGGACGGGAAGAACATCTTCACCCTCGACTGGAAGACCGGCGACTACGAGCCGCAGAAGCGGCTCACCACTCCCGCCATCGAGGAGGCGCTCAAGCTCCCCGCCGCCGAGCGGATCCGGAAGGCGCGCGGCATCCGCGGCAAGTACGGCGACTTCCTGCGCAAGCTCTTCGTCGAGACGTCACACTACGCCGCCACCAGGGCGCCCGAGCTGGCGTACGACATCGCGAGCGTGGACCGCGCGATGGAATGGGGGTTCGCCTGGGAGATCGGTCCCTTCAAGGTGATGGACGCGCTCGGGATCTCGTGGCTGCGGAACGAGTTCACCGCCGCGGGCAGGGACGCGCCACCACTCTTCGAGGCCGCGGGCAATGCCTTCTACAAGGAGATGAAGAAGGGCGTGATGATTCCGTCGCTCGCGGCGTTCACGACGCTCGCGCCGCCGTCGGAGATCGCCGCGCTCTCGTCGGCTGCGCGCGCGCCGGCGCGCGTGCCGCTCCCGAAGATCCCGGGGCAGATCGTGCTCGCGGAGACGCCCGTCCTCGACGAGAACGCCGAAGCCCGGCTCCGCGACGTGGGCGACGGCGTGCTCTGCCTCGAGTTCTGCGGCAAGATGAACACGCTCGGCCAGGGCGTGCTCGAGCTGCTCGCGCGCGCGATGGACCGCGTCGCGAGGGACAACCTCGCCGGCCTCGTCCTCGGCAACGACGATCCGCGCACCTTCACCGCGGGCGCCAACCTCGGCGGCGTGGCGCAGCTCGCGGCCGCGGGCGACTGGGCGACGCTCGAGCGCGCGTGCCGCGAGTTCCAGCGGTCGGTGATGAGCGTCCGCACCGCGCCCTTCCCCGTCGTCGCCGCGCCGTTCGGCGTCACCTTCGGCGGCGGCACGGAGTTTTCGCTCCACGCCGACCGCATTCAGGCGCACGCCGAGCTCTACATGGGACTGGTCGAGGTCGGCGTCGGCATCCTGCCGAGCGGCGGGGGAACGAAGGAGCTGCTCTTCCGGTTCACGAGCGCGCTCGCCCCGTATGAGGACGCCGACCCGTTCGACGCCGCGCGGCGCGCGTTCAAGCTCATCGCGCTCGCGCAGACGAGCACCAGCGCGCACGAGGCGCGGAAGATCGGATTCCTCCGCCCCGTGGCCGACCGCATCACGATGAACCGTGACTTCCTCATCGCCGACGCGAAGGCGCAGGTGCTGAATCTCGCGACCGACTACGTCGCGCCGCCGCTCCGCACCATCCGCGCGCTCGGCGCCGAGACGCTGGGGAATCTCAAGTACGCGCTTTTCGCGTTCCAGGAAGCGGGCCAGGCGAGCGCGCACGACGTGCGCATCGGGCAGGAAATCGCGTACGTGTTGGCGGGCGGCGACGGGCCGCCCCGCGACGTGAGCGAGCAGGACATCCTCGACCTCGAACGCGAGGCCTTCCTCAAGCTGCTCGGAACCGCGGAAACGCAGGCGAGGATCAAGTACATGCTGGAGATGGGGAAACCGCTGAGGAACTGACAACACCAACCGCGATCGTCCATTCCGAGCCATGACCCTCCCTTTCGAGCCTCCCGGTCCCGCGCTCTTCCCGCCGTTCCGCGGTGGCGGACGCCGGATCATCCTCGCCGTTCTCGCCGCGCTGTTCGTCGCGCTGTTCGGGCTGCCCGTGCTGACGGGCTTCGCGACCGACTGGCTCTGGTTCAGGGAGATCGGCTTCGAGCGCGTCTTCTTCACCTCGCTCCTCTGGCGCGGCCTGCTCTTCGTGGTGGGCGGCACTCTCGCCTTCGCGGTCCTGCACTTCAACGTCCGGCGGGCGCTCGGCGGCCCACGGGCTTTCCCGGCGCTCGTGGTGACCGGTACCGACGGCCGGCGCTTCGACCTGTCGCGCGTCTTCCCGAGGCTCCTCCTCGCGGCCACGCTCTTCGTGGCGTTCGTGTTCGGCGTTTCGATCGCCTCGCTCTGGATGACCGCGCTCAAGGGGCTCCACGGCGTGAGCGCCGGCGTCACCGATCCCCTCTTCGGGCGCGATGTCGGCTTCTACCTCTTCCGTCTCCCCGCCATCACGGCGGCGCTCAACACGCTCCTCGCGCTCACCACGCTGTCGCTCATCGCGACCATCGCGCTGTACGCGCTGCGCGGAGAGCTGGTGCTGCCGCCGCGGCGCGTGTCCGCCGGGCCCGGTGCCGCGCGGCACGCGGGCGCGCTGCTCGCGCTCTTCTTCGTCCTCACTGCACTCCGCCTCTGGTTCGCGGGCAGCGCGGACCTGCTCTATTCCACCACGGGCCCGCTGGTGGGCGCGAGCTACACGGACGTGCACGTGCGCCTGCCCGGCATCCGCCTCTCGGCGATTGTCGCGCTGCTCGCCGCGGCGACGGTGGCGTACGGGACGTGGCGTGGTACGCTCGTGCGCTTCGCGCTGATCGCCGCGGTCTCGTATGCCGGCCTGAGTCTGCTGGCGCGCGAGCTGGTGCCGAGGGCGGTGCAGAAGCTCGTCGTCTCACCGAACGAGCTGACCCGTGAGCGGCCCTACCTCGAGGCCCACATCACGGCGACGCGCCGGGCGTGGCGGCTCGACAGCGTCGCGACGCGCGACCTCGACGGCGACGTGCAGCTCACGATGGCCGACATCCGCGCGAACGCCGCCACCATCGGCAACGTGCGCCTCTGGGAGCGCGAGCTCCTGCAGCAGACGTTCTCGCAGCTCCAGGAGATCCGCACGTACTACGATTTCCGCGCGGTGCACGACGACCGCTACATGATTGACGGCAAGTACCGGCAGGTGCACCTCGCCGCGCGCGAGCTGAACACGTCGTCGCTCCCGACGCGCACCTTCATCAACGAGCGGCTGACGTTCACGCACGGCATGGGCATCACGCTGGCGCCCGTGAACGAGGTCACGCCGGAAGGGCTCCCGGTGCTCTTCATCAAGGACCTGCCGCCCGCCTCGAGCGTGTCCCTGAAGGTCACGCGCCCGCAGGTCTACTACGGCCAGCTCACGAGCAGCTACGTCTTCACGGGCACCGGGAACAAGGAGTTCGACTATCCCGCGGGTGAATCGGACGTCTACAGCAACTACACGGGCAAGGGCGGCGTCCCCATCGGCTCGTTCTTCTCACGCGTGCTCTTCGCCTGGCAGCTCCGGTCGCTCAACATGATCCTGTCGGACGACATCAAGGGCAACGCGCGCGTCCTCTATCGCCGGAACGTCGCCGAGCGCGCCAAGACGGCGCTGCCGTTCCTGGACTTCGACTCCGAGCCCTACCTGATGGTGACGGACGCGGGCGAGCTGAAGTGGATCCTCGACGCGTACACCTCGAGCAATCGCTACCCGTACGCACAGCGCACGACGGCCGGCACGAACTACATGCGGAACAGCGTCAAGGTCGTGATTGACGCCTACGACGGCAACGTGGACGCCTACATCGCGGATCCGGCCGATCCCGTCGTGCGGACGTACGCGCGCATCTTCGGCGGGATCTTCAAGCCGCTCGAGGCGATGCCCGCCGACATCCGGAGGCACATCCGTTATCCGGGTGATCTCTTCCGCGCGCAGACGGCGTTCTACGCGACCTACCACATGGTGCAGCCGCCGACGTTCTACCATCGCGAGGACCAGTGGCAGTTCCCGGCGCTGGCGGGACAACCGCAGAGCGCCACGGCGTTCATGCGCCACATCATCCTGCGGTTGCCGGGCGAACCGGCTCCGGAGTTCATCTACATGATGCCGTTCACGCCGCGCGGAAAGGACAACCTCTCGGCGTGGATGGTGGCGCGGATGGACGGCGAGCACTACGGGCAGCTCATGGTGTACCGGTTCCCGGAGCAGAGTCTCGTCTTCGGCCCGTCGCAGATCACGAACCGGATCAACCAGGACACGGAAGTCTCGCGACAGATCACGCTCTGGGACCAGAGCGGCTCGAAGGTGATCCGCGGCGAGCTGCTGGTGATTCCGATCGAGGAGTCGCTGATCTACGTGCAGCCGATCTACCTGCGCGCGGTGGGCGGAACGATTCCGGAGCTGAAGCGCGTGGTGGTCGCGCACGAGAACCAGGTGGTGATGGAGGAGACGCTGGAGCGGGGCTTGGCGGTGCTGTTCGGCGGCGGCGCGGTGGCGCGCGCGGGCGGCGCGGCGCGTGACACGGTCGTCGCGGCGGGTGGCGCGGCGGGTGGCGCGGCGGGTGGCGCGGCGGGTGGCGCGGCGGCGGGCGGTGCGACGCCGAGCGGCGTGTCCGCACTGCTCGTGCAAGCGCAGCAGCACTACGACCGCGCGTTGGCCGCGCAACGCGCGGGCAACTGGGCGGAGTACGGGCGCGAGATCGAGCAGCTCGGAGCCGTGCTGAGGCGACTGAGGGCAGGGAGGCCGTGACAACCGGGAGATCGCTACGATGCAAACCAGGGATGTCGTGATCGTCAGTGCCGTCCGTTCCGCCGTCGGCCGCGGAAAGAGGGACGGCTCGCTCGCCGCCGAGCACCCCGTCGAGGTCTCCGCGCTCGTGATGCGCGCCGCGGTCGAGCGCGTGAAGCTCGATCCGAAACTCCTCGACGACGTGCTGTGGGGCTGTGCGATGCCCGAGGCGTCGCAGGGCCTCAACACCGCGCGGCTCTGCATGCTGCGCGCGGGACTCCCCGTGGACGTGAGCGCGGCGACCATCAACCGCTTCTGCTCCTCGGGGCTCCAGACCATCGCGATGGGCGCGCAGGCGATCATGACCGGGATGAACGACGTCGTCCTCGCCGGCGGCGTGGAGATGATGAGCCAGGTGCCGATGTCGGGCTACCACACGCGGCTCGACCCGGCGATCACCGAGGACTACATCGGGATGGGCTTCACCGCCGAACGCGTAGCGCAGCGCTGGGGGATCACGCGGGAGATGCAGGACCAGTTCGCACTCGGTTCGCAGCAGAAGGCGAAGGCCGCGCAGCAGCGGGGCGCGTTCGCGGCCGAGATCGTGCCGATCCCCGTACGGCGCGTGACGTGGAGCGGGGCGCAGAAGACCGTCGAGGAGATCGCGTTCGCGACGGACGAGCTCGTGCGCGCGAACACGACGCTCGAGGGGCTCGCGAAGCTGCCGGCCGCGTTCAAGCCCGGCGGCACGGTGACCGCCGGGAACGCGAGCCCCTACTCCGACGGCGCGGCCGCGGTGCTTCTGATGAGCGCCGAGCGCGCGAAGGCACTCGGCCTCACGCCGCTTGCTCGGTTCGTCGCCTTCGCCACCGCCGGCGTCGCGCCGGACGTGATGGGGATCGGGCCGGTCAAGGCGGTGCCGAAGGCGCTCACGCGCGCCGGCGTCGCGCTCGGCGACGTCCGGATGATCGAGTTGAACGAAGCGTTCGCGGCGCAGGCGCTCGCCGTCATCAGGGATCTCGAGATGGACGCGAGCCGCGTGAACGTGAACGGCGGCGCGATCGCTCTCGGTCACCCCCTCGGCGCGACGGGCTCGAAGCTCACGACGCAACTCGTGCACGAACTGGGCCGCCGGGGCGGCGGACTCGGGATGGTCACGATGTGCGTCGGCGGCGGGATGGGCGCGGCGGGGATCTTCGAGGTGTTCGCGCGCGCGGCGTGAGCGTGGGGCCGGGCGCGCGCCGCGGCCGGAGGACGCAGCGCAATCACGCGGCGCGCCGCGGGCCCATCACGGGGTGCGCACCACTCGCGGCGTGCCGCGCCCTCAGCAGCGCGCGACCGGCTTCCTCGCCTTGGCCTTCTCGCCCTCGAGCGAATACCAGATCATGTCCGCGCAGTACTGGCCGAACGCCTGCATCGTCATGAAGAGGTCGTTCGAGCCGCAGCGGTTCGAGATGCGGATCGCGCCGGGGGGCTTCGTCGCCGGATCGCCGCTCGTGTACGTCACCGCGAGCTCCTGCATCGCGGTACAACTGAAGTCGGTGTTCGTGCCCGGCATCTGGTCGCACATCGCCTTCTCCTTCATCCGCATGCGGAGCGTCAGTGTGAGTGCCCCGCCGGCCGGTGCATCCGTCGTGCGAATCCCGTGCTCGCGCAGCGCCGCGCGCACCTTCGCCTCGAAATCGTCGCCCGAGCCGTAGCGGCGGTCGGGGCCGTAGTTCGACGACGTCTTCCCCGGCCCCCAATCGAAGACCAGCACGCACGGCCGGTCGTGGCAGGGCGCAGGGGCGGCGGGCTCGCCCTGAGCGATGATGGCCTCGGGGCCGAGCAGGCCGCCCAGCACGGCGACCGTACCGATGGTCCTCACGGTGGCGAAGCGCATAGCGTTTTCCTCCTCCGCGGAATATGATGCACGTCATACACTGCTGCGAGCACCGACGATGAGTCTCCGCGCCACTCTCCGCGACCACCTCCTCACCATCTGGGCGGGCGAACCCTGGTACGGCTCCCCGAGCAAGAAGATTCTCGAGGACGTCACGGCCGCGGAGGCGAGTGCGCATCCGCTCGCGGGCGCGCAGTCCATCTGGGAGGCAACCCTGCACATGGTTGCGTGGACCGAGGAGGTCGCGAGCCGGCTCAGAGGAAACGCCGCGAAGATGCCCGAGCGCGGCGACTGGCCGGCCGTGACTGCGACGAGCGCCGAGGCGTGGACCGCCACGACCGACGCGCTGCGCGCCGCCCGCTACGCGCTCCTCGACGTGGTCGACAAATCACACGAGGAGGATTTCTACCTGCAGGTGCCCACGTCGCCCGGGGCACCGGACCCCAAGAAGTACACGCGCGCCGAGACGGTCTCGGGGCTGGCCGAGCACGACGTGTACCACCTCGGACAGATCGCGATGCTCAAGAAGGCGTTGCGGGCGAAGCCGGCGAACTAGCGCCCCGACAGCGCGCGCCCGCGGCGGCGCCGCGTCCCCGCGGAGCCGGGCCGAGCCTACGTCGCCGCGGGGACGGTCTCCGGGACCGCGACGGCTTCCACTTCGACGGTGATCCTGACGTCGTCGCCGACGACGAAGCCGCCGGTCTCGAGCGCGACGTTCCACGTGAGCCCCCACTCCTTGCGGCTGAGCTTCGCACTCGCGGCGAGCGCGGCGCGCGTGCTCCCCCACGGGTCGGTCATCGGCGCGGTGAACTCGCCCGTGAGCGTCACCGGCCTCGTGACGCCGCGGATCGTGAGGTCGCCGCGGATCGTCACATCAGCGCCCTGCGCCGCGATCTGCGTCGAGCGGAAGGTGATCTTCGGATGCGTGGCCGCGTCGAAGAAGTCCGCCGAACGCAGGTGCTCGTCGCGCGGCGCCGCATTCGTGTCGATGCTCGCGACGTCGAGCGTCATCTCCACCGACTTGAGGGTGCCGTCGGGGTTGGTCTCGCCCGTGCCGGTGAACTGCGAGAAGCGACCGCGTACGGTCGAGATCATCAGGTGCCTCACCGCGAAGCCGGCGGTGCTGTGGCTGGGGTCGAGGGTCCACTTCATCGGATGCGCTCCTTCTGCCGGGAACTGCAACAGCGAGCAGACGGTGTACGGTTCACGGTTGCACTACTATCTCAGTACTAAGATTCTAGAATATGAGACAAGAACTGTCAAGCCCCCGAGGCCGGCCGCCGGGCAGCCGCCTTGCCGAGCCGCTTGAGCAGCCCGGTCGCGGCGCGCTGCTCGGCGCGCGTGAGCCCCGCCATCGCGTCGTGCAGCGCCGCCGCGTGCGCCGGAAAGATCTCGCGCATCAGCTTCGCCCCCCGCTTCGTGAGCGCGGCATAGCGGGCGCGCCGGTCCGACGGGCAGGCGAGCCGCTCCACCAGCCCGCGCGACGCCAGCCGGTCCACGAGAAAGGTGATGCCCCCGCTCGAGACGAGGATCCGCTTCTGCACCTCGCCCAGGAGGAGCGGGCCCTTGTGGTAGAGCGCCTCGAGGATCGCGAACTCGGCGCCGGTGAGCCCGTGGCGCTCGACGTCGGCCTTCGAGACCTCGCTCACCGCGGAGAACGCGCGGGCGAGCACGACCCAGAGCTTGAGGGCCGCGGCGGTCGGGGGGTCCGCGACGGACGGCGCGCCGAGCGCCGCGCGCCGCCGCGTCTTCGCCGTCACACCTGAAGACGATGTCATCTTAGTTCTAAGATAACTGGAACGTCCGCCGCCGGCGAGCCGGCGGAGCGGCGGCGGAGCACCCCGCCCCGCCTGCGACGCCTCGCCCTCGCTCACATCGCGACGTTCGGCCGCGCCGGCGGCTCGTCCTTTGTCGGCACGATCGGCGGCTGCCCCGCCGCCCTCAGCAGCGCGTTGAGCTTCGGGAGCATCGTGTCCAGCGACTTCTTCATCCGCACGAGCTGCCCCTCGAGCCGGGGCGAGAGCGCGTTGAACACCTCGTACGCCTGCGGCGGCGGGCGACGGTCGCCGCTCCCGATGAACCCCAGCAGCGCGGCGAGCTGGTTGTTGAGGCGCACCGGGAAGTTGAGCGGGTCCTGGCCGCTCCGGTTCTTCGTCTGGTAGACCGAGTCCTCCACCGCGTGGAGGGAGTCGGCAAGGGTCTTCGCGAGCGGCGCGAACTCGCTCGTCGCGGTCATCTTCGGCGTGCGGTCGTCGAGCTGCCGATAGACGCTCCGCATCGTCTTCACCGCGTCGTTCGCCTCGGTCACGCGGTCGCGCACCTTGATGGCCAGCTGGTGCTGCGCGACGAGGTCGGCGTCCGTGGCCTTCGCGCGCGGGTCGCGCTTGATGACGAGTGGCTGTGTGATCGGCTTCTCGGCGCCGACGGTGAGCCGCACGGTGTACGTCCCCGGCGCGGCGAGCGGGCCCTGCACCCCACCCGCCCAGAAGATCATCCCCTGGAAGCTCGACGCGTCGGGATAGCGCAGGTTCCACTGATAGCTGTTGACGCCGGCGCGCGTGGTGACCGTGGGCGCGCCGCCGAAACCGCCGCGCCCGCCGCCTGCGGCGGCACCCTCGCCCCCGCCGCGGCCACCCGCCGCGCCGGGCTGGGAGTCGGTGGACGCGAACTTCCTGATGAGTTTCCCGGCGGCGTCGAGGAACTCGATCGTCACCGGCTGGTTCGCCTGCGCGAGGCGGTACATCACCGTCGCCGGCGCGCCGCCGGCGCGGATCACCGGCGCCGGCCGGTAGAAGTAGTTCTTCCCCGCCGCGAGTGCGACCTCGGGCGCCTCACGCAGCGGCGTCAGGTTCTCCATCACCCAGAAGGCGCGCCCGTGCGTCGCGATCACCAGGTCGTCGTGCTTGAGCGCGATGTCGTGCACGGGAACGGGCGGGAGGTTGCGCTGGAGACTCTGCCAGTGCCCTCCGGCGTCGTACGAGAGCCAGACGCCGCGCTCGGTCGCCGCGTAGAGCAGGCCCGGCCGCACGAGATCCTCGCGGATCGCCCGGGTGAACTCGGTCCCCGTGATGCCGTCGGTGATCTTCGTCCACGTCGCGCCGTAGTCCGTGGTGCGGTAGAGATAAGGCGCGAAGTCGTCCATCTGGAAGCGGTTCGCGGCGACGTACGCCGTGCCCGCGTGATGCGGCGACGGATCAATGATCGAGACGCGCGTCCACTCCGGGAATCCCCTCGGCGTGACGTTCCTCCACGTCTTCCCGCCGTCGCGCGTGACGTGGATCAACCCGTCGTCGGATCCGGCCCAGATGAGCCCCGGCGTCACCGGCGACTCGGCCGCGGCGAAGATCGTCGCGTAGTACTCGACCGACGTCTGGTCCTTGGTGATGGGCCCGCCGCTCGACCCGAGCGTCCGCGGGTCGTGCCGCGTGAGGTCGGGCGAGATCACCTGCCACGTCCTGCCGTCGTCGCTCGACTTGAAGAGCACGTTCGCGCCCACGTACAGCACGTGCGGATCGTGCGGCGAGTTCATGATCGGATAGGTCCACTGGAAGCGGTACTTCGCGTCCTGCGCGTCGTGGCCCATCGGGTTGAGCGGCCACGGGTCGAGTCGCTCGGAGAGCCCGGTGCGGCGATCCTGCCGCTGGAGGACGCCGCTGTAGTTGCCGCCGTAGGTGATGTCGGGGTCGAGCGGATTCGACGCGACGTACCCGGACTCGCCACCCGCCACGCCGTAGAACTCGGAAAAGGGAGAGGGCGCCGCGCCGCCGCCGCGCCCACCACCACCCCCACCGCCGCCGCGCCCACCGCCACCGGCCACGCGCACCGGCCCGCACGAGGTGCCGGCGTCCTGCTTGGCGCCGCAGACGTGATACGGGTAGTGGTTCGTGAGATGGACGTGGTAGTACTGCCCGGTCGGGATCTGGACGCGGACGGCGGTCGTGCCGCCGTCCGTCGTGAGGATCGCGCCGTTGTCGTGAGCGACGGCGAGCCGCTTCGGATCGTCGCTCGCCCACCAGATGTCGTGGTTGTCGCCGCCACCGAAGCCGCGACCGAACGACTTCCCGCCGTCCCGGGACCAGAGCTGGCCCACCTGGGGGGCGACGACGACGTTGGTGTCTTTGGGATCCGCGTAGATGTTCGTGTAGTACCAGGCCCGCTGGCGCAGATTGCGGTCGCCATTGAGAAACGTCCAGTTCGCGCCGCCGTCGTCGGAGCGGTACACGCCGCCCGCCGGCTCGTGCTCGATGATGGCCCACACCCGGCTCGGCTTCGCCGGGGAGACCGCGACGCCGATGCGGCCGAGCACGCCGGTGGCGGGAAGTCCCGGATTCCGCGTGATCTCCGTCCAGTGCTCGCCGCCGTCGGTCGTCTTGAAGATCCCGCTCCCGGGCCCGCCGCTCCAGAGCTGCCACGGCCTTCGCCACGCCTGCCAGAACGCCGCGTAGAGCACGTTCGGGTTCCCCGGCTCCACGATGAGATCCGCGATGCCGGTGGAGTCGTTGCGGAAGAGCACCTTGCGCCAGGTGCGGCCGCCGTCGGTGGTCTTGAAGACGCCGCGCTCGGCGTTGGGGCCGAAGACGTGCCCGAGCGCGCCGACGTACACGATGTCGGGGTTCGTGGGATGGATGCGCACGCGCGAGATGTACTGCGTCTCCTTCAGGCCGACGTACGTCCACGTCTTGCCGGCATCGGTGGTCTTCCAGACGCCGTCGCCGTGGGAGACGTTTCCTCGGATCGGCGTCTCGCCGCCGCCGACGTAGACGACGTCGGGGTTCGACTCGCTCACCGCGATCGCGCCGATGGTGCCGCCGAAATACTTGTCGGTGACGGGCACGACGGTCGTGCCGCCGTCGGTCGTTTTCCAGACGCCGCCGCCGGTGGTACCGAACCAGTACTCCTTCGGCCGCGCGACGGAGCCGGCGACGGCGACCATCCGGCTCGTGCTGTTGGGGCCGATGTTGCGCCACTGGACGCCGAAGAACGCGGTGTCCACGGGGCCGGCGACGGTCGGGGGGCGCGGGGTCGCCCGCTGGGCGCACAGCACCGCGGGGAGAGCGAGCACGGCGAACGCGCCGCGCGCAAGGCGTGAGTGACTCGGCATCGGGGGATTCCTCCAGGCGCGCGATGACCTTCCGGGCGCGCTGACGTTCAAGATCGCCGCTCCGCGTGGGGAGGGCCAGTGCGCGGCAGACTCATCGCGCTTCGGACGTCACGCGCGGAACACGGTGGAAGTCGCGGGGTTCCGCAGAACGGGCCTCGGGTGCATAGTCTAAGGATACCCTCGCCGCGGACGCGGCCGGAGCACTCAACAATGACCATTTGCGCAGTCCGCCGCATCCTCGCCGTCCGCGCCGTCCGCGCCGTCCGCGCCACTCGCGCCACTCGCGCGACTCGCGCACTCGGCGTCGCGGCGATCGCGTCGATCGCGGCCCTCGCCCTGGCGTGCGCCACACGGCTCTCCGCCGCGCAGGGCATCCCGGACCGCCTCGCCGACTCCACCTTCTGGCGGATGATGACGGAGATGTCGGAGCCCGGCGGCTACTTCCGGTCCGACAACTTCATCTCGAACGAGGCGTCGTTCCAGTGGGTGATCCCCGAGCTGCAGCGCGTCGTCAAGCGAGGCGGCGTGTACCTGGGCGTCGCGCCCGACCAGAACTTCACCTACCTCGTGGCGCTCCGGCCGAAGATCGCGTTCATCGTGGACATCCGGCACCAGAACGCGATCCAGCACCTGATGTACAAGGCGCTCTTCGAGCTGTCGGCGGATCGCGCGGACTTCGTCTCTCGGCTCTTCTCGCGCGCGCGCCCCAGGGGGCTCGACTCGTCGTCCACCGCCGAGGCGCTCTTCCAGGCGTTCGCGCCCGTCGCGCCGGACAGCACGCTCTACCGGAAGACTCTGGCCGCGATGAAGGACCGTCTGATGAAGGGGCACAACTTCGCGCTCACGGACGAGGAGCTGCGGTTGCTCGAGTACGTATTCGATGCGTTCTACAGCGCCGGGCCCGCCCTCACCTACAACTTCGGCCAAGGCCGCGGAGGATACGGTGGGGGGTTCGGCCGCGGGATGCCGTCGTACGAGCAGCTGATGATGGAGTCGGACGGCCAGGGCGTGAACCGCGCGTATCTCGCGAGCGAGGCGAACTACCGCGTGCTCAGGGATCTCGAGACGCGGAACCTCGTCGTGCCGCTCACAGGGAACTTCGCCGGCGACAAGGCCGTGCGCGCCGTCGGAGAATGGGTGCGGGAGCGTGGCGCCACCGTGACGACGTTCTACACGTCGAACGTCGAGCAGTACCTGTTCCAGCAGAACGACGAGTGGAGCCGCTGGCACAGGAACGTCGCGACGCTTCCGCTCGATTCGTCGAGCACGTTCATCCGCTCGCTCTCGCAGGGCGGGGGCGGCTGCGGCGCCGCGTTCCGGCAGCAGAGCCAGTGGTCGCGCTCCATCCAGCTCCTCTCCTCGATGATCGAGCAGGTGAAGGCGTTTCAGGACGGGCGCGTGCAGTACTACTGCGACGTCATCCGGATCTCGCGACAGTAGTTACCTGGCCGGCGGGTCCGGAATGCTGATCTGCGCGACGGTCTTGAGCGAGCCATCCGGCTGCCGCTGGCTGATCGCGAGCACGTACCCCGAGGACGCCGTAATCCCCCCGGTGAACCGGGGCAACCTCCGGATGAGAGAACCGTCTGCATGAGACGTGCGTGAGAAAGTGGGTTTTGCGGCAGCGCGATCACGACCGCAACACGCGTCGCGGCCCGTCATCGGCTACTTGCCGGTCCGGTACGGCGAGTCTGAGTAGGGTGATCCATCATCGCTGTCGTCACCATATACGATGCGAGGCGCTGCGGCCTTCCTTGAAGAGACGGTCGGCGGGGCATCGCCGGCCAATTGGCGACACAGGTCGAGAATGCCGTCGCTCAGGTGCTCGCCATAGCGCAACAAGTTCACCGCGCGCGCCCGCTGCGAGAGTAGATACGCGAGGAATGGCTTGTCGGCTTTGGCGGCGTTGCAGCGTTTGCACGCCAGGACCAGGTTGTCGCGCCTGTCGTATGCCGTTTGTCCGCGACGCGGCGTGACGTGATCGAGTGTGAGACTGCGGGGAGTCCACTTGACCCCACAGTACGCGCACACCGGCCCGTGTCGCGCCAGAAGCCACCGCCGGGTTTCGGCGTACGCGGCGCGACCGGTCGGCACCGAGGTGCTGTGGCGCGAAACCGTGTGCGCCGATCGGTTGCGGCGCGCCGACCGGCGTCGATTCACTCAGCCCAGCTTCGGATGGCGCAGGTGCCAGCCCGTCGCCACCTGATACCGGTGCGCGACTGAGAGGATCTTGTCGTCGGCGAAGAGCGCGCCGATGACGGTCGTGCAGAGCGGCTGCGGGTGTTCGTCGTCACGCCACGCGTAGGGCACGACCGCGGCCGGGTGGCCGGTCTGGTTCGTGAGTCCGACGTCGCCCGTGCCGCTCACGTACAGGTCGAGGTCCTTCATGAACTCGGCCATCTCGCGCATCAGGATCAGCCGGCGGCGCTGTCCCTGGATGAAATCGAGCGCGGTCGCCGTCCGCCCGCGCGCGAAGCGGTTGACGTTGTTCGTGCCTTCCACCGCGGGGCCGGGATCGACGAGAGGTTCGCCCGCGCCGCGACCTGCGCCACCACCGCCGCCACCACCGCGCCCACCACGTCCCGCCGCCGTGCTGTCGCCGGGCGCGCCCCGCCCACCACCGCCGCCACCACCGCGCCCGCCCCCGCGTCCGCCTCCACGACCGCCCGCCGCGGCGAGCGAGTCGGTGAGCACCTTGAGGTCAATGCTCATCTCCTGTGCCTTCTTCGTCACGTAGTAGTCGAACGCGGCGGCGGACTCCACGCCGAGCCCGCCACCACCGCCACCGGCGACGGCCGGCCGCGCGCCCACGGACTTCGGGTTCGCGCCCAGCTCGCGGAGCTTGTCCACGAACTCCTTCGGCGCGCGATCGTCGAAGCCGATGCGGAGCTTCGAGAGATCCGCGTTGCGGTCGAACTGGAAGGGTGCGGTCACGGTCGCGGGGTCCTTCTCGTCGGCGCCGTGAATCGCGTTGAACACGAGCGCGCAGTCCTCGATCGTCCGGCAGATGGGTCCCGCCTTGTCCATGCTCCACGCGAGCACCATTCCGCCGTGGCGGCTCACGCGTCCGAATGTCGGCCGGAGCGCGGAGAGCCCGCAGCGGATCGTGGGCGAGACGATCGAGCCCTGCGTCTCGGTGCCGATCGCGAAGGCGACGCAGCCGGCGGCGGTGGCCGACGCGGGGCCGGCGGAGGAGCCGCTCGATCCCTGCGCCGTGAACCAGGGATTCTTCGTCTGCCCGCGGAACCAGCGGTCGTTGTTCGCGAAGAGGCCGGTCGCGAGCTTCGCGATGAGGATCGCCCCTGCGTCGCGCATGCGCACGACGAGCTCGGAGTCCACGTCAATGACCTGGTTCTCGAAGTCCTTCGAGCCCCAGGTGGTCGGGTAGCCCTTCACGGCGAAGAGATCCTTCACGCCCCACGGAATGCCGTGGAGCGGCCCGCGGTAGCGGCCGGCCCTGATCTCGTTCTCCGCTTGCTGCGCGGCCTCGCGCGCGGGGCCCTCGAGGATCGTGACCGCGCAGAGCAGCGTGGGGTTGAAGCGCTTGAGCCGGGTGAGATAGATGTTCGTGAGCGTGACGGGCGAGAGCTTCTTCGCCTCGATGAGCGCGGCGAGGCGATGCACCGGGAGGAACGCGATCTCCTCTTCGCTCGCGGGAACGGCTCCGCTCCACTTCTCGACCCTGAACTTCGATCGCTCGAAGCTCGCCCGCCCGCGCTCCTTCGCGAGCTTCTCCAGGAACGCGCCCGTACCGCCGGGATACGCCTGAAACTGCATCGCGGGCGGTTCGCCCTGGCCGAGCGGCGGGAGCGGCGGCGGCTGCTGCTGCGGGTTCGGCGTGGGCGCTTGCGCGGATGCCGCGGAGGCACCGACGCCGAACGTGCCCGCGGCGGCCGCCGCGGTGGCGGCGAGCAGGAGGAAGCGGCGGCGGTCCATCTCGCTCGAGATCTCCTCCTCGGTCAAGTACGACTCGAGGTCCGCCAGGCCAGGCGCCATCGTTATTTCAGACATCAGATCGCTCTCCAGTTGTCCGCTCCCCAATGTTCCCCACCGCTCCGCCGCCGACTCCGAACCCGCGACAGCACTCAGTGCTTGCTCGACTTCGTCCCCGGCTCTTCCTCCTGCCAGTAGAACGGCCCCGCCTTTTTCTGCCGCGGCCAGATCTCATCGAGCGAGTTCCCATCGTAGAGCCGTCCGTTCTTCATCACGTAGCGGATGGCCGTCGTGTTGCGGAGGTTCTGCAGCGGGTTCCGGTCGAGCACCAGCAGGTCCGCCATCTTCCCGACCTCCACCGAGCCGACGTCCTTCTCCAGCCCGATCGCCTGCGCGCCGATGATCGTCGCCACGCGCAGCGCGTCGTGATTCGACATCCCGCCCATCGCGATGTTCCACAGCTCCCAGTGGAAGCCAAGCCCCTGGAGCTGCCCGTGCGAGCCGACGCCCACGATGCCGCCCGCCTCGACGATGTTCTTCATGTCGATTCCGACGTGCTTCATGATGTACTGGTTGTCGTGGAACCAGCCGGCGCTCGCGCCCGTGGTCACCGCGCCCGCCGAACCGCCGCGGCGCAGGATCTTCCCCTCGAGGTCGGCCCACGGCGTGAAGCGCTTCAGCTTCGCGTCGTTCAGCAGGTCTTCCTTCTCATACCAGTAGTTCTCCGCCCACGGCCCGCCGTAGGCGACGATGATCGTGGGCGTGTAGGCGATCCCCGATTCCTTCAGCAACCGGATGAGATCGGGCTGGAGCGGGAAGGTCGGGATGGTGTGCTCGTGGCCGCTGTAGCCGTCAATCATCTCGGTCACGTTCATCTTGATGTCGAGCGAGCCCTCGGTCGTGGGCATCAGCTTGAGCTCGTTCGCCGCCTGGATGATCCACTGCCGCTGCTCGCGGTTCCCGGCGACGTACTGCTTGAGCGTCTTGGTGTCGTAGTAGTCGCTGTAGCGCCTGAGCACCTTTCGCGCGTGCTCGAGGTCGCGGATGTTCTCGGCGCCGAACACGCCCGGGCCGGTGGAGTAGATGCGCGGCCCGACGAACTTGCCGGCGGTCACCTGGTCCTCGTAGGAGAGCACGTCCGTGGAGCCCGTCTGCGGGTCGCGCGCCGTGGTCACGCCGTAGGCGAGGTTCACGACGTAGCTCCACACGGGCTCGCGGTGGACGCCGGCGGCGAGGCGCAGGTGCGCGTGCGTGTCCACGAAGCCGGGGACGATCGTCTTGCCCTTCACGTCCACCACCCGCGCGCCCGCGGGGATCCGCACGCTCCCGCTCCGGCCGACCGCGCTGATCCTGTTGTTCGTGATGACGATGTCGGCGTTCTCGAGGACTTCTTTCCCTTTCATCGTGACGACGCGCGCGCCCTTGAGCACGGCGGACCCGGAGGGGATGTCGCGCGGCGCCGTGATCCGGATGCGCGTCTCTGCGGGCGTGAACTGCGGAAGCTGCGCGCCGCCGCGGCCGCCGCCGCGGCCACCCGCGCCCGGCGCGCCGGATGTGTCACCGCCCCCGCCGGCGCCGCGGCCCGCGTTGGCGCGCCGCACCGAATCGTCGAACGCCCTGCCGCGGTCAATGTCGTAGACCACGTGCGCGTTGCCGATGGACCAGTGCACGGTCTTTCCGTCGGCGCCCCACGACGGGAACTGCGCGCCGATGTCGGTGAGCTTCTTCGTGGGGAAGGTGGACTGGTCCGGCGTCGCGCCGATGCTGACCGTCGGCTCGGTGCCGCCGACCCACGGAATGGTCACGAGGTAGAGGTCGCTCTGGATCTGCGCTAGCGCCTGTTCCCCGTTGGGTGAGATCTTGAGCCAGCTCGCGCCGCCGCCCCGTCCGCCGCCCGCACCACCGCCGCCCGTGACGCGGACGTGCGATTTCACGTCGGTGCCATCCCACCGCATCGAGACGAGCCCTCGCCCGCCGCCATAGGCGTAGACGCGGTCGCCGTCCTTCGTAAAGTGCGGGCTGGAGATGCCGCTCGAGGGCGCGATGAAGGTCGCCTCGCCGCCCGCGGCCGGGACCCACACGAGGTCTTCCGCGCCGCCGCCACGTCCGCCGGCGCCGAGTGATTCGCGGAACGCGCGGGCCGGCCCACGGATCGCGACCACGCGCTGGCCGTCGGGTGAGAACACCGGTTCCTGCCAGAACGCCGACGCCGTCGTGAGCCGCTGCGGGCGTGCGCTTCCGTCGGCGCGCACGCGATAGAGCGCGCCACCCTCTTCATTGCTCCACGTCGTGTACGCGATCCACTGGCCGTCGGGGCTCCACGCCGGCTGGTACTCGCCCACCGCGGCGTCGGTTGCGCGGCGCGGCGTCCCGTTCGGGTAGTCCATCAGGTAGAGCTGATCGAGCGCCACGAAGGCGAGCCTTCGTCCGTCAGGCGACGCCACCGCATCGCGAATCTGCTTCGCCACGAAGGTCGCGGAGTCGCTCATCGGGTACTGGAAGCGCACCGCCGGGCCCAGGGCCTGCACCACGTCGGCCTCGAACGGGATCTCCGCCGGCGCGCCGGCCTCCGCCACCGGCACCTTCCAGAGCCTGCCGTTCCACGTCGCGATGAGGTAGCGCGAGTCCGGCGTGAAGCTCATCCCCGGGTAGACGTCGAGCGACGCGCGCGACTCCTGGTCGTCGCGCTGTACGGGGTAGACCAGCCAACGCTCTTCGCTCGAGCGAAGGTCGCGAAGGCGGAGCCGCGTCTCGTCAATGTGGCGCGTGCCGTAGACGAGCCATCGCCCGTCCGGCGAGAGCGTCGGCCGGAACGCCGAGCCCCAACGGTTCTCCCGCACGTTCGTCGTGCCCGATTCGCGGTCGTAGACGGCGAGGTCGTAGTCGCTCATCGGCGTGTTGTAGATCCAGCTGCCGCGCCGCTGCGCGAACCAGACGTAGCGCGCCTCGCGTCCGAACGCGGCGCCCATCTCGCGGATCACGTCGGCGCCGCCGCCGCCGCGCCCCGCGGCCGCGGGCTCCGCGGCCGGGCGAATCACCTGCTGCCCCTGCCCGCCCTCGGTGTGGAACATCCAGAGCTTGGTGCCACGCGAGACGATCACATACTTCCCGTCGGGCGTGAACTCCGGCGACTCGTACGAGTTCGTCTTGCCGCGCGTGACCTGGACGGTGTCCTTCTTGTCGAGCGAGAGCGTCCAGACGTTCCACCCGCCGTCCTTGTCGCTCACGAACACGACCTTCCTGCCGTCGGGGGAGAAGCGCGGCTGGCCGTCCATCCCCATCCCGCGCGTGAGCGGCGTGGCCTTGCCGCCCGTGATCGGCATCGTGTAGAGATCGCCCAAGAGGTCGAACACGAGCGTCTGGCCATCGGGGCTGACGTCCACCGACATCCAGTGGCCGACTTTCGTGGTGAAGTTGATGGTCCGGCTCGGCTTGAGCGGGAGCCCTTCCTGCATCGGGTCGCGGGGCGGCTGCGGGCCGCCGCGCTGCGCGAGGAGCGACAGCGGAAGGATCAACGAGACGCCGGCGACGACGCGCAGAAGGCGAGCGGTGAACGTGGACATGGTGGACTTCCCTGGTTGAACGGTTGTGCCAGCCCGGCAATTGTGCGCGTTCGAGCGCTGAATAACTAGATTGGCCGCCATGGGCCGCCCCGGCAGCGACCGCCTCCTGCCATTCCCCCGGCTCGACGAGGCTCCCCGCTTCAGCCCCGACGACGCCCGCGCGCTGGCGCGCGCACACTGGGCGCTCGACGTGACGGCGAGCGCGCTGCCCAGCGAGCGCGACCAGAACTTCGTGCTCCAAGCGACGTCCGGCGATCGCCTCGTGCTGAAGATCGCCAACGCGTCGGAAGACCGCGCGATGCTCGATGCGCAGCAGCGGGCGATGGCGCACCTCTCGCGGACCCTGAGCATCGTGCCGCGCGTGGTGCCGGCCGCGAGCGGCGCGAGCATCATCGAAGTGCCCGGGCCGCACGACCGGCGCCACTCAGTCTGGGCGATCACGTGGCTCCCGGGAGTGCCGCTGGGAACGGTCTCGCCACGCCCGGCCGCGCTGCTCGAGGATCTGGGGCGCGCTGCGGGCGCCGTGAGTCGCGGACTCGCGGATTTCGACCACGACGCGATCCACCGCGAGTTCTACTGGGATCTCACCCACGCGCGCCGCCTCACTGACGAGCACCGCTCGGCGATCGGTGGTCGCGAGATCGGAACGGCCGTGGAGGCGCTCACGCGCGGGTTCGACCGACACGCGGCGCCGCTTCTCTCCGGCCTCCGCCGGTCCGCGCTGCACGACGACCTCAACGACTTCAACGTGCTGGTGGACGACGGCGGTGGGGGGCGCGGCCTCCGCGTGAGCGGCATCGTGGACTTCGGGGACATGGTCTTCGGGTACGCGGTGGCCGAGCTGGCCGTCGCCGTCGCGTACGCGATTCTCGATGCGCCGGATCTGCTGGCCGCCGCTGCGCACGTCGTGCGCGGCTATCACGCGATGCGTCCGCTGGAGGACGCCGAGCTGGGCGCGCTCCAAGGGCTCGTCGCGATGCGACTCTGTGCCAGCGTCTGCATCGCCGCCTCGCAGCAGCGCGCGCGGCCGGACAACGCGTATCTCGGGATCAGCCAGGAACCGATCCAGCGCGCGCTGCCCAGGCTCGCCGCGATTCCCTTCGATCTCGCGGAGGCGGTGTTTCGCCAGGCGTGCGGGCCGGCGCCGGCCGGCGCGAGCGTTTCGGAGCGCGCGCCCACAAAGGCGGAGACGCTCGCGGCGCGCGCGCGGCACATCGGCCGGAATCTCGGCATCTCCTACAGCAACCCGGTCAGGATCGTGCGCGGCTGGAAACAGTACCTGTTCGACGACGAGGGACGGCGGTACCTGGACGCGTACAACAACGTCGCGCACGTCGGGCACTGCCATCCGCGCGTCGTGCGGGCGGGCGCCGAGCAGATGGCGCTGCTCAACACCAACACGCGCTACCTGAGCGATCTCCTTCCCGAATACGCTGAGCGCCTTTCCTCGACGCTCCCGGAACCGCTCCGCGTCTGCTTCTTCGTCAACTCGGCGAGCGAGGCGAATGAGCTGGCGCTCCGGCTCGCGCGCGCGCACACAGGGCAGCGCGACATGATCGTGCTCGAAGCCGGGTATCACGGGAATACGACGGCGCTGATCGAGTTGAGCCCATACAAGCACGCGGGGCCCGGGGGCGGCGGCGCGCCGGAGTGGGTGCACGTCGCGCCGGTGCCCGACGTCTACCGCGGGGCGCACAGGCGCGGCGACCGCGAGGCGGGCCCCAAGTACGCGCGGCACGTCGCGGAGATCGTCGCGCGCCTGCGCGCGGACGGGTGCGGGCTCGCGGGATTCATCGCCGAGACGTGCCCGAGCGTCGGCGGACAGATCATCTTCCCCACCGGCTATCTCGCCGAGGCGTACCGGCACGTGCGCGGGGCCGGCGGCGTCTGCATCGCCGACGAGGTGCAGACCGGGCTCGGCAGGATGGGGACGCACTTCTGGGCCTTCGAGGCACAGGGCGTCGTCCCCGACATCGTCGTGATGGGGAAGCCGCTCGGCAACGGGCACCCCATCGGCGCGGTGGTGACGACCGCGGAGATCGCCGCCTCGTTCGACAACGGGATGGAGTTCTTCAGCACCTTCGGCGGGAACACCGTCTCGTGCGCGATCGGCATCGCCGTCCTGGACGTGCTGCGCGACGAGGGGTTGCAGGCGCACGCGCTCCGCGTGGGCGAGCGGATGCTCGCCGGGCTGCGGCCGTTCGTCGAGCAGTTCGCCCTCGTGGGAGACGTACGCGGATCGGGGTTCTTCCTCGGCGTGGAACTCGTCCGCAATCGCGAGACTCTGGAGCCGGCCGGTGACGAGGCGCAGTTCGTCGCCAACCGGATGCGCGAGCGGGGCATCCTGCTCGGCACGGACGGACCGCATCACAACGTCGTGAAGATCCGGCCGCCGATGCCCTTCAACGAGGAGGACGCCGATCTGCTGGTCGCGACGCTCGAGCAGGCGCTGCGCGAGGTGGAGGGTCGCTGACCGGCCGCGCTTGAAGGCCCACGATCAGAAGGCGCGCGATCAAAAGACCCGCGCTTCAGGGCCAAGGGTGTCTGCGCACCCGCTGGATGCCGTCGGCGTCCGTCGAGACCACATACACCGAGCCAGTGCCGAAGCCGACGATCCTCTCACTTGGTGGAATGGTGATCTCACGCACGAGACGGCCGCGGCGATCTATCACGTCGTAACGCGAAACACGTTCACTCGCAGTCCTCGTGCGCGCGATGACGAGGTTCCCGTCTGTCGCTGCAATGAGCGCTGGTCGCTGGAAGGGCGGCACGCTCGCCGGAAACGCAGTGAAGTCAAAGTCCGGCATTCGGTTGGGGCGCCGTGGAAACGAGTCCATGATCACCTACTTGTCACGCTCGGTCAGTTTCTTCAGCGTGATGCGTAGCGGCGTGCCGATGATCGCTCGGCCATCTGCGCCGCGCCAGTCCACGCAATACGGCTCGGCTCTCGCGACCGCCAGCAGCCACAGCGGGAAGCGGTACTCCTCCGGTCCGTTTCCCTGCCGCCCGACTTGAGTTACCGTACCCGATCGCAGGTCTGCGACCACTACGCGCTGGTCCCGGTCGACGACGACGAGCACCCGGCGATCCGCGAGTTCACGTACGGAGACGACGGAGGTGAACTCTTCCTTGATCGTCGCGTTCGCCGGTTTCAGTGCACTGACCGGGATTGACTGCGGAACGCCGGCCGCTAATGGCACTGCGACAAGGAGCGAGCCCAATACAGGCGAGATCTTCGACATTACCCTCCGCTGTCTCGCCTGACGGAGTGGACGCCGCGACGCCACCAACCGCCACACCATCACCTCAGGTTGCAGCTCCTGTAGGGCCCTGCGCGGCGGCCGCTCCGTCCACCATAACACCGCCGCATCCATCAATGGCGGCGACGGTCGGTCCCCGCGCGCCCTGCTGCCAGGTGGCGAGAAGCGCCGAGCAAGCGGTCACCAAGACAGCGCGTGCGCAGTGACTGACTCCGCAAGGCGTCATCTCGCCGAGCTCCTCGCGCTTCATCAGAAGTGACCGCCCGGCATCTCCTGAGCACGGTGCACAGTCTGGTTTCGCGCACACTCAGCGCTCGCGCGACCAGAACACGAGCGTGCCGCAGCGTGCCGATGGTCCGGCCCATTGAACGGGTGTCGTAAGCTCACTCGGGTAGTACTCGATGGCCTGATAGTACCGCGTCTCTGTGTCGTCAAATCTGTCCGGGAGGTCCGCAACGCGCCGACCGTCAAGAATGTACTGCGGTCGGCACCTCGGACGAAGGGGGTTGGGGCGCTGTACGTAGCCAAGTGCCTGGAGCGCGGATCGAAGTCTGAACAGGCCCCGGTCTTCCATCTTGCGAAGGACGTCGGGCGGGAAAAAGCGGCCGATCCCGGCCTTGCGCCTCGCCTCGAACCCCTGCATCGCCGGCGAGAGGAAGCCGGGAGCTGTGTCCCGGATGGTGACCGCGGTGAGTTGGGCCAGGCGCACGAGCCGGAGGACGATGGGGACGGTGTCGCGTTCACTGAGCTGCAACAACGTGTCGAGCACCGTGAACCCGAGCTTGCGGACACGCACCTCCATACCCCCAAGTCGGTCACGGTTCGGCAGCGTGACCAACCCGTCGGGCGTCGTGCGAGCGACGTCGCCGGTGCCGACCGCGGTCACCTCTGCCGCGTCTATTCCAGCACCGGAGGCGCCGTCAACTACCCTGAGGACAACTCCACGGGGCCGCGCCACGACCGGGTCCTGTGCTCCCGCCGCCACGACCGCGATGCACAGTGCGGCCCCGGCCCACCGGACCAGCAAGCGCGATCGGCCCCTGCGAACAACCGCAAATGGGCAACCCATCAGCCCACCCCCTTGTGCGGGGAGCGTTGCCACAGCTGCGCACACCGAGGCGACCCGCAAGATCTGTCCAGCCGCTTCGACTCCTGACCGGCCGCGCTGCGGACCCGCACGCCTCTATCGTACCTGAGCTGGACTACGGCCCGCAAGCAAGCGTTCAATCGCGTCTGCAAGGTGTGGAAGGTCGGGCGCCGTCGGGAACCGCCACCCGTTTACAATGACCGTCGGCGTACCTCGCACACCAAGGCGGTCACCAACGTCGCGCCCCACTTTGACCTTCACGATTTCGGCCGTGTCGGATGCGCATCGCGAGAAGGCGGACTGGTCAGACACTCCTGCTGCCATCGCGAAGGCCGTCCACGTCTTGAGACCAAGCGAATCCTGGCGGGCGTATACCGCATCCAAGAACTCCCCGAACCTGCCTTGGGCTCCCGCGCACTCGAGCGCGCGTGCGCTCGGCAGGGCGAAACGATGGTAAGGAAGCGGATAGTGGATGAATACCAGTGCGACGTCTCGCCTAACGTGCGAGGGCAGCGAGTCAACCCGGAGGTGGAACGCTCGACAGAACGGACACTCCAAGTCGGCAAATTCAATAATCCTCACTTTCACAGCGGGGTTTCCAATGGGCGTTCCGCTCGTCGCGATGGATTCCCAGTTCGCAACGAATGTAGGTGGACCAAAGGACGGACCGGCCGGGCGCGCGCCTTTTGACCCGACGAATTCACGGTGAAGGCTAGCAGCCGCCACGGTCACCGCAGCAAGCACTATGACGACCGTAGCCAATTGCTCGAGCCACCTGCGAGGTTCCCTCGCGGACATACGGAGTCGCTCGCTAGGAACGCCGTGCTAGGCGCAAACCACAGCGATCCCCGTTCCGCACCGCGGATCCCACTCGCAATAACCGGCGGGATACGAGTCGCAGTACTCCTGGCAGACATAGGTTTGCTCAGCCACGTCGGGGCACTCAAACCACATCCCGCAGACGATGCAATCTGAAGCGGTCGTGCGCGCGGCGGCGCCGGGCGGTGACGAAAGGTGCAACATTCCGGATAGCGCTACCGTGCTCGCGAGGAACGTGAGTTTGCGCCGTGTCATACTCGACTCCTTGCTGGAAGGGTAATGAAACGGATTGCGACGTCGCCGCATCAACCCCGCACACGAATCGCGAACAGGCCCGGCGCCTGTCGGCACCGCGCTGGGCGCCTTCGTCGGAACAGCAAGATGGGTCACAACTCCAGTCTGCGGCGACTTCACAGATGGATCTGCACGATCGTCGCGGTCTGAGCACTGCGAGCACCCGCACCGACGCCCGCCTCGAGAATGTCCGCTCTACCTCGATGTCCGGAGTAAGAAGGGCAGAGCCCGCGCGCTCGACGCCCGTCGCTTCATAAAGGTGGTCCCCAACTCGCACACGATGCGTTGCCCGAGCACACTGTTCAATACGCAGTTTCTGTACAGCAATCGACAGCGTCGACGTCTACGAATTGCAGGATTTGGTCTCGCATTCGTGGCGTCTCGCGCACAATCAGGACAGCGCAGACACGAATTCGTCAGTAATGCAAGCAGCGAAGAAAAAACTGGCCACCTGCGCTGAAGACGCTTTTGAGACAGGAGACTGATACCTCTCCGGGTCACTTCGCTCGAATGCGAGCGTGTTCGCGGGATCGTCCTCCCTACCCGCCGCTCACCGCCGGGACGATCTCGATCGTGTCGCCGTCCGTCACCGGCGCGGCGAGCCCTCCGAGGAAGCGCGAGTTTTCCTCGCCGACGAAGAGATTCACGTGCTCGCGCACGATGCCCTGCTCGGTGAGCACCCGCTCGACGACGCCCGGGTACCGATCGCGCAGCGCCGCGAGCGCGTCGCGGAGCGTGTCGCACCGCGCATCAACCTGCACCACGCCCATGCCGCGCGCGTGCGGCTGCAGTGCGTTCGGCAGTGCGATCGAGATCGCCATCGTCGTTGCCTCCGTCGCCCCCGTCGCCCCGTCGTCTCGTCGCCCGGCCGACTACGAGGAGGGGCTGCGCCCGATGACGGCGGCCTTCACGCAGACAATCGGCGGGAGCGCGGCTGGAACCGGCTTCCACGACGCCCCCTCGTCGGCCGAGGCGAAGAGCTTTCCGCTGCGCGTGCCGAAGTAGAGGCCCACAGGATCGTGCGTGTCGGCGGTGAGCGCGTCGCGCAGCACCGTTTCGTACGCGCGTCGCTGCGGCAGCCCCTTCTCGAGCGCCTCCCACGACGCACCCGCGTTCTTCGTGCGATAGACACGGAGCCGCGCTTTCGGCGAGCAGCGGATGACGGAGTCGAGCGGCACGATGTAGACCGTGTCCGGGTCGCGCGGATGCATCTGCATCGCGAACCAGAAGTCGGAGTATTCCTTCTTCGGCTCGTTGGGGATTTCCTTCCAGTTGTCGCCCCAGTTGTCGCTCCGGAAGAGTCCGCCGTGGTTCTGCATGAAGAGCCGCTCGGGCTTCGACGGATGATGCACGACCTTGTGCACGCACTGCCCGAACTCGGGATACTTCTCCGGCTGGAACTCGGCCCGCACGCCGGTGTTGCGCGCCTTCCAGCTCTTGCCGCCATCCTCGGTGCGATAGCAGCCGGCGGCGGACATCGCGACGAGCATGCGTTGGCGATTGACGGGGTCCGGGACGATGGTGTGCAGGCAGGGACCGCCGTTGCCGGGCGTCCACTTGGGACGCTGCGCGTGCCTGACGAGTCCTTCGACCCCGGCGCGCGCCGCGAGGGTCGGCGGGCGGCATCGCTTCAGGGCGTACCGCGACTGGACTCGATCCGCCGCTGCAGCGCGCGAAAACGCGGATCGTCGCGGATCGGATCCCAGTTGGGATCGGTCAGGTTGATCAGGCCGGATGACCGCTCCGCGAATGCCAGATCCAGCCACCGGAACGCCGCATCGCGATCGCCGAGTGCCGCGTATCCGTTCGCGACCAGGTCGGCAGCCACGTAGCGCTTCGACCGTTCGGCCTCGAGCGTGGCCAGGAGCCGCCGCGCGTTGGCGGAACGCCCGAGACGGGCCTCGCAGACCGCGCGCTGAGACAGGGGGAGCGGCACGAAGGCAGAACTGGCCTCGAGTTCCCGCAGCGCGTCGGCCCACCGGCCCTGCGCCATCCGCAACTGGGCGAAATCACCGGGGAGGCGACTGTGTTGGGGATCGAGCTCGCGCGCTCTGTCGAGCCACGCTTCGGCGCTGTCCAGTTGCTTCGCGCGGATCAGCCGATACGCAAGCCCTCTCGGCGCGTCGAGCGATGCCGGATCCACCTCGACCGCGCTGCGCGCCAGGGCCAGCGCCGAGTCGCGCATGCCGCGTCTCCACAGGACGTCCGCCAACCAGCCGCGCGCCTCGATGCTTCGCGGCTCGAGCGCCAGCGCGCGCCGGAGCTCCCGCTCCGCGGCCGCGAAGTTCCACTGATAGCCCATCTCGATGAGGGCGAGTCGCGCGTGCGCGTCGGCACTGGTCGAATCGAGCGCCAGCGCGCGCCGCGCCGCCTGCCTCGCCTTCGGATACGCGTCGCGCGGAGGGAGCCAGTCGTCCGCGAGGTTGATCCACGCACGCGCGGTTCCCGCCCACGGCGCGGCGTACGTCGAATCGGTGCCGATCGCGCGCGCGAAGAGCGCCAGAGACTTCCGGATGTCGCTCTCCGTGTATCTCTGCAGGTGGAAGTTGCCCTGCAGGTAGAGGTCGTGGGCCTCGACGCTCTCGGTGCCTACGGTGACCAGCGCGCGCGCCCCGCCGCCCAGCGTCACGTTGAGCGCGCCGGCAATCGCCTGCGCGATTTCGTTCTGCAGCGCGAGGACGTCCCTGAGGCCCTTGTCGTAACTCCGGGACCAGAGGGTGAGACCGTCGGACGCATTCACCAGTGCGGCCGTCACCCTCACGCGGCCGGGCGCGTGCCGCACGCTCCCCTGCACGAGCGAGCCGACGTGCAGCGTCCGCCCGACGTCGCTGGCGTCCACGTTCTTCCCCTTGAACGAATACGCGGAGCTCCGCGCGGCGACGCGCACGCCGGGAAGGCGTGCGAGCGCGTCCGCGAGTTCGTCGGTCAGCCCGTCGGCGAAGTACTCGTTCGCGTCGCCTCCGACGTTCACGAACGGGATCACGGCGATCTCCCTCGCGTCGCGCGCGAGCGACGCGTTCGCGCCGGAACGGTCCGACGCCGTCGGCGTCGTGCGGTCGCGCAACAATATCGCGGTGGCGGTCGCGCCCACGAGCACGACGGCGGCGAGGCCGATGAGCACGTCCCTGCGCCCGAACGTGAGCGCCGCGCGCGCGCCCGATGCCCCCGTTGCGTCCTGAGGCTGCATCCCGCCGCTCGGCGTCTTCACGTCGTCGAGAATGTGCACGATCTCGCCCGCCGTCTGCGGCCGGTCGGCCGGCCGCTTCTCCAGGCAGTGCATCACCAGTGCGGCGAGGGCGGAGGGAATGTTGGCGCGACGGCTGGTGATCGGCTCGGGCGGTTCCGCGAGCTGCGCGGCGAGAAGGCCCTGTGGGGTGCGGCCGGTGAACGGCGGTTGGCCGGTGAGCGCTTCATACGCCAGGACGCCGAAGGCGTAGATGTCCGCGCGGTGGTCAATCGCCGGGTCCGCGCTCGCCTGCTCCGGCGCCATATACGCCGGTGTGCCGAGCGCGAGGCCGGCGGAGGTCGCGCGGCCGTACGCGACGGTGGACGATTCCGTGAGCGCCTTCGCCACGCCGAAGTCGCTCACCATCGCGGCCCCGGCCGACAGGAGCACGTTGTCCGGCTTGATGTCGCGGTGCACGACGCCGTGCTCGTGCGCGTAGGCGAGCGCACTCGCGATCTCGCGCAGAATCCGCACCGCCTCGGCCACCGGGAGCTCGCCGTGCCGCGCGAGGCGCACGCGCAGCGACTCGCCTTCGACGAACGGCATCGTGAAGTACGGCAACGCCCCGCTCTCGCCCGCGGCGAGCAAGGGCACGATGTGCGCGTGCTGGAGTCGCGCCGCGAGCATGATCTCACGCCGGAACCGCTCCGTCGAGACGCTCGCCGCCAGCTCGGGCGGGAGCACCTTCATCACGACCTTGCGGTCGAGCGCGGTCTCCCGGGCGACGAATACCCGCGCCATGCCGCCGCCAAGCTCACGCTCAAGTGTGTAGGCGGCGCCGAGGGTAGCCTGAAGCTGGTCCCGCAGGTCCATCGGCGGCATCCGGGATGTCGGAGCCTCTAACGTATGGGGAATGCGAAGCCGGAGCCAGCGCTCCCGCACCTGCCGCGGCAGCGCCGAACACCCGCCCCTCCCACGTTCAGCCGGAGTGTCCCGGCCCGGGCCTCAGCAGCAACAGTGAGGGAAGTCCGGGGACCGCGAGCCTGAGGTAGAAATAGCCGATGCCGGCGAGTCCCGGCATGAACGATGGCGTGCTCCCCCGCGCCACTCCGCAGGGCCACGTCTCCGGTGTGTGCGCGTAGCGCGCCGCGCCCAGGGCGGCTGCCTCCAGCACCATCGCCCGGGCCTCGTCGTCACTGAGCACATCGGCGGCGCGCAGGAGGAACTCGCCTGTTCCCGTCAGTCCACGGCAGGGCGAGAAGTCACTGCCGGGCGCGAGGCTCTCATCGCGCAGCGCTCGCTTCGCCGTCCTGACGGCGGCTTCGGCGTCCCGGCGATGTTGCGCGTCCGGGTGAATCTCGAGCGCACGCAGGCGAGTGAGACCGATTCCCGGGGCGCCATCACACCACGCCACCCGGCACGGCGCTTGTGCAGTCTCACCGTCGAAATCGCGGAAATCCGGCCAGTTCTCCCGATCCACGCGGAACCAGTGGTTCTCCCACCGGAACGCCTCCTCGGCACCATCGCGGAATCGCTTCTCGCCGGTCGCGGCGTACAGTTCGAACAACGACCAGCCAAATCCGGCCGCTCCGTGGGCGAGGCCGGTCAGGTGCGGGGCCGCTCCATCAGCCGGCTCCGCTTCGCCCCACGACAGCCCTTCGCTCTGCCTGGTTGCCGCGCCGAGCATCCGATCACCGAGAGTCTCTGCCAGGCTCGCGAGGCGCGGCTGCGCCATCTGCTCCGCCAGCACGAGCAGTGCGGGTGCGGCGCCGGCGGCGCCGTCGAGCACATCGAGACGAAGTGGTTCCTCGGTATCGTTGGCGAGATCGGCGAGCAGCTCACTCGCTCGCGCCACGAGATCGGCTCGATCGAGCAGCCGGCCAATGCGCGCCGCCGCATACGCGATTCCCACATGCCCGGAGTAGAACCCGAACCGGACGGGGCGTGGCACCTTTCCGAGTCGCGACAGCGCGTGGCGGACCCCGCCCTCGGCCGCATCGCGAAAGCGCGGATCGCCCGAGCGAGCCCACATCTCGCAGAGAAAGAGCGCAATGCCGCTCGTGCCACGGGAGAGATCCGGTCCGAGCGTCGCACACGCAAACGTGAGAGCGCCGGAGTCCTCATCGGCGTCCTGCGTGGCGCCCACCCACGCGTGGCGCCCACCGTACTCGAACGCCGTGTCGCAGAGATGACGGGCGATGGACGCGGCAACGTCGAGCGAGGCGGCCGCATCAATGCGCATTCGGCGCTCGGTCGTCGAAGGGCTCGAAGTCGTCGGCGGAGCCCGGATTGAGAAAGAGCGCCGCGGGGTCGTACCCGTCCCGGCGCAGCGCGGTGCGCACGGCATCGAGCCGCTCGCCCACCGACGTGGCGAGCGCGGCCTCCGGACGGGCCAGCGTCGCCGCCACGAGCCGGCAGCGGTGCTCGCCGAAGCTCGACCCGTCGCCGGGGTCGTCCGCGGCGCCGAGGCCGTGCGCGAGCCGCTTCACGAACGCGGAGAGCGGGGCCCTCATGAACTCTCGCAGCCGCCGATGCGTCGCCGCGAGCAGCGGAACGGTCGCGCGGTAACGCGCTCGCGGGAGATAGAGCACGGCGCTGTCGCAGCGCGCGAACGACCCCGGGTCGTCAGCCACCTTGAGCAGAAACGGCACGCGCGACTCGTTGAGCGCCGCCGTCAATTGCGCGGTCAGCGCGACAGCGCCCCCCGGGTGGACGTTCCAGTACACGCGGACGGAGGGGGAGGATTCCAGATCCTCGTCCGCATCGCCGAGGGCCGTGTAGAAGCCGGAGTGCAGCTGACGGTACTCCTTCGGGACGCGCACCTGCACCGGGCAACCCGCCTCGACGGGACCTGAGGCCGCGCGAACGTCCGAGGGGCTCACCCAGAAGGAAAGGTCGAAGATCTCCGCCACGACCTGCCCGTCCGCTGCGATCGAGCGCACGGTCCATCCCGACTGCCACGTCCCGGTTCCGCAGTTCGCGTCCGACAGCCGCTGGGCGAAATCGAGCGCTCCCTTCCGGTCACCCGATCTCGCCGGGTTCGGCGGAGCGTCACCTGGCAGGCGACAGTGCAGCGCCGAGTACAGTGTCTGGCCGAGCAGCGTGGTCGCCTCCGGAGTCAGGACCGAATCCGCGGCTATCGCTCCGTGCGAGGCCCGGGCCTCATGACGCTCGCCGAAGAGCGAGAACGCGCGCTCGTCGTGTACGCGCAGCGACTCGGCGACCTCGAGGAGCGCGTCCCGCATCGCGTTCACCTACGCCGCCGTGGCCTCGCCGGCGATGCCCAGCAGAACGCTGCACGCGATCGCGGGTTGCTCGAGGATATTCACGCTGAGTTGTGCGGCACCCACCGCGCTGCGCGGCATGTGCGCCTCGCCGGCGCTCCATTCGTACGCCGACTGGACGAGCCGCGCCGCGCCGTAGCGAACGGCCCGATTCAGAAACGCGTGCGAGAGAGCCGTCTCCATCGCGGTCCGGCGCAGGTAGTTCTCCCACAGCATTCGCACTTGCCGCTCTGCCGCGGGGAGCACGGACGCGAACACGGTGGCCGCCGCCGCGGGGGTCTCCTGCGCTTCATCGGACGCCGCGTGCACGCAATCGAGCAGGAAGCTGTGGAACGCGGAGCCCACGTCCCATGCCGGATCTCCCCACGAGGCAGACTCCCAATCCACGAGCCAGACGTTCACCGGCCCGGTGGAGGTTGTCTCGACGCTCACCAGGACATTCGACCACTTGACGTCGCCGTGAATCAGGGAGCTCGCCGACCAGCCGTCGCGCATGTCGTCGAACGCAGTGAAGACGTGCGGTCGCTGCTGGACGAGCTGGAGCAGCTCGATCTGCGCCGGGGAGATGTCCCGCAGGTCGTCGGGAGAGGGGCGCGCGATCTCCAGCGCCGTCGGCGGCGACGACTCCAGGAAGCCGGCACCGGCGGCAATCTCACCGTCTGGGCGAAGCGTCGCGTGGCACGCGGCGAGTGCGCTTCCGAGGGCAGCGCCGATGGGCGGAACTCCGGGAGACGCGTCCGACCGGGCGATCTCATCCGCGCCGCGGGCGCCGACCACCAGCTCGAGCGTCAGGAGTGCCCTCGCGGGGTCGTGGCGGACGAGTCGCGGCAGGTGAGTGCGCAGCGGCCACGCGCGTGCCACCGCGTGCACGCGCGCGTACAACTCCGCTTCGGTGGCGATCGCCGCGGAGCCGTCCTCGTCTCCCGGGCGCGCCTGCTTCACGAAATAGCTTCGCGCACCACGGGAGACGACACGGAGATTCTCGTTGCGGCCCCAGAGCTCCTCGGCCCGGACCTCACCCTCGACGAGGTCGCGAACGTCGAGCAGTTGCTGGTCGAGCAGGTACCGGATCGCGCCCTCCGGCGTCATGGCGAATCCGTCGGCCGCCATCGAGGTCGTCTCTCCTCGCGATGCCGTCGGCGACGGTGGCGCACACTCAGGCCGGAGGCGACCGGAGCCCGCTCACGCAGGCCGCGGCCGGATCACTTCTTCTTCTTTTTCCTTCTCGTCACGGACGTTTTCGGGCAGGGCGCCTTCCTGCTCGGCTTTCCCTTCTTCTTCGCCGCGGCCACGATCTCGCGCTCGCCGCGATCCCACAGAATCGTCATCACATCGCCCTTGAGGAACTCGACCCCGGGGGCGCTCGCCTCGTCCACTTCGAGCACACCACCGCCGGACGAGCGGACGTCGATGCTCTGCACTGGCCATCCTCCCACCGGCCGCAGCCGGTCGTTCGAGAATGCGTCTGCCACGCATCGCGATCCCCAGCTCGCGCGTCCATCCCGGACTGTGGCTGAGGCGTTCTAACATGGTTGCGTCCCGCGCCGGCTGTCAACGGCGTCGTGCGGCGCAGCGCACTGCATCGCGGCCGCCGGCACGCGCCGCGAGTCTCAGCGGGCGGCGCGCGTGAGGACGATCTCCGTCTTCCTCGGGAACGCGGCCGAGTCGCGGGCGTACTTGCTCACGAGCGCCTGCAGCTCGCTGGTCGTCCCGGTGAGAACGAGGTCGTCGTTCTCCTTCTCGTGGGCGATCCCCACGCGGCCCGAATCGATCTTCGCGACGAGCCACTCCTCATTGAGCGGCGTCACGCGCACGCGCTCACCCTCGAGCGACACGCGCCAGAACCAGTGCGCGGGGATGAGTAGCGTGCGGCCGAGGTGCGGCGGGGCGTCGTCGAGCGAGGCCGGCGAGATGTCGGCGAAGAGCACGCCGTCGAGGCGGCCGAGCCTGAGTTCGAAGACGCGCGGTCCGCCGGCGTCGCTCTCGAGCCGCCGCACGGCGGCGCTGTCGCGCGCGCGCCGCGTACGCAGCGCCGGATCCCGTCGGGCACGCGCGTTGAACGCGCTGTCCGACGCCGAGAGCAGCACGAAATCCACGGCCTCGAGCCGGCGCGCGAGCGCGCTGTCGGCGATCGCGAGGAGCCAGGCGTGCGAGGGTTCATCTCCGGGAAGCACGACCCACCGGTCGCCGCGCGGCTTCGCGGAGTCGGCCCAGGCACCGACGAGCGCTCGCTCGACGACGAGCTGCTCCTTCTGGAAGAGCGGATGGATGGACCAGACGCGGCCGCAGGCGGCGGCGAGGACCAGAACGGCCAGGGCAATGAAGCGGAGCACGCGTCCGTGGGGCATCGGGGTTCTCCTGCTCCAGAGTCTATGGTTAATGTCAGAGAATGCAATTCCACGATCGGCCCGTCCTGCCCCGCGGCTTCCGCTGCGCGAGCGTGAACTGCGGCCTCAAACCGCAGGCGAAGGACCTCACCGCGTTCGTGAGCGACGAGGACGCCGCGGCGGCCGCCCTCTTCACGCGCAACCAGTTTCCGGGCGCGCCGGTGATCCTGGGCCGCGAGACGATCCAGGGCGGGCGGCTGCGCGTGATCGTCGCCAACAGCAAGTGCAGCAACGTCGCGACCGGCGCCCAGGGCCTCGACAACGCACGTCGGATGGCCGCAGCCGCTGCCGCGGAGTTCGCGACGACTCCCGACCGTGTGCTCGTGAGCTCGACCGGCGTGATCGGCGTGCAGCTCCCGATCGAGACGATCGAGCGCGGCATCCGCGGGATGGCGGCCGCGCTGCAGACCGACCCGCTCGTCGGCGCCGAAGGGATCATGACCACCGACACGCACCCCAAAGCGCTCTCCACCGGCGTGGGGAAGGCAACGATCACTTGGGTCGCGAAGGGCTCGGGGATGATCGAGCCGAACCTGGCGACGATGCTCGTCTACATCTTCACCGATGCGGCGTTCGTCGCGGCCGCGCTCGACAAGATGTTGCGCGAGGCCGTGCATTACTCGTTCAACATGCTCTCGGTGGACACCGACACGAGCACGTCCGACACCTGCGCGATGCTCGCCAACGGCGTGGTGGGCGCGGTGGACGCGCGTGCATTCCAGGACGCGCTCACGGCGGGATGCATCCGGATGGCGGAGATCCTCGCGCGTGACGGCGAGGGCGCGACGCACCTCGTCCGCGCGACGGTACGCGGCGCCGCGAGCGAAGCCGACGCGCGCCGCGTGGCCAAGTCGCTCGTGAACTCGCCGCTCATCAAGACGATGGTGCACGGCGCCGACCCGAACGTCGGGCGCATCCTGATGGCGGTGGGCAAGTGCGTGGACTGCACGATCGCGCCCGGCGCCACGGACGCGTGGATCAACGGTCACGCGGTCGTGAAGGGCGGCGCGCGGCTCGACTTCGACGAGGCCGCCGTGCGCGCCGCGCTCGGCGTCGAGGTGGTGAACCTCGAGGTCGCGCTCGGCGCGGGCCGCGAGAAGGCGACCGCCTTCGGCTGTGACCTCACCAAGGGCTACATCGAGGAGAACGCGGCGTACTACTCGAGTTGACGCGCGCGGCGCCGGGCCCGCCGCGCGAGCACGCGCCAGTACACGAGGACGTTGACCAGGACCGCGAACGCGCCGAGCGCGAGCTGCACGCCGCGCGTGAGCCCGGCGGGATAGAGCGCGGCCGTGATGTAGTGGCCGATAAAGTCGCCTGCGTAGCCGGCGCCGCCGGCCTTCTGGCGGAGCACGATCTCGAGCGGCGTGAGCGGGCAGACGATGTTCGCGAACTCGGTGAGCACGCCCCAGACCGCACACGGCACGTGCAGCCACACCACACGTGGCCAGCGAAGGACCAGCAGCCCGCCGAGCACCACGAAGAGCAGGAACGCGAGGTGCGCCACGAGCACCAGGTCGGCGAGGATCGAGTAGAGCACGGCGTCAGCCGGTGATGCCGGCGTTGCGATACGGGGCGAGCGACTCATTGGCCGCGTTCACGATCGCGTCAACTTTCAGTGTCGTGATGTCGGCGAGTTGCGCGTGCAGTCGCATCAGCGCGTCCCCTCCCCCGAGCGAGCTACGGCCTGGTCTCCCGCGCCTTCACCCCCTTCACCGCCCCCTCGATCATCCGGTTCAGCGCCGCGAGCGAGAGCCCACCTTCGTCCTGCGCGGGGATCGTCGCGAAGCCGATCGCCGACGCCTTCGGGTAGCGGCTGAAGATCCGCTCGAACAGCGCGGCGAGCTGCTCGCTCGACGGCCCGTTCGGGACCTTGTTCCCGTGCCCCATCACCTCGCGCGGATCGAGCACGTCCATATCCATATGGATGTAGATCTTGTCCACGTTCCGGCTGAGCCGGTCGAGCTGCGCGAAGACCGCTGGCGTCGCGTTGCGCAGGTCGTCCACGCTGACGTGCTCGATGTTCGAGCGGTCGAGCAGCTCCTGCTCGAGCGGATCGGTGAGCCGCACGCCGCCCATCACGACGTCGCGGTCGGCGAGCGGCGGGTCGAGCGTGGCGTCGAGGCGCATTTGCCGCAGTGCACGGCCGGTGGCGACGGCGACGGGCATTCCGCCGAGCGAGCCGCTGCGCGTGGTCTCGGGCGTGTTGAAGTCCGGGTGCGCGTCGAGCCAGAGCATCCCGATCCGGATCGGCTTCCTCGACGGCCCCGAATGCTGGAGTCCCGCGACGAGTCCGGGCATCGAGGGGCAGGTGCCCAACAGGCCGACGGTGAACCAGCCCTCGCGCTCGTTCTTCTCGACGATGTTCGCGAAGTGACCGAGCGCCCAGCCGAGTCGCTTCCAGCCGCCGTACTCGGTGTCTTGCGCGGGCGTGAGCTTCGATTCGTCCACGCGGACGACGGCGCCGAGGCGGGCGAGGATCTCCTGGATGCCGCCCTCGGCCATCGTGGTGGGACCGCGGGAGGTGCCGTTGGGGACGAACGGCTGTTTGGAGAGGGCGATGCGGAGGTGGCCGGACGGGTCGGTGTACCGCTGCTGTGCTCCCACGGATGACCACGCGAGAGATACGATCGTGAGCGCCGCACCGGCGAGCCTTCGCATCAGGGTTCGCTCCGTTGGTCTTGCGGATCCGGTGGTTCGTCTCCAAATCACCGACCTGCCGCGACGATGCGCAAGAGTCCTCCGGATGGGTTTGGCCGCGCTCTCGGCGGCGCAGGCGACCGCGTACGGCGCGCTCCAGGCGCAGACGACGCGCGACAGCCGGGTCGCTGGCCTGCCGGCCGGGCGAAATGCTCCGTCACGCAACCGATTGATGACGCATCCGGCCGAGCTTACCATTACACTCGGCGGAACTCCTCGCCGGGATTCCGCCGATGCCCGTCACCGCCCGACTTTCCCATCGCCTGCACGACGCCCTCGGTGAAGACGCCGGCGGCGACCTCGTGACCTGGATGCAGACCGTGGACGCCAGCCGCACCGAGCTGCGCGAGCTGAACGAGCTCATGTTCGCGAGAATCGAGAGCCTGTTCCGCGAGAACGACGCGCGCCTTGACGCGCGGTTCGCTCAGGTGGACACCCGGTTCGCGCAGATGGAGCGACTCATCGAGCGCCAGTATGGCCGCCTGCTCGGGTGGTCCTTCGGCTTCTGGGCCACGGCGCTCGCGGCGCTGTACGCCTTCACGAGCGGGGGCCGCTGAGGCGTCGCGGGCCGGGCGAAGAGGAAGGACGCCGAGGGAGCGCGCTGGGGGCGCCGAGACGATTCGATGGGGCGGTGGCCCGGACGATCACAGACTGGGCGGGCACGGCTTTGCCGACGACGAGGACTGTCCGGGACGCTGCTGCGTTCGCGAGGAGAACCGCCCGCGCACTCGGTATACACGCATCGTCTCGACACCATCCGCATCCGTCGCACGGCCGAGGACGAGCGTGTCGCTCACGAACATCGTCTCGACGTCGAGCGGCCGACGGATCGAGCCAAGATAGCGGCCTCGCGGGTCGAGGATGCTCCAGGTCGCTACGGTGTCGGAGAAGAGCGCATAGTCCTCGACCCACAGGTAACCCTGCTGGTCAACCACGAAGTTGGAGATGGCGGGCGCCGAGGCGGGGAATGGTGCGTTTCTCAGCCACACTCCGAGGTTGTGCCGCTGGAGGCGGGCGCTCTTCGCGTGACCCTTCAGCGCTATTTGTTGTGCTTCCAGCTCAACCGCGGCGGTGAATGACCTCCGGAAGGCCGTCTTGGCTGCCTCGTCAACACGCTTCGGATTGATCGAGCGACGGAAAGTCTCGCGGAGCGCGCCGCTGGCGTCGAACAGCTGAATCTCGAACGCCTTTGCCGCCGTGTAGTAGATGCGATCGCCGAAGACGCGCGCTGTTACGGGGGCAGAGTAGGGTGCGGGTCGGGATTCTGGATAGATGTCCACCATCATCTCGAAGATATCCTGCGACGTCAGCGGTCCGACGGTCGCACTGATCTTCTGGTCGGCACCGACGATCGCGAGCCACCAGGGTCGCTGCGCAAGGCGCTGGCTTTCAAGCTGGAAGATCCCCCCGCTTCGCAGAATGCCAACGAATGCCCCGGACTTCATCCGCCCCAACGCTTCGAGCATGCGCTGCGCGGCCTTCGGGCCCCTCGACGGCACAGCGAAGCGGCGCACGAATCTTCCGGATGTCGTCCAGATCGTCAGCCCGCGTATCCCGCCGCCCGGTTCACGATCCTCGATCAGGACCGAGTCCCGGCCGAGAAGCTGAACGATGCCGACTGCCCGAAACTCGCCCGGCCCGTTCCCCGGCCGGCCCCACTGCCCGGCGAATCGGCCATCCAGATCGAACGCCAGCACGGACTGCGTTCCATTGTTGCCGACAAGCACACGGCCCGTCGGCAGGATCACTGCCCCGCTGACGTATGCAAGAAGATCGTGCTCATCGCGCCCGCGTCCGATTTCGACAACCGGGCGTGGATCGACCGTCCAAGCACACCCCGGGAGCCACGCCGGAGTAGTGTTCTCCACGATGCGCACGCGCGCACTGTCGCGCCTGACCTGCGCACTCAGCGGAGCCGGTGCGAGCAGCGCGAGACTGGCGCAGACGCCAATCCGCGCACATCGGCGCACCCTTCGGGCGCGCAGGCTTCCGCTACTTCGACGTAGAGGGCCGGAGCAGCGTGCGGACGAACGTCGGCAGCTCCGCCTCAGGGTCGTCGCCTGTCCAGCGCTGGCCATTGATGAAGAATGTCGGGGTCGCCAATACTCCCAACGATCGGCCATCTGTCAGGTCCGCGAGAAACTGCAAGAACGCGCATTGCACGGAGAGGTGTGCTCTGCCACAATACCCCGCTTCCCCGCTTTGAACGCAAGCCCCTGGCGCAAAACGGTGCGCAACAGCGCGGATCGAGCGAGCGCTCGCGGCCGCCCGCTCTCGCGCAGACCGCCAAGCCGCTTCATCTTGGAAGGCGTACGCCCCTTCCCGGAGAGTCCAGCATGTCCGCCATTCGTCGCTCGCATCGTACCGTCCTGACGGTTAGCGCCGCTTCGCTCCTCGCCGCCTCCGCGCCGGCCGCGTTCGCCCAGGCGAATCCGCCGCCCGCCCGCGTCACCAGAGCCAACTGGGAACTCGCGAACAAGTTCAGTACCGAGGCGCTGCGGCGGGTCACCTACACCGCGAACGTCCAGCCACACTTCATCGGCAAGACGGACTCGCTCTGGTACAACTGGAAGGACCGGAACGGCTCCACGTTCTTCCTCATCTTCCCGCCGACGAAGACCAAGAAGCCGCTCTTCGACCACACCAGGCTCGCCGCGGCGCTCGCCACAGCGCACAAGAAGCCGTACGACCCGAACAACCTGCCCTTCACGACGCTCATCTTCACGAAGGACCACAAGAAGTTCCGCTTCAACGTGGACACGGGCGCGCTCGCCTCGCGCTACGAGTGGAACCTCGCCGCGGAGACGATCACGAAACTTGGGCGCCCGCTGCGCGCCGACTCGATTCCGCCGGATGAGGAGCGTGAGGAAGGCGGCGGCCGGGGCGGCCGCGGCGGCGGGGGCGGCGGCGGCCGGGGTGGCGCCACGGGCGAGGACTTCCGCAACTGGTCGCCCGACAGCTCGATGTTCGTCTTCGCGCGCGACCACAATCTCTTCCTCGTGGAGAAGGGGAAGGCCGACACGGTGAAGCTCTCCACCGACGGCGAGCGGAACCACTCGTTCGGCTTCCGCGACACGAGCGCGGTGCAGGACACGACGGAGGAGCAGATCCAGGGCGGCCGCGGCGGCGGGCGGGGCGGCAATCGCGACCCGCGCGTGCGCGCGAACGTCACCTGGTCGCCCGACTCGAAGGCCTTCACCATCACGCGACAGGACCAGCGGAAGGTGAAGGAGCTGTATCTGGTGAACGTGCTCGCGGAGCCGAGGCCCACGCTCTCGAGCTACACGTACGCGATGCCGGGCGAGGAGAACGTCGCGCAGATCGAGCTCCATACCTGGAAGAAGGGCGATCCCAAGGTCTCGGCGGTCAACGTCAAGAAGTGGCGCGACCAGCGGCTGCTCAACGTCCACTGGACGACGGGCTCCGACAAGCTCCGCCTCGTGCGCCGCGACCGCCCGCAACGCAACCTCGAGCTCGTCGAGATCACGCTCGCCACCGGCGCGATCAGGACGCTCCTCACCGAGTCGGTCGAGAACGCGAACCTCGAGCCGCCGCAGGTGCGCTACACCAAGCCGGGCGGCGACATCATCTGGTGGTCGGAGCGCACCGGCTGGGGACACTACTACCTCTACGACCACAACGGCGCGTTCAAGAAACCGCTCACCGAGGGCGCTTGGCGCGCGGATCAGATCGTCGAGGTGGATTCCATCGCGGGGATCGTGTACCTGAGCGGCGTCGGACGCGAGCCGGGGGAGAACGTCTACTACCGGCACACCTACCGCGTCAACGCGGACGGCTCGCTTTTCGCGCTCCTCGACCCGGGGAACGCGAACCACGGGCCGACGATGTCGCCCACGAAGAAGTATTTCGTGGACAACTTCTCGCGCATTGAGCAGGCGCCGAAGGCCGTGCTGCGCGACGCCACCGGCAAGGTCGTGATGGACCTCGAGGAGATGGATCTCTCCTCGCTCAAGACACTCGGCTGGAAGCCGCCGGAACAGTTCCAGGTGAAGGCGGCCGACGGCATCACCGACATCTACGGCAACATCTGGAAGCCGTTCGACTTCGATTCGACGAGGAAGTACCCGATCATCGCGCACGTCTATCCCGGCCCGCAGACGGAGACGGTGAACATCCCGTTCTCGGCGGGCGGCGTGCCGCAGCAGCTCGCGCAGCTCGGCTTCATCGTCATCCAGATCGGGAACCGCGGCGGGAGCCCGCTGCGCTCGAACGCGTACCAGAGCTTCAGCTACTACAACCTCCGCGACTACGCGCTCGCCGACAAGAAGGCGGGGATCGAGCAGCTCGCGGCGCGCCACAAGTGGATTGATCTCGAGCGCGTCGGCATCTACGGTCACTCGGGTGGCGGTTTTCTCACGGGCGCGGCGATGCTCCAGCCGCCGTACAACGACTTCTTCAAGGTGGGCGTGAGCTCCTCGGGGAATCACGACAACAACATCTACAACCAGAACTGGAGCGAGCAGTACCACGGGTTGCGGACGGTGGCGAGGCGCGCGGCGGACAGCACGCGCGCGCGGCGGGCGGCGGGCGGGACGGGCGGCGCCAACAGCGCCAACCCCGTGACCGCGGCCGACACCGGCTTCGTGGACGACACCCTGCGGTACGAGATCAAGGTGCCGACCAACATCGAGCTGGCCGCGAACCTGAAGGGGCGGCTCCTGCTCACCACGGGCGACATGGACAACAACGTCCATCCGGGGAACACCATCCGGCTCGCGAACGCGCTCATCAAGGCGAACAAGCGGTTCGATTTCATGCTGATGCCCGGGAAGCCGCACGGGTACGGGGACTACCAGCCGTACTTCACGCGGATGCTGATGGAGTACTTCGCGGAGCACCTGATCGGGGATTACTACCGGGCGGGGGCGGAGTACCGGACGGCGGTGCCGTAGGGGCAGCGGCGGCGCGGCGGCGCAGGTGGGCCGGCGCGACCGCGCGCTCGACGAGCGCGAGCAGGCCGTCCACCAGCAACGCCAGCGCCGCCGCGGGCAGGGCGCCCGAGAGGATCATTCGCGTGTCCGCGAGCGCGAGGCCGGCGACGATCGGCTCGCCGAGTCCCCCCGCGCCGATGAACGCGGCGAGCGTCGCCGCGCCCACCGTGATCACCGCCGACGTGCGGACGCCCGCCATGATCACCGGCGCCGCCAGCGGCAGCCGGACGAGCAACAACCGCTGCCAGTCCGTCGTGCCGAGCGCTTCGGCGGCCTCCACCGCGTCGGGGTCCGCGTCGCGGACGCCCGTGTACGTGCTGCGCGCGATGGGATAGAGCGCGTACAGCCAGAGCGCGACAAGCGCGGGCGCGACGCCGACGCCCAGCAGCGGAATCATGAACGCGAGGAGCGCGATGCTCGGCACGGTCTGCAGCACGCCGAGGGCGCCGATCGTGGGCTCGGCTGCGCGGCGTAAGCGCTCGAGCACGAGACCGAGCGGAAGGGCGACGAGCACGGCCGCGGCGAGCGCGATCGCGACGAGGAACAGATGGCGGCCCGCGAGCCTTGCGACGTCGGCCCGGCGCTCCCAGAGGTACCGCCAGAATCCGGCACGCACGGGCGTCGCGCTCGCCTGCGGGCCTGGTTCGCCCACGCCGCCCACGCCGCCCACGCCGGTCGCGCCGGTCGCGCTCACCGCGCCGCCCGCGCCGCCCACGCCGGTCGCGCCGGTCGCGCTCACCGCGCCGCCCGCGCCGATCAGTCCGAGGCCGCGCAGCGCGTCGGCCGCCACGCGGTGCACATCCTCGCCGTCCACCTCGACGCGGCGGTTGAGCGCGCGCATCCGCGCCTCATCGAGACGGCCGCTCAGCAGCGAGAGCACCGCGATCGCGTCCGGCCGCTCGCGCGCGAGCCGCGGACCGGCGAGCGCCGCGGCCTCGTAAGGCGGGAAGAAGTGGCGGTCGTCCACGAGCGTGACGAGGTCGTAGCGCGCGAGGAGCCCGTCGGTCGAATAGCCGTCTATGACGTCCACCGCGCCCGCGGCGAGCGCCTGGTACTTGACCGCCGGCGCGAGGGGCCGCACTTCGCGCGGACGGAGCCCGTACACGCGGGCGAGCCCGACGAGTCCGTCAGGCCGCCCGATGAAATCCGCGGTGAACCCGGCCACGAGCGTTCCGCCCACGCGCGCGAGATCGGTGAGCGAGCGAAGGCCGAGCCGCGCCGCGGTCGCTCGCGTGACCGCAATCGCGTACGTGTTCTGGAAGCCGAGCGGCGGAAGCCAGCGCGCGCCGTATCGGTCCCCGAACCGGCGCGCGACGTGCGCGTACACGGCCCGCGGGTCGGCGGCCATCGCCTCGGTGACCGAGTCGTGGAGGATGGCGAGCAGGCCGGTGCCGGTGTACTCCGGGTAGACGTCAATCGCGTTGGACCGGAGCGCGCCGAACGCGACCTCCGTGGAGCCGAGCCCGGGCCGCCGTTCGACGCGAAGGCCGCGCGACTCGAGCAGTTGCGCGAACAGCTCGCAGAGGAGGTACGACTCGCCGAAGGGCTTCGAGGCGACGACAACGGCGGGGCGCGCCGCGTCGCTCTGAGCGGTGCGGGTCGGTCCCCGCGCCTCCGCGTCGCCGCCCGCGGTGCGCGTCGCTCCCTGCCCCGCCGCGGTGGCCGCGCCGCCGAACGCCGCGGCCAGAAGGAGGGCCGGCGCGGCGCGCATCAGGCGGACACGAGGCGCGCCGACGCCGAGCGCGCGCGCTCCAGGAGGGTGGCGACGTACGCCGTCGCGGGCGTGGCGGCGAGCGTCGCCATCGGCCCCTGCTGCTCGATCCGGCCGGCTCGCATCACCACGATCTCGTCGGCCAGGCGCGCCGCTTCGCCGAGGTCGTGCGTTACGAGGAGCATCGTCACGCCGGTCTCGCGCCGGGCGGCGTCGAACGCCTCCTGCAGATCGGCGCGCGTGATGGCGTCGAGCGCGCCGAAGGGCTCGTCAAGCAGGATCACGCCGGGCCGGGCCGCGAGCGCGCGCGCGAGCGATACCCGCTGGCGCTGGCCGCCCGACAGCTCGTGCGGGAAGCGCAGCCCGAACTCGCTCGGCGCGAGACCGACGAGCTCGAGCGCACGCGCCGCCGCCGCGTCCGGATCCGGAAGACCGAGAAGCGCAGGCACGAGGGCGACGTTTCGGAGCACGCGCCAGTGTGGAAGCAGGCCGCCCTGCTGCGGCACGTAGCCGAGCCGGCGTCGCAGCAGGACCGCGGGCTGCGTCGTGACATCCACGCTATCCATCTCGACCACGCCGCTCTCCGGCTGGACCATCCGGTTGAAGCAGCGCAGCAGCGTCGTCTTCCCCGAGCCGCTCTCCCCCACGAGGGCGACCGCGCGCGCCGCCGGGACGTCAATGCTCACGTCCACCAGCGCGCGCACGGCACCAAAGCGGTGCGTGACGTTGCGCGCGGAGAGAGAACTCGGAATGTTTCTCGGCTCGGACACGGCGGGGCGGGCTCGGAAGGCGATGCCTCCCAAGCTGGCGGCAGGGCGGCCGCAACGCCACCGCTGAGGGAACTTTCGCGGCCGCTGCCGCGTTGCACTCCGGATGGAGAAGGGCGTGATGACCAGTTCAACAGTCGAGCGATATCGCGCCGTCCGCGCGCAGACGGAGGCGCTCTGCGCGCCGCTCGAGACCGAGGACTTCGTCGTCAGCACGATGACCGACGTCAGTCCGACGAAGTGGCACCTGGCCCATACGAGCTGGTTCTTCGAGACCTTCGTGCTCGCGCCGTTCACGAAGGGCTATGCGCCGCCGAATCCGAAGTACGCGTTCCTGTTCAACTCGTACTACGTGCAGGCCGGCGAGCGGCATTGCCGCGCCCAGCGTGGGCTCGTGACGCGTCCGACCGTCGAGGAGGTGTTCGCGTATCGAGCGCACGTGGACGAGCACATGCTGGCGCTGCTCGACGAGATCGGCGGGGACGCCGAACATCCCGCGGCCGCGCTCATCGAGCTGGGGTTGAACCACGAGCAGCAGCACCAGGAACTGCTCCTCACCGACATCAAGCACGTCTTCTGGATGAATCCGCTCCGGCCGGCGTACGCGCCACGCGCGCGCACACAGGATGCGGGCGGCGCCGAGCTCCGCTGGCATCCGGTGCGCGAAGGCGTTTACTGCATCGGGCACGGAGGCGACGGCTTCGCGTTCGACAACGAACGTCCCGCGCATCGCACGTTCGTGCAGGAGTTTCGCATCGCGTCGCGCCTCGCCACGAACGGGGAGTTCCTCGCCTTCATCCAGGACGGCGGGTATCGCCGCGCGGAGCTCTGGCTGTCCAACGGCTGGGCCACCGTGAATGACCGCCGCTGGGAAGCCCCGCTCTACTGGGAGAAGTACGGCGACGGCTGGCGCGAGTTCACGCTCGCGGGAGACGAGCCCGTGGCGCCGGAACGGCCGGTGTGTCACGTCAGCTACTACGAGGCGGACGCGTATGCGCGGTGGGCGGGCTTCCGCCTCCCCACTGAGGCGGAATGGGAGGTCGCCGCCACGGAGGCCCCGATCGAAGGGCCGTTCGTCGAGGCGGGCGAGCTCCACCCCGCCCAGGCACGGGACGACGGCGGGCACGCGCCGTCGCAACTCTACGGCGACGCGTGGCAGTGGACGCAGAGCGCGTACGTCGCGTACCCGGGCTTCGTGCCGCAGCCGGGCGCGGTCGGCGAATACAACGGCAAGTGGATGTGCGACCAGTGGGTGTTGCGTGGCGCCTCGTGCGCGACTCCGCGGTCACACGCGCGCCGCACTTACCGCAACTTCTTCCCGTCGGACGCGCGCTGGCAGTTCAGCGGCATTCGTCTGGCCGCGGCGCCGTGAGTGCGCCGCTCCGCTCGCCTGCTCCGCGCGCCGGAGCCCGCCCTGCGCCCGGGGACGTCAGTACGCTCCGGCGTGAGGTGCTCGGCGGCCTCCTCGGCGCGCCGAAGACGCTGCCGGCAAAGCTCTTCTATGACGAGACCGGCGCGCGCCTGTTCGAGCGGATCTGCACGCTCGACGAGTATTATCTGACGCGCGCCGAGCTCGAGATCCTGCGCGAGCGCGCCGGCGAGATCGCGGCGCTCGCGGGGCCGCGATGCGCGCTCGTCGAGTACGGGAGCGGCGCGGGGGTCAAGGCGCGAACATTGCTCGACGCGCTCGACCAGCCGGCGGCATATGTGCCGATTGACATCTCCCGGACGCAGCTCGATCGCGTGGCGTCGGAGCTTGCGTCGGCCTACCCGGGCGTGCGGGTGCATCCCATCTGCGCCGACTACACGGAACCCCTGCGCCTGGACTCGCGCCCAGCCCGCGGCCGTTGCGTCGCGTTCTTTCCGGGCTCCACCATCGGCAACTTCCATCCGGCGGAGGCGACCGCATTCCTCGGCCGGATACGGCGCACCGTCGGGCCCGAGGGCGCCCTCGTGCTCGGCGTGGATCGCCGCAAGGACCCGCGCGTGCTCCACGCTGCGTACAACGACGCAGCCGGCGTGACCGCGGCGTTCAACCTGAACGTGCTCTCGCGCATCAACCGGGAGCTGGGCGCCGACTTCGAGCTCACGCGATTCGTGCACCGCGCATTCTTCAATCGCGACGCCAGCCGCATCGAGATGCACCTCGAGAGCACGGTGCGTCAGGTCGTCGTCGTGGGCGACACACCGGTGAGCTTCACGCACGGCGAGACGATCTGGACGGAGTCGTCGTACAAGTACGATCGGCGCCGTCTCGAGGGGCTCGTGTCGGCGGCCGGGTTCTCGATCGCACGTCTCTGGTCCGACAGCCAGGCGCGATTCTGGGTCGCCTTTCTCACGGCGCGCCGAGTGTGACGGGCGCCGCAACCGCGGAGGGTACGGGTGAACGCCAACGCTAGCTGGCAGAGCATCGTCGCGTCTGCGCTCGACTGGGAGCAGGCGCACGTCACGCTGGAAAAGGCGGTGAACGGACTCCGGCCCGAGTTGCGCGGACAGCGGCCGGCTACTCTGCCGTGGTCGGCCTGGGAGATCCTCGACCACGTCCGGCGCACGCAATACGACCTGCTCGAGTTCTGCCGCAATCCTTCGTACCACGAACCCAAATGGCCGGACGACTACTGGCCGGGGAATCCGGAGCCGCCGAGCGACACCGCGTGGGACGAGTGCGTGGCCGCCATTCGGCGCGATCGCGCGGACTTCGCGCGTTTCACGACCGAGGCGGGGCGCGACCTCACGGCGAAGATTCCGCACGGCACGGGACAGACGTACCTGAGAACCGTGCTGGTGGCCGTGGATCACTGCGCCTACCACGTGGGTCAGATCGTGATCGTGCGACGGCTCCTGGGTGCGTGGCCGACGTGACGGCCTGAGAACGTGACGACTTGGCAACGTGACGACTTGGCAACGCCGGGCGCGTCCTCGTGGACGCGCCGGATCACCGCGTCCCGGCGGCAGGCCGCTCCGCCGCGACGGGGAGACGGACGCTGAACCGCGTGCGGCCCGCCTCCGACTCGACGTCAATCTCGCCGTCGTGCCGTCGCACGAGCTTCTGCACGATGTCGAGGCCGAGTCCCGTGCCCTGACCGACCGGCTTGGTGGTGAAGAACGGATCGAAGATGCGGCTCCTGTGCTCCGCGGGGATCCCGGGTCCGTTATCGGTGACCCGCACGACGACCTCGCCTCCTTCGACGCGCGCCGACACCTCGACGCAACCCGCCGTGCCCACGGCGTCGAGCGCATTGTCAACGAGGTTCACCCAGACCTGATTGAGCTCGCCGCCGAAGCCGGGGACGCGCGGGAGGTCCGGCGGCACGACCACGGAGACCGCGACCGATTTCGCGCGTGCCTTCGACGCGAGCACCGCCAGCGTGTCGGCCAGCCCCTGGCCGACGTCCACCGGTTCCTTCACCGTCGCCTGGTCCATGTACGTGAAGCGTTTCACCGCCGACACGAGGTCGTGAATGCGGCCGGCGCCGCGCTCGACGTCCGACGCGAGCGCGCGCGCGGCGCAGCCGGCGCCCAGCCAGCGCAACGCCGCGTGGAGCGCGTCACCGTCGAGCTCCCGGGCGAGCGCCTCGAGTGCGTCGAGCGTCAGCGGCGTCTCGGCGAGCGGCGCCGCCGCGTCCTGGTCGCCGCCGTGCCCTTCGAGCCAGGTCGTGATCGTGTCCTCCCGGTCGGCACGCTCGATCGGTGACAGGACGGAGGTGACCGGGGATGCGAGGCAGAGCGCGCGCACGCGGTCGAGCGCGGCGCGCTGCGTGGCGGTGAGCGCCGCTGCGCCGAGCGCGCGCGCGGCCTCGTCGGCCTCGGCCAATGCGTCCGGCAGCAGCTTGGCGCTCCGTACCGCCGCCGACGCCGGATTGTTCAACTCGTGCGCCAGGCCCGCCGCCAGCCGGCCGAGCGACACCATCTTCTCATCGTGGAGGTCGCTCGCATTGAACACGCGTGCGCGGTCGAGCATGACGTGGACGAGCGCCGCGGTGACGTTCGGGCACTCGCGGATCATCTCCGGGATGTGCTTGCGGTGGACCGAGAGCACCTCGGCCGGCTGCTCGACGATCGAGTCTCCCGGTGCGGTGCGCAGGCGCGAGTAGGGCAGCAGACCGGTGACGTCGCCAGCACGCCAATCCATCACTTTCTTCCGGCCGCCGCCACGATCAAGGTGATGCGCGATCGCCCCGGAGAGGACGATGTAGAGCTCGTCCACTGGTTGCCCCTTGTGCGAGACGATCTCGCCGGCGGCAAATCGCTCGAGCGTGCCGTGCGCGACCAGCCAGGCGAGCTCTTCGCGAGGCGCGGCCGCGAGGGTCTGGTGCGCGGCAACGCGATCAACGAGACCGGCGTCCATCATCTGCACCTTCCCGAGAGCCACATTCGCGTCACCTCAGACGGTCTGCAGGTACTGGTGGACCATGCCCACCGTGCCGGACCCTTCGCCGACCGCCGACGCCACGCGCTTTCCTGAGCCGTGGCGCGCGTCGCCAGCGGCGAACACCCCCGGCACGCTCGTCTCGTACAGGAACGGGTCGCGGTCCGCCGTCCACCCCTTCGGCCGCCGTCCGTCCACCAGCAGGTCGCGCCCCGTGACGATGAAGCCCTGCGGATCGCGTTCCACGAATCCCGCGACGATCTCCGTCCGCGGCGCCGTTCCGATGAACACGAACATCGCCGCGGCGTTCACCTCGCGCATCGCGCCGGTCGCGGCGTCGGCCAGCGTGATCGCTTCGAGCCGGCCGTCGCCGCGCACGCTGTGCACGACCGTCTTCGTGAGCACCTCGACGTTCTTCGTCTCCGCGATGCGGTCCACGAGATACTGCGACATGCCGGCGGCGAGCGACTCGCCGCGGATCAGCATCGTCACCCGGCGCGCGTGCCGCGAGAAGAAGAGCGCCCCCTGGCCCGCCGAGTTCGCGCCACCGACGACGTAGACGTCCCGGTTCCGGTACGCGGCCGCCTCCGTGAGCGCCGCCCCGTAGTACACGCCGGCGCCCACGAGTGGCTCGACGCCGGGCGCCTCCAGCCGCCGGACCTCCATTCCGGAAGCGATGAGCACCACGTAGGCGCTCAGCTCGGAGCCGTCGGCGAGTTTCACGGTCCGGTACGGGTCGTCGCGCCGGAGTTCCACGACGTCCTGGGCGGTGATGATCTCCGCTCCGAATCGCTTCGCCTGCGTCGCGGCGCGGCGCGCGAGGTCGGCGCCGCTCACGCCGCCCGGAAAGCCGAGGTAGTTCTCGATCTGCGAGCTGGTGCCGGCCTGCCCGCCCGGCGCGCTCCGCTCGACCAGGATCGTGCGCAGCCCTTCCGATGCGCCGTACACCGCGGCGGCGAGTCCCGCCGGCCCGCCGCCGACGATCACCAGGTCGTAGAACGGCCGCCGGGGTCGCGTCTGCATCGCGAGCTTGTCCGCGAGCTCGCGCGAAGTGGGCTGCACGAGCGTCGAGCCGTCGGGGAAGAAGACGACCGGGAGGCGCGTCATGCCGTCGGCGAGCCCCTCGACCAGCGCACGCGCCGGCGCGTCGCGATCGAGGTCGAGCCACTGGTACGGCACCTGGTTCGTCGAGAGGAAGTCCTTCACCGCGAAGCTCGACGGCGAGAACTCGGTGCCGGCCACACGTACCCCGTCGAACGACGGGCGCGCACGCGCCATCCAGTCGGCCAGCAGGTCGTCGAGCACCGGATAGAGCCGTTCCTGCGGCGGCTCCCACGGTTTCAGAAGATAGTGGTCGAGTCCGACGCGATTGATCGCCGCGATCGCGGTCTCGGTATCGGCATAGGCGGTGAGCAGCACGCGCCGCGCGTCGGGATAGAGCTTGAGCGCCTCGATGAGGAACTGCGTTCCCGTCATCTCCGGCATGCGCTCGTCCACGAGGAACAGGGCCACCGCGGCGCCGCGCTGCTTGAGTTGCCGCGTCGTCTCGAGCGCCTGCGGCCCCGACCCGGCCTTCACCACGCGATAGTCCGCGCGGAAGTGCTGCCGCAGGTCGCGGTCCACCGCGTTCAGCACCTCCGGATCGTCGTCCACGGCGAGAATGACGGGCTTGCTCATCGGGATGAGCCGGCGCATCGGCGAGGATCGCGACGCGCGAGAGAGATGCGCCCGGCTGTCATCGCCCTACGGGTTGATCACCACGTACCGCCAGAGCCGCGCCGTCTCCTTCTCCCCCACGTACTTCCCGATCTCGCGCTGGAACTGCTCCTGCGTCTTCCACGGGCGGTACTCCTTGAACTCGCGCACCATCCGCCGCCCGGCGCCCGGGATGCTCAGGATGTCCTCGTCGGTCGCCGTGTTCAGATCCACCGGAATGAAGACGTACTGCTTGAGCCGCTCGACCTCGGCCTTGTCCACGTACTTCCCGATCTCGCGGTCGAACTGCTCGAAGCTCTTCCACGGCCGGTATTCGTTGAACTCCCGCACCATCCGCGGGCCGGCACCTGGAATCAGCAGGATCTCCTCGCGCGTGCCCGTGTTCAGGTTCACGTGGATGAAGATCTTCGTGTAGGCCGCCGCCGTCTGCTCGGCGTTGAGCGAGCCCCGGAGGAACGCGTCCAGCTCCCGGATCCCCGCGAAGGGCCGCTTCGCGACCAGGTCCTTCACGATCGCGCTCGTGAGCCCCGGCACCGCGGTGAGTTGCGCTTCGGTCGCCGTGTTCGCGTCCACGATCGTCGCGCTCTTCCCTACCTGCGCGGGAGCCGGGGCCGCGAGGCCGGCCGCGAGGAACGCGCCGGCCACCGCGCGCCAGGCAACGGATGTCGTTCGGTTCATCACTCTGCTCCGGTTGAATGTCCTGGTGCGCCCGTCTTCACTTCGAGGAGCGGGTGCCGCCACGTCCACGCGAGGCCGATGAGTCCCAGCACGATCATCGCGCCGGGCCCCAGGATCGGCGGCGACGAGCCCTTGATGGCCTCGCGAAAGAGCGCGAGCCCGGCGAAGTCGGGATGGCGCTCCAGCGCGAACTCGGTCTTCGCGGAGTAATGAAGGTACATCCCGACGAAGCCGCTCGCGATGAAGAGCCCCATCAGGAGCCGCAGCGCGCGGAGGACGGCGCGCGCACGGGTGAGGGCGTACACACCCGGCACCAGCGCGCCGAGGGCGAGCAGCACGAGCGGCACGAACTGCCACTCGTCCTCCCAGTGTTTCGAGAGGAGCAGGTCCGCGAGCGTCCCCAGCGCGCCGCCCACGAGCAGCGCGAGGAGGAACGTCCGCACCGTAGCGAGCGTCGCGGCGGGGCTCGCCGCGTCCGACGGCCTCACCTCACGCGGCGGCAGCGACCGGCCGCGCACTCACTTCGGGATCGCCGCGATGCACTCGATCTCGACCTTCGCCCCGGCACGCACCAGCGCCGCCACCACCACGGTCGAGCGTGCCGGCGGGTCCTTGGCCGCCGAAAAGAAGGCGCGGTATGCCTCGTTCATCCTGGCGAAGTCGTTGACGTCAGTCAGAAACACGGTGCACTTCACGATGTTGTCCACCGTGGTCCCAGCCGCGTCGAGTACCGGTTTCATGTTCTCGAGCGCCTGCTTCGTCTGCCCTTCGATCGTGCTGTCGCGGCCGCCGAGCTGGCCCGAGAGGAAGAGCAGGTCGCCGACGCGGATTCCCGGAGTCAGCATCGGCGATCGGGTAGCGCCGGACGGAACGACCGCCTGCTTGGGCGAGGCCTGGGCCCCTGCGCCCGCGCCCGGCGTGAGCACGGCGACCGCGCCGAGCAGAGCGCCGGCGACGAGGACAGCGAAGTGACGACGTGCGTGCGTCGAATGCATCCGGGTCTCTCCCAGGCAAACGGTGAACGGTCTCCTCATCGCGTGTCGAGTTTGCGACCCGCGTTCAGGTTGTCGAAGTTCAGGATCGTGTTGAAGACGAGCGTGTAGCTGCCGATCGTCGAGCCGCGGTACAGCGGATTGTTCGCGAAGAGGATCACGTGCCCCCGCTCGAGAGGCGCGTCCACGACCACCGGCCGCTGCGCCACGTCGCCGCCGCCGCTCAGGAGCCCCGAAACCAGGAGCGCATTCTGAGCCTCATAGCGCAGGGCCACGCGCGGCCGCTGGTCCGGCGGGATGATCCCGAGCGGATTGCGGAACTGCTCCTCGGTCGGGATCGCATACTGCCACGGCTGCACCGTCGGTCGCGTGGGCGGAAGGAACCGCGGATCGAGCTGCGCGAAGCCCTGCACCTGATCGCGATCGTCGGGCGTGCCGCGGCCGGTCTCACGGCTCCCACTGCCGCCGCCGCGCCCGCCACCACCACCGCCCCCGCGCCCGCCGCCGGCCGTCGCGCTCACGCCGAACGTCTCCCCGCTCGCGCTGTAGACCGCCAGACTGTCCTTCACGCCGTACACGAGCGGACTCGCGTCGTCCACGATCCGCGTGCGCAGGAGCGAGCCGTCCACGGTGCCGCGCTGCGGCGTGCTCGACGAGACGCCGTTGACGAGTCCGAACTGCAGCGCGAAGTCCGCGCTCGACCCGCTCGTGATCAGCACGCCGCCGTTCTTCACGAAGTTCTTCAGCGCGACCAGCCCGTCCCAGCCCAGCCCCGGACGCATGTCGTCAGTCTGGGCCCACGTCCCGATGTTCGGCGTCTCCGGCGTGTTCTTCCAGGGCAGCGGGTTTCGCCACATCGGCATCCCCTCGATGACGCCGATTCCGCTGCCACCGCCGGGACCGAAGATGATCACGTCGAAACGCGCGTTCAGGTTGCCGATCTTCTTCGGCTCCTGCGTGCTGATGTACTCGTACGGAATCCCGCTGAAATCGAGTGCCTGGCGCCACCATCCTTCCGTCTGCGTGCTCTGCCACGTGTGCATCACCGCGACGCGCGCGGCGCGCAGCGGATGCATCGGGACCGACGGGGCGCTCGCCAGCGCGTGCGCGCGGAGCCCCAGCTCGCGCGTGGCCGCATCGAGCGCCGCCTGCGACACGCCGCGGATCACGCAGGAGCCGCGGGCGAACCGCGTGCCACCGGCCTCGAACGGCTCCTCGGCCGCCTGCATGTCGGCGTCCTTGAGCCGGTAGCGCAGCGCGGCGAGCGCGTTGTCACCGTTGGCGTTGATGACGAAAACGCTCCCGCTTCCCGAGACGCCGCCGGGCGCTGTGATCTTCCCCGTCACCCTCTCCACGGGGACGTCGAGCACCTTCAGGTCCGTGACGCGAATCGCCTGCACGCCAAATCCCTCGGGGAACGTCCAGCCGGTATCGTCGTACGGGTTGCGCTGCGGCTCGGTCGGGCTCCAGTACTGGTAGTCGAGGAGCGCGTCTGCGATGCGCGAGTAGGGCTGGTCCATCCGGACGACGTAGCTCCCCGCAGGGAACTCGCGGGCTTCGGTCTGAGCCGCCTGTGCCGGCTGCGGCGTCACGTCGGCGGCGGTCGCGCCGGCACCGCGCCCGGCCGTCACGGCCGAGTCGCCGCCGGCCGCGCCGCGGCCGCCGCGACCGCCTCGCCCGCCCGGACCCGCCGCGCGCCGCACGAGCACCTGCACCGTGAACGCCGCCGGAGCCCGCGAGATCTCCACGTGCTGGCGCTGGAGCACCTGCAGCAACTCGGCTTGCGCCCCCGGCCGCGGGTCGTTCGCCGGGAAGACGTACGCCGCCGGTCCCTCGACCTTCGGCTTCGTCACGGACCGCTTGCTCTTCTCCCAGAAGTTCTGCAGGAAGACCTTCCGGTTGTTCGCGATGTAGGCGAGCGAGACGAGGATCCCCGTCTGCTCGTAGTTGTTGTTGTTGCGCAACGACCAGCGCACGCGCGGGAGCGGCGGGTTCTGCCGGTACCACGTGCGTGAGGTCGCGCCCGCGTCCAGCGTGCGCTCGACCGTCTCGGCCGTGCCGCCGTTGCCGAACGTCTCGTACAGGCGGCTGATCCCGTTGTGCGTCGCCGCCATGAACATCAGGTATCCGGGAGACCACGTGTCGAACGAGCCGAACGCGAACACGCCGGGCATGCCGAAACGCGTCATCTCCTGCACGTTGTTCCAGCCGATCATCTGCCACTCGTTCGTGAGGAGCGGATCGAGCCACGCGTTGTAGGGGCCGTCGCCGATAGTGTTGTCATAGAGGTACGGGACGGACTCGTGCAGGTCGTGCAGCACGAGCGCCTTCCAGTCCAGGTAGGCGTTGAGGACGTTCTGCGAGAGCTTGAGCGTCATCCCCATCGCGTCGCGGTTGTTGTCGTGCGCGACGTACTTGCCCCAGTAGATCAGGTTGGGCACCGCCTGGCCGGGGTGCGCCTTGCGCCACTCATAGAGGTCCACCATCCGGTCGCGCCCGTCCACCTCCACGATCGGCGTGATGAGCGTGATGACGTTGTCGCGGATGTTCCGGATGTACGGGCTCTCGTCCACGGCGAGCCGGTACGCCATCTCCATCAGCGCCGTGGGTGCCCCGGCCTCGCCGGAGTGGATCGTGCCGGTGACGTAGTAGACCGGCGCGATCTCGGTGACGAGTTTCGCCGCTTCCGCGTCGCTGAAGTTGATCGTGCGCGGGTCGGCGAGCTTCGCCGTCTTCGCCTTGTTCTCGTCGAGCTTCGCCATCAGCTTCTCGCTCGCGACGGCGACCGCGACGTGCTCGCGTCCCTCCTCGGTGGTTCCGATCGAGAAGACCTTCACGCGCGGGCTCGACTTCGCGAGGAGCCGCATGTACTCGTAGACCTCCTTCGAGTACGGGAGCTTGGTCGGTGCGCCGGCGATGTCGCCGAGCACGGCCTTGGGCGTCGGCACCGTCTTCGACGCCGGGAGGTAGTCCACGAGCGGCGAGAGGAAGAACGTTTCCGTCGTGTATTCCTTGATTTTCTTCGTGTACTCCTCGTCAATCGGCTGCTTCGGATCGCGGCCGGGCTTGAGGATCGAGGGGTCCACCCTCCCGTTCTGCGCCGACGCCGCCACGAGCGGCAGGGCGAGCAGCAGCGAGAGGACGAGTCCGAGCGAATGGCGCTTCATACGTGACCTCGCGAGTGGATGCTTATCGAATGAGCACGGGGACGACGGCCGCCAGCGGCGCTACTTCCCGCTGCCGCTCGCGTTCGTCGCCTGCTTCTCCCACACGAACCGCCTGAGGAACTCGCCCATCCGGTTCCACGTGTAGATCCAGCGGCTGTCTATCATGGATTCGTGCAGGTCGTCGGGAACCACGATCAGCTCGTAGTAGATGTTTCGCGCGCGGAGCAGCTGCACGAGCCCGACCGTCTGCGCGAAGTCCACGTTCCGGTCGTCGTCGCCGTGCACGAGGAAGACCGGCGACTTCCACTTGTCAATCTCCGAGATCGCCGACGACTTGTACGAGAGCGCGGTGTCGGCGATGACGTTGCCGTAGAGGTGCACGCCGGCCAGGTCGGCGCCGGCGACGAAGATGTCGGAGTTCCGCGCCAGCGCCTGCGACGTGAGGAGCCCGCCGTACGAGAGCCCCCAGATCCCGACGCGCGCGGGGTCCACGTCGGGACGCGATTGCAGGTACTTCCCGCCCGCCACGACGTCCTGATACTCGGAGTTGCCGCGCGCGTTCGTGTTCGGCGGGTTCCGGAACGACCGCCCGTACCCGATGCCGCTCCGATAGTTGATCGAGAGCACCACGTAGCCTTCGCTTGCCAGCCACTGGTTGATCGCGTACGCCCAGTGGTAGAACTGCATGTAGTGGTAGCCGGGGAGCATCTGCCGTGGCGGTCCGCCGTGCACGAACACCATCGCGGGCCGTCGCTCACCGGGCTTCAGGTCCTTCGGCAGGAAGAGCGTGTTGCTGATGTCGAGGCCGTCCGCCGCCTTCGTGTGCACGATCTCGGGCGTCACGTGCGCGGCGACCGGGAACTCCTTCGGCAAGGTCGGGAAGACGACCTTCGGCGCGCCGCCCTCCGCGGGGACGATCCCCACCGACGCGGGCTGCGCCACGTTGAAGTAGAGCACGGCGAGCCGCTTCCCCGACGCGAGCGGCTGCGGATTCGTCTCGATACCGTCGCCGGTCGAGATCTGCGTCGGCGTGCCACCCGACGTCGGCACCGCCCAGATGTGCCGGCGCTCGATGTCGAGCGCGTTCGTGCAGTAGAAGAGCGTCTTGCCGTCGGCCGAGAGCGCGACCGACGTCGCGCCTTCGATGAGGCCGTCCGTCGTGGTCAGCTTTACCGGCTGCGGCGTCGAGCCCGCAATGCTGACCGAGAACCAGCGGTCGAACTCGTCGCCGGGCACCTGGGCGGTGAAGATGACGTGGTCGCCGGCCCAGGCGATGTTCGCGATGTTGTTGAATACCGAGTCACGCGGCTGGTTGTGCCAGAACTCCTTCGCCTCCAGCGTCGCGACGTCGGCGACCATGAAGGAGAGTGTGTGGCCCCCGACGAACGTCGCGCGGAAGAGCCCGGGCGAGCTTCGGAGGGGATCGGCCGCGGCGCCGCGCCCGACCGGGGCTCCGCGTCCGGCACCGCCTCCACCGCCCCCACCGCCCCCACCGCCCCGACCGCGGAG
>Ga0209751_10000125_pt1 | contig 77738 bp, 106 predicted proteins | sample RifCSP13_1_FD_184019 | JGI IMG/M metagenome (GOLD analysis project Ga0209751, IMG submission 184019) | Soil microbial communities from Rifle, Colorado - Rifle CSP2_sed 13_1 (SPAdes) (version 2) | ecosystem: Environmental > Terrestrial > Deep subsurface > Rock core/Sediment | place: Rifle...
CTACTTTGGTTGTAAGTCCAGCATTTTTAGGTCTAGGAGCAATTCCACCAACTTTATTCGTTGGATGGAGCAAATCTATTCTATCTCCCCACCCAAACATATTTATTGCCATTATCGCCAGATCGTATCTGCTCATTACTTCTTTACCAACAATGTTCACAATTTTAGGTCTGGCATCCAGTAAGGCCAATGCTACTAATGCCTCAGCTAAATGTAAAATATATGTGGGATTTCCAAATAAATTATTAGGAATTGTAATCTCCTTTCCATCTTTGATTTGTTTCAGAACCTTAGTTACAAAATCTGCCTTATGCCCACCATATAAGGACATCGTTCTGACAACACAATCCCCACGCACATCATATTCTAATAGTCGTTGTTCCCCACCTAATTTAGACCTACCATATACAGAGATTGGATTTGGCTCATCTTGTTCAGTATAAGGAGCTTTCTTTTTGCCATCGAATACATAAGCTGTACTAATATGGATAATATTATCCATAAATTCATCTCTGACGTTTGCTATTGCAGCGCAGTTTACTTGATATGCTAGCTGTGATAATTCATCCTCACATTCATCTACATCAGTCACAGCAGCAGCATTGATAATTATATCAGGATGCACTTTCTTGAGAGATTGAGCAATAGATTTTTTATTCTGGATGTTACACTCCATAGGAATACAACCATGACTTATAAGCTCGTATCCTAAGTTTCCATTACATCCAATTACCCCAATGGTTTTTTTCACAATTATAAATCTCCAAATATATTATAAAACAAACTGCCATCTAAACATCCATTGCGAGACCGAAATGCTTTGTCATCAATCTCTTTATCTCTAGGAAGTGCATTTGCACTTCTAGACTGGTTCAACCAAAATTCGTAATGGGACATATCTTCGTTCTTGGACACTAAATTAATTATATTTGGAACTCTATCCCAATTTTGTGCCATCAAACGCAAGCCTTTTATTACATACCACAACGAAATGTAAGATCGTTTTATAAATGTTGGAAAAGAAATAACATCTCCACTCAATAATCTTTCCACAGTTGGCTTTATACTTTCTTTCGACCAAACAGAACCTAATCTTACAATCTTTGCATTCTTATTATCAGCAGTGCAAATTAATTCTCCTGCCCACTTCGTAAATCCATATACATTTTTTGGTCTACAAATAGACTTTTCTTTATATGGTTTTATAGAGTGTCCAGAAAATACATGGAAAGTAGAAAGATAAAGTAACTTTACTCCTGCATACCGACAAGCGAAATCTACATTACTCGTTCCTCTTACATTTACTCTGAATGCTTCTTTTTCGTTTGCCTCACACCAATCTACATCTGTCTTTGCAGCAGCATGAATAAGAACGTCAGGACTGATGGTTGCTAATTCTTCTCGTAGTTTTGGATAATCTGTAATATCTGACGTAATTGGAATACAACCATTCTTTACTAATTCCGAACCTATAAATCCTTTATGTCCAGTAACAGCAATCTTCATATATCTTTTATCCTCTATAAACTAAATAGGCTTATATTTCTATAAGCCTATTCTACACCTAAACTATTCCAAACTACATTAGAGTTGGATTAATACTTTTACAGAAGGCGATCCTTAGTCCAGGTAAGAACTTCAAATACCTTAGATAAAAGCACATTGTAAATTAGAGTTGCAAAACCAAATACAGCAGTTGCAGCGACTAGAAGCGCCAAGGCAAACTGCATTGGATCAGTAATTGGAGGCAGTTCTGGCCTAAGCCATACCCAACCCAAAGCAACCGATATTACAACAACGATAATCGTAATCACCAAGCGAGATGTACTATACCCAAATTTAGCTAACAGAAGTTTAGCTAACTGAGATAATACGCTTGCAACCAAACCCAAAAGCAATAATTGTTCAGCCGATAGTTCCATAATTTACTCCTTCTTATTTGCTTCAAAAATTCTTCTAATTCTTACCGACATATTATTATCAGGAACTTCCTGAGGTACGTTATAGTAATCGTGTAATAGTTGTGCTAATTCAGCCTTCTCTAATCCTCCTGTATTTATATCTAAATATTCTGCCAAGTTTTCCAAATCTGAAATCTTATACTTCATCAATTCATTATAGGTAAACACTTTATCTACCTAATCCTAACCATAATCTAACCGCTAATTCATTTGCCAATACATATTTTGGCCTGGAAAAACCTCCACAGCATTCCTTCTTTACAGCCATTATAGCCGATAAATGATCTGGATGCACCCAGGTTAGATTTACATTATACTGCACCGAAAACAAATATTCTGTTCCTACTACCAAAACAATGTGAGGAATGGTTGTAGGATACATAACAGCAATGTTTCCAGCCTCATTTACAATTTTATCGTCTTGAACTGCGTACATATTTTATTGTGAAACTAAAGATTGCAAGCTGGCTTTTACTTCTTTCAAACACTCAGGATATGTTCCTAAGAACATAACCTTGCGAGCAAGATAATAAGTTTCCAGATCAGATAGGTCTAATTCCATCTGCTCTGGAACATCATCTTCCATAATCCAAAATTTGGTATTTAGATGTTCGTTGAAAACAAATCGTTGATATTTTGGATGGGTTTTTTCTACTCTGACTGGTCTAATTCTATGAGAAAGAAGCAAAGCTACTAAATATATATCGCCTATCGCTCTTTGTTCATTTACATTATCCACGATGTTTTATCTCCTATATATTTATGGAGGAGAGGGAGGATAATCGCTCCCTCTCCATTGACACTTTTACGCAGTGTTTTATCCGATTGAGGTACAAGTCGAAACGCTGTACCTCCCGCTGAACTGGGATGTGTAAGCTCCCTGGGCGCAGCAGTATTTGATTACTAGTGCAGTAGCTTTCCAAATTTCAAAGCTGACAGCAGTACAGCCAGGAACTAAGTCTACGTAGCTCAATGGGATTTGGGTAATCCGGTACACCAACGGTTCTCCGTTATGGGTCATACGTAAGGCCCAAATCTTAGCCTGGAACGCAGTTGCGCTTCCAAAGTTGGTCTTAGTAAAGTTGGTATCCGCAACCACAGTTAGAGCACCGATACCAGTATTTACAACGCCACCAAAGTTGAAGCCTGGAGTAATTCTGCTTCCGTTAGCGTAGTTGATAATCTGAGAACCCTGGAAACCAAGGCTAAAGTAACTCAGCATCACTTCTTGAATGGCCTGAGGATGCCCAAACAGATGAGTTGGCTTTGCACAGGCTTCACTCAAATAACGGTCAAAATCAGTCGATGCAAAAGTACCTGAGGCTGTATTGCTGTTGGTGTGCATAGTACAGCTATAGCGAGTTGCCCACTGTTCGATACCGGTAAATGCTAAAGCATTAGCTACATGGTCACCAGTAATGAGCAGTTTATCTTCACCATTCAAAACTAAAGTCATGGCGAGACGGATTTCTTTTGCTTTCACGCCTTGCACAACCTCACGTTGGAATGTACCCAAATCGCTTGCACCAGGCAAACCCTCACCAGCAGGGATGCCACCAACCAAAGTATTGATACCATTCCAATTAGCCGCAGCAACCGCAGTTGAGTGACGGATGTCCCTAACACTCAAGGATTTCTTTGCGCCAATATTCTTAATATCAACAGTCTGATTGGAACCATTGTGAGTATATTCCTCTGGACACTCACCATCTGCGAAGGCCAAGTAAGCACTACCAGAGGTAAAAGCCAAAGTAGTCAGTTCACGCCAGGTATGAGACTTCAAAGCAGTTACCTGTTCAGGAATTGCTTGGAGCGCAGTAACTTCCTCACACATCGCTATAATTTCAGTTGGATCGAGCGGTGTGGGGTACTGCGCAGCAAAGTCAGCAGGACTGGCATAAGGCTGAGGCAGAATTAGAGGATCAGTTGTCTTAGCGACAAATGCCTTTTCTACACCAGCACCGAGATTTAGAACGGTTTCACCTTCCATTGTTGAAACTCCTTTCAAAAATAAACAAAATTTTCAATCGTTGTTCCGACACCTGGATTTAGGCTTTACCGGAAATATTGCAATTTAGGTTGTGCGATTTACAATCTCCGCCACAGAATATTGCGCTTTAGATTGTACCATAGGTTTCCCTGTATTTACAGGGGGCTGAATGCTTCTACGTTGAGGAATTTGTGGCTGATCTATTCTTTCTACTGGCTTATTCAGCAGCATATCCAATTTCTGTGCAATTGGAGACATTACAGCAGATAAAGCCTTCACCATAGCATCAGCAGTTGGATCAGAAATCTCTGATTTTGGCTCTTCTTTCACATCAGAACGGATGATCTCTGCCAGTTCTCCACCAAGTTTATTGAATGGCGCTTGGATGCTTTGAAGTTTATCATTTGCTCCTGCACCAGACAATTGAATCTGGTCATAATCTCGCTTAAATTCTTCAAAGATTGCATCCAAAGGATGTTCAGGAATGACTAATTGGCTTTTCAAGTTCGCAAATTCGGTGTTGAGAGTATCCAATTTGGTGAGAAGAGCTTCAATGCTATCGAAACGAGAAAGAACAGGTGAGAAATCAATTGCCGCAACCGGACTTACTACAGTCTCAAAAGCAACATCAGATTTCTTCTCTTCTTTCTTTTTCTTCTTGGTTTCCTCTTCCTCATCATCCTCTTCGTCATCGTGCATGGGCATATCTTCCTTCCCATGCTTTGCTTCCTCTACTTCGTCAGCCTTGATGATAAGCTCAGATTTACCAACCAGTTTAGCCTTTTCTTCAATAGGCTCGATCAATTCCTCATCCTCAACGATGCTAAGAGCATCTTCTTTACGAGTAGTCATAGATTTTTCTACCTCCATATCCGTCCGTTCATTCATAGGAACTCTCGTCATCGCTAGATGAATGAGATGTCCTTTAATATAACGCTTCCCAACACCAGACATATTCATAAATTCTTTTAGACATTCTTCACAATAATCTTCTTCATCATTTCGTATAAACTTGAAATTGTTGCTTTTATGAATGTGTCCATAATCCAAAAATGCAATTGAAATTCGTACAGGGCCTATTGGATGGGGTGGGCCGCTGGTATCTAGTTTTACTGCTTTGAAACATGCCTCTCCGAGAGGAGTGTCAAGAAAACTACCTTTAGCTTTGAACCTATCTCCATCTATCCAAACGCTTTCAGTCATTCCAGGAACAGCATCCCCATTCAAATCTGGATAATGAGATAAAGACACGTAAGGCATACCACCCTTCCAGAAATCAGAACGGTACTCCTCTGGAGGTTGTGTACCCAAAGTAATATGGTTTATAAAATCATTATAAAGATCAAGAGACATTTCATCGTTGGCTTTGTCTACGCCCACATCAGAAGCAGTTGCTTTCCATTTCATGCCAGCATCTTTGGTATAGGATGCTCGCTCAATGTGCATAGAAAGTTCTATGGCATTAGATTTCTTATGCCATTTACCTCCATCATCTTTTGACCATCCAGCATTTTCTACCGCACCCCACGCCATCTTAGCCGCCTTTGCCTCTCCATGTTCTTTTTTATTGGCGTTATAAACTTCTTCCCAAACCTTCTTACCTGATGCTGGCAAATTTCCCGTAGGCATTTTGCCTCCTAATTAATTACAATCGTTCCAAACTTCTCTTGCCATCCAATTCTTAATAAGTGTACTATCAATGATGTTCCTGAACCGATGATTAGTTCAGATAGAATTGGAACGTAAAAACTAAACATGTTTACATTTACAAAGAATGATAAGAATGTGTATACCCAAACTCCTAAACATAAATCACATTCAAACAATTCCTGCAAAAATCTCCATTTATAAATAAGTTTATGATATGGAGATTTCTGCAAAAGATAGACGAATAACCTACCAACCAGAATATATACCAGGTAAAGTTCCATCAATCTCTTACAAGGACGTATAGCAACCCATATCCTTCTGCATTTTCACCAAGATAGTGTGTACTGATAACTTTATAGCCTTCTTTCAACCACACATCTACCTCAGCATCCACAGTCCAGACGGTCTTTTGCGCCTGTGCTACATCCGGCCCACCCTTAGAAATATATCTGACCATGTGGTGAATGTCTGCATAATACTCAGTTGCAATGCTTTTCTGTACTGCTACTTCCTTAGTATCTACATTTCCAAACTCATCTGTTTTAGCCATATACTTTTATCCTCCAAAATTTAATTTTCTACTAACGAATTATCATTTATATCATCACTAATGTCAAGTAAATTTGCATTTATTTCATCTTTTGTCATACTTTTTTGCCCATAACCACCCTGAGACGGAGCAACCGATCTACCAAGCTGGTCAGAATTTGCCTGGTCAGAACCACCTGAAGGAGCGATTTCTAGCGGTTTATCTCCACCTTCAATGCTCTCTTTCATAGGAATAGTAAATAAACCATCTGAGATAACCTGTTGTCTGGCCTCGTTAGGCACGATAACTTTATTCTGTAAGAATATCTGCATGGCTGTAGCAGTAGCTAATCTGGCTCTACCAATCGCCACATTCAATTCATCATCCATATCAATAAATTTGAAGTTTAGATAACTAGGAAGCAATCTATTGAAATATAAATTTAGTTTCTTTTTGAACAGGGCACGACCAGTTTGACGGGTTTTGCGTTCTTGCCTGATACTCCCAGCTAAAGTATCACCACCACTAGATGTAGCAGAAATACCTATATCTGATGGAGACATACCATAAGCAGCGGTTGTTAGCGTTTCATATTTGGCAGTGGCCTTATCAAACATTAGTTCTGTTGGAGGCCTGGTAAAACTAATAAATTCTGCTTTCTTTTCATGCTCATACAATACAGGAATTTTGAACGGGTCTACACCTTTCAGCAATGTAGCCCATGAATCAATCCAACTCTCAGCAGATGCTTTGGACATATCTATCAGGTCGAGAATACCAACCTGAGGAGTATCCAAAAGGAGATTAGCATAATATACATCTCCACGGTTTAGAAGCTGAATTGCCAGATAAATCTTTTCTGGTGGTGCGCATCCCCAACCTTTCCGCAGAAAACTGGTTTTTGGAGACATATATATTCTATTTATGCCATAATAAGGAAAATATACAGGATTGTTACCAGCTACTTGCTGGCCTACTGGATAATCGTAATTCAAGGTAGGAAACAATGTAGCCCCATCCAAGAGAGCAAGCCATACAACTCTGCCATTTGGATCATTATTTTCTCTACCTACTTCTGTTGCGCCTCCAAATGGTAGATCGAGGTAATCTTTTCCTATCCATTCTACGTGCTCTACATAATCAAATTCCTCATTATCTGTAAGGAATTGAATGTAATATTTTATTTCTTCGTCTAGTTCATCTCTGGTGTTTGGGTCTTTAGCCTCGATTGTCCAATCTAAATTTACAACTGTAGAAATAAGAGTATCTCTACAATCCACAGCCACAGGCTGTTGAGCTACTACAGCCCTCCATATTTCCCCTTCTAGCCACTCTGGATTTCTCCATTGTGGAAGTATTCTGTTGAGATATAAAGGCTCTTGGGAACGCTGACCTTTATGATGAGTGACAGTTGGAGCAGTTTGCTTAATTCGAGGCATGATTCACCTATAACATTACACAAAATAATTGTTCTAATTATACCCCGAAACAATATCAAATGCCCACTATCGGAGCTTTCTCTTCTTCTTTCTTCTCCTCTTTCTGCTGCCCTAAAAACCTAAAATCTATGTCCTTCCATGTTTTCAATGGGGCAACTGATATTCTAGCACCCGTAACTGATGTAACCCTGTCATCATGTCTGACATCTGGAAACCCATCTAAACAAGATAAAAACGGTTCATTCCATGCGCCTTTGACAATGTAGAACAATCCTCTACTCGCCTCCCCAAACCACACGTTTGCTAAAATTACTCTATCCTGATCCGGCCTCCAACCCAATTTATCGGCATCTATAGGCCATCCTGGTAGCTGTTCTTTAAGATATTTAGCAATAGCGGCGACTTGATTTTTACCGCCTGATGCTGCCTCTTGCTCAACCACAATTTTGACTGTTGGGCCATCCTGCATAGCGGTATCTCGAATAAGATTTAGCAGCCCATCCCATTCCACAAATGCCCCCACCTGATGCTCTATAACAAATCGGTTATCTTCTGTATACGACATCAACGTACCGACAGTCTCATCAGGATCGTTTAGTATCTTATCTCCCATCATCTTTTTTTCAGTTGCAGCCAAATCATAATAACGAACCCTAATTTTAGCATTTTCAGGTGGACTTTCCAATACCTTTCCATCAAACCACAATCTATCTCCTAACGATCCGCCTGGACTTACAAATTCACCAAAGATTTCCTGTCTGCGTAAATATCCTGAATGGTATGTAGCCAACATTGTAGCCATAAATACAGGATTGAGGTTCTTTTGGTTATCATAAATAGAACCAAAATATACATCATCAATCAGATTTCTATTGAGTTGTAGTTTTGTAAACATTTCCAAAGCATCTTGAGGAATATTCTTTTTTACAAAAAACTCATAAATCCAATGTTCTCTTCCACCAGGAGTACCAGTAATCCACGCTTGAGGGTCTTTACCCACACGCACAGCAGCCAAAGCAATCATCCAGGATAACCCTAACAAGTCCCTGGCTGGCTCGTCATACCATAACCAATTGATGTTCGGGCCTCTTGCACTATCAGGGCTTTTCAATCCTTTAATCAACATCCATGCTTTATTCTTGAATACCAATCGGAACGGTTGCAGAGGTTGAAATGATTCTTCTTTTCTATATTGATGTTTAGGAATAACTAAATCCCAAGGTATCCATTGACGCAATTCAGGCCACGTTGAAGTTTTTAGGTTCTCAAAATCTGGATTAAATACTGCACCAGATTCGCCTTGCTTAATCTTTATCAAAGCCTTTTGTGCCCCCGCAGCCGTCTTGCCACTATTATGATGATATAAACCACCAGCAGAATAATGTTCAAAATATGGCACAGTCAAATCATAAAATTCTCCAACACGAATAAATTTTATGTCTACTATTGAATCAAAAAATGATGTATAATTGTAGGCATTCAACGGAGGTAGAGATGAAGAAACTTGGTAGACATCCAAGAATAAACCATGATGAAGTAATTCGACAAATTCAAGAAATTCGGCTCGTAAAAACTGTGGCAATAAATCTAAATCTTTCTGAAAAATATGTCCAAAGCATTGCGAGAAAATACAAAATTCAGATTGATGACCAAAGAGGTAAACATAATCAAAACCCAAGAACAATTTTTCTGGATAAAAAACTGGTTGTTCAGAGATATTTGAGTGGTGAGGGAACAAATGAGATTGGAAAAAGCCTAAATATTGATGGAGAAGTTGTTCGTAGGAGATTAAAGAAATGGAATATTCCACGAAGAGTCGGAAAAGCAATCGGGCCAAAGAATCCGCAATGGAAAGGAAATAGGAGTGCACCCATGCACTATTTTCGTAAACAGTCTTATGAAGTTGCTGCAATATGTCTAGGGCAACCCGTTCCGAAAGGATACGTAATTCATCATTTAGATGAAAACGCAAAGAATAATAATCCTGAAAATTTGATTTTATTTCCTTCCCAATCCTTACATGCCAAGTTCCATCAGAAAGTATTAAATCTCCGACTTGAAGTTGATTCAAAGGAATCCAACCAGCTAATGTTAGAAATCGGTGGTGTCCAGTTACCAAAGCCTCCGCACCCTCTAACGTTTTTACAGAATATAAACAATCTTTACCCTTCAAATAGCCAGGGGTAGATAAATATTTTCCATATAAAGTATCAACCACACCATAAGACTTTCTATCTGCTATAGGAATGTCCCCTATCATAGTTTCTGGTGCTATACATCCTCTTCCTCCCATGAACGCTGAAAGAACTGCTGTACTTTTTACAAAGGCTTCTTGCTTTTCACTTGGATTATATTCCTTGCTGTCTATCCTATGAAAATAACCTCTCTCAGAAAGAGGCCAAGTTAGATGTCTCTGCGTTCCCTCTAACAATTCAGGGGGGATTTGCAATCCCCTACTTTTCAGTTCAGATACTAATGCCGCAAGTTTCTGCCTTCGGGCATCATAAAATCTTCCACCACCAATGCTCATAACCACCGATAAATAGAACTATAATGATCTTCAAAATATGCGTAACCCCAACCATTGTAAACGCCATAAGAGAGACGAGAAATTTCTGCATCAACCATAATCTTTACAAGCATATCAAATTGAGTTTTAGCCTTCCAGTCTAAATCTCTATATGCTGAAAAAGTATCACATTGCAAAGAATCAACTTCGCGTGGACGCAAAAATTTATCGGAGATAGAAAAATCAATTTTCTTGCCGATATAAGTAGATGCGGCATCTAAAAATCCTTGAACCGTATGACTATCTCCAGTTCCAATTACGTAAGTATGTGATCCATCTTGCTGCAACATTTTCCACATCACCTCAACATAGTCCGGCGCAAATCCCCAATCTCTAATCGCACTCACATTACCAAGTTCTAGTTTATAAGGCATATTCAAATATGCTTTTGCAGCGGCTTTAGCAATCTTTTTAGTTACAAAATTATCCCCACGCCTAGGAGATTCGTGATTGAACATGATTCCACAAGCAATAAATTGTCCCATCTTTCGATATATCTCTGCCAAATGATGAGCAGCAACTTTAGAAACTGCATAAGGACTACGAGGAAAAAACTCATTATGCTCATTATAAAACCTATCAAAACTTCCACCAAACATTTCAGAAGTGGATGCCTGATAGATTTTTGTGTTTCTTGGAGCACATTCTAATATATTCAACAGGCCTAATGTATTCACTCGGAATGTATAATCAGGAATATCAAAACTAGTATGGACATGAGATTGTGCGGCAAGATTATAAATTTCATCTGGAAAAGTTTCCATTATTGTAAACTTCACAAAATTACTGTCTGTTATATCTCCCTCATGCAAGGTAATTTTATCTAGGATGTGTGCTATTCGATATAAACTTTGTTCCTGAGAGGATGATCTGCGCACAATCCCATGTACTTCATAGCCCTTAGACAACAGAAGTTCAGCTAAGTAAGAACCGTCCTGGCCTCCAATCCCCGTCACTAAAGCAATTTTATTCATCTATAATTTCATCCTCCAATGGTGCTTCTTCAAAGGTTTTTACTATCTCTTTCAAAAGCTGCTCATCTGATAGGCTGGTTAGTTTTGCTAATGCCTCTGGAATACTCCTGCTCTCTCGTTCTATCCTGATGCCTTCTACCAAAAGTCGAACGGCAGCAGGAGCAGACATTTCCTCGGCATGTTCCTCAAGATACTCTAACGCTATATCCTGCATCTTTGTACCTACTTGAGCATGACGCTCTAACATTTCTACCTTGGTTTGGATCAGAACTAAATCTACAGATTTCTGCACTCCTGCATCTAGCTCTTTAGCTCTGGCTCTCCAAGCATCTGACGAAATCCAACTCCACATCGTCTTTGCAGCCGGTTTTATGCCATAGTTAGTTTCTGGTATAGGTATTTTCTCGAATAAGACGGAGGCAATCGGTTTTCCGAGATTATACCAAATCGTAAAAACCTCATTCTTGTAATCATCCGTAAAACCGGTATTAGTTGATCTACGAATATCCTTGTTTATTACATCGTCAAACACGTCCACGTAACTTATCCCTATGCCATTCTAAGATTGGCTTTGAAAACTTTGTGCCATACTTATGTGCCCAATCGTGACAAACTGAACATACACAAACCCTGTTATCCTTCAACATCCAAGTCTTAGGCGCTAAAGACTTTGGAGTTAGCTCATGTAGAGTTACAGCGTCATACCCACATCGGATACACTTATACCCAAATTCCTCAAAGATTTCTAACTGATCTGGCTTCCAGAGGCTTTTATCAATCATCGCCTAACACATCATCAAAAGCATTATAATCTGCATCTGTCAAGTGATAAGTAGTTTTGAAGATGTGAAATGCTTTTTTGTAATATTTATGACGAACAGCCCAGGCAATAAACTTATTCTTGGTTATAAATTGCTTTGCAGCAAGAGTAATTAAGTAAAGATACCACTCATTATCACCATTTTTTGTGTCAGGAAATAAGTTGTTGTTTTCCTGTAAATATTTTCTGGCTTGTTCAGGATTGTTCACCACATAGTTTATAGCATGTACTCGGAAAGTAGTAATGTGTGTATTTTCTGTAAAGTTTTCAATCTTTTCACCTGAATCTACCACCAGTTTTTTAGCTTTTACCAGAGAACCAGTTTTCATCCATGCCTCAAAACATACTCTCTGAACCTCGTAATAAACATTTCCAGGATAAAATCTGGTTCTACCAGATAGATTTAGTTGAAAATTTTTGGAAACTTCATCAGACATATTAGATATATACTCCTTAATCTTAGTTATTTATAGCTCGCTTACGCTCGCCTTGTCCTATTACTTAATATATTATATATACTCAAAGACCTATTATTATAATAATGCCTATATTACAATTCTGTCAAGGGCAAAAAATAGAACAAAAAATTACAGTTTCGTTGCAATTTAGAACACCAGATTAGTAAACCATTAGAGCATCTAAAATCGCTTGACAAAATTCCAATTTCTGATACGATAGGCATACTCAAAGACAAATAGACTAAACACAGGAGATTATGTCCAACCGATTATTTTTCCGATTTTCTAATCACAACACCAAAATAACCTTGCCTGACAGGATACGAACATGCCTCGCAAAATTTAGGGAAAAATTCAAAATTATTCCTGCGGCAATCTATCTGAATGGTGTTCACGAAAACGAGATCGGTGCTAGTTTTGTAGATATTCCTGTAAAATATAAATCTACTCTGAACCTTAACGAATTAGATTTTGAATTTCCAGATGGATTTGTGCCTTCGCAATCTATCTGATCTATCAATTTGGGCAGGTGTCATGGGATGCACAATAGATGCCGAACCAACGAATAGGATAATAAACCCATGTAATCTTATTCGCTATGAAACCACCTTGTAACCTCGTCCTTTGTCGGCTTGGAGTAATCGAGGCTGCCCAACAGGAGAATGATGTTTGAAAAATGTATTAGTGACGGGTGGAGCAGGTTTCATTGGTTCTAACTTCGTCCATTATATATCAGATAAATTACCGAACGTGTCTATTATTGTATTGGATTTGCTGACATACGTTGCTAATTTAGAGGCCTTAGATGCAGTAAATCACAAGTTTTATCGTGGAAACATAAAAAATAAATCTTTGGTTCGACAAATCCTCGAAGAGAATAATATAGACACAGTAGTCAATTTTGCTGCTGAAACTCACATAGACCGATCTATTTTATATCCAGAAGATTTTATAGAAACTAATATCTTTGGGACTTTTAATTTATTATTCCAATCCTTTAAGCATGGAGTATCCAGATTTCATCACATATCTACAGACGAAGTATATGGTTCTTTGGGTATAAATGATGATCCGTGGACTGAAGATGCTCCTTATCAACCCAACACCCCCTATTCAGCTTCAAAAGCTGGTAGTGACCATCTGGTAAGAGCTTTTGGTCACACTTATGGTCTACCTTATACAATCTCTAACAGCTCCAATAATTTTGGCCCGTATCAGTTTCCAGAAAAGTTAGTGCCTATTGTCGTAGATCGGCTTTTACATTCTCGAAACATTCCTATTCATGGAGATGGATCACAAATCAGAGATTGGTTATATGTTAAAGATCATTGTTCAGCTATTCTTATGATTTTACAAAAGGGCAAGATTGGTGAATGTTACAATGTTGGCGCTTCCGATGACCATTCAGTTTTAGAAATTGTGAATACGATCTGTTATATTTTCGATATTTTATTTCCAAATAACGTTCCTCATAACAGATTTATAGAATTTATTCCTGATAGACCTGGAAATGATAAACGATATGCTCTCAATTCTGAAAAGATAACAGACTTAGGATGGTTTACAGAACAAGCCTTAGACGAATCTATGTATAAAACTGTAAAATGGTACGTAGATCATCAAGATTGGTTAGATCGTGCCAGAAATACCAGGGCATATAAGATTTGGCAGAAAAAGGATTATTTTGGCAAAATAAAGAAACTGATGCTTTATAATCCCATAAAAGACTAGTTATTTTCCTTATTTCGTTTGTTTTCCTTCCTATTTTTGGTTTATTTTCTCATTACTTTATTATCCTCCTCTAACCTTATTTTCATCTGTCTGTGGCATAATATAGAAAATAAATCTTTTGGAGGTTTCTTATGCGAAAATTTCTAACTCGATTACAAATATTTCTAACTTTACTCTTGTTTGCCTTTTCTATTGGATGGGCATTGGTTATATTTTTCACTGGACAATATAAATGACAGAACCAGTAATATTTCCAGAGATTGAAATTCGTAATGCAGAGAAGTTATGGGATAACAGAGGATATTTGGTACAGCCAACACTTCCTATGCCGATTGTCCACCAGTTTATGACATATTCCACACAAAATGTAATTAGAGGTTTACATTGGCAGACAGAGCCGTTTGAAACCTGGAAGATCGTTTATCCTATAAATGGAACAATCTATGATGTAGTTGTAGATATTAGAAAAGGTTCTGAAACATTTGGGAAATGGATGGGATACTATTTACGATTCAATTCTCCCAAGCAAATTGATTGCGTTTGTATTCCACCAGGCTTTGCTCATGGATTTCGAGTAAACAGTCAAGACGTATTAGTAATGTACAATTATTCAAATATTTGGGTTCAAAGTTCTGTAAAAACCCTATTATGGAACGATAAAGATATTGGAATAGACTGGCATATCACAGCACCATACAACGACATTATTATATCTGAAAACGATGCAAAAGGAATGACATTAAATGAGTACAAGCAAGAACTTGACAGAGGATAAGTTAGAAGCTCTAGATGGAATTGATGCTGCCATTCGAGTAAGTTTGAAATGGTTAGAAAACTCATTCAGTGACATAAGGAATTTACATGAGGATCACTCTGTTGACGCCATAAAAAATCCATTAGTATCTGCGCTTATGGCTGTAAATAATTTGCAAACCCAAATCAACTTATGGAGTGAGCACGAACAGGCGACAAATAAATAGTATAATAAAAATAGAGGATGAAATATGTATAACTACATGCTTGTAAAATTGAGAAACCAAGATTGGAAAAGGTATAAGCTGATCGGGCCTTGTAATGAAGATGACGTATATAATGTTACACACAAGGCGAACCAAAATAAAATGTTGTCTGTGAAGATTGTAGAAGTCGATGACAACCCTACCAGAACCAAACGTGCAGTATTATTGAATATAAATCTAAGAGAAGTAGAAGAATTCAGATTTGTGTAAGGAGATGATCTTATGCCTCTTATGTTTCCTGAGAATGAATACGATGAGTGCGGTACATATTCAGATGAAGATACTCTGATATGGTATGATACAGAAGGTTGTCAGCACGTAACTTTTTTATCAGATTATTTGTTGGAAGATTTTGAAGATGTATATGATATTTCGGTGTTGCAAAGATGAAGTATGCAAGAGTTGATTGTTTCCATCTTATCAGTAATTATTTTTGTGGCGCTTCTGTTAGGCTTTATTATATTTAGCATAAAGATTTTTGGAGAATAGAAAATGAAGAAACAATTGTGGTGGGTATGCAGATTTTGTAGCCATTTGAATTGGGGAGGATCGGTGTGCACGCATTGTAAGTATCCTCGAAGGTAAAATGTGAAAATAACATGGTGTAGTTATTGTAAAGCATATAGAATATTCTACAGAATATTTGACAATTGGTATAAATGTAAAATCTGTGGAACTAAGAAAATGATGAGTTAGGAGAATGATATGAAATTAAAACTTGAGGTTGGTTGGTTTCCAGGAGAACTTTTCACTCTTTTTCATTTTGAATTGTTTGGATATTGGGGTGATAGTGATAATGAGGAGGAGTTTACGATTATTTCTATTAAAATTGCAAAGTTTGCTATTAGTCTTTATTGGTGTTTAGATTATGATAAAGAATGAAAGAATATAGGAAGGATAAAACATGCCAGTACAATTAAGAGCAGTTGAAACTAAATTATTATTTGAGCGGCATGATCCAGTTATTGTATCAAAGAAATTTGAAGCCAATCTTATGAGTGGAGATTCGTTACATGTAACGACTTTGTTTGAATGCAATGGTGTTGACGTGATTGGTGACGAACCATATATAGCTTCACTTGGTTTAGATGCTCTTTGGAAAACAAAACATAGATTTGACCGTATAATGAAAGAATATAAACTTATATCTGATTCTTCCCATAAGCGTTTTCCAAGCGAGTTACGAAGAGTATTAGATTCTTACATTGAGTAAGTCGCATGAAAGGATAAAATATAATGGATAAGACAGAGTTTTTCTTATGGGTAATAGCAGTGTTGTCAATAGTGGGATTTGTATTTATGATGGTTATTGTAGTTAGTGATTATGTTCAATGTGAGAGATTTGGAACAGAATTTGCAGTGAGAACTAAAATACTAAATGGAGATTGTTACCTGGAACTCAGGGATGGTTACCTTATCAGACAGGATAAATATTTAGAGCTTATAGAGGGAAAATATTAGGCAGATGTAGTATAATAACTGAAGTTGATTCCGCCTCTCCTCTCTAAAACTACCTTTATGGTTTTCTCCTTCCATAGAGGTAGTTTTTATTTATTATGTCAGAAGATCGAACCTGTTGTGGAATTGTTGGAACTTACCAAGAGATGGTCTTTTGGTAGGCCAGCAGAAATAAATATTTTTCTGTTTAGCCAGACTAAAAGGAATAATGAAGAAATCTTCAGTGGTAGAGATATAGAATATAAAGAAATCCAAATCTTCTTTTGATCTATTGTTGAAATGATATTGTAGGCTGATAGTTTTAGGAGAGGTTTTGCACGCCACTCCAGCCTGGCTGATCTTTACTTTGTGTTTACCATTAATAAGAATTACACCTTTAGATAATCTGGTAAAGGAGATACCCATTTCTTTCAGCTTGCGCAGCACATTAATGTTGTAAGTACTGTAATTAGAATAATTATTTAATGCCTGATGGGTATAACCAGGATTACATCCAATTATTTCAGTAACCTCTGCTACAGAAAGAGTATATAGATCAGGGATAGAATTAATTTTATCTTTTATATCGAGAGTTATTCTACCGGTACTGCCAAGAATTTGTAGAACTCGTTGTCTAGAGATACCAAATCTATTTCCAATCTCTTGCAGAGATAGACGATCTATAAATCTAAGTCTTTCTATTTCAGCAATATCTAAGGGATTTCTTTTCTGAGACGCCATAGTATTATTTTCTCCTTTTTATTAGTGAAATAGACGGTGATACATAACAATTGATCCGGCGACTGCAACGTTATAGGATAACACGTTTACTGCATCCAAGGATATAATGGTTTGGCATTCTGCTAAAATTTCTGGTGGCAGACCAAAATCTTCAGCGCCTAATAAATAGATTGCGCTCTTGGGATGTGCAAAGTTAGATAACAGACCTCCACCCATTTCAATTCCTACTAAGACTGCATTAGCAGGCAATACTTGTTTGAATTGCTCAAAACTTTCATAATGTCGCAAAGGAATGTGACGAAAGGTTTTAGTGGTATCGCTGCTTTCGTGTGTATAACGCCTCTCGATTGTAAATATTCCAGAAGCCCCCAATTGGTATGCAGAACGCCAGAGAGTACCAATATTCTCCTCTTTTTTAGTTTTATAGATTCCAATCTCAAAATATCCATTTTTCATAGTATCTTCTCCTAGTATATAATCTAAATCTATAAGATATTATACCACATTCAAGTATATTGTCAATAGTCCAATTTTGAGAAAAATTAATTTTATAAAAAGTCAGCACGGCCCGTATAAATGGGGTTTCGCCTTCGTTCGCTACTTCTGGCGGATGAGTAAACTCTAATCTAAGTCTAATCTTAATCTAATCAATCATTCACCTGGCTCTCATATAAGCCTCTAATCAATCGATCACTTGAATACTTACCTTATACTCATGTAGTTGTCAGACAGGTGTAGGGTATATAGGGTATAAACGGGCAGGTATGGCTATATATGGGGGATGCTGTCCCTGATAAATGAGAGTAGGGTAGCACAGATGATAGGTTACTCATAAATGGATTGACAGGGGGTGAGCCTACATTTAGACTGACAACCATGCATGGATTTTTGGTTTTTTGGGTTAGTTCAACCTTCCAGGGTAGTACCTGGAGGGCAGGTTCATATTTCAGAGAGAGAGAGGATAAGAAAATGAAGGCTAGACTATGTGTGGGTAGGTCTCTTGTTGAGCGTCGGTTTGTTTTTGGTAAGTTCATTGGGGGTATGTATTTGGAGGTGCGGTTAATCGGGATTAGGGTTTACTTGGAGGTGAAGCATCCCTCAATTCGCCCGTGGTAGTAGTAGTTTGTATCTCTGTTTTTTTGGGTTAGTTCAACCTTCCAGATGCGTTACTGGAGGGCAGGTTCATATTTCAGAGAGGATGGATAAAAACGTTAAATTGTAGACTGGTTGATGATATAACGGGGGAAATATTATCTGATACGTGGACATATGAGAATGTATCAGAAATGCGGATATCCGATTTTAATTCTTACCTATCTGGATTGTTGGCTGCACATCGTAAATATCCGGTCGATGCCATACGTTGTCAAATATGGCAAGAGGGTAATTATGAGCTTGCAGGATATTTCACTTTTGAACAATTGAAAGGATGGATAAAATGAAACACAGATCGTACCAGGATAATGAAAGCGTGTTGTGGGCCGTTATCGTCTTGATAACATGCCTGGTATCCATAGCGTATAAATTAGTTCATTAGAGAGGATGAATCAGAATGAATACTCAAAATCCAAACCAATACTATGAACCTAAAACTATTCAACCCACTGGTAAGGCAATTTATACCTCTAATGGATGGATAGCTATCCATGAGGTCAAGCCTAAGTCGGGTTGTGGTAGTACTCTCTTAGTAGTGTTATCTATCGTTACGATAATCGCTTTTCGGTTAGTTTCGTAACGCTATTGTTATAGTGTGGATTTTACACTAAGAAAAGGAGTAGAAAATGAAGAATCCTAAAAAAGTCAAAATCAAAGTCAATAATCTTAATACTATACCTCTCAAGAGTGTACGTATTCAACATAATGTTTATAACCGTAAAGCCAACAACAAAAAATAAGGAGAATAAAAAAATGATACATCTGCCAAAAGAAGTGATAGATAATATTTTTGTGGAAGCCTGTGTTGATGGATACCATCAACAAAAGGCGCTCATTGCGTTGTATAAGGTGGCTTTCCCAAATTGGGATAATATTCGTAAACTTTCAGGCTGGCCTAAAATTTCCGTGGAAACATGGAAATACATTCACTCTAAATTTTCACCTCTAGATCGTAAATATCATCCTAACTGTATGGCGGGGGGACTATGGTTTAATTCAGGCTTTGGAAACGATAAGACTATAGCAGACTGGATGATTGCACCTATTGAGCCTGAAAAAATCCTGTATAAAAACCAAAAAAATCGTATTCAACGAATCTACATTTACTATTCGTGGTATGAGGACAAAAAAGCCGACACAAAAGAACTTATAACACGAATACAATTTGTCCGCCCATTTGAGCTTGGAACTACTAAAACATGGTTTTATCCGCATGGGCTATATAGCCTGCTGCGGGTCGCTAAACTCGCAGCAAGCGCACAAGAGGCTAAACTTGATGCTAAAAATCAATTCAAAGAATATATCCTGTCAGTATAAAAATGGAGGCCAAAAATGACAACGATTAACCATTGGGGTAAATGGGTAGATTCGGAAGTTCCTATCACTGGCGTGTATAACTCAAATGATATCGCATGGGAAATGATATCGGATGAAATTTGTCTTGATTGCGAACAAATGTATAAAGCGCATAGTGATACAGATGAGTACAATCCTGAATGTGAAAACTGTCAGGAATGTGAAGGATTTTGTTTAGACTGGATTGAATGCATCGAACATGATAAGCTGTTGGGGGACTGGATTTTGGATACTAAAACCGGTGAATACGAAATTGATAAAAAAGGGGAATTTAGCGCAATTGAAAACGGTAGTATGTATACCATACAGGTTGTTTGGAGTAAATCCACGTCTCGCCATGCGCTTTGCTCCCCATGCTACCCAGGCCAAGGGGATGTTGACTCGGAGGGTGAGTTTTTGACATACACCTTACCAGATTATTTGCTTAATCATATAGTCACCGGTTGACAAGTTTTTTCTACATTTTCACTGAAGTAGACCCTCATTTTAGGGTCTACTTTTCGTTTATACCCTATAAATTAATTGGCTTACACGATAGAAAAATGGTGGGAATACGCATATAAATGAAGGATAATGAAAATAGAGGCGCCTATACGCATAAGCGGATGGGGGTTAGTGTGGATTTGACACTAAGGCTTAGTGTAGAAATGACAATAAGCCTTAGTGTGGATTTGACACTAACTCACCTCGAATCCTCGAAAAATAGAATTTATATGACTGCAATAACTTTTTTGGAAACTGCAATACTGCAATAAAAATTTCTGGAAATTAATTATTAGAAAATAAATGTGTTAATGTGTTTTTGGATAAATCGAGTATATAATAAAAACAAAAAAGGAGTGTATTATGATCTACACAATTAAACTAATTCATCATGTACCACCAGCGGGGGGATACCCAAAATATGACGAAGTATGGGAAACCAACGGCTTTACACTTGAGCAGGCGAAAGAACGAGGATATGCACTCCTTGAAAAATTAGGTTTTGATTGCATAACAAAAGTAAAACCTGATGAGTGGATTATTGAAAAGTTGAGCTAAAAATCAAGTATATAATTTGTGTAAATAAAAGAAAAGAGGTGCAAACATGACAACCATTAGAGACGCATACAAACAGGGTTATGATGTAGGTTATGATATTGCAAGCGAAAATATCCATGATTTCCGCCCAGGTGAGAACAATAAAGAAGAATTTGTTTCTTTATGTTGCGTGATTGAATCCGATCATTACCGGCAGTTCTCGCCATTCGAGTTTACTGCAAAAGAATTTAATGAGAGTCGGAATCCTGACCGAGTTTGGGAAAGTTATGAGGACGGAGTATATAAAGGCGTTCTAAAACGAATAAAAGAATATTTTAGAAATGGAGGATAAATAAAACAATGTTAATCGAAGAACAATATCGTAATGCAACAGAAAATTATATGATAGGGGAATCAGGTTTATTTGAGCCGTTTACCGATAATATCGGTAAATTGTTCCACACTTTTCAACGTAACTATGGTAGGTGCATCAGTAAAGTATACGTTGACAATCCTGATAAAACTGCAAAAGCTATCGGATGGGTTTTCGAGAAGTTAGCAAAGTATGAGGATACAGGAGAAAAATATCTGCAAGAAGTGTGGATTACATTACACGAATCACGGCCCACAGAAACTACTGAATACCATTACATAGAACTGCAATAAATAAAAAGGAGAATAAAATAACATGAAAATTAGGACAATCAAATCAAATATGACTGAACTAGAAATAAATGGTGCAACCATTTTATTTTCGTATGAAACACCTGTTGCAGCGAATGTAAAAGGTAAATTCTATCGCACACAAACAAAATGGAGTGTTACCACTAGCAAACATATTAATCAGTGGTTAAACGGTGCAAAAGCTGAATTAAAACCACAATCGTTTTTCGATGATCTTGTAAAATAAAATGGATAACTTTTCTTGGATTATGCTTATAATTGCAATAATCCTGTTTATTCTTACAGGATACCATATTAGAAAGTTACCGAAAGGATAAAATAATATGACTGATACACAAATACGTTTAGATTATTCCTTCGAATTATCTTGTCATATTAATAGTGAAGATTTCAAAAATGTGCGCCAGGCCATAGCTAAAGGCATTGATTCACGATTGACAGGATTTACTAAATCAAGGTTTACATATAAGGATGAAAGACTTTATTGTTGGATACACTCAAGCGAGATTGAAGTTCTAATCAGAAGATTGTTAGAATTAGAAATGGAATCGGCTGAACAATTAGCTGATGACATTGTACTAATACAATACGGAAAAGAAACAATCTAAATTCTGATTCTCATTCACTTCTAACTTCGTAATAATGCGAGGTTTATTTTTATAGACTATAATTGCTTTTAGAAGATATTTCTATTCCAAAAAGGAGCGAAAAAATATGCCTAAAAAACTCAAAGAACGTTTTGGCTATACTGCAACAGAAATTGAAAGTATTTTAGCTCATATTGAATCCTATGCAGCTAAAAAGCAAAAATTTTATCCACCTTATACTATAGTTTCTGGTAATAATATAATGACAATCACCAGCTTGACGGGCATTTATTGGGTATATATCAGTTTAACAGGCGAACATCATCCTCAAGAAATTACTACATATGAAAGGGGAAAATTACGATTGGTAACAGATGAAATATTTAGAAAAATGAAAAGAATAAAAGAATATGGTTATGCCTAAAAAACAATGTGCAATAAATCTCTAACCAAACTCTAAAGTAAATACTGCAATATCTATTATATAATAACTGTATACTGCAAAAAGGAGAGTGCAATATGAAAATAGAATATAATGGCGAGTTTGTGCGCTCACATGATAGTTTTGCTGGTGGTAGAATTTTAGTTGCCCCTGCAATAAATGAAGATTATTGGATTATTCGAGTTCCAGTATCTAAAAATCAAGCGATTGTGTGTTTTCCTAAATTTGGAACAATCGGAATTGGTTTTCAACATGAAGAAGATTGGAATACGAATCTACCTTATACAAGTGAGGCAGAAAAAATTTACGATCATATCAAACACAATAAAGGCAATAAGAATATCCGAAGAGAAACTTGTATTGCTGCAATTTTATTACTGCAAAAAGAAATTGAAAATCCTAATCTTAATGAGCTGGGTTTACAAATAAAAAGGAGTAACTATTGATGGACAAGACCCAAAATAAAAATATAGTTGCTGGAAGTTTAGAGGCTATAGCATACGAATTTTTTCACTTTGTAGATGAAATATTTCATGCTATTGGACTTGATAACTTTACATTAGGTTGTCAGTTCTGCCAATGGGCACATAGAAAAGACTAAACTGCAAAAGGAGCAAAGAAAATATGACAGAAAGAAAATGGAGTAAATACCAAACTGCAATATTTGATTGGGTCACTAATACAAATGACGCTTCTGGTAATCTCATGGTAGAAGCTGTGGCTGGCAGCGGCAAAACCACTACTGGTGTGGAGGCTTTCAAATTGTTACCAGAAAATTGTGTTAGCATCTTTGTAGCTTTCAATAAACATATTCAATTAGAACTGCAACAAAGATTACCACAAACTGCAATAGCCATGACATATCACGCTCTTGGTTTCAAAGCAATTCGAGATGCGTTCGGTAAAGTGGCAGTTGATGGATATAAAAATGATACCATTCTAAAAAGCAGAATCGGGAAGAATCTGCAATATCTGTTTGGTTCTATCAAACAAATAACCTCCTTATTCAAATCCAATAATGAAGAATTTGATTATGAAATAATGAAAGATACAATTTCATATTATGGGATTGATATTGGGGATGATGATGAGAAGAATCTTCCGATTATTGCAAAAGAAGTTGAGTATCTTCTTCGACCAGATCATATAGAGGATAAAATAATCGACTTCGATGATATGACCTGGTTGCCCATAAAATTGAAATTGCCATGCCCTAAATACGATTTTATTTTTGTAGATGAGGTGCAAGATACTAACAAAGTACAAATGGAATTGGCCCTGATGCACGTAAATGGTTATAGTAGAATTGCTGCATGCGGGGATAAATTTCAAAGCATTTATGGTTGGCGAGGAGCGGATGTAAATTCTATTTCTAACTTAACCAATAAATTGCAGGCTGACATTTTACCTTTGAGTATTACTTATCGCAATCCCACAAAAGTAATAGATTTAGTAAAATCTAAATATCCTCACATTCTAATTGAACCAAGAGAAAATGCACCTGAAGGTATTGTAGAAGATATTTCTTATGATAAAGCGTTACCAAAGATGGTATCTGGCGATATGATTTTGTGTAGGCTAAATGCTCCTTTGGTTCAGCCTTGTATGCAATTAATCTCCCAAGGCAGAAAAGCGATTATAAAAGGCAAGGATATAGGCAAAAATTTAGTTGTTTTGATAAAGAAAATTCAAAAATTGCGTAATCCATACAATATTTATGAGTTTATGAGTGATCTGAAAGACTTCACAGAAATCGAAACTCAAAAATTATATATGGCAGAGAAGTTTACTCAAGCAACCATTCTGCAAGATAAATGCGATACGATTATCGCACTTGCTGAAGGTAGCAATTCTGTATATGATTTGATTTATAAAACAGAAATGATTTTCAATGATGAAACAGAAGGAATTACGTTTTCTACGGTGCATAAGGCAAAAGGGTTGGAGGCTGAAAGTATATATATCCTTCGACCAGATTTAATACCATTCAGTAGAGCTAAACTTCCCTGGCAAGTTCAGCAGGAAGCAAACATTGAATATGTAGCTTATACAAGATCACTAAATAATTTGTTCTTTATTCGATGAAGGAGGTCTAAAATGGGATTACTTGCAATAGTTCTAATTCTAATCGTAATGTTAGGTAGCTTGTATCTGAATGAAAAGATGTGGAACGGAAAACTCTAATCCAACATTAATCGTGTAACAAAGAATATAGTCTATAATAAAAATAAAATTGGAGGCATAAAATATGACGACACCAGAAGAGTTAATGACAACTTATGAAAGCCTGCTAGATAAATTAGAAATTGTACAAGCAGAACGGGAACTCATTGTGAAAAAAGCATTAGAAACTGTGGCGCACGAATTAGAAATATTAGATGAATCTCTTACTACCCTTAACAACGTAGCCGCTTCTGCCAAAACTGAAGTGGAAGTTGCTGTCTTAGATAAAAAAGAAACAATTTCCGGTGAGCACTATATGGCAGTTTGGAACAAGGGCAGAGAAAGTTGGGATGGCTCTAAACTAAATGGCTTTGCTATGGCCCATCCTGAAATCTTACAAGCAAAAAAGATTGGTGAACCGACTGTTTCATTCAGAAAGATTACTAAAAAGGATAAATAATATGGAAGGAGAACGATCATTTTCTCTCAAAAACGGGACTAAAGTTTATTTCAATATAAAATGGCTTCCAGTAGAAGAATATCGCAAAATGACCGTTTGTGTTATTGAAACCAAAGCTCATAAATTTTATTCTGGAGTGGCTGTGAGAGCACCCAATGATGAATTTGACTTGAGAACTGGTAGACAAGTCAGTTTGAAAAGAGCTTGTGAAGCAATGTATCACACTAAGATTGTATCACATTGGAATTATAAACTAATTTGGTCTGAAATTCGTTGTCAGTTGCGACAAGAAAAAGAGGAAAAAAATGTTGAACAATAAAAAGATTGTGAAAGTGCCGATTGCTGGTATTTTATATTCTGGCAATGAGAAATACGATTTACTCAAACCTGATCCAGTTGCAAAGGATAGTTGGCAACCTGATAATGTTTTGAGATTTTTTGGAGTTCCACATGAAACCGAGGCAAAAAAGATTGATGGCTATGATTGGCAACAAGTACATGATTTTCCTCGCCATATTATTGTATCTGGAACATGGCATATAGATTATGGTTCCAATGGCAAGGAAATTTGGATAACTTCTTACGATCAAGATGAAACCTATATTTCTAATGCCGAAGAACCAACCAAAGATGAGAGTTATAAAATTGTTGACCCTAAAGATGGCACGGTTTATAAATATGCTGAATTAGAACTGGCAATGAATAGAGCACAAAAATGACAGATGAACCTAAAAAACCGCTGACTCTAACTATCCCTATAAATTTTATGTGGAGTAAAGTAATACCTGATCCTCGGCCATATAAACCTGGCAAGCCAGTTCTAATGCCAATAGATGTTGTAGTTGTAATAGATGTACCTCTAGCTGGTGTATACGTGTATAATGCTTTTGAGATTTTAGAAGCTCAATTAACATCAGGCAATTCAAAAGTTCCAAGCCCTTTGCTTACTCCAAAAGGGATGCAATTTTGTGTATCTACATTAGAAGATGCCATGACACAGCGTGCAACTTCTATTGATGATTTTGATAAAGTCGAATGGGATGAGAAATAGAAAGGGAAAAATAATATGCACGAAGAAATAAAAGGATTTTTAATAGGAATCTGTTTTTCTTTACTAATCTTTGTATTGCTTGGTTCAGCCTTAATTGATTTGACAATACAAGGACAACAAGATTTTCATTGTGAAATTTTGGCTAAACAAATAAGTGCACAAACTCAACGAGTTGTCAATAAAAGCTGTGAATTACAATTTGAAGATGGAATTTGGATCACTCAAGCTAAATATATCAAACAATTAATTTCAGAAAGGGAAAAATAAAATGACTTACAGACCTCCAACAGTTTCACGTCAATCTCTGAAAGGCAAAGCAAAGGTTCAAAAAGGCAAGGTAAATGGTAAAGAAGTTCTCGGTGTTACTTTCGAGGATAACACTGAGATGACGTACACAATTATGAGAAAAGATGCCCCATCTTACGCCGCCGCTGGTATGTTTTATGTGCGTCTCTCACAAGACAAAACTAAGATTGATTCGATGTCGCCTCTCAACGGATCATTCAAAGTAAAAACTTCTTCTTTTCCATCCAAAGAAGGGGAAGAACCAGCACCTTATGTTGTAGTCAACAAACAATATGGTACGTCCAGCGAGAAATTCAATGTCTTGCTGGATGTGGTTGGCCCAAAACATGCTGGAATGTCAATCTTGCTGATCCTTCCTTATTATTGGTTCGAGAGCGCCCAAGAAGAGGTAAAGGGTAAAATGTATGATGTTCTTGGATTAATTGAACCAAAAAAACCAAGTCCAGGACATAGAGTTCTACGCAATTATTTATTGGTTTCTGGTGCTTGGGATGCTGGCCCTATCCAATTCAAAGACAACGTATTACCTTCTTTACAGAAGCGTATTCTTCGAGCAAATAAAGAGTTTGATGTAGTGCTCCAAGATGGATTTGTGTCGACTATCGTTATGGAAGATGATGAAGATTTTGGCGAGGAAAAATCTGATGCCCCTAGCAGTTGGGGAGATGAAAAAGAAGAAACTGAAACCAAATCAACAACTAAGAAAACTGAAGAGACGACATCTTGGGGTGAACCAGATGAGGCCGAAGAGTTTACCGAAGAAAAAGAAACAGAAGATGCTGTTGCTCCTTGGAATGAAGTTTAGTAGTATAATAGCAAAACTATAACTTCTCTTTGAAAATTGGGCACGTTTCTTATCAGACGTGCCCGAAACAATTTATAGAGCAAAAATATAAAAATTGAATGCACAAATCATATAAGCAATTCTTATTGCAAAGGAATGTATGAATTATCCTACAATATCATTCAATAGCTACCTTAATAAAATGTCTAAGATGAGGAACACTGGATATGCTATAAAAGATTGGCTGATGGTAGGATGGGCTGATAGTCAGTACAAAATCATCCACATCTTCAATTGCTTTGGATACAGAATTACCACATTGAAATTTGTATCCTGGCATGACGCAGTACAGACAGCAGATTTTATAGACAAATGCTACGGAGATCACTATTTCCACTTATGGCTAGAAAATCCAGAAGCAAATGTAATTCAACTCACTCGTTACACTGTTCCAGATGGAGAAATCTTATACAATCTTCTACAGATAAAACATGAGAACCAAATTATTGAATTTGAAACTCTAATGGGTGAATATGAACAACTTAGATTTGGTGTTTGAGAGATTAGGAGGAAAAAGATATGAAAGATACCTCGCCGTTCTTTGCCCCTTTCATCCAGATACAAAACCCTCGTGCTTTGTTTATCTTGATAGATACTTTTGCTCGGCTTGTGGAGCTGGAGGCACAACCTCTAATCTCCTACGAAAGATTGGATCACTCCCTGAAAGAGCTAATGTACAGTCTACATCAGCAACTCGAAATCCGTTTACAAGATGGCTTACACAATTTAGAACTATACAAAGAATATGTAATACTAGTAGCAAAAGAACTTCGACTTACTTGGGGCAGCGAGGCATATCTGAGCACATACAGCGATCACTCAAATTGGGAGTTTTGGAGAATTGGATTGTATTTCCGATCCTCGACCACTTTGGGGATATTACAGGTGCGGTTGCTAGACGAGGAGGGGAAAGTATATCAAGGACTAAATATGTCCTTCCCTATGGACAAAATTCAGGACTTCTTTACGTTCCTAGCTGGCAAACAATAAAAGAGCAAAAAGAAATTTTTGTTACTTTTGGCATTATAGATGCAATCACACTGTTTATATTAGGTAAAGCCTCTTGTTCCACTACAACAGGACAACATATAAATATAGAAGCCTTTTCAAATATAAAAAAGAAGATTACTTTTATTCCAGATGAATTAGAAGAGAAATCTGCATATCAAATATCTACCCAGTTAGGTTTGCGAGGATCAGTAAAAGTATTGCCTTATCCGTATGGTACAAAGGACGTTTCAGACTGGTTCATGCAAGATAGAAAATCTTTGGAGGCTATATTATGAGTACATGGGGTGAAACTTCGGCTGCTGTTTTAGGTTTGTGTATGGAACATCGTCTCGCCAGTAATGTAGTAAATAAAAGTTATCTTATGCCTCCATTTGATGAAGCATTTGAAGAGTTCAAGAAAACTGGTGATGTCGGTCTTACAATCGAAAAAGTAGGATTAGATATAATCCAAGATGCTTTAGACAAATCGAAAGCAATCAATGGCACATCCAAGCTCGCTGATTGGGTTGCTATGTTAGAACGATCCAAGAATAATTACGAAGCTGGTGAGCTTTTAGGTAGAATGTCTAAAAAATTGCTACAAGGTGAACAGGTGGATTGGGCTAGAGTTTCTTCTATTGCAACCAAAGCTACAATAGGCACAGGAAATGGTTTTACCCCTGCCAGTCAGATAACAGCAATGGAAATTCCTTTCAAAAAGACTGGTTTCAAAGCAATAGATTGCCATTTTGGAGGTATTCCTGCAATCGGTCAGGTATTGGTAGGTGCTATGCCAGGTGCAGGTAAAACTACATTTATGCTGCAATTGGCTGCTTGTTGGGTAAAGATGTATCCAAAAGAGGTTGTACTAATTTTTACTTTGGAGATGACTAAAGAAGAATTGAAAATGAGATTACAAGAATTGGCTAACCTTTCTCAAGATGAATTAGATAGAATACTTGTAGAAGATGCTCCAATGACGGTTGAAGAAACTCTTAGCAAGGCTGCAACCATAGATAAACGTGGCCTAATGTGCGTAGATTTTATTGATCTTCTGGTACAGGGAGAGGCCAATGAGAGTAATTATTCTCGTATCTATATGAATTATATGTTAGGAGCAAAATCTTTACGAATGCCAATTGTTGTTTTGGTGCAGCTCTCTTACAAATATATTGGTGGCATTCCTAGAACTCATCACATTCGTTATACATCATTAGCTCAATCTTTAGCCTGGATGTTGTTGATGTTATATAATCCTAATTCTGGATGGTTCAAAGAAGAGAAAGAAGATGAAATTTTACCATGTGTTAAAGATACTGCTTATATTATAGGATGGAAAGCGAGAGGAGGATTTAGACCAGAAAAAGATGATACTAAACTAAAAAATGGATTGCCTAGAGCAATCCAAATACCCTATGTAGGCTCTAAAGGTTGGCATCCTGCCCATCCTGGTAAATTGTATATGTTAGATAAACTATCTTAGGAGATGATAATATGACTAAAAAAATAGAACGTAAATTCAAAAAAGGTGATAAAGTATTAGTTAAAGCAATTGTGATGACTAAGAAAACGTACCGACTTCCCTTAGGAGGTGGCTTGGAATGGACTAAGAAAACTGTCTTACGAGATATACCATTTCAGCCTGAAATTGGCACTCCAAGGCCATTTATGAGATATGAAATAAATAAATCCTTTCCTGGAGTTGTAGTAGGATGGTCTACTCGTATTTCTGGATTATATACAAACCATAATATAGAATATGCTCCTGATGGTGATAGTTGGGAAAGTGTAGGTATTCTAACTAAAACACAAGTTCATACAGTTATTATGGTTTGTCCGATGACTTCAGAGCGTTGGCAGCCTCCAATTGCATGTTTAGAAGAAGATTTAGACAAACTCTCATAGATTTCTAATCTTGTATTCAGATTTATAGTATATAATAAAAGGAAAAGGAGATGATAATATGAAAGATAAACAAATTACTGGAATAATGCTCTATGGCGTCCAAAGGTGCATCATCGAAAGAAAAGTAGAAAATGCACCTCATATTTTTGAGACTAGAACATATAAAATCCCATTACATAATAAAGAATTTGCATATCGGCGCATACAAAGACTCATGAAAATGTTGGAGTTAGATATTAAAAATAAATGGGATTGGAATTTCCTCCATGAAAAGATATAAACAGCTTCTTGAAACAATTTTCATAGTGATATTTTTCAGTTTATTATTTACAAGTATCATAGGAATTTATTTGCTCTCGATTTTATTCATCTTATCATGAATATACTATATCAGATACCTCCTAAATTGACATCTAAAGATTGGGTTGGAGTAGACTTAGAAATCTTCGACCTAAATCAAAAGCAAATGCACAGACCTATTTCTGGCAGATTTGCTTTGTTATCTGTTGCTAATGAGGAGGATGTATATATAGTAGATAAACAAGAACAGGTTGCCCCCGCACTTGAACAGATTAATAGTGCCTGGTGGATCATTCAAAACGCTAAATTTGATCTTACCCATCTACGGAGATGGGCTACTGTGCCTCCTAGAGAACGTCTATGGGATACGATGCTGATTGAACGTATTTTATTTGGTGGGTATTATGACACATTCGCCTTAGATGATCTTGTGCGCAGACATCTTTTCACTCACATCGAAAAAGAACTGCAAAAATCTTTCACTGGTAATGAAATCACACCAGAACAAATCCAATATTCTGCTATGGATGCTTACGTACTCCCTAAGATTGCTGATGCACAAAAGAAACACATGGATAATAAATCCTGGTCTATTTGGCATGAAATAGACCGACCAGCTATGTTCGCTTTTATGGATTTTCAAGGCTTTGGAATTGATGTAGAAAAATGGAAATTATTAGCAATCAGAAATAAAGAACACCAAGAAAGGATAGATGCTGAACTTCCTGTCAATCCTCGCTCACCAAAACAAGTAGTAGAATTTCTAAAAGCAAATGGATTCAAAAGACTAGAAAATTCTAAAGCTGATAGTTTAGAGAAATTCGGTCTAAAATATCCGAATACAATTGCTGCAAATGTGGCCCGAAAAATTCTTGAAAGTAGAGTTTACGGGAAAAGAGCTTCCACTTATGGAATTGATTTCATCGAAGAATATTTAGAATATGAAGGTGACTTCCCCTTTATTTACTGTAATTATTGGGTAACAGGAGCAGAAACAGGTCGAAGTGCATCAGATCATCCCAACATGCAAAACATTGTGGCTAGAGATACCAACGAATTTCGAGAATGTTTCATCCCACGTCCAAATCGCAAACTTCTGATTGCTGACTTTTCTGCTCAAGAAGTATTTATCAATGCTTATATTACTCAAGATAAAAATTTGATGGGTGTATGCAATTCTGGAAAAGATATTTATTGCCTGATGGCAAAGATGATGTACGATGTAGATATTGATAAAAAGCATCCACTCAGAAAAAGGATGAAAGCAGTAGTTTTGGGTATTGATTATGGAATGTCCACACAAGGATTGGCACGCAAGGAAAATATTTCCGATGAAGAGGCTGAAGAAACATTATTCAAATTCTTCAAGATTTTTCCTGGTGTGAAAAAGTGGATGAATAAACAGGAAAGCGCAGGAAAATATGTAACTACTGTAGATGATAGAAAATGTTGGCTAAATCCACTCAATAACCAAAGTTATCGTAATGCTCTCAATTCACCCATTCAAGGCTCTGCTAGTGATTGTATGAAAAAAGCATTGGGCAATTTACATCGTCATTGGCCCAATGTATTTACAAATGTACCTTTTCCTGTTGTGGGATACATTCATGACGAATTGATATTAGATGTTCCAGACGAACATGTTGTAAGTGTATCTAAATTTGTAAAACATATTATGGAGGAGGCTGCTAATAAAATGTTTCCTGGAATGAACTTCAAAGTAGATGTAAAAATTGCTAATAACTGGTCAGAGAAAGACTAATATGCCTTGGGATACTATCGAAACTAAAGATACTGTTGATCCTTTCATCTGTGAAGTTTGTGGATCAGATGAATGTGTGCCTCCATCTGGCGATGAAGATAGTCCTGTACTTTTCATTGGTGAATATCCAGGCAATGAAGAGATTGCTAAAGGCAGACCCTTTATAGGTAGAACTGGAACAATCATCAAAAATGAACTGTTACATGCAGGTTATCAATTCAGCCAATATCGAGTGATGAATTTATGGAGGCATCCAGCCAACGGCAATGCAGCCTGCTTTGAAATTGGAGTAAAACAATGTCTTGAAGAGGCGAAAAATAAGAGATTGATTGTTTTGATTGGCTCTGAAACAGTAAAATACTTTGCCAATAAAAAAGTCAGTGAATGGAATGGATTGCTAGTGCAATCTTCAATGCTAAATTGTGAAAAGATATTAGCGATGGTTCAACCTGCAACAGTTTTTCATGGTTCAATTGGTGAGATGAAATTCTCTATACAAAGATTGATATATTATCTGAAGGAATTAGAAAATGAATGATGAGATTGTTTTATCTTTTGATACTGGAATAAAAGATGTGCTTAGATCAGATTGGCAAATTGCATCTGATCTTGCTATAAATATTATTACTGAAACTGAAAATAGGAACGATCCTTTTTATGCTTTGGACGCCCTACGGGTTCTACAACGTATGCAGGCTACATCAGGATTGGCTAAAGCACAAATCTTATATTACTTGAATAAGAATTGGACAAAGTTTGGTATCGAAGATAATCTTATCCACATTGCCGTTCAGTATGGCTTCAAATCTCCAGTTATTATCAAACGGTACATAGATGTTTGGAGTATGTTTGCAGAGAATAAAATACCTATCCATATACAAGATAAACTAAAAGAAAAACCTATCAATGACTTAGTACCTGTGATGGGTATGTTGAAACGTGGATACACTGCAACCGATGAACAATGGAATGAGATTACTAAAAGAGATGGACACACTAAAATTTCTCAGTACATCCGAGAAAATGTAAAGCAAGAACAACCTAGAACTAGTGCTATCTTATTTCGAGTGGATAAGAGTGAGAGTATGTTGTATGTAATAAATGATGGAAAGAAATATAAAGTTGCTAAATTGAATTTAGATACAGATGAAACAGTAATCCAAACAGCTATAAATAGATTGCTCCATGCAGTAGGAGTTCCAGATGCAATTTAGAATTATTGGTGGAAAGATAGAACCTATTAAGCGCATTCCACTAGGATTATATTCCTTCGATAAGGCATTTGAAAATAATCGAGGAGAAATCGGTATTCCCGTTCGTGGAATTGTAGAAATTGCAGGTCCTACTGGATGTGGAAAGACTACTGCTACTCTCAGCCTTGCAGGAATGTTGGGAGCAAAAGAAAATAAAGATATTGGGTTTGCGTTTATAGAAAGTTTCGATCCTACAACACTAGCAGACATCATACAATCCACATCATTTTCTGGATCACTCTACCCAATTGTAGAAAAATCTGACGAGGAAACTTTAGATGCTCTGGTAGATATTCTACGAGAACAAAATGTAATGGTTGGCATCTTCGATAGTATTGGTGCAATCTCTCCTCTCTCAGAAGCCCAAGGAGAGATTGGAGAAGCTAATATGGGCAGACGTGCAAAGGCTTTAGCTCAATTTTCTCGTAAGGTAGAACATCTTCTATATACTAATCCACATAAAATTGTATTTATGAACAATCATGTTCATCCTAAAATTGGAGGTCGGGGAACTATCACACCCGGAGGAGAAACTACAAAATATATCGCTACTCTAAACATTCGTTTGAAAAGAGCATACTATAAGAATACATGGGAAGAATTTCCTGATGGTTCTTATGTCTTAGAAGGGAAAGTGGAAAAGAATAGATTTGGATTTGAAAATAGAATTTTCAATTTGGTTATATTAGGAGGAAAAGGTATCCATCCTGGTCTAACAGCAATGTATGATTGTATCCAATTGAAGATTGCTAATCGAGGTAGAGGCAACAAAGTTACAATTGGCGATACCGATTTTGGTACTTTTAGAACTATCTTCGGCAAAGCACATGAGGGAAATGAGGATTTCTTTAGACCCTTCTTTGATGCTTTGCAAACATCTAAGCCAGATGTAGAAGAAATCAGAACTGATAATAAGGAAGAAACTAATAATGATACCGAATTTGACAATCCTGAATAAACAAGAAGGTATTTATGCTTCCTGGAAATCTGAACATAAAATTACTCGAATAGATACGATTATGGAAACATCCATACCTATAAATTCTCGCTATGCAGGTCTTGACCCTGGAACTCGACATATTGGAATAGCATTGGGAACTATATTGTGGGAAATTGAAATGGAAAGAGCTGATACTACTCCAATGAGAATGATCCATATATGGAGATTATTGAATGAATTAATTCCTTACGCTAAATATTTGACTATCGAGGGTGCTAGTTATGCAGATAGATACCGGCAAGTAGAATTACAAGATATTCGTTGTGGAGCTACTTGTTGGGCTATGAATGACTCAAGAAATATCGAGGTTCAAATAGTCCCACCCCTCACTATTCGTAAAGCTGTATTCGGTTCTGCCAAGGTAAAAAATCCTTGGAAAGAATTAGGCATACCTGATAACGCTGCCGCTGCATTAGGTTGTGCTTTATATCCTATAATGAAATAATGGGGGCATAGATTACACACTCCTTACCATTTCTGGCAAACACTACTCTGGAGATTAGCTTACCATCTGTAATTAATTTTTCAGCCATTCCTGTTGCTCTTCGTTCACTTACATTCCATAATCTAGCTAATTCTCGAATAGACTTCTCGTAAGGTTGTTTCTTTGCATATTGTATTCCTACAATTTGGTCTATTTCTTTCCATAATTCTTCATAACTTTTAGGCATTAGAATATTTCCTTATTTCTTATGTCGAGGGTCTTTCTGTACCACCAGGGAAAGAATGTAATCTTATCATTGGTATTTATAATCTCTAATGCTACCATACCAACAGTAACCAGATAAACACCTTTCGTTATCTGCCTGGCAAAATCTCCAGGAAAGCATAGCGGGGGTGTTATTATTCCACAAGTCCTATGATCCTCTATAACAATCCACTCTTCTATTGGCTCATGCGTATGTGCCCTCACAATTACATCCGGTGGCTTTATTCCTCGCATCAATTCTTGTGTTATCAAACTACGAATGTAATATCTAAACTCATTCCCTCGAAGCCATACCCTTCTACCGGCATGAGGCCCATGATGAGTTACATCTACTAAAGCTCCATTTATATTCAATAAACCATAGTATTGAGTTTTTATATCTACCTTCGGATACTTTGTTTTCAAGTAGTTTTCAACTAAGACATCTGAAGAGTTCTCTCCCAGGCTGTGAGAAGGTGTTCCTGAAAGCAGCCTCATCTTTTTGACGTTCTTATACTGCAACCAAATTTCGAGATTTTTGGTTGCAATTAAAATTTGATCTGAGATTTTGTTTGATAATAATTTTTCGGGGTATTTTATACCTTGAGTTACGTCTCCCATGTGAAAAGGAAATACTTCATCCTTACCTGCAAACACCATAATTTCTTGCATAAATGGTATATATACTTCATTCCACAAAAATTCCTGGATTGAATTTAGTTTTGGCTTTGCTGTTTGAACAACACCATCAGGCGATTCGATTGAAAGTTCTGTATCTGGATTGAGTAAGCCTAATGAACTCCCTGCATGTGTATCCCCAAAGAAAGGTACAATAATTCGTTTCGACAAAAGGTTTTCCCTTCCATAAAAAGAACCTATTCAATCCTTTTCATGTATGAAATTCCATTATAATTTACTGCACTCCACCCATCATTATCTTTTATCCAAAAGTTTTTACCCCCAAATTCTAGTACAGTAACTATATCTCCAACTTTTCTTTGTCCAACACTGTTACCAGCTATAATCTGTGGCTCAGAACGAATATGTAAACCATCCACAAGCACTTCATATTTTACAAGCTGAGATGGAGGTTGAACAATTGCTCCATATTCTCTTTCAAAATCTTCTTTAGTTCCATTGTAATAGCTTATATCAATGTCATTATCTCCAACAGGATAACCTGGAAATCCAAATTCAATCGCTCTTCCATTTCCATTAGCTTCTTTTTGCCAAAATTTCCATGTAGGCCAATCTCTAAATTTATATCGCCCATCTCCCCAAGGACTAAGCAAAGGATCACTTGTCCATCTTGCAGCCCATAAGTCTATTGTAGACCATAATGGATCAGGAGCGATGCCAAAATCCCATGTCGTTTGTCGAGTGTAAATTATTACTTTGAAGCCAAAGGATTGCAATTGATGAATTATTTTCTTGATATTTTCGGCTGCAATTGTTGGAGTTTCTGCAAATTCTTCTACATCTACAACCGCAGGCAATTTCATCTGCTCTTGATATGGTTTTAGTAGATTAGCAAAATATCTTCCCTGAATATTCCCATCAAATTTAGGTCGAGAGTAAAAGTATGCTCCAAATGGAACAGAATATTGGATTGCATCTGAAACATTTTCGTGGAAAATATAATCGGTATATGGAAGTCCATTAGAATTATCTATTGAACCTGCCCGAATAAATGTTGCAATAGCTCCAGAGGCAATAGCTTTTGGAAAATAGCATCGCTTGTTCCAATGAGATTGATCGAGAATTATTCCAAGCATAATAACTTAATTACTCCATAATCTTGCAATACGTGTAAAGACCAAGATAAAGCTAATCCAAGCAACAATGACACCAACAATATGAAAGGGGCGTCCTGATTGAGTTGCAAGATTTTCCCATGTAATCGGTATGCCCTTGAGGATAAGTACGAATAAATGGTCAATGTCCAAACTAAGGCCAAAACAGATACCAATGATCCAAAAAAAGCATGTTGCAATAAATCCAAAAACCACATACTTAATTCCATCTTTCAAGCTATATTCCCCATCTATAGACTTTATTAATTTCCTCAGGAGAACTAGAACGATTAAGTAAAATTGCATGAACTAACCAACCCAACCAAACATTAGATGTTGCACTACTACTTGCAGCACCTATAACTGTTGTAGTTGATGCCAATGAGCCTACCCATGTTTGCAAACCGGTTTGAGTAACACCAGATTGGATACCATCTACAAATATTTTAACTTGATCTGCTGTTTTAGAAATAGTTATAGCCAAATGATGCCAATTGTATGTTGAAATAGTTGGAGCTACTATTTCAAGGACATTAGATGCCTCCCACCACAAATCAAAACCATTATTAGCCGTACTTTTTTGTATTACAATTCTATTATCTGTGTCAGCTTGAAATCGAAGTATGGAATGTGCTAAACCATCTGTTAACGAAGGACTATTGGGTTTGATCCATATTCCAACTGTGCATTCATTCGGATCGAAATCTGTTGATAATCCAGCACTATATATATTAACAGTACCACTGATACCATTAATATATGGAGCTTTAGTTCTGGTTTTTGTTGGAGCATTCGTATCTGCAAACAATATTGGCCCAACATAAGTACCATTATTTACTTGTGGACTAGAATCTCTTGCGACTGTTCCAGCAGATTCATTCAGTTGCCAATATGCAACCAAAGAATTTCCAAATAAATTCTTTATTCTATTTGCATATCGGATACCTGCTTTATTATAATCAAATAATAAAGGTATTGTCATCCCTGTACCCAGGCTGATACATAACTTGAACCAGAAGAAGCATTCTGATAAAACTCATTTAGATTATTTCCGCTAAACCAACCAGTATCATAACTAGATTCCATTTCATAAGGCAGTGGAAATTGACCCGTCACCCAAGCAGTACCTATAAAAAAAGAACCTGCATTTCCGCTTCTGGTTTTTAGACGAAACAATCTACCTGGAATATCTGGAAATCTGGATAAAGCATAAGTTCCAGTGATTGTTATTAAAATATTCTTATCGAATGGATTGGAGAAGTAACTACGAATAGTTGTCATATAAAGCCTCCATGCTTATTTTACCACGTTAGAAGAAGTTTCTAAGATCATAGATATTATCCCACACAATTCTCGCTGTTCCACTGACTAGCCTTACAGCAGCTAATACTGTTCCTGTTGCTGGGCTAGGTAAGTAAGGAGTAATTGCTGCTGATCCAGTTATTGTTCCAGCAAATAAGCCTCCAGTTACGATCCAAGGATTGCCTTCATTTCCTAATCCAATCAGCATCATTCTTGCATTGCCATCTGTGGGTTTTGCTACCAATAAACTAGGTGTGCCAGTTCCACCTAATACCTGCCATTGGTTATTTCTATAAACTATATCCTGATTAATAATTACCGACCCACCACCAGCACTTCCAGAGGGTGTAACCAGCAAAGGCATAATCTGTTCTGAATACACCCAAACTATATCCCCACCTCCACCGAACTCTGGTGCAAAACTATGTTGATTACCATGTCTAGGCAGATAAGGACTTACAGTTTGCCAATTGGCATATCTGGATGTTTCTCTACCCACTACTACATATCGAGTGGTATCTATTGTATCTCTGGATATTAGTACAGGTAATCCATAAACAGGAGAAACGGATTGATTGGAGGCTTGAATTATCTCAGATAGATTATCTCGAAGCCTGACGTAAACGTAACCAATCCTGTTAGGAACTTCTACAAGGTATTGACCATTGATTAGAAAACCTAAGATGCCAGAAATATAATCTTTACGATCTTCTTTCTGCTTGTTAGAAAGTGTTAGAGATTCTTGTAATCGTTTACGTCCTACAGCCATATAACCTCAAGAGTAAACAATATAAATTCCGGTGAGACCTAAAGCCTTTGTAAATGTGCCCAATGATCCATCTCTTTGAAACCAAGCACCAATTAATTCTCCTCCCAAAACTGGAATATCAAGAGGCAATACTAACTGAATATTGTCTACAGCTACTGTAATAGAAATATATTCATATCCAGCAGCATAGTACGTGTCATCCGAATATGTTAAAGAACCGGCTGAAAATGTTCTTTTTCCTGCCTCTATAAGAGCAAAAATAGTTCCATTTACGCCCGGCGCTCCTACTGGCATAACTCCGGTATAAATTGTTATAGTTCCAGCATAATTGTCTGGAACACGAAAACTAACCCAAGCCTCTCCAGAAGGCCAAGCAGTATTTAATAATAGATGAGAAGTACCTCGACTTGGTTCAATGAATGCGTCCCACCCATATTGTGCATTCCAACCAGCTATAAAAGGTACGTAAACAGGACGACTATCACTTGGAAATGTAATAATAGGATAAGCCGGAATAGCCGGAATTTGTAATGTAGGTACAGTAAATCCACCACCCGTTGTTAGATTAGTAGTGGGAGGAACAGGAGGAATAACAATCGTAGCTCCATCTATTCCCTGTGTAATTTCATGTAAATCTACATTCGGTAAGAACATTTCTTTAGATGGATCATATTCAAAGTCCATTCCAGAGATAACAAAATTCTTTCTGTTCCAAGATATTCCACGAATATTATCATCAGATGATACTGTAAGCTGTACTTTTTCAATTGGTGCAATATCCAAGTTTCGATAATGTCCAGACAAAGCTAATTGCACACTTGGATACCTAGAATTTTTCCAGGCAAAAGCATTACCGACTAAAGTATTTAGTTGCGCCTGAGATGCTAAAGCTAGTCCTGATAATCTTTGAATAGAACCTCTATAAGATGGAGATGCCCCAGGCGAGGAGGCTAAAAGTGGAGTAGATTCAAATCCAGGCCCAGGAAAATATATGCCTCCCATCTCAAGGAATGAAACTGATCTATTGGTTACTTCATTGATTCTTATATCTCCAATCCAATCAAATTTTTCTAAAGATATATTCAATGGGAATGTATTTGAAGCATTGTTAGTTGCAGCAGCAGAAATTTCGACCCACATTTTTCCAGAACGATTACAAACAGCCTCGCCTGCTAATGCTCCTTCCATTATAGAAAGTATGGCTGAATAGATTGATTCTCTATCTGCATCGAAGAATTGTATATCCTGATCTGTTCCAGAAAACTCAAAATCATTCGTCATTAGTACCGTAGAATGCCAACGTAGATAATGATACAAAGCACGCTTGACATTCATATTTTTTACAACGGCCCAGGATGAGGGAATGTTTTCATTTACAGATGGTTCATTTGCCGGATCAGAAGAACTGTTTACTCCCACTGCAAATGCTTCTATCAATTTCATCATCTCAGACGGAGAACCAACAGTAAATTCTAAGGATGAGTTCCTATAATTGATAGAAATACTTCCATCTAATATGTAACCTATAAAGACAATTGAACCTCTGTTTAGAGCAGTACCGATACTTTGTTTAGTTTGTCCATAATAGTCATCAGAAAATATGACTACCAATGCTCCATCTACAATCGAACCAAATTGTTCGTACACAGAAATTTTTGCAGAGTAACCTCCTGCGTCCCTCGAACCTCCTAAGGATTGCAAGCTCCATCTGAGTATAGGAACATTTACACCACTTTCAGGACGGTCATAAATGGAAACATGTCTATAAGAAGTGTCTACTGTTCCACTTGGAGTTGTTACTTGTAATCGAGTTGTGTAATAACCTGGTGTGTTATAGACTATATTACCAGGTGTGTGAGAAGATGATCCAGTGGTTGTAGCGCCTTGAAACCACCAATTATAAGTTACTGCATCTCCCATCACATTAGATGTTCCAGAGGCAGTATAGTAGACCTGATGACTTCCACCCTCCAGAAAACCAGCATAATGTGAACCCATACACACGAATGATCCATTGACATCATTTTGAAGTGTGTAGACCGTATCGTAATCTTTATACCAGATTGTATTTTCAAGATCGGCAGGGTCTTGGATAATTCTTGGGAAGATTGCATTGATTTCCCAAAATCGTATGATAGTTAGATATTGATTATCAACCCAACTAATATCTGCATTTTCAGCAACAGTGATTTGAGAGGCAGTGGCGCTTCTAACCCTAATCTTGCCAACATCTGATGCTCCTGGTGTGCTACCTACATACATTGTCATACCAGATTCAACAGATGCGAAAGAACCGCTGGTCACAGTATCATAATTGATTTGATAAGACCCAACAGCATGAGTACCAGATACCTGACAAGCCAAAACTGTTGGAGGCTTATACACACTAAGCCATAATCGAGTAGATTGTGGTCTGGTTCTAAGCAAAGTAAGTTCTGATGCGCTGGGTATCATATACGGATTTTGCTTACAAGGAGAACAACATCAGAAACATGCTCTGCAAAATAATTTCCGAACTCTGGTTGGTGTACTATACATCCAGAATAAGAATAAAATGTATATTCGCTGTGAGCAAATCTAGGTAAATCTACTACGACTGTTCCTGTTATGGTAATAGAATTGAAGAACTGCTGAAGTTGGTATGTTCCAGATGGATTATTCAAATTCCATTTAATTTCAAACTCTCTGATAGCTGGATAGATAGGATGCCCATTTCCATCAATATTAATAGGAGATTGAGTTACCCAATGACCATAAGTAGGCTGGATAATAAATTCTACTCCATTGATTTTATACATTTAGAGCGCCTCTCTTACTCGATTATTTTCTATAATCACATTTGCAACACCATTCAAGGCTTGATCTACAATGCTGGCTTCCAATCCAGGAGATAACATTATCCGAATACCTAGATTACCTTGAGCATTACCACCCATCATACCCCCCAAGAGTTTAGGTAACTGGTCAAGTTTATTCAAAGGAGCAAAAATAGCTACCTCAGGAACTTCTCCAAATGTGGCTGTAACTGGTTGACGAGCTATCATTGCTCCACCAGATGCAAATGGCTTTGTTGGGTCTTGTGTAATTGTTGTCGGTGTTAATTTTGGTGTGCGACTTGGAGGCCCTTGAGGATACTGAGATTTGATATTTCCAATGGCATTTACATAAGCTAAATATCCCTCATATACTCTTCTTGCCAATCCTCCCTCACCAAAGTAAGCTAAGAGAACTCTAAGTACCTGATCTGCTCCCATTTTAGCCAATGCAGCTTGTTTGGCAACGGCCTCAGCCATAATAGCAATCTTATCATCTTCGAATTTTTGAAGTTCAGTTAACTCAGTTTCATATTGCAACATCCGTCTGAGTGTTTCAGCTTTCTCCTGATCCTCCTGGTTTCGTTTAGCCTCCAAATAAGCAATATATCGCTCGTAGTTTTCACGGGCTAATTTTATTTTCAAATCTTCTAAGTCACGTTCGTATTTACGTTGTGCTTCTTCACGTTCTCTCTGTGCTTGACGCCGTAACTCAGCAATGCGTTGTGCTAACTCGAATTGCAAATCACGTAAGCGAGCATCCCGTCTACGGGCAATCTCTTCTAATTCTTGTTTGTAACCTTCCTCATTGCCTACCTTAGCGGCCTCATTTTCTCTTCGTGCTCTTTCTTGTTCTAACTTATAAGCCCGCCTCGCTCTCAAAACTGCCCTGGCATCTCTGTTTTCTAAGGCTTCTTCCAAGTCTATTAGATAATCTTCACGCAAGCGTAATAATTCTTCTTGGAATTTACGCTCACGCTCAATTTCTTTCTGACGATAATCTTCTGCTGCTTTAGCTATATCTTCTTGGAATTTTATAGCTACTTCTTTTACATCAAAAGCATACCGGATATTAGCCTCAGAAATACCGACATCTAAGTTTCTGTCTATATCTGCTAACCGTTGTTGTAAATCTCTAGCTAAATCTGCTCTACGGTGGGCTGCATCTCTTTCCAACTTATCCAAATCTTCAAGATAATCACGTTCAATCTTTAGCCTATCACCAACACCATCTTGCTCTATTTTAGCTAAATCTTTCTGCAAGTCCTCATTCAATTTCTTTCGCTTTTCGGCTGTTTCTTCTTCTAGAGTAAGAGTTTTATTACCTGCATCTTCTATGGCGCTTATTAATCTATCTACATTTTCATCCCATATCTCTTTTCCCAATCCAACTTGTTCACCAAATATACCCTCCCGAATGGATATTTTGGGTTGCTTTAGATTTAATTCTATATCCACAATAACTTCTTTATCCCTAAAAGCACTCAAAAGACGAGAAAAGAAAGTCTCTACAAATATTTCAGCAGTATCAACAGCTTTATCAAACCAAAATTTTCCGCTGAAAATTTTCCCTTCACTTATTATCTTTTCTGTTTCTTCTATGCTTTCTCCCCAAGATGTCAAAACAGCACCAAAAGCATCAACAACAGCTATAAAAGGAGTAAATACTTTTATAATTACTCTCAATGTATTGTAAAAAGTAATCAATAAATTATTCCATGCTTTTTGCAATGGAAGAATATCTTTACCCAATAATGCCTTTTGATCTACTAATTGTGCATTGGTAATCTCTAAACCGCCTGCTAATGTAGTCTGATATGTTGCAAGATCGTTTGCATATAAAGCGGCCTGTTCTAGTAAGATTATTTGGGTTGCCATAGCCCTTTGTTGTTCTGTTAGTGCCGTATATCCACCCTCAAAACCTAATGTAGCAGCCTTCTCAGCAATGGTAAGACGGTTAATAGAAACACCCAAACGTTGCAAACCTTCTGTATAACCAGAAGATAGAGCTAAAGCTATTGTTCTCTGTACGTCATCCATTGCCCTACCATTTACCACAGCAAAGGTAGCCACAGCCTTTTGTAATTCAAATATCTCATCTTTCGTAAATCCAAGATTACGGATAAGATTGGAAAACTGTGCAGCGCCTTCTATTAATTGGACTTTGGAAAATACCATTCCTAGACTGGCATTGATCTTATCTAGATTATTTAACATTTCTTGAGTTGTTATATCAATCCCAACCCTACGTAATGCTCGAATGCCTAATTCTAATTGGAATATAGCTTTGACAAATTTATTGGCTTTTTCTGCTGCCTCTGTAAGTAGAGATATAAATTGTCTAAATACTCCTATAATTGAACCACCTAACAATCCAGCGAATACAAATTTTAGAATATCTCCAATACCTTTGATTGTAACCCCAAAAATCTTGAAGCCTTTTTCTGCTGTCTTAGCCTCGGCGGTAGTTTCTCTCAAAGCTCCACCCACAGATGCTCTAAAGTGTTCACCTTCGATGGATATTTTCATTAATTCGTCTTTTAATTCTCTAAAACGTGCCACATTTGGAGCTAGTTCGTCTAACTTTACTGCTTGGGTTGGAGATGGAGGCGTTTCTTTGAGAAGTCTGTTATATTCTTGCACAGATTTTCTAAGTTCTTGCATCTCTTCTCTGATTTCTCGTATTCTCTTTTTAGATTCTTCGCTGAAAGCTAATCTTAGAGATGTAGCCACTTCTTTGAAAGATTGACCAGTCTCTTTGGCAGTGCTTTTCATAGTCTCTTTCATGGCATCAATCTCTTGACGAAGTTTTTGTGTATCATCAAAAGACTTTTGCGTCTCCACTACAATTCGCCAGATTATAGTTTCATCAGCATTAGTTGGAGTTGCCATAACCTAATCTTTCCATAAACTGCTTCAATAACCACAAACGATTTTCAAGAATACAATCCACAAATAAACTTGTTCTTTCTACTTCATTCATCTTTATTAATGCCATAAAGTTTACTTTAGACATCATTCCTAATGCTCGTACAAACGCATCAGGGTTTTTATCTTCTATAATGTTATTTACTATCTGCTTGGAATATTCTAACACATCTAAATCACCTTCCTGAACCTGCGGAAGATACTTGCCAATTACTTTATACAGCGTTAGAACCTCCAACATCGTCAGTGGTATTATCTTTATCACGTATAATTATTCCTACTGGCATAAATATTCGTTTCATCTTTATTTGTTTGGCAGGCTGTTCCAAAGATTTCTGGTAACTTCTCGAACCCATGCTCATCCAAGGTGGTCTAGGTAAAGCCCTAAGTTTAGATTTTTTCGATCCTTTATCATACTCATAAGCAACTTCTGAAAGTGACCATTCCCATTCTCTTTGGAATTGATCCTGCAAGGATATTTCTTGGATCAAAGCTAAAGCATTGTCTACGTCCAATTCTGCTATATATTCTACGTCCCATCCATATTCTTTAGCGAGCAGATGTAACCATACATACCAGGTTCGCTCCTCATAATCCCATACCTCAGGAATGGATTTCTTTTGTATCTTCTTAGATTCATGAATAATAGATAAATCTAATCTTGGAGCGGTTTCTAAGGAACAATAATAATATGCCTCTGCAACTTCATGCCAAGGTAATAATCTGACCTTCTCTTCTGGAATATCTAAAAGTGCTGATAAGAAAGAGGAAATTCCAAAGACTATTCCAGGATCATCTCTCTTATCAGCACTCTCTATTACCTTGTCTCTGAAGTTCTCAGCGTATAACCATTTCTGTAACTTGGGTCTGATTACAGAATATTTCTTATCGCCAATAGAAACTTCAATCACTTACAGCACGCTAGGATCATGCCTCACAACAACCGCAAACTGTTGGGCTGTTGGTTTTGTGGTATCTGCAAAACCACGCAATGCCAATCCTGTGATTGACCATTGATTAGCATAAGGCATTTCAATTGTCCAAGAGTTTACAAATTTTGCTTTGTGAATATGGAAAGCTACATAATCACCTACATCTTCATCGTAAACTTTAGGTGCATAGACATGCCAGAATTGGTTGTTATTGATCTTCCCAATTCCAACCTTCTCTGTATTCTGACTGGCATTTACTGTTGCCGCAGACGCAGCCAAAATGCGACTGAGATTGGTAAATGGGAACAAAGATTTCACAGATAGCTGAAACTCAACATAATCTCTGGTCTGAACAGTATCTTTCACACCAACATTATCGCATTGTACGTCATTGAGGGTTCTACCCTCTGTGAAAGTCACTCCCTCGACACAAGCAAACTCATATACAGGATATGTTGCCGTTCCACTTACCTGCCAATAATACCCATCGCTATCTGGACTGAAAAAGGCTGGTGCAGCACTATCTTGGAAATAAATATATGGAGCATCAGAGAGGTAAATATCTTCGGATGCAGTTATCGTACCATAAGGACTACCTGTAATCAACGGCATAAGAACCTCCTACAAAACTAAATCAAAATATGGAGAGGGTTTCCCTCCACAACAACCACCTTTCATACGTTGTAACATAATATCTGCATCATCCTTATTTACTTCTAATATTTCTGCTCTTATAAACTCATATATTTTTCCTGTAATTGGCCCAGGATATATTACTTTCCCTGCACCCAACAAAGAACGTAATCTAACAGTTTCTTCTATGTCCTGCTGACGAACCCTTCTACTACTACTTCTGATCTCCATACTAAAGTTCCTACTCCCGTGGCTGGAATAATACTAACTCCTCCACAAGAAAAGTGATAGGTGCTGCTTTGAAATACTACACTGAACTGCCTAGTTTGAAAGTATGTTGCAATTATACCAGAAATTTCATCGCACGTTGCAGAGGATTGATCTTCGGTAAAAACTACCCAAGAGAAAGATATTTCTGATTTAGTACAATCTCCATTATCAGGAGCATTCCTTACCATCCTGAAACGAACAGCAGGATAAGCAAAATCGTCGCTTTTCCATTGGATTTCTCTAATCTCTAATGCAGTAGACCCATATTCTACTAATTTATTTGTAACAGTATCCACTGTTTTTAAATAAGAAATGAGTGCACCTTTGATTAGATCAGTACGAATAATAGTTACAGTCACTTTATTATTTCCACCCGTTTTCCAATGCTCTTCATTCCGGATGCAAAAGCATTAGCTATTTTCGTTTTGAAATTAGGTTTATATGCAGCAATAGCGGGCGCTAAGAAAGCTCTTTGTGCTACACCTGGATGGTCTACCTCTTTGAAAATCCATAAATCAGATTCATCAATATAGTCTATAAACTTCTCACTAGCCATAGCACCTAACGGATTTTCTGGTTTCCATCCCCCCAAAAAAGCTAATGCTCTTTTATTCTTAGGTAAGATTTTATAAGTTCCTTTTGCTCCTCTAGTAGCATGGATACCTGATCCATACTCAAACGCGGCAGCCTCAGGTGCTTTCTTCAAATCTAATTGGATTACAATTTCATATCCTGTTGGAGTTACTTGTGCTTGACCAGCAGTAACAGCATCAGGAATACGAGAACTCCAAGCAGCATTAGAACGAGCAACATTTACAATTTGGTTTGCTCCTTCGGTTAGTGCTTTTATCATCCAACGATCTAAGAATTTTGCCATCACTGCTCCGTATGTGCTCTCACACTTCTGGTAAGAAATAAGATCATATACTTTCTTGCATCATTGAAATCAGAATATCTAACTCTAATAATTCTAAACCTACTATTGATGTAAGGATAACTTGGAGGAAAAGTAATCTCGGCTTCATCTCGTTCTCGAATATCTAAGTTTCCTGGATGGATTACCATGTTGAAAGTTCGTAAAGTTTCCAGTCCCTGTTGAAAATACATTTGCTCTTCTGGATTGGCTTGCATTCTTGCTTGAAGATTACTATATACCATAGAACCTGTAATAGAAACTCCTCCGGCATAGTCGTCTATACCTGGTGTCATCCTGTAAATAGTAACTTTTATATTTGCTCCGGCGGTCATATTCCCACTCGTCTATATTTGCGGACACCATCTAACAACAGATGTATAAACTGTGATTCAGCAGAGTTGCCATAAACTGTATTCAACAGCTTTGTTCTGATCTCTGAATACTGTTGATTTCTAAATTCTTGCACACCTACATTTCCAACACCTTCATTTCCATAACCCATTAACTCATTCAAAATAATGGTTGAAAATTTAGTGAGAGCTAATAAAACATTAGGACGATAAGATGAACCAGAATATAAACCCGCTTGAAAAGTTACTTCTAATTGAAATGGATAACCAGATGAGGAACATCCACAGTGACGATAAAGATAATCTATATCTAAGATGCCATAATCAGCATCATATAAACGAGTGTAATAGTTGAATGTACCTGTCGATGTGTAATATACTGCACCTAAACTATCAATAAACCTTACTCGATATACTTGATGAATGTCTCCAACTTCTAAAAGCAATCGAGGAGAATAAGAATATGTGCCAGTTACAATTGTAGGCAAAAGATAAGTGCCTAAATCATTAGATACTTTTTCCTCGGCTATTACAAATGCAATCTGTCTTTGATTTACAGAGGTTTCACCCAAGTCACCCCCATAAGATTGAAAGATTGGATCAGTTAATATGATTGGGCTTGCATAAGGAAATGTAATCATACTTTAGATAACCTCACAACAAAATTCTTTTCTTCTGCTCCCCAAGCCGTTCCGCTGGCAAAGAACCTGTATGCGTATTGTCCAGTCTCATTCGCAAAATAATCTAAGTAATACTTTCCAATTCCAAACTTTACAAATGTTCCAGTTTGACCATAAATGAAGTTGTAATCTATGCCAGCAGGGGATTGGACTGTGAGCAATAAGTGATTAGGGTCTACATAAGAACCACTGATTTTGATTTCAGTATCAAGACGGATAAGATCGCCAAGGTCATAAGTATTATACATGGCTGACATCCTCTATAAATAAATCGAAGTTTGAACTGTCACTGATTATATCATCATTGGGTACACGTTTGTCCGATATATTCATTGTCCATATTGTTGAATCACCTATACGTAGACGGATCGGGGTTTGACCTAAGAATAAGATTATCTGATAAACAATCTCAATTGTCCTAGATATATCTACTGCAATTGCATCATCATATCCCAACCCACCACTTAAGGAAATCTGAATTATCTTACCAAGCGCAACATCCTCGATCATAGATATATTTATACTGGGAGTTATACCGAGAGACTTCCCCAAGCTCAATTGTGATAACATGTTGACAATATTGCTATCACTGATACCTTCTGTTATCGGTAATCCTATAGTCTCATTCAAGGTTACTGTAGTAGAATCGCTTGCTGTAGCTATCTTACCTAAGGAAATCAGGCTTTCTATAATCAAGTTTGCTAAAACAGAAATGGATACTGCCTTTGATAAGGCAATTATGCTGTCCATGTTTGCTATACTTGTTGAAGCAATTGTTACGTTTTTATCTATAAGAACCGATGGGTTAGTTATCAAACCACCGATCATTGAAACCAGCAAAGATTTAGCCATCGCTAAGGTTTCAAAGTATTCCTGTGTTCCAGGTATTACCTCTGCCAGAGCAGTAATGGCAATAGCTCTCGCTAATGTTATGGCCTCGCTAAGCTGTAGTGCGCCCCCACTTACAATAGATAAAGACCTCGCAAGAGTTATCACTCCCGATGCAACTAACGATGCAGAGGCAGCTATGCCTAATTGTTTACCTAAAGTTATAGATGGGCTTGAAACGTTCTGACTACTTAGAATAACATTCAAAGCTCTTTGTAGTGCTAAAGAGGTTTCAAAGTTTGCCCCTCCACTCAAGATGATGTTTCGGATGTTAGATAATGTAATGCTATCTGACATTGTGACAACAGATGCAGCTAATATGTTTAACTGTTTGTTGAAAGAAACAGATGCTAAAGCCGTAAGTAATGAAGATAACGTGACACCAATGGATTTAGAAAGTGTAACATTCTCACTCAAAACCATATCAGGTCGGTTTACTAAATCTAGCTGTCTAGCTAAAGTTATTGCAGATTCAAACTGAAACGATGCCGATTCAGTTATACCGATTGCTTTAGATAAAGTTATAAGCTCATCAGATTGGATAAATGTAGAACTGGTTATACTTACAGACTTCTGTAAGAGGATACTCTCTAATATTGTTAATATAGCAGATAAACTTATACCAATCTGCTTACCCAAAGATACAGATAGGTCTAATATATTCTGGCTACTTGTAACTAAATTTAGAACTCTCTGTAAAGCAAAATCAGATTCAAAGTCTGCACCACCTCTAAGTAAAATGTCTCTAATAGCAGACAATAAAATATTTTCATTCATTACAGTGGTTGCTGATGAGAGTATACCTAACTGTTTTCCAAGAGAGACGGATGCTAACGCAGTTAGAAGAGAAGATATTGTGATCCCACCAGATTTGGATAATGTAATAGTCTCGCTGGCATCAATGGAAAGCTGATTGACTAAATCTAACCGTCTAGCCAATAACAATACTTCATCGAATTGAGGCGAGGCTACATCTGTTATTCCGAGTATTCTGGATAAAGTTATAACCTCATCTATTCCAATAATTGCAGTATTAGTAATCCCAATATTTTTCTGTAAAAGAATACTTGCAAGTGCGCTTATTACAGCAGATAAAGATACTCCATCTATCCTTCCTAAACTAATAAGTTCATAGACATCTATACTTAATTGACTAGATACAGACAAAGATTTTGCAAGAGCAAAGGTTACTACAGCATCTAATAGTGTAGAAGAACTTAAACCTAAAACCTTTTGCAAAGATAGATCAGATTCAAAGTTAGCGCCACCACTCGAAAGCAAATATTGGATTATAGATAATGTCATCTCACTATTCATCACAGCAGAAGATGACACCAAAACATCCAATTGCTTGCTCAATGAAATGATCGCTACAGCAGTTAGTAAAGACGAAGTCGTAATATTAATTGACTTAGCAAATGTTAGCGTCTCTTCTAATGTAACTTCAAATTGGCTTGCTATGGCTAACTGTTTAGCTAACAATATCGTAGCGTTGAATTGAGCTAAGGCCGAATCAGTTATGCCTAGGCTTCTTGCTAAAGTTATAACCTCACTCAACTCAACCGTTGCAGAATCAGTTATGCTGAGGTTCTTTTGCAAGAATGTGCTTACCAAAATATTCAATGTATCAGATAAGTCTATGCTTATTTGTTTCCCCAAAGTTGTAGATAACTCTAAAGTATTTTGACTACTTGTAAGCACATCTAAAATTTTCTGTAAAGCAAACGCAGATTCAACATTCAATCCACCACTTAAGACGATGTTCCTAACATCAGATAACATAATACTTTCTGACATCACAGTAGATAAAGCCGAAGTTATATCTAACTGCTTACTGAGAGTGGTTGCTGCTAAAGCTGTCAGTAAAGAAGATGTTGTAATACTATTGGATTTAGAAAGTGTAATTGAATTTTCAGCAGTAGTTGTAGCTTGATGTACCAGATCAATCTGTTTAGCTAACGTCAGTGTGTCAAACAGTTGGGGTAATGCTGAGACTGTTACTATGTCTAACAGCCGAGCTAAAGTTATAAGCTCATCTATCTGGACAGTTGCAGTATTACGTACATCTAAACTTCTTTGGAGAAGAATAGCCTCTACAATTGTTACTATATCAGATACAACAAGTCCCTCGGTTCTACCAAGAGTAATAGTTTCAGCTAATGTAATGTTAGATTGGACAACCAGATTTAGAATTTTTGCTGCTGTTATAGTTGCTTCATATACCAATGAAGATATATTTGTAATGCCCAAAGATTTAGCCAATAAAATATCAGACAAGTATGTGGCGTTTACTGTAGATGTAATATCAAGTATCTTTGATAACGACAGTGATGGTTGATAAGTAGAACCGTCAGCACTAAATATAGAAGATAAACTTCTGCTTAATGTAAAGGCCGAATTATATGTAGTACCTGATGCAGCAACCTGTTCTACAGCCGACCAAGGCCATACTTCTCCACCAACCCAATAATCCATTGTACCTGGATTTAGATTTGTCCGCCCAAATCCAGGTACAAGCTCGTCACCTATAAATGCTGTATCAAATCCATTAGGAGGTAGTTCCCCCGCCAATTCAGAAATTGAGATGATGAATATACTTTTAGCTAATGAAAATGTATGTCCATACGTTCCTAATACACTCCCAACAATACCTAGACTTTTAGATAAAGTTAATGCATCTTCGTATGTATCCCCCTCAATAACCTCTTTGAAGGCTACCGCTATTGCCCCATAGTCATCCGATGTTGCTTCTGTCCAACTCATCGTTTGAGAACCAACATCAGTTTTTATGAGATATTGACCAGCACTACCATAAGCAGCTATGTCCTCCTCATATAACGATACGCCTGTGCGTGCTGTTGGAGCGAAAGTATTATCCCCCGTAGCAACTACAGCAAAGATAAAAGTACCGGAAACAAGTGTAGTTAAAGCTACGCTAGGATTTGCAGCGGTTGTAGCGTTTACTCCACTTGAATCGAATGCACAAGTATACCCAACTGCTGCATTAGCACTAGCAACATAGACCCACATGGTTCTAGCATTATCATTGGGTACAAGTACCTGCAATGACTGGCTTACAGGTGGCGACAACATGTACCACATCTCACAAGACGCCTCTGTCACCCCCCGCCTTGATTCAACTTGTACTAGTGCTACACCATTATAAGTTGGCGCTCCTCCGGTTCTGGCTGTAACTCCTGCATACATAATCTGCACTGCCAAAACTTCTGCATCTGTTCCACAGGTATAACTGCCAGTAGCCGCACTTGTAGTTGTAGAAAGTGCGGTTGATGGGATGCGAGCTTTGGTATCGAAGGTTAAAGCCATTCACGTTTTACACTAGGATGTTTCCATCCTCATCCATGTGACCTTTGCCAATTGCTATTGCTCGGATCAACTGAATAGCAATTTGCTCTCGATCATCTACTCGAATGCTGAACATATCATCAGGAATGAAATATTGGAATGTTGTCCAATTTTTACCATTATCGGTTGAATACTCAAACCTAATCCTAATTCTCTGCACATTTTGAGATGCAGCAGCATTGAAAGAAATATTTTGTAGATCAGCCATTGTCCACACTCCTTATGTAACTGTCAAATCATCGAAGAAACAATCTCCATCACGGCTGGTATCATTACTGACTAACCGCACTCGACATACACCTACCGCTGTTGGAGTAAAGTTGATACTCAATTCTTCCCATGTATTAGCTGCTCCAACCATTGTATCTGTCTGGTCAGCTACTCCTGGAATATTCATAATCTTTAGCTGTGGAAGCGTACCTGTATAATCGCTGTCATAACGTCCATATACCGCTATCGTAGTGCTGGACGCTGCCACAGGAACAAATATATCGTGATAACCAGCCCCCTCGAAGCGGAGCGCATTAGTGCCTGTCCTAACTGTAGTTGTTTCCTTCTCTGGCCTGGCTCTAGCTTCTACTGCTCCAATATCATCCGCTGGAACAGTTTGAACTTCCAGTTGACAACTAGCCACAAGAACAGCAAATGCTCCACTATCCGCAGTTCTCCAAAACACGACCTCCAAAGCAGCAAGTTTTGTGTAATCCCAACCACCACTCGGAGTTGATAATGTTGTCCAACTCGTCCAAGTAGCCGCAGCATTATTCCATGTAAGTGATCCTAAACTCTCGCCCAATCCATCTGTAAATACCTCAGCATGTCCAACTGTATTATTTCCAGCACTAGACACACTACCATATAAACGCACACGTACGGTTAGAATTGTTGGCCCACTAGAAGGCGCATTTGTTCCTTGCCCATATAATTCATTGAAGGTACTACTACCTGTTGTAGTAGTGTTGGCAGAATTACCAATAGCACTATCAAAAGCTGACGCATCACCAGCCCATGCCGCATCATTATCTGTAGGCCCACCATCCGATACATCAAACCAATAATATTGTTGCTCTCCAGTTCCTTGTGGTCTGGCTTCGTTATATAAATCAAATGCTGGAGCATAATCAGATGATCCTGCTCCTAATGTTTCTGGCATATAGGTATCGTCTAATAATCTAATCGGTTCCCAAGGACGATAGGGCGACCAACCCCAAAAACGGTAAAGCGGAATGTCATTGATTGCCCCCATCAAAATAGGCCCAAGATCGGCGTCTGTTCGGCTTTGTAATCCAGCGGTAACATTGGTACGTTCAGTAGAACACTGATAAAACCGATTAAAATTTTCCACCAATGCACCATCATTATCAGTGAATTTAAGGACAGAACTACTATTTCTATAAAAAATTGAATTATAAACTGCAACATTAAAGCTACCCGTTGCTGACCCATCATCTACGACGACTCCATAATCTGTTCCAATCCACGAACAAGCATTAAAAGTTAGACCACCACTACCATAAGTATTAGCGGTACTCAAATCCCAATAAAAACCATCAAAGGAACTATTATTACCATTTACAACCCATTTACAAGAATTAAAAGCAATTTTCATGTTTTGTTCTGCTGTCACATTACCATCAAATTTTAATCGTGAACGTCCACCGAACATACAACGGTCAAAAGTGTACCCATTATTTGTTGGAGTTGTGGCGGCATTCATATCTACATCAAAAGCGAAATCTCCAACATCATGTCCACCCTGAAATACACAATCCTCAAATTTGCAGCCTTCATAATTATCATCTGTTATGTTTCCACTAAAAACTGCTGCTGTTGTCCCCCCATTGAAAACGAAGCCACGCCAGGTAATAAATATTCTGCCATCAGGATCGAGACATGCCACTCTCGTTGCCTGTGTCTCATCACTTGGATAAGCAGAGACAATAACCAATCCTGCATCACCTGTTTTACTGCCATCTACATCAGCAATATAAGATATAGAACTTCCACTAACACCACTCGTATTCATTGTCACTAATTCACGATATACTCCCGCCCCGACGTAAACTGTATCCCCCGCAACCATTGTATTAGCCGCTTTATCAATGGTTAACCAAGCAGTTCCAGCAGAACTACCTGATGCGGCGTCCGAACCTGATTTTCTCACATAGTAATTCATAAGGCTATTCCCTCAATTATACTATCTAGTCCACCAATATATCCGCTATATTCATCGTCCACACACTTGAATCACCAACAATAATTTCAGCGGGCAAATCACCAACAAACATAACAACTTGAGATACTAATGAGATTGTTCTTGAAAGGTTTAGTGCAAAAGTGTCACCGTAATCTAATCCACCTATAATAGAAATAGATAGCACTTTCCCCAAAGCAATATCTGTATTAATAGATAAAATTGCAATGTTGAATATAGTAACTGATTTACCTAATAAGAGTTGTTCAGCCAAATCTAAAACCATAAAGGTAGAGATACCTAAAGATTTACCTAATCCGATAGATTGATTGATAAACAATTCTCTTGAGGTTGATATGCTATGGCTTCTATTCAAAGTAATTGCATCTGAAATTAGAAATGCTGCTGATACCGATAATGCAATCAGCTTATTCAAAGACACATTAGAATTTAAATTTGCTCCTGGACTGGATGTTATTCCAATAGATTTAGGTAATAAAATATCTCCAACAGCAGATAAAGTAGTTGCGTTATTGATTGCCATACTCCTGCCAAGCAATAATGTTTCCTCAATAACTCCTTGAACTGTAGCAAGTGTAGAGATTATTAGGCTTCGTGCTAACGAGGATGTAGCTTGAAAATCACTTGTATTACTAACTAGAATATCTATCGTCTTTGCTAAAGATAAAGCAGCAACAAATACAGTCTCAACAGATGTAGATATTCCTAACGACTTTCCCAATGTAAGAGAATTGTTCAAGAATATTTCACTGGTTAATAACATTGCCAAAGACTTAATAAAAACAGTCGAAGCCTCGAAAGATGCACCCCCCAACACAACAATCCCATCAGACTTTGCTAATGCTACAGATGCTAATATGGATGTGGCTGCATCTGAGGATATGTTCAGTATCCTCCCAAGAGAAATAATACTTTGAATATCTAATGTAGATGACCCAAGAATGTTATTGATCTTACCCAAAGTTATTGAATTTTGAGCATCCAACTGGCTTGACGATATAAGAGATAAACTCCTTCCTAAAGCGAATAATGCCTCATAAGATAAAAATGATAATGGAGATATACCTAATAACCTAGCCAAAGACAGCGTTGAATTTATTAATAATTCAGATGGAACATCAACAGATAAAATCCTTCCAAGAGTTAATAAATGACTATAAGTTCCCACTACACTGACAAGCATCCCTATAGATTTAGCAAAAGAAACTGATGGATTGTGAGTTGTTAATGTAGAATTTGCTAGTCCCAAACTTCTAGCCGCAGAAAACGTATCAGAATATGTGTTACCAGATGCGTACGCATACTCTAACATCGCCGCCTGCCAATAAGGATCAGGGTTGGCATCCTGCGAATAGCCAATCCTCATCACCATAGCGTTTGCCATCTCCTGTGTCCAGGCGCTTCCAGTTGGAGCTATCATATTGGACTTGAAAAATGCTGTGGTTTCTGACATATCTACTGGAGTGGCAGCAGTACCATAGATTGATCTTTCTATACCTCCAGATAAAATCATAACGGTTGCTCCATTATTACCTACCGCAGTAGCAGAAGAGTATTCTAAATACCCTTTTACAGCATAGACCGTTCCACTGACATTTGGGATTTGCATTTCAACATAATTGGTAGAACCTGCCAAGTTACTCTGGATACGATCTCTCAATCCAGTAGACCAAGGCATGTCATCAATCTGAGGATAGGCTAAAACAGTAGTCCCGTTAATATCTGATCCATCATTAATCTCAAGAACATTCGTAGTATTGTTGTGCGTTCCATCTGCATTTGGAACTAGCCCTCCGATCTTAATATCTCTCATATTCATAAAATCAGCAGCGGTTATAGAATAGGCAACATCATCAAAATGTATTCTTCCGGCACTAGCACCTCCATTCACGTTGCCTATTTGAACACCTCCAACGTTTGTACCTGTACCCGCCTGTGTAATTTGTGTTTGTTGAACACCATCTATTGACCAATCTAAGGTTGATGGATCAGCAGATAATACAAGCTTCAATTCAAGCTGATGCCAGACATTTAATTGAAGATTTACAGATGAATATTGAAAGGATGCTCCAAGGAAAGATGCTCTCACTTGTCCAGTTTCATTCGTAATCTCAAACCAACAATTATTAACAACTTCGTTATCAATTACTGCAAATCTGAAAATGCCGGTCGGCATTGCAGTGACAAGCATAAAGTTTACGATACCCACAAAAGTAGTTGTAGATGACTGTATTCTAGGTTGGACATAATTAGTTGTTCCCCCAATTGCACGCAGATAATAATCGCCTGTTCGTGCCGTTCCAGATTCAATTGCTATCTGTGTGCCTGTTATTCCAGATATAGCAGAATATAACCCTCCACCTGCGACAGATAGAACGTCACCTTGCTCAAACCCAAATATATCCGAAGGAGTAGAAGGCATCTAAGGGGTATCCCTGCCTCCTTGTAATCCGGCATAATATGGAGGCCATAATACTAAGCCATCTCTATGTTGTGCATTTACACAGGCTGCAAATGGATACCTTCGTAATCCATCTGGACTTACTAGCATCCTCCCTATAACTTGATGGTTTTCGTCACATCTAACAGAGTTTGAAAAGTATAAACTATTTTCAGAGGGCGTTGGAGCTTCTTGAGTAAACCCTAATTTTCTTAGAGTATTGCCCACCATCCAAAGACTATAGAAACTAACTGCATCTGCTCCTAACTCTATTGGAGGCCAAGAGGGATATGTGCCACTGGGAGGAGGCCAATTGACGGGCATACCTTTTTTCTTCCTTGCCTGTACCGACACATATAATAACGAAGCAATACCGACAACAAAATACTGTTAGTCAGTATTGCTTCTCCATATAGAAAAATCCTAGTTATGCGCTGGCAGCCGTAAGGCTTACCGTAACATTAAGTGTATCGCCGTTTACAACACTTCTGTTGCCACCAGTAAACGCAGCCCCACCGTATAGTGTTCCTGAGGTCTGACCCTGTGTTGGAAGAGTAACCAAGAAAGCTCCACCAACTACCATTGTAGCTGTAATAGCGTAGACCGCTTTAGAAGCAGCATTGTCAACACTTCCGGTAACTACTGTCCCCAAAGTAAGAGTTGGCCTAGCACCAGCAAAAGGCCCAACCTCGAACCAACCAGCATGGGACGCCATTGTATCGGCCTCGGCAAATGTTGGAGTACCAGAAACCAACCCAACATACCACGCAGCAGTATAAGCAGACGCCTTGAAGTGCTTATCCAAACTGTCGGTTCGTCCAGCCATCACAACGAGGTTCGGAATTTCATAAGACCATACCGGAGGAAGTTCATAAAGGGTCTTAACTTCAACTTCCGAAAGTGGATCACCAAGATCGGAAAGCAGTTGGATTAGACCACCAATAGGAACTCGTTGCTCTCCATCCCGATATACCAATACCTCTGAGGAAATGTCCGGCCAGAACTTGAGAAATCTTTCCTCTCCAAGAACGCTCCGAACTGTATCGAGTGAAAGTGGAGCATAGTTTTGAAAATTATAGCTTGTGCTTCTTACCATCGTGCCAATGGGGACATCCTTGTTCATTTCAACTTGGGCTGAGAAGGATGCGTCGCTTTCAAGAGAATATTCCATAAAGTGCCTCCTACCTAGGAACAATTAGATTAGAATTAGGTTTAATTATCTTATTTGCCTCATCATTTATTCTTTTCTGCTCTTCTTGCTGTTCCATAAGTGTAATGCCCATATGTTTTAAATATTCTCCCACAAAAATAAGCTGTCCAGGATACACACCTTTTGTCTCCACATTTACAAACGTAGAACTTGGTGCAGCGAACCTAATAATTATAACACTTTCTGGTATTGTCTCGTCTTGTCTATCATTCACATTATTATCCTACCAGTACAAATATTCATCCCATTGAAGGTCTTTAGAACATCTGGACATAAATAGTTGCTTGTTCTCATTTAATGGATAGGTAAATCCGTATGCAGATGCCGTAGCATTAACCATATGATATGCCGTTGCTTGAGAACAGATAACATTATACCCTAAATTGCGAACATTTACCGCAAAATTTACATCCTCGTAAGTCCCTAAGCCATATCCAAGATAGAAACCTCTAATATTTTTCCAGATATTACGCCTGGTCATAAATACAGCACCAGTTACAGCAAAACAATCTCGCATTGCCAAAACTTTAGGATGGTCTGCTCTCCATCCTATAAATTGGTGTTGCACTTCGGCCCTAATATTTACAGATAATCCCACATGCTGAACCTTCTCAGCAGGCCCATGAGGAGATTCGGGTGGAAATAGTAGTTTCATTCCCACTAAACCATTTTTAGGATCATCCATTTCTCGAACCAGTTTATCCAACGATCCTTCATGTAAAAACACATCATTAGTCAGGATTAGAATTAGTGGCGACTTGCCTTGTTTAGCGGCAAAATTGCAAGCTAATGGGTATCCTTTTGGGTCTGGAAATATCGTTGGATGTATCCGTCTATCTCTAATATATTCAGCATAAAACTTTTCTGCCTCTCCTTTAGGACTTCCATTATCACAAATCCAAACATTATAGGATATATCCTTAGCAGCAGACGGAATTGCATCCAAACATCTAGCCAACAAATCAAATCTGCCTCGATTGGGCATAACTATATCTACCAACGAAGGTAAGATAACTTCTACCTTTTTAGATGCTGTAATGTTCTTAGACTTTCTGTGGTTCTTCGACATTAGTCTTTTCTCTTTTCTTCATCACTTTCTGTAAAGTTGTTTCCACAATATCTACAGATTTAGACCACTCTCTAGTATTAGCAAACTCTTTTGCTTTCTTAATCATTTCCGTATTATCTGAGTTGTAGGTTTCTAAAAGCAGTTTTGCTCCTTTTGACCTGCTGGCATAATACCTTCTACCATTCCCAAAAGGATCACGAATTGTATAGTCATAAGGAATTAACCTTCCTCTCCCATCTGATAGCAATTCATGGATACCCGTACAATCTGTACCAATACAAGGAATACCACTAGCCATTGCTTCAAGGATGGGAAGGCACATTCCTTCGGCCTTCGATGAAATCAGAAATACGTCACTTGCTACATAGATACCCCATAATCTATTTTGTGACATACCTCTCTCTATGATTATCAACTCGGAACCTATTCCAAACTCTTGTGCTAAATCTTGTAATCTCCATCCTACTGTCGACTGTTCAGCAGTAACCATAACATATTTAGAATTTGGAATTTGCTTGTGAAACTCAACGAACATCTCCATTGATCGGGATAGAAATTTCCTCTCTTGGTTATACGCTACGGTAAGCACAATATAATCATTCTCTTTGAAACCTAAAGCATTCCTCAAAGCGGTCCTTTCTTCTGGATTTGCAAATCTCCAGGCATCGGAATTTATACCGACCGGCATGTACTCAGCTTCCACACCAACCTTTCTGGCTTCCTCTGTACCAAACTGAGAAATAATTAATGCCTTATCCATAGACATTAGATTTAGTGCCCACGTCATACATAATGGATCAGCCTCGATTGGCATGATGCCAACGTAAGGAATATTCATGCCATTCGACCTGAGATATGCTAAATACTGTTCTTGAACAGGAATATCCATTGCGATTAACAGAATGTCAAATTTCCATATCTGTAACAAGTTTTGTAGCATCGCAATAGATTCTTGAAAGTTTCTGCATGGAATTATGCTAAAGGGAAAGTCATGCTCTTCCCCCAAGTATCCTAAACCAATTGCTTTTATATTATGTCCCCGCAATCCCAACCCGCTTCCAATTGAAATTGCAACATTAAAGTATCCAGAAAACCTAAAATCGAAATCACTCAAAAGGCAAATCTTCATTGATCTCTTTTCTTCTTGTATATTATCCATAAGGCTCATCCATTATTTCTCTCCAAATTGCATAATCCCCCTCAATGCCACTAAGTAAATCAATCACGGCTTGTACTGGATCAGGGTAGAGCTTTCTTATCTCAACTGATTCAGCTAATATTTCTGGCAACCTCAATAATAATCGCCTTTGTAAAATGGATTGTACATTATCCATTAAATGCCTCACCTTTCCATCGTTAATATATATAATTCGTTTTGTTCTAATGGATATTGAATTAATAATTCATTCCTTAACCATTTCAAGTCCTTTATATCCATTAATAACAATTCTTGCTTTCCTCTTATTCGTATATATAATGTACATCCATTTACACGCAAAAAATGTAATTCCTTGTTTAATATTGTTGGGCTTGGTATAACTTGAAGAAATGTATCATTGCTCATTGAAAACTTTACCTCTTTTTGCGATTATTTTTCCATATTTTATGATTATAAATACTTCTTTTCCAATTAATCAGTTTCTTATACCAACTTGGAATCATTATTACAGAGTAGTTATCCATCGCCAATCTCTGACTAACTATTTTATCGTATTCTTTACTATCCATTGAACACTTTTTTATCCCATTCCTTTGCTATTATATCGGGTTCAAATCTTGCAAATGCTTTTAGCTTTATATCTCTAATATCTATTGGATTATTTATTGCGTTTACAACAGCATCCACAAACCGAGGTCGGAAATTTGATTCTCCTCTTGGAACTATCTTGCACATATTTGTAGTCGATAATGCACCTGCATCGCTAGTTATAGTATATATACCACAACATTGCGCCTCGGCTACTGACACACACATTAATTCGTCATAAGAACATGGATATAAAAGAAACTCAGAACTCAACTGTTCCTGGATTAAATCTTTCCTAAGAATTGCTCCTAAGAATCTGATGTTATCCGTATACATCCATTTCAATCTATGAGGCATGTTTCTTTCATCCACTCCCCACAATCTATAATCAGATGTGATTGTTAGAGTTATATCTGGAATGGATTGTTTTATTGAAGGCCAACATTCGTATAAATCCATCAACCCTCTATCCGGTACAGAAGTAAAAATACACTTGTTCTTTATTTTCACTGTAGGTTCATCTATCACAAGATCATCTAACCGGATTGGCAAATCTATTACTTCTGTATTTGTTATCTGATAAACACCTCTAAAATAATCTTGATGAAACTTAGAAATACACACAATCTTTTGCACATAAGGAGCAAAAACTTTGAAATCTCCTTCTGTATATTGGTCACAGGATAACCATACCTTAAGTCCATTTGATATAATAGACAATGAATTAGGAGAACGAAACGTAATCAGAACATCTCTATTTGCTTTAGGCTCAAATTGACTGACGTATCTTTGCTCGAATGGACTTGCACCTAACTCTGTAGGATTATTATATAAAATAACTTCGTGTCCTAATTTATTCCAGGTTTCACACAAAGTTAATAACCCATACTCACTGCCTCCAACTCCGATCCCTCGTCTACCTTCTCCCCATAAGTCTTTTAGAGTCACTCCTAATGAGCTTCCACCATTTTCATTGTTACATAGAATGTCTATTTTCATAATTTAGATAACCTATCTATCGTAGTTTTTATTGCATTCTCATCTATATCAATTCCAATCCATCGTCTGCCTAATCTTTCACAAGCCTCAAGAAATGTTCCAGAACCACAAAACGGGTCTAATATCAATTCTTCTGGCTTAGTAACTTTCTCAATAAGATACATAGACCAGTCTAAAGATTGTTGCCATTCGTGTAAATTCTTTTCTTTATTTTTACTTAGTAATTTATCTTTCAAGAAACCATAATGCCGTTCTTTTGGAAACTTATGTTTTACATACCAAAGCAAAGGTTTCCAACATACCTCTATACCCATAGCCATTCTAGCATGTGAATCATTTTCCTGATCTAAATTTAGTATCCAACGATATTTTAATCTACCTCGAAATAATGACATTACATTTTCCAACTGATAATGACCGAGAAGCATAAATAATGATGCTCCACTTTTCATAACCGTTGGAATACTCAAAGCAAGATATTGAAAACAAGAAAAATATGCTTTAGGATATGGAGGATCAGTAAAAACTAAATCTATTGAATCTGGTTCAACATATAATAATAAGTCTTTTGTATCACCATGATATAGTTCTCCTAAATCTGTTTCATATACTAATTTCATTTCTTTTTCCATCCTATTATTCTAGTTTCTTTGAAAATATCTTCATCCAACCTTTCAAAAGTCTCATCATTATCCAAATGTTTTACATCTTCTGGTTTCACCTCAGGGGTGAAATACTCTCTCGGAACAGTTCTTACTTTTCGTATTCCATCATGAAAATCATGCGCCATTATAATATCACCATAGTTGCAAGCGTTTTTGAAATGACGCAATTCTGTTACTTTATTTCCACCATCACAATAAATAATCTTACTATTCAAATTGATTAATTTGTCATGGATTTCAGGACTGAAACAATCTCCACAAATAAGTTCAGCATAATTCTGAGAAATTCTTTGATTTCGTTTATACATTTCTATTACTGCTGGTCGCACTAAATTACAATCTAATTCAATTCCAATATATTTAACATCAGCTAATGCTCGCATAAGACAGTAGGACAGTCCACCCTCATGCACTCCAACTTCTATGAACCAGATAGGATGCTGATTTATAATAAAATGTTCAAGTGTAAAATATTCAAACCAACTATGCCCCAATCGAATATCATCTATTATTTCTGTTCCAACAATTGGTTCTAATCTTCCCATATATTATCTCCTTTTTATGCTCTAGGACAAGAAGAACAATAAGGATGGTTCAACCGTCCGTTTACGTTCCTCAAATTCAAAGCTATTGTTCTATGTGGTTCACCAAACCAAAAATCTTCAATACCAATATCAGGAAAGTAACCCAATCTAAAGTTACCTACCACGTCATCACAACACAACAAATACTGTCTACGATGATTGATTATAACTCTAATCTCTGCCTCACTACAAGGATGTTCCCTATTCAGTTCTGCTAATTTCTTTACATCAAATTTAGGGCTGAAATGAGTAGCAATGTGTTCGGTATAAGTGCAAACATCAGGCTTAGTTTTATTAAATAATGATTCAATCCATACCTTCCGTTTTGATTTTATAGGCTCTTCCATATACAACGAGACGATCATCTTATCTAAAACCCCATCTAATTCTTCTGCCAAATCTTTTGTTATGAAGTCTCCGTTTGTATTCAAAGTTATAGGATAGAATTGATTATAAGATTTTGCTAGTCTAGCAATCTCTGGAATACGCTCATCCATCAATGGTTCGTTGTAATGAGATAAACACACTCCACCAGCAAATCCCATTTCTGCGCATTGATCTAAAGCCATTTTTATAACCCTTATAGGCAATAAATTATGCTCAAACCAAGGAGCTATTTTCTTCTTATTTGGATGACTGTTACGAATGCAAGTAGGGCACACCCTGTTGCAATCTGAATTAGTTTCAAAATCAATATAAGAGAAGAGCTTTATTTGATCTTTATGAATGTCGGCAACCACAGTATGTCTTTTCTCCATTTCTCATCCAGAAAAACAAAATCATCTCCTATTTGTGCTAAATCTACATCCCGTATCTCTCCAGTTTGGTCATCTGTATAATCGTGAACAGATATTATATCGCCTATACGTAACATCTTAGAAAAGGTCAACAGTTCTTTTGGCTTGTTTCCACCATCACATAAGATATAAACTGCGCCGTTCGTGCTATTAATACAGTCTCGAATACGTTGTAGATTAGCATTTGTAAACATATCTTCAATAATAACATGACAATTAGGCTGGTTAGCGGCAAATGCTATTATGCTCGGCTTTACAGCACCAGGCAAAATTTCAAATCCTATATAAGTAAAACTTGGGTCAAGCACTAGATTAGGAATTACGTGAGGTAGTGTGCCTCCCATATACATACCTAACTCAACAAATAGTTTTACTTTGTATCTATTTATAATATCAATATGAGAACAAATCGCCCCTGCACCCTGCGCAATGAGGATGTCTGTAACATTCATATTATAGTTGAAATCTAACAAGTCCATATCCTTACGATGTAAAGTTACTAACGCACCATCAGACAACATATAAACCTCCTACTCACGTAAAAAATCTGGTATCGGTTCTAAAGGCCCTGCAAATTCCATTGGATGTAACATTCCAGGAATGAAGCCACTCTCCCGATAATACTGTATTTTCTTTTCCACTCTCACAGGATCATCCCAAGATTTATGGATCAAACAATAAGGAGGGAGTAAATCCAATGTTTCCGCATCATAATGCAAATCTTTCACCGGCATACCCCCAATTCTGAATGTGTAAGCTGGAGGCGCATCCACAGTCCAGAAATCTATGCTTCCCCTCCACGCCCACAAAGAAGGTTCATAGATTACGTGGTTCACTTCTGGCTTTGCCATATAAGGAAAATGCTGATCCGTCCCCCATAAATACAACCTAACTGCCAATACAAAATCTTTGTCTGTCTCAGCTAAAATAGTTCTATAATCCTGTTTCAATAAGAAATTTGGAACACAATCACAGTCATCATAAATAACCCAATCTGGATGGAGACCGTATGCCCAACGGAAAAGAAAATTAGCGTGATCGCTGTCATTATTACGCCATAACCCGTGTTGTAATTCCACTCTTCCAGTATAGTTTTGTATCTCTACATTTGAAAACGTTCTAGCAATTTCAATCGTGTTATCCAGCGATCCTCCATCGGCTACAAGGATCATGTCTGCATCTCGATAACTGGCGCAGAATTGGCCTATTCGATGCGCCTCATCTCTGGTTCTTACGACTACTATTATTTTTTCCATTCATTCTTTTCCCAATCACGAAGAGTATACATCCAGGCCAAACAAAATATAATAACCTCAACTAAAGCATAAATCATAAAAGAATTTTCTGCTTTTACTCCTTTACGAACGGTATTAATTCTACAACCCAAAATCCATAATTTATGTCTATCAGAAAACTTTGGAACACATAATTTTTTGTATGTCCAATCTTTAAGCGAATAATTAATATTAGTAAGTTCAGGCAAATCTTCACATAATTCTTCTATTCTACCTATAAATAATTTTTCCTCTTCCCATAACCCATTAATAGTCACTCTAATTCTCTTTCGGCAGGCTCTAATAATCTTGCCTGCGCCTCTGTTTTATATATGTATCCTGGACGTGTAAAATCATTTGGAAGTGCTGACTTATGATATTGATGTAAGCAGTATACATCTTCCGGAGTTCTACACCAATACTTAGGATCAAGGCATTTTTCTCTCAAATGAACATCCTGATCTAGCCATAAATGACCTTCTGGATCATCTCTAAACCATCCAAACCAATCCCAATTCTTCCTATAATTTCCAGTGATGTGACTCAGCAAACCAGCAGTTGTTTGTTCGGTATAAGGTTTGGGTATCTTAGTTGGATTATCCTCCCACCCAGGAAGCATCAAGAAACTGGTTTCTCTTTCATCCATAAAATAAGTAAAGATGCTGGCTCGACTGGTTTCTGAACAATCTAACATCTTTTGAACAATATCTTTATGTGAAACGATTTCATCCATCATAGAAAAGATAACGTATTCACCCATAGATGCTTTGCCATATTTATTCCAAATTCTGTTTATGTTTTGGTGTGCATCTTCTTTATAAAAAGTAATTGGAAGTCTATCATCAAATCCTCTTGCAATAAATTCCAATTCAAAATTCTTGGTTGCATTATCCACAATGATAAATTCTAATTCTGGATAATTTATCCTAGACCACGCTTTCAAAGAGTTCTTCAAATGCTCTGGTCTATTGGCTATAGACATAATAATACTAACGAATGGAAAATTCATAAAAAACAATATCCATTATCACATGTTTTTGTCTCATCTTTATTTTTCTTTCTGCCAAATTCTTTACAGCCACAAGAAACACATTGGGATACCCTTAACATCACATTATTACCCCCTCGTGGGTGCATAGTAAAAGCGTGCATCAATAAAGTATGCCCACAATTACACATGCGTTTCATTTCTGTATTCCAATCCTCGTTGGTTTCTGCATCAAAAAATGTATCCACACTCATCTTTATTTTTCTCCTTTCTAATGATTATATCCTGATAATCCTTCTTCTAATAATTCTTGCTCTAAAGAATGCCAAAATTTATCAATATCCTCAACAGATAAATGAGAAGTAGAAACGAAACTCTTTGAATTTACGTCATAACGACCTCTAAAAAACCATTCCTCCTCAATCTGTGTTTCGTATTTTAGATCATATTCTTCTGGGTGGTCTGTAAGAGGCGTCCCAGGGAAAGGGATAAGACGGTCTGTCTGTACTATGTGAGGTCTATTCTTTAGTATCCAATCTCTAGTTTTATTCATGCTTTCAAGGCTCTCACCAGGTAAGCCCAAAATAAAACTAGTTTTGCATGTTATACCAAGCTCTTTACACCAGGCTACTACTGCCGTGTCCTGCTCAATCGTTGTTCCTTTATGAATATTTTCTTTGATTTGATTATCTGCACTTTCCACCCCGATAAATATTTCTATAAGTCCAGCATCTTTCATTTGCTTTAGATAATCTTTGCCTCCATGTTTACAAAGAATATCGCTTCTCATAAAACAACGATATGCCATATCATATTTGATATGTAAATCCAGTAACTTCAATGTTCTAGGCTTGTTAACGATAAAAATGTCATCATAATATCCCAATCCGGTAAATCCCAAATCTTTTATCTCTTGAATTTGCTGTTCCACACACCACATAGGTTCATATCTAGTAGTAGCATCCCAAATAATCCCGTGTCTACCGCTTTCGCAGAAACGGCAATCCATAGGACAACCACGACTGGTAAATAAACTAGCCATCCGATATTGGTTACCATCCTGATCTGTCATATAAGAATGGTAATCTAATGCCCACCTTCTGATAGGAGGCAGTACCCAATCTAAATCTTTTGAAATCTTGGGCAAGAATAACTTATTTGTAGGATTTTGTGCTTCTTCTATTATCCTTCTTACTGTATCAGGATGATCGCCCTCACCAGATACTATTAAATCGAATGGCAATTCCAAAGCTGTTTTTGGGTTTGCCCAAGGTGCAGCACCACCAAATACTGTCTTAGTTTTAGTCCAGTTCTTTGTTATCTCTGCTATCTTTCTTACCTCGAACATTTGAGGAGATGTAGAACTCAACCAAAATTGATCGTATTCTCCATCAGTAAAAGTTTTAGTTGTAAATGATAAATCAAAGAACTCTGTCTTATGTCCTTGTGCCTCTAATTGTGCAACGAGATACCAGAGACCCAAGGGAGGCCAGGTGTCCGATTTTGATAAGAAAGTAGATGGAGGGAACACTAAAGCAATATTCATTTCCAGTATGGTAGTCCCTCTACATGACTATTCTCAGTAATCAACTGATAAGATACTTCTTTCAACTCTTGCAGATTTCTTACTCCAAGATAGTAACAAGCTGTTTCAATTGCATCCTTTATATTCGATAAAACTCCTATTACTGATCCTCTTCCCGATGCAATATTTACACTAATACCTTCCACAAAAAATTCTTTCTTTCTCTCAGACAACGCTTCAGCACTTGCCATACCCCGATATATAAATGTTGGGAGGCCATGCGCATATTCTTTTTTACCTAATGATTCATCTGTTCCGGCAAGCATACCACCAAGCATTACAAAGTCTGCTCCGAGTGCTAAGGCTTTTACAATATCTCCTGTGCTTCGATGACCACCATCTGAAATAATTCTAAATTCAGGGTCTAAAGCTGATCTGGCCGACACTGCTAAATATATTTCATTGACAGCACTTGCTTGAGGATAGCCAACACCCGTAACTACTCTAGTATTGCAAACGCTTCCAGCACCAATCCCAACTCTAAAATATCTTACTCCAATTCTTGCATAATCGTACATGGATGCTGGAGTAACTATATTTCCAGAGACTACATTCTTTCCCGCATTTACTAATTCTTTAGCAAATTCTAAGTTTCGTTTTGTATATCCGTGAGCAACATCTATAAAGAATACGGTCTTTGGATAACCTAATTTCAATACGTTATCAATTCCCATAGATGGAGATACAGCAATGTGTCCAATCGAGGAAGCCTCATTCAGAACATCTAATTCACAATACCGATGATGGACACCCCAACACTGCACCTTTGCAAATGCTTTCAGCATGTCATAACCAGAAATTGTATCCATTGGAGAAGATAAGATTGGTAGGGCTGAATAATCATCAAACAGCTTTGTAGATATATCAATCTCACCATGCTCCACATCTGAATAATCTGGAACTAATACAATGTCATTGAAAGTGAATGCTTTATTGCTATTCAAATGCTTGATCCTTTCCTAACGTATCTGCATCTAAAATTTCAACATATCCTTCACTACCTAACCTCGGTCTTTTTATACATAGGTATCTCATCTCAGTAGGCTCTGAATAATCTTTGTTAAATATTTCCCATCCAGACCTTCTCAGTAACCATTTTATCTGTCGAGGGTTCATCACTGAATAATGGTTCTTTCCAACGTATGTATAAGACTCTGGCTCTGGAAGGATTAGCATTAGATATTTCTTCGCTATTCTATGCCATTCCATTAGAGTAAGTAGTGGAAATGGACTATGCTCTAAACTATGCCGTGAAAATATTAGATCGTAAGTTTCGTCTGGAAAATCAGTAAAATTATAATCCAAATTAAAAATTAGAGGAAAGATGCTAGGTGTACCAACAGCAATGCCTAAATATTCTACTCTATAGTTCTTGAAATATTGAGAACAAAATCCAGTACCACAACCAACATCCAGCACATTCTTTATGTCTCGTAATCTAGGCATCCACTTAGAAATGATTTCCTCAGCCATTCTGCTATGGCCTTCATCATTCGGCTGCTCATATATGTCTTTCAATAATTCAGCATAATGCTCATCGAATTTGCTATAATCTCTCATTCTACGTTGACCCATCTTGGTGAGACCCAAATGTAGCATGGTGCATACATACAAACATCTCGCCAGGAATTAGACCGTCACCAGATGAAGGCGACGCACCATGTTTATAAGCATTATATCCTGTAACTACTGCTGGCGATCCACAGCTACAATAAGCAAACCACCAACCTTTTGTATCTTTATTCATCGAATTTAGAGCAATAAAATGGTTATCATAATCAATTCTCTTTACATATCTTCCCCATTGTTCCACGTAAAGTTTGTTCTCTGCTGGTTTGTATAATCTCATTCCGTTGTTGAACTCTACATAATTCGGAGTTCCAACAACTCTAACCAAGGAAAATTCTTTTATATTGTGATGAAGGTCTAAATTACTCATTTTATTGTCTCCAATATTTGATTTATTCTGGCATCCCAAGTATGAGCTTCATGCACTTTCATATAACCATGTTCAGCTATTAAGTTTGCGTAAGGCTGATCCTCCAACAGTAATTTTACCTTAATTACTGCTTCATCCACATTAGAAAATCCTAAGTAATTTCTATCTTCAGAAAAGAATTTATCTAAATCTGGAACACGATTAGTTACGGTTGGCAACCCCATAGCTAATGTTTCCCAAACCCTAGCCGGTAAATCTTGTAAAGATGACCAAGATACCGCTACTCTAGCTTTATTATAAGCAATCCTGTAATCATCATACACAATTCCGATGTCATACTTTACAGATATTCCTTCTTGTTGAAGTTTTGAAATTAGATTATTTCTCTGTTCATAATGCAACCCAATCAAACATACGTCATATTCTTTCTCTATATCCATTGGATAATGGATTGTTGGATCATAAGCGTAAGGAAGATAAATTTCTCTATCCTCCATATAAGGCCCTTGCATACAAAACACATAATCATACTGTGCTTTGAAGGATTTATATTGCTGTTTCAGAACGTGAGGATCAGTTTGTATTTGCACAAATATTCCAGATGTAGGATGTCCTACACATCTCCATCCAGCATCAATAGATAACCATACATCAGGTTTCCACGGTAATTGCTGCTCAATAAATCTAGTAGGAACATCTACTCCAATAGAACTGTGAGGCAAAGCAATGTGAGGCTTCTTTACATATTTATAGTCTATATTGAGGCCGCCATTCCACGGAATATAATTTCCGGTAAATGGCCCTATTACTTGTAAGTCTATATCATCTCTACGTTCTAATGCGTTCCAGAAATATCTAGCCATCGTAAGAGGATAATGAATTGCAGATAAAACTACTTTCAGTTTATTCATCTTTATATTCTTCCCAAAACTTTAGATCATTTAAATGTGTTTCATCTACAGTTAATTTTATTGAAAGTTTGTATGCTCTACCACAATCACATACAGCAATTCCATCCTCAGAAAAGAAGATTTCACCTCCGCATCGACATTTATATCTGGCAGTAAAATCTTCATATTCTATACTTATCTTTTCCCAATCAACGCCTGTAAACTTGCCTCTATACTTGTATGTATGAAGATCATACGAATTATATCCCGTTCCCTTACATACTGAACATGGAAGGTCAGGAAACTTTTTATCCCACTCCGTTGCAAAATACCCAACTGCTCCTTTACCTTTTCCATCACAACAATAACATTTATATTTCTTTTGATATGCCATTTTATTTTACTCCTTTATCTATAATATTCCTTTATTGTGTTCACAATCTTGTCTAATTGCCATTGCTCTAATCCAGGCCATACTCCAACCCAAAACATGCTGTTCATTACCAAATCAGCATTGTCTAATGATACAACAGTTTCATATTCCACACCATCCATCATTGGATGTCTGATAATATTTCCGGCAAATATCCTACGGGTACGAACTCCATTCTTTTCAAGATGCGCTATCAATCCTCTCGCATCCCCATCCAATACTCGAATAGGAAACCCAAACGGAGAAAATTCATACTCAGGAAGCACATAGGCAATCTCATTTATATCAGATAAATTCCTATATAGATAATACCAATTTTGTCTGCGCTTTTCAACAAACGTTGAAAGTCTTTTTATCTGTGAAAGTCCTAATGCTCCTTGCATTTCTGTCATTTTCAAATTGTAACCAACTTTGGTGAATGTATATTTGTGATCGTAACCTTGAGGAAGAAAAGGAAAATTCTGCTCAAATCTCTTATTACAAGTATTACTCTGTCCAGGTTCACACCAGCAATTGTGTACAGCAATTCCATTTGCATGATAACTGTGGTCATCATCCACCTCTAAATTATATACATCAATATTCTGCACATCTGAAATTGTAATAGAAGTTATTGGATAATAAGCATATTCAGAGTCTATCCAGGCAAGTCTCCTATTAGAACGAGCGATATATTCTTCTCCAATCAATCTACCAAACAATTCTGCATTTTTACCATAAATATGTAGTGCATGTAGTTCATTTTTTGATGTAATATCTTTTCCATTCACGATGCTTGAAGTATAAGCATTGTATTTTCTTTTCCATTGAGAACCAATAACTCCACAACGCAAAAGAACTTCTCTGATTTGTTCTATAAGAAAAATACTAACAGAAAACATAGAGAATCCCTGATAAGATGAACTTCCATCTCCTCTCCAAAAACCTTTTACAAATTCAATTAATAGGTCAACACTCCAATCCAAGACAAATCCAGGCAAAGCCTTAGTTTCTGCCCTAGAACCAAACCAAGTAAAGAACTCATATCCTTTTCTAGTTTTAAATGTTAAAGATATGCCATCTGATTTGTGTAGAATTCGCTGAGAACCAGACACACCAAAATATTTTTTCATTAATGATTTGACATCAGCAATGTATTCTATTTCATTTGCATTGAAACTGAAATCTACCCAATATGCAGTATATTTATTCTCCTTATAACCGCTTTTACCTTTTAATGCTTTAGCCAACGAACCTTCTGCAATCCAATATCCTAACAATCTAGCCAAATCTTTATTAGGAGTTATATGTTCTTCTTTTGTTGTATACAATGTTTTATAAGTCAAATACATCGTCTTATTTTTCTCGTTTCTTTTTGGAATCGCCTCCAACAAAATATCTTTAGAAGTTAAATCTTTTGCACAAACCCACTCTTTTATACCATTTCGTTGTACATAAAAAGGGTGTTCAGATGTGACACTAATAGTTGGTCTAGTTTTTGATTTAATCTCATATAATTTTCCGTTGTATTGTCTTTTGAATGTCTTAGACACTCTTTTATATTCTCCTGCATGAGATTTTACCCAATATCCAAAATATATCTGTTCTATAGGCACAACTCCACTATAAGTAGAAATCATAGTTCCGGCAATGAAACATGCTCTTCCCCAATTACTGTATTGTTGCAATAACCTATACAGTTTTGAATTGCTTGTGAGAACTGCGCCTCCCTCACCTGTATTATGAAGAACCATTCCAATTCCACCGACAAAATTCTCGTACCCAGAAACAGATAAATCATATACATTATTAGATGTAGGGGTAACTTTTTCTATTTTTGTTATTTTAACCAGAGATAAGTCACCAATCTTTCTAGTCTTATTCATTTTTTCGCATCTAAATCCATCAGAATCTACTATACTTTTAGAAGAATAACATATCGAATAAGCATCTTTACAATTAGACATATACTCCCCAAAATCTCGTTGCTTCCCCTTTTCCATAGAAAATCTGGAATTAATGCCCAATTGTAAAAGAAGATAATAAAGGTCAGTAGCTAACCACTTACTTATTGTTTTTGAATCTTTAGAAAATCCTATATGTTTTCCATATGTAGAATGTTCACAACCATCACCATTGAAATATGCCTGAATGAACACTTCTTTCACAGAGGATGAAGCAGAGAACATAAAAGAAGGTATACGCTTATTTCCTGCTCCATTCCCACACTCATAAAATAGGAACTCATATAAAGCTTTATTTGATGCCATTACCATACATTTACTATCTTTTATATAGATTCTAGATTTAATATCAAACATCACCAGCAAGTCATTAGCAACAGCCTTAGCATATTCTTTTTCATCAGAACCAAATGTGAATTGAATATTATAATTTCCTTTAGATGTTTTATATAATGAACCTTCAGCAATGTAATACCCCAACAACTCTCCCAGTTCATCTGTAACATCTATATCCTCAAAAAATACCTCCCAAGAACCTCGCTTATAATTTGTATAAAGAATCGAAGAACAATTTTCAGGGTTGGGCAATTTATTTGGGACAAAAATCATATCTCCTACAGATAAAGATGATACCTCTACGGGAACAATATCATCCCCCTTTCTAGTAAATACACTATGAGACGCAGACACAATAGAATTTCTGCCTGTTTGTACTGTAACTTTATAGAGAGACTCATTTATTGGATGACTAACCACTCCCGTTATTTTTCTGAATTTTAACTCTCCATTCTTATCAAATGAAACACATTTCCAATCATCCACATCTCTAAATCGTGTTTCAACAAACTTTCCAATTTCTAGGATTTCAATTTCTGTGTGCTTATTCATCACCATAATAGGCTCAGAATAATCTAAACTCGTTATATGATGTGCAGGAAAGAAAGAATATGTAGCCATATCTGAATGGCTTCCAACAGGAGCGTCATCCATTGTTGCTCCAAGCGCATCTGCACAATCAGAAATTAGAAATTTTCCATTGTTATAAACTAACTCTGAGATTGCATATTCAGCATACGGAAATCCTAATGTATGCGTAAGCATCGCTCCCACCACATCATCTCTTTTGAGTAATTCTCCCAACAAATCATAATTATACCCAAAGTTATCCAAATTTATGTTGATGAATAATGGGATTAGATTATTCTGAATTATAGGAGCAACCGTAGTAGGAAATGCTACAGCACAGGTAATTACTTTCTTTCCATCAGGAATTTCTAAATGATCCTTTATGGCCGTTATAGCCAATAAATTAGCAGACGATCCAGAGTTTACTAATACGGCGTGTCTTTGCTTAGTTACAGAACATAATTCATGTCTGAAAGCATCACATACTTTACTCTCAGTAAACCATCCATCTAATACAACAGAGACAACAGCTTCAATGTCAGAGGCATCGAGAATTGCTCCCGATACTGGAACTGTATCATCTTTTAGTGGTATTCCATATTGCCAATACTCACGAACTAAATCTAATATCTCTTGTTTCTTCATTTATTCTCCTCTATATATTTTATGGTATAGAAATAATCGCTATCTTATCACTAAGCAATGCCCATATAAATCCACTAAATGCTAGTAAAAATGCGACCAGTAAAGAATAAAAAACTCTGGATAATATCTTCATAACTGAGTACAATTTATTTACGGTTTCTTTCAAATCAGAAACCTCACTTTCCAAGGTTTTTATGTCCTCCTCCATTGTCTTTATTTTGAGTGAATTTGCATTTACCTGTTCCACAAGTGTTGCGTTCCTCTTTTCGTAATAGAGTTGAAAATCAGCTAAACCCGTGGCAACCGTTTTCATATCTGTGGCAATTTCCTTCATATCACATTTCAACGCTTCTAAACGTTCTATAATAACAGCCTGATTAGATGGAGGCATATTCTACTCCTCAGATAAAAAATTTTGCCACTTTTGAATAAAAACTTCTCTGTTTCTCTTTGTATGTGCTAATCTATCCACATTCATATTCATAATTGTTCGCCCTCCTAAATGTGTAAGAAAATGACTTTGTAAATCTATTAGATTATACCCTAATGATAATGCTTTAGTAGATAAATCTAAATCCTCATAATCGAATTTTCCATAACTCTCTACGTCCCACCCACCTAACTCTTTCCATGCTTCTCTTGTGCAAGCAATAAAAAACCCTTCCAGATATGGAACAATCTTTTTCTTTCCATTTATTTCAAATTCATTCCATCCAGCAGGAAAATAAATTAGTCTGTTGCCAACTAACATTTTCTGATCCTTCTCAAATGCTTCTACCATTTGTGGAATAAAGTTGCCAGATAAAACCACATCATTAGAATAAAATACAAAAACGTCTCCAGTAGCAATCTTAGCACCTTCATTGTGTGATCCTCCGAAACCTAAATTAGTCTCATTCTTTCGATATAAAATCTTGTGTTTTGCTGCACCTTTTTGCCAAAAGGATACACTTCCACTTACATCATCTGTTGAACAATCGTTTACCAAACAAATCTCTACATCTGTCGGTAAATATTTATAGAACTCAAATAATCTAGCATGGGTCAATTCCCATCCGTTATAAAACGGCATAATAATAGATATTTTCATTTTTTATTCAATGCCTTTTTCCATATATTTTCTACTTGGTCAACCGTTTCCGAAAGTATCTTCATTATTACATACGATTCAATCTCCAATTCCCATAATTCCTTGTCAAGTTTATTATGAGAATACCAAAATCTCTTCCAACGAGATAGCTTTTTCCATTCTTCTTGTACTTGTCTTTGTATCCTATCCCTAGTTTCAGTATTTCTGGCGGCTCGTACAAAATCATTCATTTAGTTTCTTGCTCCATAATTATGATATACCTCTCTGAAACGGTTTGCTCGTTCTCCATCCTCTAAACATTCCAGAACTACCGTCCAAGGTAAGTTTTGCTGTAGCCCACATACAATACAACCAGGAAAAGGAATAATAACAACGTGACTTTTATTTTGTATCCCTAAGTAAATCATGGGAGTATATTTGATCTTTAGAGTATTACCACACCTACAATTCATGGCTATATTCGTAGCATAGCCAACTGTATAAGGAGAAAATTCACAAAAGGAGCACTTACTCTTTTCCATACATAAATGCTCTCTGCACGTACATATCTTGTAACCCATCCAGAACCGAATAAATAGGAATACCTAATTTAATAGCTACTTTGGTTGTAAGTCCAGCATTTTTAGGTCTAGGAGCAATTCCACCAACTTTATTCGTTGGATGGAGCAAATCTATTCTATCTCCCCACCCAAACATATTTATTGCCATTATCGCCAGATCATATCTGCTCATTACTTCTTTACCAACGATATTTACAATCTTAGGTCGGACATCTAATAATGCTAATGCTACCAATGCCTCAGCTAAATGTAAAATATATGTAGGATTACCAAATAAATTATTAGGAATTGTGATCTCCTTTCCATCTTTAATCTGTTTCAGAACTTTAGTTACAAAATCTGCTTTGTGTCCACCATATAAGGACATTGTTCTGACAACACAATCTCCACGGACATCATATTCTAATAGTCGTTGTTCCCCACCTAATTTAGACCTCCCATATACAGAGATTGGATTTGGCTCATCTTGTTCAGTATAAGGGGTTTTCTTCTTGCCATCGAATACATAAGCTGTACTGATATGAATAATGTTATCCATAAATTCATCTCTAACGTTTGCTATTGCAGCACAGTTCACTTGATATGCTAACTGCGATAGTTCATCTTCACATTCATCTACATCAGTTATAGCAGCAGTATTAATTATTACATCTGGATGCACTTTCCTAAGAGATTGTGAAATGGACTTCTTATTCTGAATGTCACACTCCATAGGAATACAACCGTGGCTTATAAGCTCATATCCTAAGTTTCCATTACATCCAATTACCCCAATGGTTTTTTTCACAATTATAAATCTCCAAATATATTATAAAACAAACTGCCATCTAAACAT